>Ga0207667_10000692_pt1 | contig 43754 bp, 43 predicted proteins | sample KBSCornC52_FD_184301 | JGI IMG/M metagenome (GOLD analysis project Ga0207667, IMG submission 184301) | Corn rhizosphere microbial communities from Kellogg Biological Station, Michigan, USA - KBS Corn C5-2 (SPAdes) (version 2) | ecosystem: Host-associated > Plants > Roots > Rhizosphere > Soil ... | reverse complement strand
TGGGAACGCGGCGCGGGCCTGACTCTCGCCTGCGGCACCGGCGCCTGTGCGACCTTCGCGGCGGGGCGCAAGCTTGGAAAGCTTGGGATTCAGGCGCGGCTGGATTTGCCGGGAGGCGCGCTCAGCTTAGCCGAGAATGGCGACGGTCATTTGTTGATGAGCGGCCCCGCCACCTATGTTTTTACCGGCCAGATCGACCTCGCGCGCTTTGGCTGATGCAGGGCGCGGAGATCATCACGCTGGGCTGCCGGCTCAACATCGCCGAAAGCGAGATGATGCGCGCACTTGCGCAGGATCGCGGCGATCTGGTGATCGTCAATAGCTGCGCGGTCACCAATGAAGCGGTGCGCCAGACCCGGCAGGCGATCCGCAGGGCGCACCGGCGCCGTCCGGATGCGCGCGTGATCGTCACCGGCTGCGCGGCCCAGATCGATCCCGATTCTTTTGCCGCGATGCCGGAAGTGTCCGCCGTGGTCGGCAATGGCGACAAGCTCGATCCGGCCCGATTGATCGCGCCGGACCTATCGAAGGTTCACGTTTCCGACATCATGGCCGTGCGGGAGACCGCGCCGCATCTCGCCGCCGCCTTCTCTGAGCATGCCCGCGCCTTTGTCGAGGTACAGAACGGGTGCGATCATCGATGCACCTTTTGCATCATCCCCTATGGCAGAGGAAACAGTCGCTCGGTGCCGGCCGGCCAGGTTATCGAACAGATCAGGCAGGTCGTCGATCGAGGCTTTCACGAAGTCGTGCTGACCGGCGTCGATCTGGCGAGCTATGGCCCGGACCTGCCCGGCGCCCCCTCGCTGGCTATGCTGACCGAGCGAATTCTGCGCCATGTGCCCGAACTAAAGCGATTGCGCCTGTCATCGCTCGATTCGATCGAGATCGACGATCGGCTGTTCGAGCTTGTCACAGGTGAGCCGCGGATCATGCCGCATCTTCATCTGTCGCTGCAGGCGGGTGACGACATGGTGCTCAAGCGCATGAAGCGGCGGCATCAACGCGCGGACGCCGTTCGGATCGTCGAGAGGCTGAAGCTGGCACGGCCCGAGCTTGCGATAGGGGCCGACATCATCGCAGGCTTCCCAACCGAAGATGACGCGATGTTCGCAAATACGCTGGCCCTGATCGACGATTGCGACATCGTGCATGGCCATATCTTTCCATACAGCCCCCGTGCCGGCACCCCGGCTGCACGGATGCCGCAGGTAAACCCCAAGATCGTCAAGGAGCGGGCCGGGCTGCTTCGAGAGGCGGCCAACCGCCGCAGATCGCAATGGCTGAATGCGTTGGTGGGAACGGTCCAGCAGGTGCTCGTCGAACGCAATGGCCGGGGCCATGCCGGCAATTTCGCGCTGGTGCAGCTTGGCGACAGGATGGCGGCTCATGAAGAGCCCTCCGCCCGCGCGGGAGTGGACGGTTTTCCCGCCAGGATCGGCGCCATCATGAGCACCCGCATCATAGCCACCGATGGCGACGTGTTGATCGGAGAGCCGGCATGAACGAACCAAGCTGGCAGGAGAAGCTGTTCGGCGGCTTCCGCAAGACGTCCGACCGGCTCGGGGAAAATCTCACCGGCCTTTTCACCAAGGCGACCCTCGATCGAGAAACCCTCGACGAGATCGAGGAGGCGCTGATTGCATCCGATCTCGGACCTTCGACGGCGGCGCGCATCTGCCAGCGGCTGGCCGGCGAACGCTACGAACGCGGGCTGAGCGAAGCGGCGGTACGGGAAATCGTCGCCGACGAGATCGCAAAAATCCTAGAACCCGCCGCCAAGCCTCTGGAAATCGAAGCCTTTCCGCGCCCGCAGGTGATCCTCGTCATTGGCGTGAACGGATCAGGCAAGACGACCACCATCGCCAAGCTCGCTCATCTGCTTCAGGAGCAGGATTATAGCGTGATGCTGGTGGCGGGCGATACGTTTCGTGCCGCCGCAATCGGCCAGCTCAAGGTCTGGGCGGAGCGGATCGGCGTGCCCATCATTGCGGGCAGCGAAGGTGGCGATGCGGCAAGCCTCGTGTTCGAAGGCGTCAAGCAAGGGACTGCCAAAGGCATCGACGCGCTGATCGTGGACACTGCCGGCCGGCTTCAGAACAAGGCCGGATTGATGGACGAGCTTGCCAAGATCCGGCGCGTGCTCGGCCGCCTCAACCCGGCCGCGCCGCATGACGTCGTGCTGGTGCTCGACGCCACGACCGGCCAGAACGCGCTCAACCAGATCGAGGTTTTCAAGGAGAGCGCGGGCGTGACGGGTCTCGTCATGACCAAGCTCGACGGCACGGCGCGCGGGGGCGTGCTGGTGGCGGCTGCAGAAAAATTCGACCTGCCGATCCATGCGATCGGCGTGGGTGAAACGCTCGACGACCTTCGTCCGTTCGATCCGCGCGAAGTGGCACGCGCGATCGCCGGCGTGGCGGCGATCAAGGAACGGAATTGATGAACGACACCATCAAGAGCGAAATCAGCCCCGGCGTGCGGCTTGCGCTCGACCTTGGGCCGCTGCTCATATTCTTCGCGGCCTTCTATTTCACCGGCAAGAATGTGTTCCTGGCCACAGGAATGTTCATGGCGGCGACCGCCTTTGCCATGATCGTTTCGGTCATGAAGACGGGCAAGGTTTCGGCCATGCTGCTATTCTCGGGCGTGATGGTGCTCGGCTTTGGCGGTCTGACCATCTGGCTGCACGACGAAAGCTTCATCAAGGTGAAGCCCACGCTTTATTATCTGATGGTCGCCGGGATTCTTTTCTTCGGGCTGTGGACGCGCAAGCCGACGCTCAAGCTGGTGCTGGGGCATGCCTATCCCGGCTTGAGCGAGCGTGGCTGGACGCTGCTCTCGCGCAATTGGGCGATCTTCTTCCTGGTGCTGGCGGCGAGCAACGAACTGATCTGGCGGACGATGTCGACGGAGTTTTGGCTCGGCTACAAGCTGTGGGGCGCGCTGCCGGCCACCATCCTGTTCGCGCTTGCCAACCTGCCGATGCTGAACCGGCACGGGCTCAATCTCGATAAAACCGACGTGGATATGCCGCCGCAGGGCTAAAGCCCCGCCTCAAGCAAACTCCTCGGTGGTGACCGTGTGGCGCATCTGCTCGCCATAGCGGTTCCCGGCGACCGCATCGGGCGTGAACAGCGCATCGACACGCGCCGCAACCTCCTCCGGAATGCGCCAGTCCCAGCGCGCGATATTTTCCTCGAGATGTGCGATATCGGCCGTGCCAGGGATCGCCACGACATGCGGCCCGCGCGCCACGGTCCAGGCGAGCGATAGCTGGGCGGGCGTCACGCCGTGCTCGCGCGCGATGGCCTCGAACTGGGCGATCAATGCGGCATTGACTGGCCAGTTGTCCGGCTGAAATCGCGGCATCGTCGCCCGAATGTCACCGGCAACCAATTGCGCCGGATCACGGACACCGCCCGCCAGCGCGCCACGGCCGACCGGGGAGAACGCCACGAAGCAAGTACCAAGCTCGCGGCAGGTCTCCAGAACGGCGATCTCGGGATTGCGCGTCCAGGGCGAATATTCGGTCTGCATCGCCGCGACAGGATGAACCGTGGCAGCGCGCCGGAGCGTTTCGGCCGACATCTCCGAAAGCCCATAGCTCCGGATCTTGCCCTCCTGGATCAGCCTTGCGAGCTCGCCCACTGAATCCTCGATCGGAACATTGGGATCGGGACGGTGAAGATAGTAGAGATCGATAACGTCGGTCCGCAGCAGGCTCAGACTCTTCTCAAGTGCGGCGCGGATTGTTTCCGGACGGCAATCAATCCGCCGCTGGTCGCCGTCGACGATAATCCCGGTCTTGGAGGCCAGGAAGAAGGCGTTGCGCCGCCCCGACAAATATCGGCCGATGATCTCCTCATTGTGGCCGTTACCATAAATGCGTGCGGTATCGAGATGGTCATAGCCGAGATCGAGCGCGCGGTGCAGGATCCGCTCCGCCTCGGCGTCCGAGGAAGGCGGCCCATAAGCCCAGGAAAGCGACATGCAGCCAAGGCCGATCGGCTTGACCGGCGCTCCTGCGATCGAACGTTTTTCTGGCATTGCTGTTGCTCCCGGCCGACGGCCGGGAGCTTTAGCCGTCTTTTCAATCGAGGATCAACCGCCTAGGCCGCGACCAGCTCCTGCTGCTGGTCGGCGCGCGCGACGCCGTCGCCATCGAGGTTCTGCGCGACAAACTCCCAATTGATGATGTTGCCGAGGACGGTCTCGGCGAACTTGGGTCGCGCGTTGCGATAGTCGATATAATAAGCATGCTCCCACACATCGAGGGTGAGCAGCGGCTTCACGCCATCATAGACGACCGGGGTATCGGCATCATGATAGGACGTGACCTTGAGTTTTCCGCCTTCCAGCACGAGCCAGGCCCAGCCGCTCGCAAAATGCCCGACGGCTTCTTCGCCCAGCTTCTTGAGCAGCGCGTCGGTCGAGCCGAACGCCTCATCGATCTTCGAAGCAAGCTGGCCCGACGGCTTTTGACCGGGCGCCGCAAGGCAATTCCAGAAGAAACTATGGTTCCAAACTTGGGCGGCGTTGTTGAACAGGCCCTTGTCGCCCTTATCCTTCGCGAGCTTGATCACCTCGACCAGCGATCTGCCGGAGAGGCCCTTCTCATCGATCCATCCGTTGACCTTGTCGACATAGGCTTTGTGGTGCTTGCCGTGGTGAAACTCCAAGGTTTCAGCCGACATGTGCGGCTGCAACGCGTCCTTGGCAAAGGGAAGTTCGGGTAAAGCAAACGCCATGATAAGCTCCTGAAGCTAAAGAGATAGGATGGACGCGAAACGGCCCGGCGGCGATGTAGGTCCGCGACCGCGCCAAGCCGGAGACCAATTTTGCTGCATTGCGGCAAAGCGTTCTTAATGTGTGACAAAGGGAGAAGTGCCGGTTAAGCTCACTTTCGCACGCAACGCCCGCTTGGGGCGGATAGACGGGGGAGAAATATCGAATGGATAAGTTCTTCGGAAATCTTCATCTGGTGCTGATTGTAGGCCTCGTGCTCGCCGTCGGCCTCATGTTCGCGCCCTATTACGCGCCGGCGAGCGCAGCGCTCGGCGTCTTCCAGTGGCTTCACGTGTTCTTCGCGGTCGTGTGGATCGGGCATCTCTATTATTTCAACTTCGTGCAGATACCGACCATGCCGAAAATTCCGGCGGAATTGAAACCCGGCGTCTCCAAATATATCGCGCCACAGGCGCTCTTCTTTTTCCGCTGGGGCGCTGCCTTCACTGTGTTGACCGGGCTGATCCTCGCACATCTCTATAACGAGCTGACCCAGGCTTTGACCCTTGCGCCGGAAGCCCGGCTGATCGGCATCGGCATGTGGCTTGGATTGATCATGGCGTTCAACGTCTGGTTCATCATCTGGCCGGCGCAAAAGCGTGTGCTCGGGTTGGTCGAAGCCGACGACGCGACGAAGGCTGCAGCGGCCAAGCGCGCGATGATTTTTTCGCGCACCAACACGCTGCTTTCGATCCCCATGCTGCTTTGCATGGTAGCCTTTCGCTAGCTATTGTTCCTGCGCCGCCCGTTCGAGCAGATCGTGGCGGCGCAGGGCATGGCGCAGCTGATCATAGCTCAGCTTGAGCATCGCGGCGGTCCGCCGCTGATTATGACGACAGCGATCCAGCGCATTTTCCAGCAGATGTTTTTCGTAAGCCAGGCACGCCGCACGGAAGCCGAGATCGAACGCAACTTCACGCATCTCGACCCGATCCGGTGCAGGCACCTGTAGATCTTCCTTACGACTGAGATGCCCGGTATCCTTTGATGGGGCAGCAGGGCGCCATGGCGAAGCGAATGGATCGAAATCGATCGCCGCTACTGCACGCTGCGGATTGCCCCAACGATAGACGGCCCGTTCGACGACGTTGCGCAGCTCGCGGACATTGCCAGGCCAGTCGTAGCCCTCCAGTACCTCCAGAGCATCCGTGCTGAACCCCGGCCATTCGAGCCATTCGAGCTCCGCCGCCATTCGCCGCCCGAAATAATCGGCAAGTACGGCCACGTCCCCTTCCCGCGCACGCAACGGCGGCAGGGTGATGACTTCGAAGGACAGCCGGTCGAGCAGGTCCGCCCGAAAACGCCCCGCCTCCACGAGCGCGGGCAGATGCTCGTTGGTCGCCGCGACGATGCGGACATCGATGGTGATGACCTGATTCGAGCCGATCCGCGTCACTTCGCCATATTCGACCGCGCGTAGCAGCCGCTCCTGTGCGGCGGCCGATAAAGTCGCGAGTTCATCAAGGAACAGCGTGCCCCCATCGGCCTCTTCGAAGCGGCCCATGCGCGACCTGGTTGCGCCCGTGAAAGCGCCCGCTTCGTGGCCGAACAGCTCGGCTTCGATCAATGTCTCGGGCAGCGCCGCGCAATTCATGGTGACAAGCGGAGCGCCCCAGCGCGGGCTCAAGCGGTGGAGTCGCTCGGCGATGAGTTCCTTGCCGGTTCCGCGCTCGCCGATCACCAGTAGCGGCCGATTGAGCGCAGCGGCCGCGCTGGCACGATCAAGCGCGTCAAGAAAAGCGGTCGATTGGCCGACAAATTGGGCACCACGCTCCATCGCTGATTATTGGCGTAAATTCCTATTCTTTAGCAATATGTTTTTAGGCAGAAATGCTGGGTGGTGTGAGATTCCCCGGTTTTCTGCGCCTTTTCGAAATTGGCACGGCTCATGCTGAGCATGGAGCATCGCCGACAGGGGCGAACGCAATTCGGAACTAGGGAGACATTCAATGATCACGATCACGCGCAACGACATTCAACGCGTCACGGTTTCAGCTTTCGGCGCACTGCTCGTTTCCACCGCCTGCATCGGCGCCGCGGTTTTTCCCGCCAAGGCAGGGGAAGTGACCTATTCGACTGCCGCCGGCTGGCAGACCGAAGTGGAGAAGCGCATCGATAATGCGTTGCAATCGCCGATCGGGCAGAGCCCCAAGGTGGTGGTGGCCGAAGTGGGGATGAAGTTCGACGAGCATGGCGCCTTCCGTTCGGCCGCGCTGCTGAAATCGAGCGGCATCGAGGCGCTCGATCGGGAAGCCGTCCGCACCGCCAATGCGCTGCGCTACCCTGCCCTGCCGGCCTATCTGCAAGGTAAGCCGCAAAAGGTCGCGATGCAGATTTTCTTCGGCAACAAGGAAGCGGGCGTGAACGAAGCGCGGGCGAAGGCTCGCAAGGCCGCGACCGCGCTCGCCGTCAGGGAAGACACCGCGCGCGAACAGGCCCAGATCGCCGCTCAGCCCACCGGCTGATTGGCGGCCGGGGCGGGAATCCCTTGCCCGCCCCGGCACCCTCTCATTATGCTTACTGACACAGGAGTGAATTCAACATGGGAATCTTCTCCCGCACCCGCGACATCATCGCGGCCAACGTCTCCGACCTGCTCGACAAGGCGGAAGACCCGGCCAAGATGATCCGCCTTATCATCATGGAGATGGAGGAAACGCTGGTCGAGGTCCGCGCCTCGGCAGCGCGCACCATCGCCGATCAGAAGGAAATGCGCCGCCAGATCGCCAGGCTCGAAAAGGTCCAGGAAGGGTGGACCGAAAAGGCCGAGTTGGCGCTTTCCAAGGGGCGCGAGGATCTCGCCAAGGCGGCGCTGCACGAAAAGCAGAAAGCCGCCGATGTCGCCAGCCAGCTTCACCGCGAGATCGGCGAACTGGATGACGCGCTCAAAGCTTCGGAAGAGGACATCAACAAACTGCAGGCGAAGCTTCGCGAGGCCCGCGCCCGGCAGAATTCGATCGTGACGCGCCTCGAATCAGCACATCAGCGCGCGCGCATGCGGGAAATGTATGCGGGCGCACGCGCCGACGAGGCGTTCGCCCGCTTCGAGATGCTTGAGCGGCGCGTGGACCTTGCCGAGGGCCGGGCCGAGGCGGCAGCGATGGGTGCCGCACCCAAAAGCCTCGAAGAGGAGATCGCCGAGCTCCGCACCGCCGACAAGGTCGATGCCGAGCTGGCCGCGCTCAAGGAGCGCCTGGGAAAGAAGGAAGACTAAACCGTGGAAGACGTGTTCTTGCCCATCGTGATCGTCGGGATGCTCTTCATCGGGCTTCCCTGGGTGATCCTGCACTACATCACCCAGTGGAAGAAGGCCGGAAGCATCAGCGTCGAGGACGAGAACCTGCTCGACGAACTCTATGAAACCGCCCGGCGGCTGGAAGCACGACTCGAAACCATCGAGCGCATCGTCGCCGCCGACAATCCGGACTTCAGGCCAAGCCGCTGAGGCTCGCCGTATCATATCAGGGGATAAAGCAATGACTGCCCGCCGCACCAAATTCTATCTCGACAAGCGTAACGCCCGCTTACTCGGCGTCTGCTCCGGCATTGCCGATTATACCGGCATCGAAGTTACCTGGGTTCGGGTCGGCGTCGTGCTGCTGACGATCATCGGCGGCTTTCCGTGGACGCTGCTCGCCTATTTCATCACGGCGTGGGTCGCTGACAACAAGCCGCGCGAATTCTACGACATGGATCCCCAGGAGGAGAAATTCTGGCAGGGTGTCCGCGCCAAGCCGCGGGCTTCGGTTCGTGACGTGCGGAGCAGCTTCCGCGACATCGATCGGCGCCTTGCGGATATCGAAACGCTCTACACCTCGTCCTCCAGCCGACTGGCGCGCGAGATCGACGAGCTGAAGTGATTGTCTGAATTTCAGGGAGAAAGCTATGTCCGGCGGACAATGGATGGTTGTGCTGATCGTGGCGATCGTCGCGTGCGCAAGCTTCCTCAAAGCTTCAGTAATTCATGGCACCAAGGTCGCGGAGACCGAAGCAGCCAATGCGCCCGATAAGGAAAAATTGCTGGCAGAGGTCCGGGCGCTCAAGGAGCGCGTGGCCGTGCTCGAACGGATCGCGACTGACAATTCCACGCGGCTCGACCAGGAGATCGAAGCCCTGCGTGACAGGAGTTGAACATGATCGACGCCCATATCCCAGTGCTTATCCTCAGCAGCGCATCGTTGATCGCGGTCTCGATCGTGGCACGCACGATGCTGATTGCCTGGCGCGATTGGCTCGCGCTCAAGAAGATGGCGTTGCAGACGGAGAGGGACACCGGCTCGGCCTCACCTACTGCGCGGATCGAGCTCGCCGCGCTCAAGGAACGCGTGCGCAAGCTGGAGGCAATCGCATCAGGGGTGGACCTGTTACCCTGACCGCTGGTAGCGGACGACGATGACTGACCTTGCCGCCATCTACGAAGATTATGAGCTGCTCGACGCCGACGATCGCTACCGGCTGCTGATCGATCTCGGCAAGGCGCTCGAGCCGATGCCGGACGTGCTCAAAACGGATGCGACCCTGGTGCGCGGCTGCTCGGCAAGCGTCTGGGTTTATCCGACCCGTCGCGAGGACGGACGGCTGCATTTCCTCGCCGACAGCAATGCCGCTATCACCAAAGGCATCATCGCCTTGATCCTGACGGCCGTGCAGGACAAACAACCCGACGAGATCGCCGCGACGGACATCGCCGCCGAACTGGCGCCGTTCGATCTTCGCAACCAGCTCAGCTCGAACCGGACCCAGGGCATTCCGAACATGATCGCGCTGATCCAGGCGACGGCCGCGCGCTACGCGAACTGATCAGGCCGCGCGGCGTTCCTCGGCCGCGCGCAGCACCTCATAAGCGGTCTGGATCGCCTGGAAGCGTTTCGCGGCTTCGGCGTCATTGGGCTTCACGTCGGGATGATTGGCTTTCGCGAGACGGCGCCATGCTGCCTTGATGTCCGTGAAGGTGGCGTCCGTTTCCAGATCAAGCACCTCCAGCGCGCGCATCTCGTCGCGCGAGCGTGTGCCATCGCCGGGGCCGCCCCAGGCATAGTGCCGGGCATCCGCATAGCCCGATGCGGTGCGGCGTTCCTCCGCCTCGCGCGCCGCGGCCTCTTCCGCGCTCAGCCCCTCAAAATAATTCCATGAGCGGTTATATTCGGCGGCATGTATCTCGCAGAAATACCACCGCTCCGGGCTATTGGGCGACTTGGGCGCGGGGCGATCGCCTGGCTCGGTGCAGCCTTCGCGATCGCACAGGCGCACGCGCGTGGCGCCACGTTCGCTGCCATAGCCGCGCCAGCGTGGAAAGCCCCAGTCGTTCGATCGCGTGCTTCGAGCCATCCGACCTCCTTAACGCTCAACTGTTGAACGGGCTATGACCGCGACCAGGTCCAGCAAGAATTTTGCCTCATTGGCCGCGCTCGTCTAAGCGCGCCGCCATGCAGCCACCCCGCAAGGCCCGGATCGCGCGCGCTTTCGATCGCGCGGAGCAATATGAGAACGAGGCCAAGATTCAACGGGTGGTCGCGGCCCGGCTTGCCGAGCGGATCATGAGCCTGGGCGTCGATCCGCTTGTACCCGCGCTCGAAATCGGCTGCGGCACGGGCTTCCTGACGAGAGCGCTGCTTGATGCCTGGCCCACGCTTGCCTTGACCGTCAACGACATAGCCCCGGCGATGCTCGATCGGACCCGTGAATCGATCGGTGAGTTGCCGAACCTCACCTATCGGCTGGGAGACGGGGAACATTTCGAAGGCGCGCCGGGAGGCTTCGGCCTCATTACATCGAGCCTTGCCTTTCAATGGTTCGAATGCCCCGCAGCCGCCATTGCCCGCTTGTGCGCGATGCTGCGTCCTGGCGGCTGGCTTGCCTTGGCCACGCTCCACGCGGGGAGCTTTCGCGAATGGAAAGAGGCCCAGCGGGAGGCCGGGCTCGCCGGGCTCACGCGCGACTATCCGGATGCGTCCGCACTTGCCGAGGCTGTACCCAGCAATAGCTCGGCGGATATTCAGAGCTACTGCCTTCAGCAAAGCTTCGCCGATGGACTCGCCTTTCTCCGCAGCCTCCGAGCGATCGGAGCGGATGCGCGTTGGGAGCCCTCACCTTCGTCAGCGGCACTGCTGAAACGGGCCATTCGCCTGTTCGAGCAACAGGGGGCGTCGATCAGCTATCACATCGCCGAGATCGTCATCCGGCGGGAGGCATAGCCAGAGGGCCTGTAAGCCGGGTTCTGTCCATCCCTTGCGGGATTGGGCGACCATTCCTCTAGGGCGCGCGTTGCCGCGTGCCTCAAGCAACCAACCCGGGCGACTGGACCGAGCAAGTCCATGCGCCGCCCCTATTCGGTCTTGCTCCCGGTGGGGTTTACCGTGCCGCCTCCGTTACCGGAGACGCGGTGCGCTCTTGCCGCACCCTTTCGCCCTTGCCTGGCCGAAGCCGCGGCGGTCTGCTTTCTGTGGCACTGTCCCTGGGGTCACCCCCGCCGGGCGTTACCCGGCACCGTCACTCTGCGGAGCCCGGACTTTCCTCCCGCCCGTGCAAGCACGAAGCCGGCGGCCGCCCGGCCCTCTGGCGCAGCCTACATAGCCCAATTCCAATGTTCGGCAAGCCGGACATTGGCATGTCGGATAAACATTATCATCCACGTCAAGAACATTGAATATGATGTTTAAAACATCTATATCCATGCGATGATTACATCAGGCCAGATTCGCGCGGCACGTGCACTGCTCGGCATCGATCAACGGATGCTCGCGGAAAAATCGGGACTGTCGCTGCCCACCATCCAACGCATGGAAGCCTCGGAGGGGAATGTCCGGGGAAATATCGAAAGTCTCACGAAACTGGTGGAAGCCCTCGAACAGGCCGGGATTGCATTGATTGGCGAAGGTGCAAGCAGCCCAGCAGGCGGCCGCGGCGTGCGGTTGCGCGAGGGAAGCATCGCCTCAGCTCACAAACGGGAAGCATAGCATGGAAGGTCATCAGACCTTTGCCGACCGCCTTTTCGGCGCAGCCCCGCCAGGCGGTACCAAGCAACGGCAAAGCGAAGCGCTGCTTCCCAAACTGATCACCGTGGTGCGCGAAGGCTATGGCCGCGATCGCCTGCGTCGTGATGCGATTGCGGGACTTACGGTCGCCATCGTGGCGTTGCCGCTGGCAATGGCACTCGGCATCGCATCCGGCGCATCGCCCGACAAGGGCCTGATCACTGCGATCGTCGCAGGTCTTCTGATTTCGGCACTTGGCGGATCGCGCGTCCAAATCGGCGGCCCTACCGGCGCCTTCGTCGTCGTCGTCTACGGCATCATCGCAAAGCATGGCTATGATGGCCTGATCCTTGCCACGACGTTGGGGGGACTGATCTTGATCATCGCCGGCTATTCGGGACTAGGCCGGTTGATCCGCTTCGTGCCCCATCCCGTCGTTACCGGATTCACTGCGGGCATCGCGGTCATCATCGCCATGAGCCAGATTCGCGATTTCCTCGGGTTACGAGGACCACTGTCCGGCGACCTGTTCGAACGCGCGAAAGCGGCTGTTCATCTGCTTGCGGCGTCGGATCCTATCACCGCTGCCCTCGGCGTGGGTGCGCTGCTGCTGCTCATCGTCCTGCGCAGGCTGGCACCACGGCTTCCCGCTTATCTGATCGTCATTGCGCTGTTTTCCGCCATCGTTGCCGTGTTGCGGCTGCCGGTCGACACGGTCGGGACGCGATTTCCCGACATGGCCATAGGATTCCCGATCCCTGCCCTACCCGCCTTTTCGCTCGCGAAGATCCAGGAAGTGCTACCCTCGGCATTCACGATCGCCTTCCTGGCGGGCATCGAAGCATTGCTGTCCGCCGTGGTCGCCGACGGTATGACGGGCTTCCAGCATCGCCCCAACCAGGAACTCGTCGGCCAGGGTGTCGCCAATATCGCCTCGGCGTTGTTCGGAGGACTACCGGCGACCGGAGCGATCGCGCGCACTGCGACGAATATCCGCGCGGGCGGCAGCACGCCCTTCGCCGGAATATTCCACGCGCTGTTTCTGCTGCTGTTCATTCTCGCCGCAAGCGACCTCATGCGGCTGGTGCCCATGGCGGTCCTCGCTGCGATCCTGCTGATGGTCGCGTGGGGAATGAGCGAAGCAGGGCGCTTCGCCGCGCTGCTCCGCATACCCTCCAGCGATCGATGGATCTTGCTGGTCACGTTCGGCCTGACCGTGCTGGTGGATCTGACGGTCGCCATCGGCGTGGGGGTCACCCTCGCATCGCTGAGCTTCATGGCGCGTATGAGCGAAACCGTGCGGATCGAAAGCGGTCCGAATGAAATCGACGAAGATCCCGATCAGCGGGATACGCTGCCCGCGGAAGTCGAAGTGTTCCGCATCAACGGGCCGCTCTTTTTCGGGGTGACGAGCGAATTGCTCGAAGCCCTGAAACGCATCGGAAGGATGCCGCGCGTCATCATCTTGCGGCTGGAACTCGTGCCGTGGCTCGATACGAGCGGGGCGGCATCATTGCGCGATTTCGTGAAACGCGCACTTGCAGGTGGAAGCAATGTGATCCTGTCGGGCGCAGCGCCGGAAATCCACGACCTGCTGATGCAGGAAAATAGTAAATCGTTGGAGCATTCGCTCAGCTTCACGCCAGATTACTCAAGCGCACTGGCCGAAGCGAAGGCGCAACTGGCCGTTTAGTCGCCATCGCCTTGACGCAACGCCGCTGCCTTGTCGCCGCCGGTGAGCAGCGAGAGGAGGATTGCGCGGCAATGTCCGTCGATCACGCCGTCGATCAGATCGGGCCGGTAGCGGCGCTGAAAGGCGCGCACCGCTGCCTCCGCATCAGTGATGTCGTAGCCGAACCGTTCCAGCGCGAGCAGGAAGCCGCTGTCGACCCAGAGCGGGTCAGTCAGGAATTTGAGTGGCTTTGGCAGCGCCAAACGCACCGCTGCAAGCCTGTCCCAATCGAACAGCTCGCCGGGATCCATCTTGCGGGCAGGCGCTACGTCCGAATGGCCAACGATGTTTCCGCGCGTGATACCGTAGCGCCCGACAATCTCGACCATCAGCGGCATCAGCGCCGCCATCTGGGCTTCGGGAAAAGGCCGGTAGCCGAGGTCGTGACCGGGATTTACGAGCTCGATCCCGATGCTCGCCGAATTGACGTCCTCGATGCCGCGCCAATAGGCTTTGCCTGCATGCCAGGCGCGCTTCTCCTCCGGCACCATCCTGACGAGCTGGCCGTCCTCGGCGATCAGATAGTGGCATGAAACCTTGGCATCCGGATCCGTCAGCCGCGCGATCGCGGCGGCGGCATCAGCCATCCCGGTATAATGAAGCACGATCATCGAGACCGGCAGGCTGCGCTCGTCCCAGTTCGGCGATGGACAATCGATCATTACGCCTCAATCCGCCGTTGGACCGGGCATGGTCAAGCCCCGATCAGGCGGCGCGCGGCATCACCGCTTGCGCGGGCCGATAGAGCCCGCGGATTTGCGGGTTCGATTCGAACATGCGCGTTTGGCCCAAAACGGTTTCGCCGGCACCGAGCATCAGCACGCCATCGGGCGCGATCGCGTTGCGGAGCCGCTCGAACACGCCGACACGCACTTGTTGCGAAAAATAGAGGAGAACGTTCCGGCAAAGAATGACGTCGAAAGCCGAATGGCCGGGTGCGGGATTCAGGAGGCTGTGCACCAGAAAATGTACACGCTGGCGGAGTTTCGGCACTGCGTGCCAATCCTCGTCGCGCGATTCGAACCACCGCAGCATCTGCCGCACCGGCAGCCCGCGCTGGATTTCGAACTGACTGTAGATGCCTAGCTTCGAGCGTTCGATAGCGTTGCTCGATACGTCGGTGCCGATGATCTCGATCGTCCAGCCATCCCAAAGCTGAGGATTCTCAGCGAAATTGATCGCCAGGGAGTAGACCTCCTGACCGGTCGAGCAGCCCGCGCTCCAGATCCGCAGCCGGCGGTCAGCCATGCGCGCCTCGCGGAGAGCTCCATTGATCGCGTCAAGCAGGAGGGCGAAGGCCGGGGGATCGCGAAAGAAGAAGCTTTCGTGATTGAGGAGCGCCTCGGCTACCGTCGTCCCCAGCGCGGGATTGCGCCCGCTAGCGACCATGGTGGCCAGCGCGTCGAGCGAATCGACGCCTTGCGCGCGCATGACGGGCTGCAGCGCGCTTTCCACCCGCCACAAGCGGTTGTCCGCGAGCTGTTGCCCAGTTCGAGATTCAAGCAGCTCGCCCAAGATGCGAACCGCCAGCGGGCTCAATTCCATCGGTTTTCCCCTGCCCGCGCCAATATGCGATCCGCGATGCGTTCGGGCGGCAACACCACCGATGCGATGCCGGCCTCAGCGACCGAACCCGGCATTCCCCACACCACCGAGGTGGCGGCGTCCTGCACGTAAATCTCTCCGCCCGCCTCGGCGACTGCGCGCGCGCCGATCGTCCCGTCGCGCCCCATGCCGCTGAGCACGATTGCGAGGCCGCGAGCGCCGTAGATTTCCGCCATCGATTCGAACATCGGATCCACCGATGGCATGCAGAGCGTGATGGATGGCGTCGTGTCGAGCGTGACGCGCACATCGTTCCCGACCTTGCGCAACCGGATATGCCCTTCGCCTGGCGCGATCAAAATCCGGCCGCGCACGAGCTTTTCGCCATCTTGCGCCACCGTCGCTGGCCTGCCCGCGATTGACTGCATCTGATCGGCGAAGAAGGGCATGAACGCTGCCGGCAGATGCTGGGTGATGAGGATGGGAGCAGTGAACTCGGCGGGAAAGTCCCGCAACAGCTCGGTCAATGCGTGAAGACCGCCGGTGGATGCGCCGATCGCAAGGCACTCGACAGGCTCGTGTGCGGCTGCCGTCGGATGTCTGGTCACGACGCGGGCGGTGTTGACGCGGGACTGGCGGCTTCCGCCAATCCGTATCAGCCGATCGGCGAGCGTATCGCCGAAGCGGCCTTCGAAATTCGTGACGCCGGGCTTTTGCAGCGTATCGGCAGCACCGAGCGCAAGCGCCTGGATCGTTGCCGCCGCGCCATCGGCAGCGGAGGATGACACGACCAGAACCCTTGCGCCACCGCTTTGCTCGATGAGCTTGGGCAAAAGTTCAAGTCCGCTGACGCCGGGCATTTCCAGATCAAGCAAAACGATATCGACCGGCTGGCTTTTGACCAGATCAAGCGCCTGTTCGGCGTTGGCTACGGCGCCGACGACAAGGAACTCCGGGCGCGGCTCCAAGATCCGGTTGAGCACGGTTCGCGCGACGATGGAATCGTCGACGATCAGAACCTTGATCGGCTCAATGCCTGTTGGAAGCTCACTCCGAAGGGCAGCTGTGCGCACATTCGCCACTTCTGGGACTTCTCAGCACGCGCCAACAGTCTGAAGTTTGCTTTCAAGCGTTTCGCGATCGAACGGCTTCATCACATATTCGTCAGCGCCCGCCTCGATCGCAGCGCGAATATGCGCGATGCCGTTTTCGGTGGTGCAGAACACCACCTTGGGGCGCGGCGAAATGCTGCTCTTGCCCAGCGCCTTCAGGAACTCCATCCCGCTCATCACCGGCATGTTCCAATCGAGCAGCACGACGTCCGGCGCTGAACGGTGACAATGGTCGAGCGCCTCAGCACCGTCTCCAGCCTCCTCAACGACAAAATCGAGCGTTTCGAGGATGTGGCGAGCGACCTTACGGATCACCTTGGAGTCGTCGACGATGAGGCAGGTTTTCATGAAGCACCTTGTTTGCGGATATGTCCTGAGCTTACTGCAAAGGCGTAAGCGTCGAGTTAACAGCGCGACCTTTCGTCAGGCTGCCGCGGCAAAGCCGGGGCCGACGACCAGCGCCTCGGGCCCCACCACCAATAATGCTTCGCCGTCGATCTCGATCGTTCCTCGGGCGACGCGCGCCCAACTTGGCGCCAGAACGGCACGGGACGGCACCACGGAGGCGGGCGGCTCCACCACGTCGTCGACATTTTCGACGAGGATGGCATAGCCATGGCCGTCGCAATTCACGATCACCGCTTCGGCGTGGCCATTCCAAGCGAACGCGCCGAGCTCGACCGCGGCGGAGCTATCGATAACGGTCATGACCCGGCTTCTCAGCGCGAACAGACCGGCCACATGAGGCGCGACCAGAGGCACGCGCTCGATGCTGTCGATCTCCACGACCGACTCGACCGTGACCGCCGGGAGCGCGACGCGCTGGCCCGCGATCGTGACGATGAGGTATAGGCTGTTCATCTCCGGCTCCTGCGCCGCTCGACCCCGACGCGCACTGCCTCGAGCAGCCGGGCGCGATCATAGCGATAGACTCGATCCTCTGCTGCATCCGAATGGGCGGTCAATCGGACGAGCGGAATTACCTTCGCAATCTCTTTCACCTCGCCCGGCACATCGTCCGCGCAAAGCACCAAGACGTCAGCCTCGGCAGCCTGTTCCGAGTCGGGCAGCACAACCTGATATCCGCCCGCCCGCAAGAGCGGCAGCAGCACCTGACGGGCCCAGGGATCATCGCCACCCGCCAACAGGCAAAGCGCGGGCCGATCGGGCGCGGTGCCCCCCTGTTCGGCTTCCGCAAAGAGCCAGAAGCTGTCGATGATCTCGATCGGCCGTCCATCGACAAGCGCGACCCCTGAAATCAGCCCCGGCTCGATCGCGCGCTCGCAGGTGAAATCCATTGCGACAATGTCGATCACCTCCGAAATCGCGTAGGCGATCTGAGCGCGACCATCGCTCATTCTGAGCACCCGGTATTTCTCGGCCGTCGGCAAGCTGCAACAGCTCATCAACGGAACGATCCGCCCCTCTTGCGAGAGGCGCATCCGGCCCGCGCTGAAGCTGGCCGCAGCAGCAGGAACTTCCTCGATACGCTCGACCAGCGCCAGCCGGATCGCGCGCTCGACTCCATCCAGATCCCGGAAGAGCAGCGTGGTCGCTCGCTCGTCCGTTTCGTGTACTTTCGCGTCCTGGGCTTCCTCATTCGAAGCCGGCTGGGCTGCGATCCCGGCTGCATCGGCGATGCCGGCCGGGTCCAGTAGCAGCATCGGATGGCTGTTGTCGGGCAAGGTGGTGCCCGCATACACCCCTGTCGCCATCAGCGCTGGGGCGGCGGGGCGAACGACCAGTTCCTCATGATCATGAACCGCTTCCACGGCGAGCGCGTAATGATCACCGCCGGCAGGCTTGAGCACCACCATTGTCAGCTCATTTTCGTGGCAGCGTGGCTCGATCTTCAGAAAGGGCGCAAGCGTCACGACCGGCAGCCGGCGCCCACGAATGTTGACCACTTTTGCGCCGCCGAGTTCGCCCAGGCGAGCCGACGCGCTGCTCACGCGGATAAGTTCCTCGATCGCCGAACGCGGGATGGCAAACTGATGGCCACCCGCGCTGACGGTAAGCGCCGGAATGATCGTCAGCGTGAGCGGAACTTTCATGCTGAGCCGAAGGCCGAGCCCCGCCTTGCTATCCAGATCGACGAGGCCGCCGATGCGCTCGACATTGGCGCGTACCACATCCATGCCGACGCCTCGGCCGGATATGGCGGTCACCTCCTTGGCGGTGGACAAGCCTGCCGCGAAAATCAGGTGGAGCTTGGCATGCGCGCTCATCGCCGCCGCCTTTTCAAGCGTTACCACTCCGTTTGCGATCGCCTTTTCGACAAGTCGCTCGGCATCGATGCCGCGCCCGTCGTCAATCACTTCGATCGCAATCTGGTTGCCAGCCTGACGTGCGGAAACACGGAGCCGCCCGTGCGGCGGCTTGCCAACCGCAATCCGGTCGGCAGGCATCTCGATGCCGTGATCGATCGCGTTGCGGACAATATGCGTGAGCGGATCGCGGATCATTTCGATCATCTCGCGGTCCAACTCAACATCTCCACCGTCGAGTTCGAGCGTGACCTGCTTGCCCAATTCGGATGAAAGATCGCGCACCATGCGCGGGAGCGCCGAGAACAGATTTTCGATGCGGGCCATCCGGGTCCGCGTGATCGAATCACGCATTTCCGCGATACACAGCGAAAGGCGCTCGAACGCCGCTTCCACGGCAGGCTCAGCCCCGTTCTCGCGCAGCCGGCGCGACAAATCGTTACGGGCGAGGACCATGTCCGACACTCCGGCCATCATCCGATCGAGCAGATCGACCGGCAGGCGGATGCTTCGCGAAATGCCGCGGGGAGCTGTCGCTTGTACCGTGGCTGCAGGCGTGCCGGGTTCGGGCTGCGCCTCATCCTTTTTTCCTGCATCGGGCGCGAGTGCGGAGATCAAAGCCGCGTCGTCATGATCGGGGACGCTGTCACCGCTTTCCAGAGCGTTGGCGAGTTCGGCAATTCTGTCGATGATGGCGAGCACAGCGGTGACCAGCGCCTCGTCCGGCTGACGACGTTCCGCGCGGCAATCCGCGAGCACGTCCTCGGCGGCATGGCTCAGCTTCTCAAGCCGCGGCAGGTTCAGGAAGCCGCAGCTTCCCTTGACCGTGTGAACGAAGCGGAAGATGGCATCAAGGCGCGTACGATCGCTGGGAGATGCTTCCCAGGCCACGATTTCGCTCGTGAGCGTCTCAAGTGTCTCGCGCGTTTCCGCGATAAAATCGACGAGAAGATCGTCCATGGGCCCTTTCCGCGTTGGCGAACTGGACCTGCTCTGACACAGTCGTGGTAAAGGAACTCTTATCCCGTAGCTGTGTGCGGTTCGGCCTAGGCCTGCGGGATCGCAGCGCCGAATACCAGAACGCCCTCCTCCGGCTCCGAGATCTGGATACGGCCGCGCATGTCCGTGGCCAGACTGTGTGCCAGCCAGGCGGCGGCGGCGCGCGGCGTCACCCCGTCATCGCCCAGCTTTCCGAGCAAGGCGTCCCGCAGTTCGGGATCGAGCACCAGCCTGGGCCCCTCCGCACGCACCACGATCTCGCCACCTTCGGCACCCACATCCAGCCTGCCCCCGCGCACGAGCGCGTCGCCCGCGATCAGCGCAAGGTTGAGCAATATCTTAAGGGCGCCCTTGGACATCGCCGGTTCCGAGACCATCCAGCCGAGCTGAATGCGGCCTTCGGAGCCGAACAGGCCTTCGATCGCACCTTTGGCTTCGCGCGTATCGACATTGTCTGCGAAGCCACCGGCCGCACCGAAGGCCAGCCGGAAGAACTTGAGCTTATTGGCCGAGGCGCGCGCGCTTTCGGCGAGCAGTTCGATGCACCGCGCCCGCATCTCGGGATCGGTTTCATCCGCCAGCAGCTCGATCCCATTGTTGAGCGCACCGACGGGGCTCAGCAAGTCATGGCACAGGCGCGAGCACAACAGGCTTGCGAATTCAACGCTATGGTTGGCCATGGTACCGTCCCTGAAACTTTTTGCCGGGCGGCCCTTGTGACGAGGGCAACGCGATAGTGCAACTGCTCTTAAAGCACTTGCAGCACAAGCGCGTGGAAACGATCTTGAATCGGGCCATGCTGCCGCGCTTCGAACAAGGCGGCGTGTTCGCCCGCGACGATCAGCCACAACCCACCGGCTGCCGCATGTTCGGCATCGCGCCGCGAAGGCGCAGCCTGGCCGCCAGGATGCGAGTGATAATGCCCCAGCACTGCTGGGCCGCCCGCGCGTGCCTGACGATGCGCGGCGAGCAGAACGGCGGGATCGAGCTCGAACCTGTCGCGGCGATCGGCGGCGACATTCGCGGCAGCAACGACCGCCTCTATCCTTCCGGGACGCCCCAGCAGCAGCCCGCAAACCTCCTCCGTCGGTTCGGCCCTGGCATGGGCGATGATCCGGCCGAGCAACGATCTTGAAATTTCGACGTCCATCACCATTTCAGCTAAGCTGATGGACGGGGGGATGTCGATAGCGCGCGCGATAGTGCCGGAAGAGGCCGCTGGCTGGCGGCTGGACCGGGCTCTTGCCGCGGCCCTGCCTACGATCTCGAGAGAACGGCTCAAGGCGTTGATCGCGTCGGGAAAGGTTGCGACCGATCCGGGCGCGGTGCCCGTCCGCGATCCGGCAATCAAAGTGGCCTCAGGTAGCGTGTATTCGGTCGTGATCCCCGAACCGGCGCCGGCCCACAATGAGGCACAGGAGATCCCGCTCGAAATCGTCTATGAGGACGAGCATCTGATCGTCGTCGACAAGCCGGCCGGCCTAGTCGTGCACCCGGCGGCAGGCAATCTCGATGGCACGCTGGTCAACGCCCTGCTCCATCATTGCAAGGGCAGCCTCTCGGGGATCGGCGGGGTTGAACGGCCCGGCATCGTCCACCGGATCGACAAGGATACGTCGGGGCTACTGGTGGCGGCCAAGACCGATCCGGCGCATACCGGGCTCGCGGCGCAGTTCGCCAGGCACAGTATCGACCGGCGCTATCTGGCGATCGTGTCGGGCATTCCGAATCCTCCTGCCGGCACGGTGGACGCGCCGCTGGGGCGCTCGGCCAATCGGTACAAGATCGCGGTGCAACCGGAGGGCAAGGGCAAACGCGCTGTGACCCATTATCGCCTCATCTCCCCGCTGAAGGAGGCGGCGATGGTCGAATGCCGGCTGGAAACCGGGCGCACCCACCAGGTTCGCGTTCACATGGCCTCTATCGGTGCTCCGCTTATCGGCGACCCGGCTTATGGACGGACCCGGAAAAGCCACCGTGCGTTACTGGACACATTGGATTTTCGGCGGCAAGCACTGCATGCGGCCCATCTGGGCTTCATCCATCCGGTCACAAGCGAGACTTTAGCGTTCGATAGTAAGATTCCTGACGATATGCAGCGCCTATTCACGAATCTTATGATATAAAGGTTGCAAATCAGGACTGAGTTGAGTCGTCCTGAGAAGGGAGTGTAGAGATCATGGCAAGCGGCAAAAGCGTCCCGGCGACGATACCCGCACTCGGCGGTGAGCAGAGCCTCAACCGCTATCTGGCCGAGATCAAAAAGTTTCCGATCCTCGCGCCAGAGGAAGAATATATGCTCGCCAAGCGCTTTCAGGAGCATGGCGACCCCGATGCGGCCGCGCGTCTCGTGACGTCTCACCTCCGCCTCGTTGCCAAGATTGCGATGGGCTATCGTGGCTACGGGCTGCCGGTCAGCGAGCTGATCTCAGAAGGCAATATCGGCCTGATGCAGGGCGTGAAGAAGTTCGAGCCCGATCGGGGCTTCCGCCTGGCGACCTATGCCATGTGGTGGATCCGGGCCTCGATCCAGGAATTCATCCTGCGTTCGTGGAGCCTCGTGAAAATGGGCACCACCGCGGCGCAGAAGAAGCTGTTCTTCAACCTGCGCCGGATGAAGAGCCAGATCGACGCCTTCGAGGACGGCGATCTCAAGCCTGAGGATGTCACCAAGATCGCGACCGATCTCGGCGTCACCGAGGACGAGGTCGTGAGCATGAATCGCCGCATGGCGATGGGTGGGGATACCTCGCTCAACGTGCCCATGCGCGAGGATGCCGAAGGCCAGTGGCAGGATTTCCTGGTCGACGAAGAACCGTTGCAGGACCAGCGGCTGGCGGATTCGGAGGAGCAGAATGTCCGTCACGGCATGCTGCTCGAGGCGATGAACGCGCTCAACGATCGCGAGAAGCATATTCTCGTCGAGCGGCGGCTGGCGGAGGAACCGAAGACGCTTGAGGAACTGAGCCAGGTCTACGGCGTCAGCCGCGAGCGCGTGCGCCAGATCGAGGTACGCGCCTTCGACAAGCTGCAGAAGGCGATGATGCGGCTGGCCGGCGACAAGCGCTTGCTGCCGCAGGCCGGCTGAGCTTCAGCTCGGCTGTTGCTCCTCGGGCAGAAAGCCCATCGGCCCATGTCCTGCACCCAAACCGGGCGCTGCCAGCAGCGCCCGGCGCACATAAGCGCGTGCGCGGCTGATCGCATCCGCTAAAGCCATCCCGGTGCCGAGTCCGGTTGCGATCGCGCTCGCCAAGGTGCACCCGGTGCCATGATTGTGCGGGGTGTGGATGCGCTCATCTTCCCAGCTCGTCTGCGTTCCGTCGGGCCGGATCAGACGATCGACGATCCGATCATCTTCGCCGTGGCCGCCCTTGACGAGCACCGCAGCACCGGTGCGCTTCGCTAGCGCGCCTGCGTCGCCGCCCAGGGCAGCAATCTCAGGAAGATTGGGCGTGACCAGCGTCGCGAGCGCCATCAGCCTGTCAAAAGCCGCGATCGTATCTTGCGCCGCCAACACGGATCCACTCGTGGCGACCATCACAGGATCGAACACGATCGGCATGCCCTGGAGCGACGTGAGCCGATCAGCCACCGCATGCGCGGTCTCGGCCGACCCGATCATTCCGATCTTGATCGCGTCAATGCCGATGTCCCCGATCACGGCCTCCATCTGGGCGATTACCATTGCAGGAGGCACCAGCTCCACCGCGCTCACACCCAGCGTGTTCTGCGCGGTGATCGCAGTGATCGCGGTCATGCCGTGTCCGCCCAGCATGGCGATGGTCTTGAGGTCAGCCTGAATCCCCGCTCCGCCGCCGGAATCCGAGCCGGCGATGACGAGAATGCGGGGGATCACGTCCCAGCCGGCTGGGTTCGGTGAATTGGCGTCATGCAGCTTTGCGCACAGCCTCGCAGATCTGATCGACCAGAGTTTCAACAAGCGCAGGATCTTCGCCCTCCGCCATGACCCGGATCAGCGGCTCGGTGCCGGACTTGCGGATCAGAAGCCGGCCCTTGCCGTCGAGCTTCGTTTCTGCGTCCGCGATCGCGCTCTTCACCGTCTCGGCCTCGAGCGGCTGGCCGCCGGCGAACCGCACATTTTTGAGAAGCTGGGGCAGCGGTTCGAACTGGCGCAGAAGCTTGCTCGCCTTCTGCCCGCTTTCGACAAGCTCAGCAAGGATCTGCAAGGCCGCGACAAGGCCGTCTCCGGTCGTGCCATGATCCGAGAGGATGATATGGCCGGATTGCTCGCCACCGACATTATAGCCGTTGGCCCGCATCTCCTCGACCACATAGCGATCGCCGACCTGCGTTCGGACCAGCCCGATATTCTGGCCGGCCAAGAAACGTTCGAGCCCAAGATTGGACATTACCGTCGCCACGAGCGCGCCGCCCCTCAGCATTCCACGCCGCGCCGAAGCCGTAGCGATGAGCGCCATCAACTGGTCTCCGTCGATGATGCGGCCGGTTTCATCGACCACGATCAGCCGATCGGCATCGCCGTCGAGCGCCAAGCCGATATCCGCACGCGTCTCGATCACTTTCGCTTGCACGGCAGCGGGGTCGGTCGAGCCGCACTGCTCGTTGATATTGGTGCCGTCCGGCGAAACACCGAGACTGATAATCTCGGCGCCCAATTCCCAGAGCGCCGACGGCGCAACCTGATAGGCCGCGCCATTCGCGCAATCGATCACGATCCGCATGCCATCGAGGCGCAGATGTTCGGGAAAGGCGGATTTCACGGCATGGATATAGCGTCCGCGTGCGTCCTCGATCCGGCGGGCGCGGCCGATATCGGCCGAACGGGCGAGCTTCGGCGGCTTGGCCATCAACGCCTCGATCGCCATTTCATCCGCATCCGAAAGCTTGTAGCCGTCCGGCCCGAACAGCTTGATGCCATTGTCCGCGAACGGATTATGGCTGGCCGAAATCATGACCCCGAGATCCGCGCGCATCGATCGGGTCAGCATCGCAATCGCGGGCGTCGGCATCGGGCCAACGAGCACCACGTCCATGCCGACGCTGGTGAAGCCCGCGACCAGCGCCGATTCCATCATATAGCCCGAGAGCCTGGTATCCTTGCCGATCACGACGCGGTGGCGATGGGTTCCGCGCAAGAAGCGCGCGCCGGCCGCCTGCCCCACCTTCATCGCGATCTCAGGCGTCATCGGCGCTTCGTTGGTGCGGCCGCGAATTCCGTCAGTGCCGAAATAGGTGCGAGTCATGCCGCGCGTTTAACCTTTCGTTTCGGGCTATGCCAGCGCCGGTTCAGCCGGATCAGTGCTGCGCCGCCGCCTTGGCGCGTTCCTCGGCCACCAGTTCCTTGCGGCTGAGCTTGCCGACCAGCGTCTTGGGAAGATCCTGGCGCACCTCGACGGCAACGACCCGCTCATGCTTGCCAAGCTGAGGGTTGAGCCAGTCCTTGAGCTCCTCCCCATCAACCTCGATGCCGGGATAAAGGCTGACAAAGGCCTTCGGCGACTCTCCTCGATAGGCGTCGGGAACCGCGACGACCACCGCTTCGCGCACCGCCGGGTGATGATAAAGCACCGCCTCGACCTGGCTGGGATAGACTTTGAACCCACCGACCGTGATCATGTCCTTGAGGCGATCGACGATCCGGATATAGCCGTCTTCATCGATCTCGCCGACATCGCCAGTCCGAAAGCCGCCATTGACGAAGCAGCGCTCCGATTCCTGAGGCCTGTTCCAATAGCCTGTCATCACCTGCGGCCCGGAAATCACGATCTCGCCCGGCTCGCCCGGCGGGGCAGCCTTGGCAGGATCGTCGCGGTCGACAAGCGTGAACGTCGTCGCCGGAAGCGGCTGGCCGATCGTGCCGGTCTTGCGCAGCCCGAGATAAGGGTTGGTCGAGGCGATGCAGCATTCGGTGAGGCCATAGCCTTCGGCAAGCACGGCGCCGCTGACCTCCTCGAAGCGGCTCTTGAGCTCTTCGGGAAGCGGCGCACCGCCCGATACGCAGACCCGCAGCGAGGACATGTCGGTTTCACGCAGCTTCGGATGATCGAGCAACGCCCGAAACATGGTCGGCACGCCAGGGAAGGATGTGGGGCGGGTGCGTGCGATCGCCGCGAACACCTGATCCGCATCGAAGCGGGGCAGCATCACCAGCTCACCGCCCCTGAGCACGGTCCGCTGCAGCACCGTCATATTGGCGAAAATGTGAAAGAACGGGATCACACCGAGAATACGGTCCTCTTCCCCGGCCCAGGGATCGATCGCGGTGATCTGGCGCGCGTTGGCGGTGATGTTGTTGTGCGAAAGCATCGCGCCTTTCGGCGTCCCGGTCGTGCCGCCGGTATATTGCAGCATCGCAATGTCAGCCTCCGCATCGATCGCAGCGGGGCTGTACGCACCATCATTGGCGATGAGCTTCGAAAAGGCGATCACGCGCTGATCGTCAGGACGCGGCACATTCTGGCGCGATTGGAACCAGTGGTAGAGCAGCGATTTCGCCTTCGGCAGCGCCCCTTCGACCGATCCGACGATCAGATGTGGAAGCTTGCAACGCTCCATTACCGCCAGCGCATTGGGCAGAAGCGCCTTCGCCGACAATGTGAAGAGCAGCCGCGTTCCCGAATCCTCGACCTGCTCCGACAGCTCGTCGACTGAGTAAAGCGGCGAGAAATTGACGATGGTCGCGCCGATCTTCAGCGCTCCGTAAAAGGCCGCAACATAATGGGGCACGTTAGGAAGGTAGAGACCGATCCGGTCCCCCTTGCCGACGCCCAGACGCTGCAGCCCGCTTGCCACCCGCGCGGCGCCCGAGGCGACTGCGGCGAAACTATATTTGCGCCCGTAGAAATCGAGTAGCGGCACATGGCCGAAACGATCCGCGCTGGCATCGAACATCGCCGGCACGGTCATCGGCTCATAGGTTGCTTCCCACGCGCTGGGATGCCGGTAAGCGTGACGCCAGATTTCGGTGGGATCAGCCACGCCTCACCCTAAGCCGCCCATCCTTGCCGATCAATTGACATCGATGAACGTTTCCGGATGCGGAATTCAGCTCCGGAACGGATCGTGCGGGAAATTGCTGCCTGCTTCGGCATGAGCACCGTCGGCTTCGCGCACGGCCGCTTCGCGCTGCGCACGCAATTCCTCGATCAGCGCCTGGCGATCGCCATCCAGCCGGCTGTCCACCGGCGCCTCGACGCCCGCAGCCTTGGCCGCCTTCGCCACCAGCCCATCCAGCTCGCGCTGCGAACACAGGCCGAGCGTGACGGGATCCTTGGGCGTGATGTTGGCGATGTTCCAGTGGGTGCGGTCGCGGATCGCGGCAATGGTCGTGCGGGTGGTGCCGATCAGCTTGGAAATCTGCCCATCGGAGATTTCCGGATGGTTGCGGATGATCCACGCAATGCCGTCGGGCTTGTCCTGCCGCTTCGAAACGGGCGTGTAGCGCGGCCCCTTCGTGCGGCGGACCTGCTCCGGCCCCTTCTGCATCACGAGCCGGTAATTGGGATCGGCCTGGCCTTTATCGATCTCGGCCATGGTAAGCTCACCGGCGCGAACCGGATCGCGGCCGGTCAGCTTGGTCGCCGCCGTATCGTCAGCGATCGCCTGAATCTCGAGAATATGAAGACCGCAAAAGTCCGCGATCTGCTGGAAGCTGAGCGCGGTATTGTCGACCAGCCACGACGCGGTCGCATGAGGCATAAGCGGCTGAGCCACGATCCTACTCCTGAAAATAAAAGGGCCGCCCCGTTACGGAGCGGCCTGTGGATGGACCCCGATGTAGTGCGATGAACGGCGCTTGGCAACAAGCGCCGTCAACGCCCATACGAGGATTATCGTGCGATACCGCCCGCTGCCAGCACGGCCAGCGTCACCAGCTCCGATGCGGTGGAGGACATGGTGGCAATCTGCACGGGATGTTGGAGTCCCACCAGCATCGGCCCGATCACCGAATCCCCGCCCAGCTCGCGCAGCAATTTTGCGGAAAGATTGGCGGATTGCAGGCCAGGCATGATCAGAACATTGGCGGGACCGGAAAGCCGGCTGAACGGATAGGCGTGCGCCACCCTTGGATTGAGCGCTACGTCCGGCGCCATCTCACCTTCGAATTCGAAGCTTGGGCCGCGCTGCTCCAGGATGGCGACCGCTTCCCGGATATTTTCGAGGAAGCTGCCTTCCGGATTGCCGAACGTCGAATAGGAGAGGAAGGCAATGCGCGGCTCGTGGCCCATGCGCCGCGCCACCGCGGCGGTATGCTCCGCGATATCGGCAAGGTCCGTTGCCGACGGCCGCTCGTTCACGGTCGTATCTGCCATGAAAACGGTATGGCTTTGCCCGACCAACACGTGGATGCCAAAGGGCTTGTGGCCGGGGATCGGATCAATCACGCGCCGGACCTGGCGCATGGTCTGCGCATAGGCGCGGGTGACGCCGGTGATCATCACGTCGGCCTCGCCCAAGGCAAGCAGGAGTGCGCCGAAGATGTTGCGGTCCTGATTGACCAGCGCTTCGACTTCGCGCCGCAGATATCCCCGTCGCTGTAGCCGTGCGTAGAGATAATCCACCATGCGTGGGACCAGCGTCGAGATGCGGCTGTTGTGCAACTCGAACTCCTCGGGATTGGATACGCCGAGCGCGCGCAGCTTGTCCGGAACCTCATCACGGCCGACCAGGACGGGAATGCCATAGCCCCCCTCGCGGAACGCGATGGCGGCGCGCAGCACCACTTCCTCTTCGGCCTCGGCGAAGACCACTCGCTTCGGGTGCGCGCGGGCGCCTTCATAAGCCAGCGTCAGCACCGAGGTGGTCGGGTTGAGCCGCGAGCGCAGCACGCTGCGATATTCGCCCATGTCGAGGATCGGCTGGCGCGCGACGCCGGAATCCATCGCCGCCTTTGCTACCGCGGCGGGCACGATTTCCATCAAGCGCGGATCGAACGGCGCCGGAATGATATATTTCGGCCCGAAAGTCTGCGTAGCGCCATAAGCGGCCGCAACTTCCTCCGGTACGCGTTCGCGGGCAAGCTCGGCCAAGGCGCGCGCCGCCGCGACCTTCATCTCCTCGTTGATGGTTGTCGCGCGCACGTCGAGCGCGCCACGAAAGATGAACGGGAAGCCCAGCACATTGTTGACCTGGTTCGGGTAATCCGAGCGGCCGGTGGCGATGATCGCATCCGGCGCGGCGGCCAGGGCATCTTCGGGCGTGATCTCGGGATCGGGGTTGGCCATGGCGAAGATGATCGGCTTTGGCGCCATCGAGCGGACCATGTCCTGGGTCACCGCTCCCGCCACGGAAAGCCCGAAAAACACATCCGCGCCTTCAATCGCCTCGGCCAGCGTCCGCGCACTGGTGCTGGCCGCATGCGCCGACTTCCACTGGTTCATGCCCTCGGTGCGGCCCTGATAGATCACGCCTTTGGAATCGCACATCACGACTTCGCGCACGCCGAGCGCCTTGGCGAGCTCGGTGCAGCTGATCGAGGCGGCGCCCGCGCCGTTTACCACCAGCTTGATATCCTTGAGATCGCGTCCGGTGAGATAGGCGGCATTGATCAAGCCAGCGGCGGAAATGATCGCCGTGCCATGCTGATCGTCGTGGAACACCGGGATGTTCATCCGCTCGCGCAGGGTCTGCTCGATCACGAAGCATTCCGGCGCCTTGATGTCCTCAAGGTTGATGCCGCCGAAGCTCGGCTCCATCAGCTCGACTGCGGCAATGAACTTGTCGACGTCTTCGGTCGCAAGCTCGATATCGATCGAATCGACATCGGCAAAGCGCTTGAACAGCACCGCCTTGCCTTCCATCACCGGCTTTGACGCAAGCGCGCCGAGATTGCCCAGTCCCAAAATCGCCGTGCCATTGGAGATCACCGCGACAAGGTTACCCTTGGCGGTATAATCATATGCAGTCGCTGGATCGGCCGCGATCGCGCGCACCGGCACCGCCACGCCGGGCGAATAGGCCAACGAAAGATCCCGCTGGGTCGCCATCGGCTTGGATGCGATGATCTCGATCTTGCCCGGCCGGCCGGCCGAATGGAACAGCAGCGCCTCGCGTTCGGAAAATTGGACGTTGCTCTCGCTCATGGCACTCCCCCGACGGATCGGCTGATTTGAAGGATGTCGCGCCTATTGGGGCATGGCTGCGTGCATCACAAGCCGCTATCAGCATTTCATGACGGGGAAATTGCAGGGCGATTCCGCTGCGGCGACGCCAATGATGGCGCAATATTTTGCGCTTAAGGCGCAAGCGCCTGATTGCCTGTTGTTTTATCGGATGGGCGATTTCTTCGAATTGTTCTTCGATGACGCCAAGGCGGCGTCAGCCTGCCTCGACATAGCCCTGACCGCGCGCGGTGAGCATGGCGGCAACGCGGTGCCGATGTGCGGCGTTCCGGCGCATTCCGCCGAGATCTATCTTGCCCGGCTGATCAAGGCTGGCCATCGCGTCGCCATCGCTGAACAGACCGAAACGCCCGCGGAGGCCAAGAAGCGCGGATCCAAATCGCTTGTCGCGCGCGGCATCGTCCGCGTTGTCACCGCCGGTACGCTGACCGAAGAGACGCTGCTCGACGCGCGCGCGGCAAACTGGCTGGTGGCGCTGGCCGAAGTCGGCGGCCAGATCGGGCTGGCGGCGGCTGACATCTCTACCGGACGCTTCGAAATTTCGGTGATCGCGCCGCACGCGCTGGACGCCGAACTTGCCCGCCTCTCTGCGGCTGAGATCGTGGCGCCGGAAGGGTGGGATGCGGCGCCGGCCAATGCCTGGAGCGCGCCGGCGGCAAGCTTCAACAGCGTCCATGCGGAAGCGAGGCTCAAGAAGCTTTTCGGGGTTGCGACGCTTGACGGCTTCGGCGGATTCAGCCGCGCCGAGTTGGCTGCGGCAGGCGGGCTGCTGGCCTATCTCGAGCGCGCCGGCCAGGGCACCCTGCCCTTCCTGCAGCTGCCACATCGCCGCGCCACTTCCGATCATATGCTGATCGATGCGGCGACGCGTGAGAGCCTCGAGCTCACGCTGACCGCAGGCGGCGCCCGCAAAGGCAGCCTGCTCGATGCCATCGACCGTACGGTTACCGGCGCAGGGGCGCGCTTGCTGGCTGGAGATATTTCCGCGCCACTTTCCGAGAAGCCGGCGATCGAAGCGCGGTTGGATCTCGTCACGCTGTTCGTCGAGGATGGCGGCCTGCGCGAGCGCCTGCGGACGCGCCTGCGCCAGATCCCCGACATCAGCCGCGCACTCGGGCGGCTGGTCGCCGGGCGTGGTGGCCCGCGTGATCTGGCGCTGCTTCGTGACGGCCTCAGCGAAGGCGCGACGCTGCGTGACCTGCTTGCCGCGCTTCCGCAGCCGCCTCAACTGCTGATTGATTTGCTGCCGCGCCTTGCCGGCCATGGCGCGCTCATCGAGCTGCTGATGCGAGCGCTGGTCCCCGCCCCGCCGCTCGATGCGAGCGACGGGGGTTATATCGCTGAAGGCTATGACGCGGCGCTGGACGATTTACGCAATGCGGGCAGCGATGGCCGCCGCGCCATCGCCTTGCTCGAAGCGCGCTATCGCGAGCGTACGGGAATTGCCTCGCTCAAGATCCGGCACAACAACGTCCTCGGCTACCATGTCGAGGTGTCCGCCCGCCACGCCGATCCGCTGATGGCCGCTGATTCCGGGTTCACCCATCGCCAGACGCTGGCCGGCGTCGTACGCTTCAACGCGGCCGATCTGCATGAACAGGCGATGCGGGTTACCCAGGCTGGCGCGCATGCCATCGCTGCCGAGGCGGCCCATCTCGAAGAACTCACCCGCGCCGCTCTCGATCGCACCGCCCAGATCGCCGCAACCGCCGACGCGCTGGCGCGGCTCGACGTCGCCGCCGCAGTCGCCGAACGCGCAATCGAGGGCGGCTGGTGCCGCCCTGCCATTCAGGATCATGCCTGCTTCGAGATCGAAGGCGGGCGGCACCCGGTGGTCGAGGCAGCCGTCGCGGCGGCCGGCCAACCTTTTGTCGCCAACGATCTCAAGCTCGATCCCGACCGCAGGCTATGGCTCGTCACCGGCCCGAACATGGGCGGCAAATCCACTTTCCTGCGCCAGAACGCGCTGATCGCCGTGCTGGCGCAGGCGGGCAGCTATGTTCCGGCGAGCAGCGCGCGGATCGGGCTTGTCGACCGCCTGTTCAGCCGGGTCGGCGCATCCGACAATCTCGCGCGCGGCCGTTCGACATTCATGGTCGAAATGGTCGAGACCGCCGCCATTCTCGCCCAGGCGACCGAGCGCAGCTTCGTGATCCTCGACGAGGTCGGCCGCGGCACCTCGACCTATGACGGGCTCGCGATTGCGTGGGCGGTCGTCGAAGCGGTGCATGACATCAACCGCTGCCGCTGCCTTTTTGCCACCCATTATCACGAGCTGACACGCCTCGCTGAACGGCTCGATGCACTCTCGCTCCACCATGTCCGCGCCCGCGAGTGGAAGGGCGACCTGGTTCTCCTCCACGAGGTGACCGAAGGCCCGGCCGATCGCAGCTACGGGCTGGCGGTCGCCAAGCTCGCCGGCTTGCCGCCGGCGGTCGTCTCCCGCGCTTCGGCAGTCCTCAAGAAGCTCGAAGCCGGCCGCGCAGCGACTGGGGGGCTTGCCGCCGGGCTGGACGATCTGCCGTTGTTCGCGGCCGCCGCCACGGTCGAGGCACTCAAGCCGGACCCGTTGCGCGAAGCGATCGAACGCACCCAGCCGGATGCGCTAAGCCCCCGCGAAGCACTCGATCTGCTTTACGAACTCAAGCGAATCGCCGCCGAGCCCAATGAAGCATTTGGCTGAGCAGGCCGAGGGTTAGAGAACTCTAGCAACTGCCCCCAGCCGCTCCGGTCGCACTAGCTCTTTGCACGATTCCCCCTTATCTCCTGATCATGTCCATCCGTTTCGAAAATCTGCCGAACCGCCGAGCGATTATCGATCGCCGCCTGATCGCCGAGCAGTTGCTCGAGATCGAAGCTGACGGCAAGGACAGCGCGCTACTGCGCAAGGCGGCCGCGCCGCTGCTTCGCGACGCGCTGTTGCGAGGGCGGCAGGAAATTGCACGGCGGCTGCTGGCGGCGCCAAGCCGGGGCAACGAGATCGCCGCCTCCTATGCGTTTCTGACCGATCAGCTTCTGCGTCTGATTTTCGATTTCACGACCGAGCGGCTCTACCCGAACAACAATCCATCCGCCGGCGAGCGGATCGCGCTGATCGCGGTGGGCGGCTATGGGCGCGGCGAAATGGCGCTTCATTCGGACGTCGACATCGCCTTCGTCACGCCCTGGCGGCAGACCAGCTGGTGCGAGCAGGTGATCGAAGCGATGCTCTATCAGCTTTGGGACCTGGGGCTGAAGGTAGGACATTCCAGCCGTTCGCTCGATGATATGGTCCGAATGTCGAAGAGCGATCTTACAATCCGCACCGCGATGCTCGAAGGCCGCTATGTGTGGGGCGACGAAAAGCTCTACGACCTCGCCTCGGGCCGCTTTCAGCGCGAGGTGGTCGCAAACACGGCGCGCGCCTTCGTTACCGAAAAGCTGGCGGAGCGCAACGAACGGCACAAGCGCATGGGCGACAGCCGCTACGTCGTCGAACCCAATCTGAAGGAGGGTAAAGGCGGCTTGCGCGATCTCCACACGCTCTTCTGGATTGGCAAATATGTCTATGAGGTGCGATCGGTGCCCGAGCTGGTCGACCAGGGGCTGCTTTCCGCTGCGGAGTTGCGCCACTTCCAGCGCGCGGAGAATTTCCTGTGGGCGGTACGCTGCCATCTCCATCTCATCACCGATCGCCCCGAGGAACGGCTGACCTTCGATGTGCAGCGCGAAATCGCAATCCGGATGCGCTATGCCGACCGACCCGGCAAGACCGCCGTCGAACGGTTCATGCAGCATTATTTCCTGACTGCGAAACAGGTCGGCGACCTTACCGGCGTCTTCCTCGCCCATCTTGACGAGACGTTCGCCTCGCGCGGCCGCCGCTTCGGGCTCCCCAAGCTCCGCCGGACGCCGAAGAATTTGAAGGGCTTCGTGCTCGATCGCGGACGGCTTGCCTTGCCGAACGAGAATTTTTTCGTCCAAAGCCCGGAACGGCTGATCGAATTGTTCGCGCTTGCCGACGCGCACGGACTCGAAATCCATCCGCAAGCCATGCGATCGGCATCGCGCGACGCCAAGCTGATCGATAACAAGGTACGGCGTGATCCGCGTGCCAATGCGCTGTTTCTCGATGTGCTGACCAGCCAGCGCGATCCCGAGCGGGTGCTGCGCCTGATGAACGAGGCGGGCGTGTTCGGCCGGTTCGTGCCGGATTTTGGCCGGGTCGTCGCGCAGATGCAGTTCGACATGTATCATCATTACACGGTCGACGAGCATTCGATCCGTGCCATCGGCCTGCTCGCGCGCATTGAAAAGGGCGAGCTCCAGCAGGACCATCCGCTCTGCTCCGACATCATTCCGAAGATCGTGTCGCGGCGCGTGCTTTATGTCGCGGTTCTGCTGCACGATATCGCCAAGGGGCGCGGCGGCGATCACAGCGTGCTTGGCGCGGAGGTGGCCGAGAAACTCTGCCCCCGCTTCGGTCTGACGGCCGCCGAAACCGAGATGGTAGCCTGGCTCGTGCGGTGGCATTTGATGATGTCGGAAACTGCGTTCAAGCGCGACCTGTCGGACTTCAAGACCATCCTGGACTTCGCAGAGAAGGTGCAGAGCCCCGAACGGCTCAAGCTGCTACTGGTGCTCACCGTCGTCGACATACGTGCGGTGGGGCCTGGCATCTGGAACAGCTGGAAGCGCCAATTGCTCGGCGACCTTTACGAGCAGGCGGAGGAAGTGCTTCGCCCTGGGCACAAGCAGAAGGGCCGGCGCGAGCGGATCGAGGCCAAGCAGGCAGAGTTGGCCAAGCGGCTCGATTGGTCCAAAACCGCCATGAGCCGCTACGTGAAGCGACTGCCTGACGCCTATTGGGTCGCCGAACCGCTCGATGTCCTGGAAAACAATGCGCGCCTGATCGCCGAGGCCGATGCGGACGGGCGCACGCTTGCGATCGAGCCGGCGGTCGACGGCGATCGCGGCGCAACCCTGGTGACGCTCTATGCGGCGGACCATCCGGGGCTTTTCTATCGCGTCGCGGGTGCGATCCATGTCGCGGGCGCCAGCATCATCGATGCGCGCATCCACACTACCCGTGATGGCATGGCGATCGATAACATCCTGGTGCAGGATCCGTTCGGCCGGCCCTTCGACGAGCCGGATCGACTTCAGCGCCTCTGCCAGACGATCGAGGATGCGCTGGCGAACCGCACACGGCTTGCCGACCGGCTTGCCGCCCGGCCCCTACCCCGCACCCGCGCAGATGCGTTCGACATCGAGCCAAATGTACTGATCGATAACCGCGCGTCGAACCGCTACACGGTGGTCGAAGTGCATGCGCGGGATCGGCCGGCGCTGATCAATGCGCTGGCGCATGCGATGTTTCAATCGAAGCTGACGATTCACTCCGCCCACATCGCCACTTATGGCGAGCGCGCGGTGGACGTGTTCTATCTGACCGACCTGATCGGCGACAAGGTCACCGCCGCGCCGCGCCTCAAGGCCATCGAGCGGCGGCTGCTTGAAGCCGCCGCCGGAGCGCCGGCCGAAAAGGCAGCCGCCTGAAAGCTCAGAGCCCGTTTGGAAAAGGCGGTACCGGCCCGCTCCCCCGCCCAACCTCCCGATCCAGTATCATTCTGTCGGGAGGTTGGGCGGGGGAGCGGGCCGGTACCGCACCTTCAAAAAGCGCTCTATCGCGCTTTCTCAAACGGCTCTCAGAACTGCGTGCGAGCAGTCACGCCGAAGGTTCGCGGTTCCGCCGGGAACAGGATGAACAGCGAATCCGCGACCGGGCCGCCGCCTGCCTGAAGCGTGGCGACTGAATTCGATCCTTGAACAGGTGCGTTCGCCACGACCTGCCGATAATCCTTGTTGAACAGATTCTGCGACCAAAGCTCCAGGCTCCAGGCATTTTTGTTGCCAGTGATGCCAAGCCGCGCATTGACCACCGCAAAGGCTTTCTGCGCCTTTTCGGGGAAAAGATCGGAGCCAGTGTTGACGGCCGATTGCCAGCGCACGTCCGCATGCACGAGCGCCGAAAGCCCGCCGATGCCGAGCGGCGGCGTCCAGGTCGAAGCGCCCGTCAGCACATATTTGGGCGCGTTGGAGGGGTGATGGCCCGGGATCACGAACAGCGTGGTCGGCAACGGCCGCCCGTTGAGGCCCGAGATATCGTGGCGGAAATAGGTGTCCGCCAAAGTGAAGCCGCCATCCAGCGTCAGATCGTGGATCGGGCTGAGCGATCCTTCAAGCTCGATGCCCTTGCTGATCACGCCGGCTTTCTTTTTGCTGGTGCACGCGCCGGTCGCCGCGCTGAGATCGCTGTCCGTACCGCTGCCGCCGGCAAGCGAACCGCATCCTTCGATATTTTCGACGACGAAGCTCAGGCCGTTGAAGGTGTTGAGCTGGAAGTCGTCGAAAAGCTGATAGAAGCCGGTGGCGGCGAAATAGAAGCCGCGGCCGCGATATTTGGCGCCGATTTCGAACGCGTCCACTTTCTCCGGAGCGAAGCGAAGCTGGGTAACGCTGACGGCGCCGGCCGTCATGCCCGCGCGATCGAGGTTGAAGCCCCCTGCCTTGTAGCCCTTCGAATAGCTTGCATAGGTCAGCAGCCGATCGACCGGCTTGAAGCTGATCACCGCAGTGCCGGTCCACTGATTATCGGAGACATGATCGGAATAGCTGCCATCGACCACGCCGGTGCCCGCGATGTTGTTGGCGCAGGAAAGCCCCACGATACTCGTGGCCACCGTCCGGGCGGCGACGGGAAGCCCGGCATTCGCGGCAATAGCACCAAGCAGCGCTCTCTGCGTAGCGCACATGCTGCTGTCCGAAGCGAGCGACATGTCGAGCGACTTGCGGTCATGTGTGTAGCGCGCGCCCAAGGTCAGCGAAAGCCGCTCGGTGACGTCGAACACATTGTGCGTGAACAGCGCCCAGGTCCGATCCTTCTGATGGAAACGATCGTCAGTGGCACCACTGTCGCCGATGCTCTTCAGATTGGTGAGACCTGCCTGGAAGGCGGGCCCCAACGGCCCGAGGGAACCGAAAATCGCCGGCGCGATTGCCGGATTGATGCAGGTGGCGGAGGTGGGCGAAAGGAACCCTGCCCCAGGCGCCCCCGGCGCGGTCAATATGCCCGCGGCGACGCGGCAGCCTTCGAGCAGGCCGTAATCCCGTCCGAAGCGAAGGTCATCGAATACGTTGAGCTTCTCGTCAGCGAAATAGCCGCCGACAAGCCAGTCGAGCTTATCGCCAAGTGTTTTGCCCTGGAAGCGCAGCTCCTGGGTGAAGGTCTTGAATTGCTGATTGTAATCGCCGCGATACAGCAGGTCGAGATTGGTGAAATCGGCATCCTGGCCGCGCCCCAGGCGCCAATCGCGATAAGCAGTGATCGAGGTCAGCTTGGCGTCGCCCAGATCCCAGTTCATCTCGGCGGACAGGCCCCAGTCTTTCACGTCGGAACGATAGGAACGGCCCGGCGTAACCGCCACGCGCCGCGCGAACGGATCGTCGTTGATGACCGCCCCCAGCGAACGCTCAAGCGCAGCGAAGCCGTTCGGCTGGGTCACGATCTGGCCGCCGACCCGTGCTGTTTGCGTGGCCGGCAAAAATGTCGCTGCGCAACAATCTTCATTACGCTTCGCATAGTCGGCGATCAGCCGGACATTGAGGGTTTCGGTCGGATCCAGCTTGAGCTGGCCCCTGATCAGGTAACGATCGCGATTGTTGAACCTGCGCCCAGTTGCGCCAGTATAATTGTCCGATTCCTTGAGGAAGCCATCCCGCTTGGCATAGACGCCATCGAGCCGGTAAGCGACCTTGTCGCCGATCGGCCCCGTTAGACCGAGCTCGGCTCGCCAATAATTATAATTGCCATAGGTCAGCGAAGCTGTCCCCGCCTGGGTGGAGCTGGGGCCTTCGGTAATCACATTGATCAGGCCGGCCGAGGCGTTGCGACCGAAGAGGGTGCCCTGCGGCCCGCGCAGCACCTCGATGCGCTCCACCGGACCCAGTTCGGTCAGGGCGACAGCGGACCGGCTACGGTACACGCCATCAATGAAGGTCGCGACCGAGCTTTCAAGCCCCGGATTGTCGCCGATTGTTCCAATCCCGCGGATACGTGCAACGCCACTTACTGCTTCGGATTGTGAAGACGTCACGTTCAGCGAAGGCGACAATTGGTTGAGCTGGCGAATATCGGAAACGCCGCTGTTGCGCATCGCCTCGCCGCTGATGGCCGACACCGCGATGGGCACATTTGCCACAGTCACGTTGCGCCGCGTGGCGGTCACGATGATTTCGCCCTGATCAGGCGCTTGCGCCGCGGCATCCGCCGGAACGGCGGACGGTGTTTGTGCAAAAACCGCGCCCGATGCGCTGGTTAGAATAAGAGCGGCTGCGGACAACCGCTTGCTTCTTGACATGGTGCTCCCCTTGCGACCCTGGGAATATGTTATTTCGAGCAGCTTAGTTCATTTGAACACATTACGCGCTCATAATGGTTAATATTTCGTAAAGACCGTCAACTTACTTTATGCCCTCTTGCATATAAGCTGTGGGCAAACTGCAAAGCGCCGACCCTTCATCGACGCAGTTGGCGCACGCGCAGACTTGCGTTATAGCGTTGTCCGATCGCGACAGCGTGAGGGGTGAGAGGAAAAAATTCCTATGAAATTGCGTGCTTTGCTTGCGGCGCCGTTGCTGGCCGCCTTCGTGTCCAGTGCGGCATTCGCCGACGCTTCGTCCGGCCGCAAAGCCCAGGAAAAGGGTGAGGCGCAAATTCCGGTTTGCACGAAACGGCTCGGCACCATCGCTGTCGTCGAACCCGACAATAATTGGTGGCAGTCGCTCGGCCTGGGTTCGCCCGAAGCCATCATCAAGGTTTTCGTCATGAAGTCCGGCTGCTTCGGACTTGTCGACCGCGGCAAGGGCCTGGCCAGCCGCAATATCGAGCGAGCGTTGGCCGACAGCGGAGAGCTGCAGGCCAATTCCAATATCGGCAAGCGTCAGGTGAAGGCGGCTGATTATTTCGTCGTGCCGGATCTGGTGACGAAAAATGCGCATTCCGGCGGCAACGCGATCGGCGGCATGCTTGGCGGCCTGATGGGCGGAACCTTCGGCGCCATCGCCGGCGGCATCAACATCAAGAAAAAGGAAGCCAACGTCACGCTGACGCTGGTCAACGCCCGCACGACCGAGCAGGAACTTCTCACCGAGGGCTATGCCCGCAAATCCGACCTTTCGTTCGGCGCCGGCGGCGGGGCCGGCTGGTGGGGTGGCTTTGGTGCGGTCGGCGGTGGCGGCTACCAGGACACCGATATCGGCCAGGTGATCGTGCTCGCCTATCTCGACGCCTACTCGAAGATGGTGACGCAGATGGGCGGCCTGCCCACCAATCCCAGCGCGGCAGCCCCCAAGGCGCAATAATCGGGCTTTAGCGGTGCCGCGCCCGGCGGCACCGCTATCCGGCCCGCTTCAGACGCGGAACACAGGTTCAGCCGAAGCGATGATGGTGAAAGCCGCTGCGCGGACGTACCGTGCGTCTGTTGTCTCCCATCGAAAAAATGTCGCCCTTGCCGTGCCGGCCTGAGCCTAAATCGCCCATGCTCGACCAGCTATCGGCGCTCTTTCCGCGAGAGCGGCCCTTGCCGTTATCCGCTACGGCAATGCCCTTCGAGAAGGATTTTCTTTTTCCGCCACCTCGCGAGCTTGTGCTGACGCGGTGAACATGACCGCCTTTCGCCAGCGCCGGCGCTGCCACTGCCATTACGCACAGCGCGATCATCAGCTTCTTCATACACCGTCCTCATACGCCCCTGCCACGGGTGAAAGACGGTTACGCCGCGGCCGATCCGCATCAATCGCAAGCGTTAGCTCAATACCGCTCGCCTTGCCCGCATGCCGCTGCGGCGCGTCATCATGCCGATCGCGGCGAAGCCGCCCAGCATCAGCATCCAACTTCCCGGCTCGGGAACGGCGCTGGCCTTGATCGTGGCATTGTCCGGCGCGAAATCGCTGATCAGATCATTGCCGCCCAAAGCGGTGCGTGGCCACAGATTGAAGCCATAGTTCAGGGGAGTGAAGCCGGTTGACGGCAGCAGCGACTGCGGCACGCTCACGCTGATCATATTACCCGCGACCTTTACGGCGTCAGCGGCGAGCAGCCCGCCCGCCGGTCCGGTCACGAAACCGCTCCCATTTTTCTGGATGGCAATGACCTGATCGAAGATCACATTGGGAGCGCCAATATCGGCAAAGGGCGCGGCAGCGCCCGTGCCGGTGTTCACGCCGATCGCATAGAGGCCCGCGACGGCGGGATCGACATTGCCGGCCAGCGTCCAATCGAGTTTGAACAGCGAGAGGCCGCTATCATAGTTTGCGCTGAAGCTTGTGACATCCAGATCGCCGCTCGGTGTTCCTGAAAAGCTGCTCAGAAAGTCTCCGGCCGGATCGCTGATCGTGACGGCCCCCGCCGGAACGGCGATGGCAGCTGAAACGATCGCCGAACCCATAATGATGAAGCGTCGCATCCGGTCCTCCTGTGTTGATGCAGGTTGGGTGCCGCTGCGGTGGCGGGAGGTTCAAGGCCTGCGATCAAATGTGCGACGCGAGCGCCCGGCGGCTCATCGCAAAAAATTGCTTGAGATTTGAACTTTGCGCACCTTGCGAGATACATATTCAGGATCGATCAGGAGGTACCTTGTTCAAGCGAGGTGCAAGGGAGAGGCAGTCGGCAGGACGCGACGGGGATGAGCATCTGCTTGCGCTCATTCGCGAAGGTGACGTTCGCGCGTTCGAATCGCTGTACCGTCAGTACCACGCGCAGCTCGCTCGCTTTCTCCTGAGGTTGACGCGGCGGCCACAGGTGGCCGAAGAAGTGCTGAACGACACGATGCTGGTGCTATGGCACCGGCCGGACAGTTTCCGTGGCGCCAGCAAGCTCTCCACATGGGTGTTCGGCATAGCCTATCGGAAGGCCATGAAAGCGCTCCGGCGCCTCGACGAACCTGCGGAAGACCGGCGCGATGACGGCACTATGACTTCGGAAGACGATCCCGAGCGCGAGACGCACCATGTGCTGCGTCATTCGGCCCTTGTCCAGGCGATCAGCAAGCTTTCGCCCGAACATCGCGCCGTCGTCGATCTCACCTATTTTCATGAGCTTGGGTATCGCGAGATCGCCGAAATCGTGGGATGCCCGGTGGACACGGTAAAGACACGGATGTTTCATGCGCGCCGTATTCTGAAGCGCAAACTGGCAGGCGGACTGGTGGATTGGTTATAGACTGATGGGACGTATCATTGGATTTCGCGGCAACCGGCATGAGCAGGTTCAGCTTCTGTTGCCCTGGTATGTTACCGGGCGGCTCGACGCCGCCGACCGTGCCGATGTCGAGGAGCATCTGGCGAATTGCGACGAATGCCGGGCCGAGCTTGTCATCGAGCGGCGCCTTCACGGAGAATTGTCGCAGCCCGAGTTGAATGTCGAGTTGGGCTGGGCGGGTTTCCGCCAGCAACTCCGTCCCGGGGCGTCCGAGCCGCGCATTCGCAAGCCACCCTCAATGCCGCGGACCATGTTCAGCGGCCGCAGGATTGCCTTTGCGCTGGCGGCGCAGGTTGTGCTGCTTATTACTGCGGGCGTGCTGATGTTTTCGTTCGATGCACAACCCGCCTATCATACGCTTGGCACCGCTCCGGGCATCCACTCCGGCAACATGCTCGCGATTTTTCGCCCGGAAACCACCGAACAGCAATTGCGGCAGAGCCTTCAGGAGAGCGGCGCGCGTATCGCGGACGGCCCGACGTCGGCGGGAGCCTATGTGCTGGCAGCTCCCGATGTTCAGCGGAACATGGTGCTGGCGAAGCTGCGCAAGCATGCCAACGTCGTGATGGCCGAACCGCTCGACCCAGCGGCCCAGCCTTGAGCATGGCGTGGCTCAAGCCATTTCTGCTTGGCCTTTTGGCAACGATCAGCGTCGGCGCGGCTGCTGCAACCGTAACTAAGGACGCTTCGGCTGGCACTGCGCTCACGGATCAGCAGATCCTCGTCATGGTCCGCATGGCTCCGGCGCATTTTCGTCCCGGGGCAGGCTATGACGGGGATTATGGCGGGCCGCAGGCGGAAAGCGCGCGCAAGCGGCTGGCCAAGCGCATCGCGCGGCGGCACGATCTTGCGCTTGTCGATGGCTGGCCGATGCCGCTCCTCGACGTCGATTGCTTCGTGATGGAAGTGCGCGGCCGTTCGGCGGACGCCGCCGCGACGGAGGTTTCGCGGGATCCGGCGGTCGCCTGGTCCCAGCCCATGCATCTCTACCGCACGCAAGGGCTCGCTGCGCCGAACGATCCGCTCTTTGCCGCGCAACCGGCGGCCAAGCTTTGGCAGCTGGCAAGCCTTCACCGGCTTGCGACCGGCCATGGGGTGACGGTGGCCGTCGTCGACAGCGGGATCGACACGGCCCATCCCGACCTCCACGGCCAGATTGCGGCAAACCAGAACTTCGTTCCCGGCCGCCCTCTCGTCGCCGAACAGCACGGCACCGCGGTGGCCGGCATCATCGCCGCGCGCGAAGCCAATGGCGTGGGCATCGCGGGGGTGGCGCCCGGAGCGCGCATCCTCGGTTTGCGCGCGTGCTGGCAGCGCCAGGGCCAGCCTGGCACCACGCTCTGCGACAGCCTCAGCCTGGCGAGGGCACTTCACGCCGCCATCGATCGCAAGGTGCCGGTGATCAATCTGAGCCTTTCCGGGCCAAAAGACGAGCTGCTCGGGCGCCTGCTCGATATCGGCATCGGCCGCGGCGTCGCGATCGTCACGGCGTTCGATGAGGCGACATCGGACGGCGGCTTCCCGGCATCTCACCCCGGTGTACTCGCCGTCGCCGATGAGCAGATGACCGGGAGCGCCCGTAGCGTCTATATCGCTCCAGGCCATGACATCCCCACGACATTGCCCGGCGGACGGTGGAACCTCGTCAATGGCAGTTCCTATGCCGCCGCGCATGTCAGCGGGCTCATCGCGCTCGTACGCGAGCGCCAGCATCTCCCCGGCGGCAAGCTGCAGCTGGTCTCGGCAAGAGCGGGCGGCGGGGCCATCGACCCATGCGCGACATTATTGCTTGGCAGTTCCGGACGGGCTTCATCCTGCGCTGCCGTGCCACAAATCGCGACCGCTGAAACCCGCTAGCCCATGGATCGTGCGCTGATGCGGGCGATGCTGCTCGCGATCGCGCTTGCAATCTGCCCCGCTGCGGCGGCTGCCGAAATCGGCATTTCGGTATCGGCGGCGAGCCAGGAGCGGTTTCGCTCCTATTCGCTCAGCCGAGGCTATCCCGTCGCGGCGATCGATCTTTCCTACGATCATCCCAGCGGCTTCTATGCTGCGGTTTCGGCGAGCACCGTCTTCGTATCCGGCACACGACCGGAATTTCTAGGTATCAAGGAAAATCTCGGCATTGCAAGGAAGCTGAGGTCTGGCCCCACTATCGACGCCGGCGTTATCGACGCCCGCTACACCCATTATTCAAGCCAGAGCCGCTCCGCTGGCTATACCGAATTTTATCTTGGCGCGATCGCCAAGCCCTTCTCGGCGAGGCTCTATTATTCGCCCAATTATTTCCGATCGAATATTTCCACGCTCTATGGCGAGCTGGAGGCAAGCTTGCGTGCGGCACCGAAATGGTGGCTGGACGCGCATGTCGGCGAGCTTCGGCAGGTCGGCGGCCCGAGTTTGGCGCCGGGGCACCGAACATTCCGCGATTGGCGTGTGGGTTCGTCGGTGGATATTGCGTCGCTCCGGCTTCGGCTCGCCTGGTCGGGCGGCGGACCGGGAAAGGATTTTTACGACAAGGAAGTGCATAGCCGACGCGCACTGGTGTTCAGCATCAGCAAAAGCTTCTAGGCTTTTCCGCGCGCCGCGATCTGCCTATCTGTCAGCCTCGGCTTGGCAGGAGTGATGATGCGCCGCCCTTTCGGTCAGAATTATGCGCTCGTCGTCTTGGCCGTCACCTTTCTGGCGTTGCTGATCTCAGCTGCCTTGCGCTCGGCCCCCAGCGTGTTGATCTTGCCGCTCGAGGCGCATTTCGGCTGGGATCGGACGCTCGTATCCAGCACCGCTGCGCTCGGGATATTTCTCTACGGGCTGGTGGGGCCGTTCGCGGCGGCGCTGATGCAAAGCTTCGGATTGAAGCGTACTTTGCTCTGCGGTCTCGCGCTGATGGCGGCCGCGACCTTGGCGAGCCTCTGGATGAGCCAGCCCTGGCAAT
>Ga0207667_10000691_pt1 | contig 43773 bp, 21 predicted proteins | sample KBSCornC52_FD_184301 | JGI IMG/M metagenome (GOLD analysis project Ga0207667, IMG submission 184301) | Corn rhizosphere microbial communities from Kellogg Biological Station, Michigan, USA - KBS Corn C5-2 (SPAdes) (version 2) | ecosystem: Host-associated > Plants > Roots > Rhizosphere > Soil ... | reverse complement strand
ATTATTTAATTCAGCAGAAACCTGTACAATGGCCGGGCTCTGTGGACCTTCAGGAAACCTTTGTCGGGGCACCAGGGTAACAACATGCGTATCATTGATGCGCACCGGCCCCGTTTTTTGTATGGTAACTTTGTCCCATATGCCAGTATTCCTGTCGCGTACCGGCTGTATCCAGTCCCAGCCTGCGGTGTACTGCAAGCCAACGTTACGCGCAATAGTGCCATCGCCACCCTGTCCGCCGTTGGGGTTGCCCAACACATCAGGCGGGTGTACCAATAAAGCGAGGCGATTGTTGCCATTTTTTGCCAGATATCCCGTGATGTTATAGCTAAACCTTAAAAACATACCTTTTTGCAGTGTTTTGTTCAGTTTGTTGCCGTTAAGATAAATATCACAGCTGTAATTAACCCCGCGCAGGTTAAGGTAAACCTGGCCGCCCTTTGTTGCGGGCGATTCGGTAAAATCCTTAATAAACCAATAGGTGTAATAGTCGGGCCCGGTTTTATAAATATCGGGTATCTGCTCGTTATTCATCCCGAAAAATGGATCAGGAACTTTTTTGTTATTTAAAAGCGTAGTTAAAACAGTGCCGGGTACGGTTGCAGGCATCCAGGTATTGGTGTTAAAACCTGGTTTTGAAAGTTCGTACCCGGAGTTTTTCACGCTGCCGATATCGGCGCATTTCCATCCGGAATTTAATTCATAACTGCTTTGGGCATAAAGGCTGCCATTTGAGTAAATAGTGAATAAAAAGAGACAAAATAAAAATTGCGGTTTGATAAATTTTGTTGGCGACATTATATCAAATAGTAGTTGTAGCTATTGTATGTAATTTAATATTGAATTTTAAAAACGGCGGCTTCAGCAAGTCCGTTATTGGTTTGTAAAGCTGACGGGATATTTATGCTGACGGCATCGGCATTAACCGTCCATTTCAGTTTTTTGTCGCTGCCCAAAAGGCTTATCTTTTTAATTTTTGCGATGCCTTTCAAGTGCAGTATTATGTTTTGGGGGAGTTCGACGCTATCCTTTTCTGATAAAGCAAATGCATAAATCGTGTTAGCGCTTTTTGCTTTTGTATAATAGATATTGGATTCGGAATAGGGTGACACGGAAGTGCTGTTGTAGATGCCTTCGCCGTTTATTTTTATCCATTCGCCAATTTGTTTCAGCCTGTCATAAGCTACCGGGTCCCAATCACCATCAGGCCCTGGCCCAATATTCATTAATAAATTTCCACCTCGCGAAACAATTTTCACCAGCAACGAAACGATCTGGTTGGCCGATTTATAATGATCGCCGGGAACATAGCTCCACGAGTTACCCATAGTAATGCAGCTTTCCCAGGGATGATCCAACGGTGCATCCGGTACTTGTTGCTCCGGTGTAGTATAGTTTTCATATGGCCCGGCAACAGTGCGGTCAACTACTATAAGCCCGGGCTGTTTAGCCCTGCCCATGGCGGCAATCCGCGGCATATCAATATTTTGGTCGTAAGTTATTGTCCTTTGCCATTCAACGGCGCTATCAATGGTGTTTTTGGGGCGAACCCAACCACCATCGAGCCAAAGAATATCAACCGTTCCATAACCCGTCATCAGTTCCTGGATCTGGTTATAGGTATAGTCCTTAAATTTTTGCCAGCGATCGGGGTATTTTGCCGGGTCGTAGTTCACGTTCCTGTCTTTCGGCGGGAAGTAAGGCCACCAATAGTTTTCCGAATGCCAGTCGGGTTTAGAAAAATACGCGCCTATCATAAAGTTCTCTTTCCTGAAAGCCTTAAATATCTCATTGGCTACATTACTCCTGGGATTGGACGAAAATGGTGTTTTAGCGCTGGTTATTTTATAATCGGTTTGTTTGGTATCAAACATACAAAAGCCATCATGGTGCTTGGTTGTAAAAACCACGTATTTCATCCCGGCATCTTTTGCGGCTTTCACCCATTTTTCGGGATTAAAATTGGTGGGGTTAAAGGTGGTTTGCAGGTTTTCATAAGCTTTTTTATAACCAAAATAGTCGGCGCCGTACTGCCCGCGGCGCTGGGTCCAACCCTCATCTTCAGGGCAAATGCTCCAGCTTTCTACAACGCCCCACTGGCTGTAGGTACCCCAATGCATAAACAAGCCGAATTTAAGATCCTGCCATTGTCCCAGCTTTTGTTGAACAAGCGTATCCTCCGGAACTACATAACTTTTCGACATTTGATGTTGCTGCGCTTTCAGCACACACAAATTCATCAGCAACAATGAAAAGAGGATCAGCGATTTTTTCATAGTAATTAAAAGGGACAAATTGTGATTAAATGTATGACTTAAATTTATTGTTTTAAAAAGTTTATAACAGCCCTTAGTGTATTTAAAACACAGTTTTTTTGCCCTTAAAATTGCCTTAACGCAAACTTTCCGACAACTTTTTTATAAAAATTCATTTATCAGAAATTATTTCACGGCAAAATCGGGTTTAAAAAGTTGCAACGAACATAATTTACAATTTTTAATACTCATATGACAACTATCCTCGTCAAATTGCCTACACACAAAGAAAATATTTTTTTAATAAATGTGTTTTTTGTTGCTTATTGTTGAAAAAATCAAAAAAAATATTTGTTTTCGTTACAAAGTTGTTACATTGCATCAGATTTATTTTTTCGAAACCCTTAACTGATATTTTATTGAGAGTTGTTAATAAACCCGATATTTTCGGCTTATGGAAGCAGATATGTTTTGAGGATGACCTCAAAGCATTCGAATTATTGTTCCATACTTTAAATACCAGGCTTATAAAATTCTCAGTATTTTACATCCGGCAAAAAGAAGCTGCGGAAGAGATAGTGTCAGATGTGTTTGTAAAATGCTGGGAATCCAGAAAAAATTTAACTGCCCTAGCCAACCCTGAAACCTACATGTTCGTCGCAGTTAAAAATCAATCATTAAACTACCTGAAAAAGTTTTCGAACATCCATCTTGTTCAAATTGACTCATCAAATGATGTTGAGTTTGTAAACACATTCGACCCTGAAAAGGAGATGGAGCGTAAGGAACTTTATTTCCTGCTTGACCGGGCTATCTCATCTTTGCCACGGCAGGCCTGCATCATCTTCAAACTCATTAAGGAAGATGGTATGAAGTACAAAGAGGTGGCCGAAATTTTAAATATCTCTCCGCGTACGGTGCAAACCCAGCTTTTCAGGGCCATGAAAAAACTAAGCGTTATTTTGGCCGATCATCACCTCTCCACCAAGCCGGCCAATGGTTCAATAGCCAGGTCGCCAATAATGGGTTTAACGCTCATTTATCTTTTATTCAAAATATTTTTTTCGGGCTTGTAGGCAATTTGACTGAATTTGTTGTCTTAATACCAAACAGACACTTTTTCAACTAAATGGTAAACGAAAGATTTATTGAACTGCTTGCAAAAAAACTTTCAGATGAGATTGATGAAAGGGAAGCGGAGGAATTAAAATATCTTCTGGCCAGTGATGAAGAGTGCCTGCGCCAATATGACTTTTTTAAAACGTACTGGATACAAAACGAGGAACAATATTCCAATGGTGATTTAATGTTCCAAAAAATTAAAAGCAGGATTGGCGTTAATGATAATATCAACGAAGAGTTAGTTGTATCAAAAGGCATAAAACGGATTTCGTGGTTTTGGCGCAGCGCAGCCGCAGTATTGCTTATTGGAATAAGTGTTTATATTTTTAATGACTGGACTTCCCTTTCCTCGAAAAAAAATGTGGTTACCAACCTTGAGGTAACAGAAATACCAAGCCGCGTTAAATCAAAAATAACGTTGAGCGACGGAACGGTAATTACATTAAACTCGCAAACAACACTTAAATATCCGGCTGCTTTTGAAGGCCAGACACGCGAAGTTTACCTGAACGGTGAAGCGTTTTTTGATGTGGCTAAAGATCATAAACATCCATTTATTGTACACGCGGGCAACATGAGTGTGCGGGTGCTGGGAACTGCTTTCAACATCAAATCTTATTCAAATGACGCCCGGAGTGAAACCACGCTGATAAGGGGAACTATAGAAGTAACGCTGGCTGACCGCCCTTCGGACAGGATCATTCTGAAGCCAAATGAAAAACTTATTTTAAATAGTGCAACCGTCGGCAAACGTTCGGTAAACAATGATGTAATTACCGCACCGAACCCGGATACCGTTCATACAAATTACACTTTAACCAATCTTACCTATCTCAAACCCAATGATACCACAGTGGTTGAAACTTCGTGGGTAAATAACAGGCTGGTTTTCAAAGACGAGACTTTTGGCGAGATAGCTAAACAAATGGCACGGTGGTACGGGCTGAAAATTGAATTCAAAAACGATAAGGTAAAGGAGTATCGTTTTACCGGCGTTTTTGAAAAAGAGACGCTTGTGGAGGCACTGGTTGCCTTTAAAAAGATCGAAACTTTTAATTACAAATTTGAAAATGAAACCCTCTATATCTATTAAACCAATTAAGTAAAAAGCCTATGAGATAAAGAAAGCTATACATAAAAAAAAACGGGAATTACCAAAGGTAACCCCCGTGCAAAGATGAACATCCATTAATTAATCCGGCTATATTCTCTGGAACAGAATACAGCTATTTAATAAATCACCTTTAATTAAGTAAAAGTATGAAATATTTTAAACACCTTTTGGGTGTAAGAAATAAATATTGGCTATACAGGTCGATATTGATAATGAAATTGACCTTAATCCTTATAGTAATCTTCAACCTGCAGTCTGTAGCAAATGTTTACTCCCAGCAAAAGGTTACGATCAATTTAAAATCAGCTGATTTTAAGGAAGTTATTTCCGCTATTCAAAAGCAAACCACTTATCATTTTGTTTTTAGCGAACGTAAAATACCCTCCAAAAGAAATGTAGACATCAATGTACAGAATGAGGATGTTACCGCCGTACTTACCCGGCTGCTGGCCAATTCGGATTTTACGTACACGCTGCTTGGAAATAACTTAATAGTTATCACATCCAAAAATGAAGTAGTTAACGATGCAGTTATTCGTGGCAAAGTGGTTGATGAAAAAGGAGCCCCTTTGCCGGGAGTTTCAATTAAGATCAAGGGCTCCAATTTAGGGACAACAACAGATTCGAATGGCGGATTTTCAATAAACGTGCCCGAAAAAGCTACCCTGGTATTTTCTTTTTTAGGATACGAAACACAGGAAGTTGCTGTAGGCGGAAAAACTTTTGTTACAGTTGCGCTCGTTCCTTCGAGCAGAGGCTTAAACGAGGTTGTTGTTACGGCGCTGGGTATCAAAAAGGATGAAAAGAAACTTGGTTATTCAGTTACTACCGTTAACGGCGACCTTTTGGATAAAGCCAAAGAAAGCAACGTAGCCATGTCATTAGAAGGCCGTGTTGCCGGTTTAAGTATTAATGGTACCAACGGTGGCCCGGGTTCATCTGCGCGTATACTGTTGCGTGGTGTAACCAGTTTTACCGCAGGTCCTCCGCTGTTTGTTATTAATGGTGTCCCAATGGATAACACGCAGAGAGGTGAATCAGGCGAATGGGGCGGAGCGGATTACGGTGATGGTATTTCCAACATCAATCCTGACGACATTGAGTCGATGACCGTATTAAAAGGTCAGTCAGCATCTGCATTGTATGGTTCAAGGGCTGCCAATGGCGTTATTTTGATCACTACAAAATCAGGAAAAAAGAACTCAGGTTTTGGTGTTGAGTTTAATACCAACTACCAGGTGGATAAAGCGGTTGATAATACCGATTTCCAGCAAGTGTATGGCCAGGGTATCCACGGTGCAAAACCAGCCAATGCTTCCGATGCTCTGGCTTCAGGAAGCCTTGCATGGGGCGCAAAACTTGACGGCTCTTCGGTAATGGGACTTGACGGCTTAATGCATCCATATTCATTGCCTTCAAAAAATTATATTGGCTTTTACAGAACAGGCGGTACTTTTACTAACACAGCCTCATTTACCGGCGGCAACGAAAACGGAGCATTCCGTTTATCATTATCTGATCTGAATAATAATTCTATAATACCCAATAGCGGCTTAGACAGGAAGACATTTAACTTTAACGGCTCTCAGGCAATTACTTCCAAATTAGATGTTAATGTTGTAGCAAATTATATTGTTGATGTTGAGAAGAACAGGGCCAGCTTGAGCGATGGACCGGGGAACCCCAATAACGTGCAGTTTATAGCACCGAATGAGGATTACAGGATACTTGCACCAGGATATGATGCCAGCGGTAAAGAAACTTCATTTACCGATGATATCTACGTTACCAACCCATATTTTGCGGCTGATAAATTTTCAAGCACAACCCATAGGCAGCGTTTAATCAGCGCGTTATCGGCAAAGTACAACTTTACTAACTGGATTTATTTACAGGGAAGGGTTGGTTACGATGATATTAATGATGCAAGGGTTGATATCACCCCAACCGGAACCGCTTACGCAAGCGGGAATGGCGGCATGACCCAAACTAATTCGCAGATCAGCGAGTTAAATACAGACGTTTTGCTTGGAGCCAAACATGACCTGATTAAAAACTGGGTTAACCTGGACTTATCATTAGGTGGAAATATTCGTAAAAAGGATTTCGAAGGCACCCAGATCAGCGGCAACAACTTTATTATTCCTTATTTTTATAGTTTAACCAACCTGCCAAGCCGATCTAGTCGTCCGTTGGGGGTAAATGATGGCGCCGGGCCTTTACAAACAAATTCTGCATATTATACCGCAGACTTTGCTATAAAGAACTTCCTGGTGCTGAGCACTACCGGCCGGTACGATATTTACAGTACCTTGCCCTCAAGTAACCGTGGCATATTCTCGCCTTCAGTTTCAGGAAGTTTTATTTTCTCTGATCTTTATCATATTGATGGTCTTGATTTTGGAAAGATACGGGTATCATATGCACAAACCAGCGGCGATGCCGGAGGAACATTCCGCGATGCGGTTTATTACAGCGTTGATAACTCAATAAACGGGGTAAATTCCGGCGGTTTTAGTTCACAACTGCCAAACCTGTTCCTGAAACCATTTACCTTAACCGAAGCTGAAGTTGGTACCGAATTGAAGTTTTTTGGTGACAGGCTAGGGTTCGACGTATCATATTTCGCCCGTAAAACACATAATGAGGTTATTAACGGGTCAATTGACTGGTCTACAGGTTATACCAACCAGTACTTAGGTTCAGGCTCTACACAAAACAGGGGCATTGAGGTTGAAATACATGGAACACCGGTAAGAACCTCGGATTTCAGCTGGACACCATCCTTCAACTTTACCTATGTATCAAATAAAATACTTCAAACCGATGGTAAAACCAATGCAAATATCGGCTTTGGTACCTATCGTCCGCTGAATGCTAACCTGGCTTTAGTAGTAGGTATGGCAGGGCCCCAGGTTATGGCTAATGATTATGTTCGTAATGCCAGCGGCCAGATTGTATATGACAGCAGTGGTTTGCCGGAACAAGGCCCGCTTAAAGCGATGGGAAGCACCGTGCCAAAAATCTACGGTGGTTTAAATGACGACTTTCATTACAAAAATTTCAATTTAGCCTTCCTTGTTGATTACCGCTTTGGTAATAAAGTACTATCAGCCACTAATTACTACAGCATATACCGTGGTGAAAACAAAATGACATTGGCAGGAAGAGAAACCGGCGTAGTAGGCCCTGGTGTAACTGACAGTGGAGCGCCAAATACAGTTAATGTAGATGCGCAAACCTATTACCAGGCATTAGCTCAAAGGATATCAGGGTTAAACGTTTTAGATGGTAGTTTCATCAAGTTACGCCAGGTTACATTTGGTTACACTATTCCAAAAACTGTTTTAACAAGTACACCATTTAGCGCTATCAGCATATCTCTTGTAGCAAGGAACCTGTGGACGATCATGAAGCATACCGATAATATTGATCCGGAATCGGGTTTCTCACCTGATATCAGGTATGCCGGAATTGAAGGTACCAGCTTGCCTTCAACCAGGACCTATGGGTTTAATTTAAACTTTAAATTTAAAAATTAACAGACATGAAAAAAAGACTTATATATACGTGCCTGGTGATAGGTGCATCTCTTTTCGCCGGCTGTACAAAAAATTTTGATGCCATAAATACCGACCCGAATCAAACCACGGCAGCATTAATGAATCCCAACTTTTTGATGGCCCAGGCCCAGATACAGTTTTCAAATACGGGTTACGATCAACTGTTGTATCAAAGTATGTGGTCGCAATCATTGGCATGTACTTATAGCTATTATAGCAATGGCGATAAATATGTTTATGGCGGAAGTTTCCAGGATTATAAATCAAGAACCTGGAATACAAGCTATGGCGCTGCAACCCTTGTTTATGAAATGAAAAATTTAGTAAAAGGGAATGCTTCATACAGTAACCTCGACAATTGCGGAAGCATTTTGCTGGTAATGATGCTTGAACGTATCACCGACGCTTATGGTGATATACCTTATTCACAGGCATTGCAAGCCAAAGCGGGCATTTCAACACCAGTATTTGATACCCAGCAAAGCATCTACACTTCTATGCTAAGCACATTGGCAACTGCTACAGCCGCATTAGATGCATCTAAATCCGGACCAACATCCGACCTGTTTTATGGTGGCGATGTTAGCAAATGGAAAAAACTGGGTTATTCATTAATGTTGCGTGTAGCTATGCGTTTAACGAAAGTTGACCCAACAACCGCTCAAAAATATGCGGAAATGGCATATAACGGCGGCACAATGAGTAGTGCTGCTGATAATGCGAGCGTTAGGGCTGATAACTCAAATGGTAACCCCAATAGCGATGCCAATGCCTTAAACGTTACAGACGACTTCAGAGAAGTACGCTGGTCAAATACATTGATGAGCTATATGCAATCTACTTCAGATCCCCGTATAAGTGCTGTTGGCGAAATAGCGGCCGGCACAGGAAAAGCAGCCAACCAAACTAAGGCTGCCGGTATAACTACGGCGTCTTTACAGGTAGGTATGCCAAATGGTTACGATCTGAATGGAGGTGCAACAGATATATCCCACGCTCCGGGTTATCCGGGCACCAGCCCCGCCGATCCGTCTGTAGCTAATGATGCAGCCGCTCCGGACGGTAAATACTCGCGTCCCCGGTATTTAGTTTACGACGATTATAATCGTTTGAACGTGATTTTGACCTATGGCGAAACAGAGTTATTATTAGCTGAAGCCGCCACAAGAGGCTGGGCTACCGGAGTTGCCGCCACGCATTATGCCAATGCATTAACTGCAGATATGACGGAACTGGCAAAATTGAACGCTACGCCCGTTGCGGTAGTTGCCGCATCGGATATTGCTACCTACGTTGCAGCACATCCCCTGGTATCGGGATCTGAGTTGCAACAAATTAACATGGAGTATTTTGTTGAGACATCAACGAACTTTAACTTCAATGAAACGTGGGCCAACTGGAGAAGATCAGGATACCCTGTTTTAACCCCCGTTAAATATACCGGGCAATTTACGGATGGCAGCATCCCGATCAGGATGGAATACCCTGTTACTTTACCGTCAACTAATGGCGCCAACTATTCCGCTGCTGTTAAAAGGCTCAGCGGTGGTGACTTATTCACATCAAAAATTTGGTGGGATAGCAAATAAACCGAACATATAATAACTAACAAAGAGGCTTAACAGTCTCTTTGTTAGTTTGTTATTTTAATTGTGTATTCAATATTTCTTTTCCTCGCCCAAATGGTTAAACGGTTGCTGTTGGCTTTTTAAATAATATCCCGCCCGATGCTCATTTTTAAATTGCATTTGCTCAATGTCGTCAAAAAGGCTTGTATAATTTCATTTACAGGGCTTTGTTTCTTCAGCTTTAAGGCGTTTTCCCAACAACCTTTGTTCAAGCTATTGGCGCCAAAGGAAACCAATATTAAGTTCAGTAATGATATTAATGAGACTGAGTCGCTAAACGTATTGTCCTACGAATATTTTTATAATGGGGGCGGCGTAGCCGTTGGTGATATTAATAATGATGGCCTGCAAGACTTGATGTTTACCGGCAATATGGGGAAAAACAAGCTTTATTTGAACCTGGGCCACATGAAGTTTAAGGATATTACCAAAGAGGCTTGCCCTGACCTTGAAGGAAGACCGGGAGCCTGGAAAACCGGCGTTACAATGGCCGATGTTAACGGCGACGGATTATTGGACATATACGTTTGCTACTCGGGTAAGGTTGATAACGAAATCCGCAGGAATCAACTCTTCATAAACCAGGGATTGGATAAGAATGGCGTTCCTCACTTTAAAGAAGAAGCCAAAGCCTACGGCCTTGATGACCCCGGGTATAGTACACAGGCAGTTTTTTTTGACTATGATAATGATGGCGATCTCGATATGTTCCTGTTAAATCATAACGTCAAAAAAATTGACAATATGGAACTTGCCAAATATAAAGATCAGACTGATGTGCTGGCCAGCAATAAGCTTTTTAGAAATGATGGAGGACATTTTACTGATGTTTCCAAAGAAGCCGGCATAATTCAAAATCCGCTCACATTTGGATTGGGTGTAGCCATTGCGGATATAAATAATGATGGCTGGCAGGATATTTACGTTACCAACGACTATAACGAGCCCGACTATATATACGTTAACAACCATGATGGAACATTCACCCAGAAATCGAAAGAAATGCTGAGGCATATGTCGCATTTTTCGATGGGAGTTGATATTGCCGATTTTAATAATGACGGACTCCCGGACATCATGACATTGGATATGTTGCCCGAAGATAATCATCGTCAAAAACTACTTCAGCTCGACGAGAACTACGAGTCTTTCGAGCTTATGCAAAGACAGGACCTGCACAAACAGTATATGCGTAATTCGCTGCAGCTTAACAATGGCGACGGTACTTTTAGTGAGATTGCACAATTAGCCGGTGTATCAAATACAGACTGGAGCTGGTGCCCGCTTATTGCCGATTTTGACAATGATGGTTACAAAGACATTTTTGTGAGCAACGGCTATTTAAGAGACTATACCAACAAGGATTTTATGCGCTACTGGGGCGATTATAAAATAAAAAAAGCAATGGCCGGCGAGCCATTCCTTTTGATGGACCTGGTGCGGGCAATGCCCTCGACTTCGGTACCGAATTATATTTTCCGCAATAACCACAATCTTACCTTCACCAACAAGCAGGAGGAATGGGGTATCGGTCAGCCGGGCGTGTCAAGCGGCGCAGTTTATGCCGACCTGGACAATGATGGCGATCTTGATCTGATTGTAAACAATATTAACCAACCGGCTTCAATTTACCAGAATATGAGCCGCGAAAACAATAATACCAACTACCTTGCTGTTAAACTGAACGGAACCGGAAAAAACACCAACGCTATAGGCGCAAAAATTTATGTTTACACGCCTGGAAATTTACAATACCAGGAGGTTAACCCAAACAGGGGATATCTATCCTGTGTATCAACCACGCTGAATTTTGGTTTAGGTGATAATAAAGTGGTTGATTCTGTCCGGATTGTTTGGCCCGATCAAACCACGCAATCGCTGATTGCCGTTAAAGCTGATCAGTTGCTGAATATCACCTATCAAAGCCAGTTAAAACCATATACGCAGCCCGTTACTGTTAAAAAGCCAATATTTACACACACGGCGCCTGTTATTGATTTTAAGCCCGAAGAAATAACCATTAATGATTTTAAGCGCCAGTTGCTGATGCTGTTTATGTACTCAAAAACAGCCCCGGTGATTGCAAAGGCAGATGTAAATCACGATGGGATGGAAGACTTGTTCATCAGTGGTGAACAGGACAACCCCGGAAAAATTTACCTGCAGCAGCCCGACGGCAAATACCGCGAGGTAAACCTTATGCGCGGAAGTACCGAAAATATTGGAACTACTTCGGCCGCCGTTTTTTTTGATGCAAATGGGGATGGTAACCCCGATTTGTACATTGCAAAAGGCGGTTATTCCTTGTACGGGCCAAATTCCCCTGATCTGCAGGACGAGCTCTACCTGAATGACGGCAAAGGTAATTTTGTACTGTCCGCTGGTGCCGTTCCGGTGATTAATGGCAGCAGCAAATCATGCGTAAACCCCTGCGACTTTGATGGCGATGGTGATATTGATTTGTTTGTAGGTGGCAGGGTTATACCCGGACAATACCCGCTTGCGCCAAACAGTTATTTATTGATTAATGACGGAAAAGGGCATTTCAAAGTTGACAGTACATCTTTTGGTAAATTAGGTATGGTTACCGATGCACAGTGGATCGACCTTAACAATGATGGCCGTAAAGACCTGGTATTATGCGGGGAGTTTATGCCCATTACTGTATTCATAAATACACCCGAGGGCTTTAAAGATAAAACCAGCGATTATTTTGATATTCCGCAAAAAGGATTTTGGTTTAAGCTGGCCTTTGCCGATGTGAACGGCGACGGTAAACCCGACCTGATCGCCGGTAACCTTGGCCTGAACTCACAAATTCATACTTCAGAAAAAGAACCGGCTGAATTGTATTTTGCCGATTTTGATAAAAATGGTTCAATTGATCCTTTTTTCAATTTTTATGTCCAGCATAAAAGTTACCCGTTTGTTAGCCGCGACGAGTTGAACGAACAAATGTATTCCATGCGAAGAAAATTCAATTCGTATGCCGCTTATGCCGATGCAGCAATCAGCGATATTTTTAGTGCGGAAGATTTGGCTAAAGCCGGAAAGTTGTCGGCCCGCGAAACAAAAACCACGCTTTTTATAAATCACGATGGTAAATTCAAAGCAGCCGATCTGCCGGTTGAGGCACAATTCTCTATGGTGACTCAAATAATTACCGGCGATTTTGATCATGATGGCCTTACGGATATTCTTTTATTAGGTAATCATACAGACAACAGGCTTAAACTTGGCAGTTTCGACGCTAATTATGGCTGCCTTTTAAAAGGTGATGGTAAAGGCGGGTTTGAGTATATAAATCAACCTTCATCGGGGCTTTCGGTAGCCGGCGACGTAAAATCGGCTGTTGAAATTAATATTAACAAGGTAAATTATTTACTGATTGGTTTAAGCGGTGCACCGCTACAATTTTATAAAGAATGATGAATTGGCTTAAAAAATTGCCCCTGTTATTTTGCCTGGTAACCATTCAGCATTGCTTTGCGCAAAATACTGAACAGGTATACCCTGATTATTTACAACCTGATCGAGCCATAAGTGCTGTTACTATGGTAATGGTGCATGATGTGGTTAGCCCGCCGGTTGCGGGCCGCTATTATGCTTACTGCATGCTTGGGGCGTATAATATTGTGGCTGCAAATGATAAAAGTATCCCTGCGCTGCAATCCTTTTTAAAAGATTACAAACCCGACCGTTGCCTGGAGGCTGTTTATTTTAAATATGATCATCGCATAGCGGCTTATTACAGTATTTTGGAAACGGCAAGGCTGATGCTTCCCTCGGGGTTTATGCTTAAAGATGATGAGGACGGTTTTACACAATTGCTTCAAAAAAACAATGTCGATCAATCTATCATCAATAACTCAGTAAAGGTAGCCCAATTAATGTCGGCTGCCATTGTAAATTATTCAAAAACGGATAATTATAACAAGCTGAGTGCGCTAAAAAGATATGCGCCTTTAAAAGAAGAGGGCAAATGGTATCCAACCCCGCCCGGATATTTTGAAGCGGTTGAACCCAACTGGAAAACCATACGCACCATGGTGATTGATTCGGCCAGCCAGTTTAAGCCCTTGCCGCTGATACCTTTTAGTAAGGACACTTCCTCGGCCTTTTATAAACAGGTAAAGGACGTTTACGATATTTCGAAGCATTTAACTGCCGAACAAATAAATCAGGCCCTTTTTTGGGACTGCAACCCGTTTGCAATTACTACGTCTGGTCACATGACCATCGGTTTCAAGAAAATAAGCCCCGGCGGGCATTGGATGCACGTCGCCGGTTTAGTTAGCAGGCAGGCTCACCTTAATTTCGACCAGTCCATAACAGTGCTGTCACTTGAAGGAATAACGCTGATGGATGCTTTTATAAGTTGCTGGGAAACAAAATACGACAGCAATCGCTTAAGGCCCGAAACCTACATAAACCGGTACATGGATGTTAAATGGCAGCCTGTTTTGCAAACGCCGCCCTTCCCTGAATATACCAGCGGGCATGCAGTTATTTCCAATGCATCGGCCGAATTGCTGACCTATTTACTCGGGGATAATTTTGCTTATACCGATAATACCGAAATACCTTTTGGCAGCAGTCAACGGTCATTTAAGTCGTTCCGGCAAGCAGCAGCCGAGGCATCCATGTCGCGCTTTTATGGCGGCATACATTATATGGAAAGTATTGAAAAAGGCAACGATCAGGGCAAAAAGATAGCTGCCCATATCATCGCCAAAATAAAGAGCGCTGGAATTTTACCTCAAACCAAATAAAAGCCACGCATAAAGGCCTTTGCCTTGCCGGGCTTTGAGAAAAAAATAGTGGTATCGAACCACAAAAGATACTTCCGGTCGTGAGATAACCTGAGGTTTAGTTGATTGAGTAGTCCCGGCGTGTCCGGGACTATTATTTAAAATGGACAAAAAGGGGCAAGCCTCCGGATTTTAACTATTTTCAATAATTTCTGCACCACAGCAAAATAAAACGCACCAGGCGGACGTGCAAGCAAATGTACTTGTTGGTGCCAAGACTGGAAGATCTCACCATGTTTCTTCCCGTCCCTTAAGATTTAGTACATCCCGGGAGTCAATGTTTTAAGGATATCATCGGCTAACTTGGATACCGCATCGATATTATCGGAATTGGTCAGAACTACGATGCCTGCCTTCGTTTCGGGGCAAAATGTCATTACACCGCTGCAATTCGCCAGGTCCCCGTCCTGCGAGATCCGGTGCCTGCCGGAAGCTGTTGTAATTACCTGCCAGTTAAGGGCGCAGGAATAATGGTTGCCGCCTCCCATATCAAATCCCCAGCTTTCTTTGTGCGACAGCGCCACTGCCGGGTCTTTTTCGTTCATCTGGTAAGCCATATACTTCAGCAAGTCGCTGACACTGGACTTAAGGCCGCCCGCACCCTGCATGTAATTGTATTCGTTAGGATCAAATATGCCCCCGTTGGTATAGCCTTTGGCCGCATGTTCTTTCATGCGTGCGGTCATTACTATCCGTGTATCTCTCATTTGAAGGACGGCGGTGATTTTTTCCCGCAACAATTCCTCCAGTGGCTGGTGATATACTTTTTCCAGGATATACCCCAGCAATTGGGCCGCTGCATTGGAGTACTGAAACTTAACACCGGGCAGAGTGTCAATTTTCACCTGATGCAGGTCTCGATAAAAATCTTCACGGGTATAGCCAGGCTTTTCAGCCCGGTCGGAAAGCCACATAGGCAACCTCGACACATGGGATATCAGGTGATATAGCTTGATAGGGTGACCCTTATATTCCAGGTTGGGATAATCGCCGTCCAGGTATTTACGGATGTCATCATCTAGCGTTACTTTATTTTCTTCGACGGCTTTTGCCAAAAGCAAGCCGTTGAAAGTTTTGGTGATCGAACCGATACCATACAGCGTATGCGCCTTAGGTAATTGTTGTTCATCTTTGCTGGTTGAACCATAATTAAAAGTATAGAAATGGCCGTCCAGGTAAATCCCTATAGATACCCCTACAGCGGCTTTTGACCTCATAAAGATTTTCGCTTCTTTTTCGACGACAACGTTGATGCTATCCGCTGATTGAGCAAGCCCTGCCTGGCGAAGCGAGCAAAGCCCTACCAGACATATGATTATTTTTTTCATGCTTATTGCTGCCCGAATAACGTACCATTTATACAAGTAATTAATATTTACGTATTTACATAAAAATAGGAGGTATGCAATTGTTCTATTCCGATACAATTGGCGTTCGCATCCGAACGATCACGATGACTTAGAGTATGATCAGGTGTGAAAAATTCAATTGCGTTGAAAATTGAATCAACTGCTAATTGGGCAAGTGAGCCATCAAAAGAAGAAAATAATTAACCAATAAGAGAGAAAATCACATTTTTTAAAATATATTTTTAAAGCTTGTAGGCATTTTGCAGTAAAAAACTGTCCTGCTTATAATAATAGCAAGGAAGTGCAGCAACATCGTTCCGGGGATACCTTTGAGAAAGAAATGCTGAATGCACTCCGGGCGACAGGGCATTTCAGTTTGAAAACTGATAGTCTAAATATGTTTATTTATTAATGGATATGCTTATAGGAAAACATTAACTTAAAACAAACGGGAATTACCATTGGTAACTCCCGCTAAAGGATGACTTTTGCAAGTTTCAAAGCAGGTTCCCTGGTCCGGAGTCCTGCTAATCAGGCACCTTTATTTCGGTAAAAATATAAATTTTTTAGACATCCCATGGGATGTCCAGGCGAAATATTGGTTATCAAAGCCCTTGATTAATAATGAAATTAGCAATAGCATTAATATTATTCTTAAGTCTGCAGGCTGCTACAAACGCATATTCCCAAACTACCGTCACCATTAATTTAAAATCGGCAGATTTTAAAAAAGCATTGGCTGCTATTGAACGGCAAACCAGTTATCATTTTGTTTATAGCGAACGAAAAATACCTTTCAATAAAAAAATAGATATTAACGTCGACAACGAGCCGGTAACCAGGGTGCTCGACCAAATATTTGCAAATTCAGGTTTTACATATACAGAATTGCAAAATCACCTCGTGGTGATTTTTCCGGTAGGCGATCAGGTGAAAGCTGTAAAAGTAAAAGGCAAGGTTGTTGATGAGGGCGAAAAACCACTGATTGGTGCAACTATAAAAGTAAAAGGGAGTAGTGCCGGCACGACAACCGATGCAAACGGCGGTTTTTTTATAGATATACCGGATGCAGGGACTTTAACCATAAGCTACATTGGTTATGAAACTAAAGAAATAACGGTAAACGGCGACGCGCAGTTGGCAATTATGCTATCGCCATCGCCCGGGTTGACCGAGGTGATTGTAACGGCACTCGGTATTAAAAAAGAGGAGAGGAGATTGGGTTATTCGATAACCCAGCTAGGCGGGGATGAAGTTTCATTAGCTCGGGAGCCGACGTTTGTAAATACGCTTGAAGGTAAAGTTGCGGGCCTGGTTGTGCAATCGCCACCTAATGGTCCCGGGGGCTCATCCCGCGTAATATTGCGGGGATATTCCTCATTCGGCGGATCAAACCAACCTTTATACGTTATTGATGGTGTGCCAATAAACAGCGTCACACGGGAAAATCCCGATGACGGGGCCAAACCTTACGGAGGTTTTGACCCGGGTGATGGTTTATCATCTATTAATCCGGATGATATTGAATCAGTCAGTGTTTTAAAGGGTGCATCTGCGGCTGCCTTATACGGTGGGGGTGCGCAGGCCGGTGTTATTTTGATCAGTACCAAAAAAGGCTTAAAGAAACCTGGTTGGGATGTTTTTTTTAACAGTAATACTGTTTTAGAAAAAATGGTTCCTTATGATGGCCTGCAGTATCAATATGGCCGGGGCGACAATGGCAGGGTATATACCGCTGCTGATAATATTACGAATGACATCTTTCAAACCGGAGAATCGTGGGGCGTGAAGATACAAGGGCAACAGGTTTTAGGCGCCGACGGCAAAATGGAATCCTATGTTGCGCAAACTGCTACGGAAAGATTCGATAAGTTTTTCAGAACAGGTTTCACTACTACCAATAGTATCGCGCTGTCAAAAAGCGGCGAAAATGGATCAACCCGGGTCTCTTTGTCAGATACCAAAGACAACACACCGATCCCGGGATCAGGTTATGAGCGTTACAATGCAGTAATAAGATCGACACAGGATTATGGAGGCAAACTGCATACCGATTTTAAGCTGGATGCTTCACGGACCTTGCGGTTAAATATTCCATTATTACGCGGTGACGACAGGGGATCCTTTTCCAAATACTTTATCCGGTCTGCTAATACAACCGATATCAGCTTTCTCGATCAAAAAGACGCCGGCGGAAATTACCTGTATACCTATACAAATCCTTATGTTGATATTGAAAAGGTGAAAAATGACCAGACCCAAAACCGGATACTGGCATCAGGCAATGTTACTTATGATATATCCGATCATTTGCATGCGAACCTGGTCACAGGGATTGATTGGCTGTCAACCGCAGGTTTATTTGCCGTTTATCCTAATAATAAGGCCGACAACGGCGGCGTTTTACAAACCTCAACTATCAATCAGCAAAGAACCGATGTGCGCGGCGTGTTAACTTATGATAATAGCTTCCATGATTTTACCTTAAACACTTTTGGGGGAGGTGAATTGGCTAATTCAACTTATAGCACACTAACACTTTCAGGAATTAATTTTGTTGATCCAACGCTGTTAAACTTTAATAATGTAACAGTTGGGCAGCCTATACAAACTAGCGTGCCGCGTTATAAAGTTAATTCTGTTTTTGCTGAGGCGCAACTGGGGTATAAAAACTGCCTTTTCCTTGAACTTACCGGCCGTAATGACTGGTACTCGTCGCTGGCATCTTCCCGCCCTAATTTTACCGATTATTTGTTTTACCCATCAGCTAACTTAAGCTTCATATTCACTGATGCACTTCAAATCAACCCTGCTATACTGTCGTCGGGTAAGTTAAGGGTGGCGATTGGTGAAACAGGAAGTGTTCCGCCGCCCCAGCAAACCGACCTGAGTTTTTCGTTTACCCCTGTTGTTAATGGCCAACCCGGCGCGACTATATCAAATGTGAACTATCCGCCATCAGGCCTCAAACCAGAAACAACTACCGAGACAGAGATTGGTACCCAACTGGACTTTTTTGGCGAACGGCTGCATTTAGACTTTGCATATTATTATAAAAAATCGAACAACTTTTTGTTGCCGATTAGCTTACCAGCCGAAACCGGATTCAGCGGCACTTATCAAAATGCAGGTTCAATGACCAATAAAGGAGTGGAGTTATTGATAAATGTGAAGGCAATAAAATCTAAAACTTTCTCATGGGATTTAACCCTGAATTATGCCCGGAATAAAAATGAAGTAACTTCGTTAATTCCAAGCCTCACCAACGGCGTATCTTACTATTATAATATCAAAGCACAAGTTGGTTACCCGCTGGGCTCAATATTTGGAGTTCCCGAACGTCGCGGTGCGGACGGGCAATTTCTATATAAGGCAATTAGTACCGATGGGAGCGCTGTGCCCAATGCTGTTGTTATTGATAAAGGAGGTTTAAGCTTAGACAAAAACGGCAGCCCCATTACAGATGGCAACGGAGCGCTGTTGGTTAATAACAATGCTTATCTGGGTAGCGCTAACCCCGATTGGTCTGGCGGGATAACCAATACCTTCAGGTATAAAAGTTTTTCCTTTAGTTTTCTTATCGACGGTCAGTTCGGCGGGTACGTTTATGAAGATGGCTACAGGTGGGCATCTTTTTTTGGTAATACCATAGCGTCCCTTAAGGGCCGGGACGGCAGTTATATCCCCAATGGCTTAGTAAACATCGGGACTGACGCTGCCCCCAATTATGTTAAAAATACGTTGCCGTATAGCCCATACCAGCAATATAACGCCGGTGGAACACTTGCTTACTATGCCGATGAAATGTCTGTTTTTAGCAGGACCTTCATAAAGTTCCGCCAGGTTTCGTTAGGATATACCATTCCTAAAAACCTATTGATCAAAAGCCCGGTAAAATCGCTTACCATATCATTGATAGCACGTAACCTGTTTTTCATAAAAAAGAACCTGCCCATATTTGATCCGGAATCGTCAGACAGTATTGGTAACGGCTTCGGGTATGATACCGGTGGCCTGCCAACCAGCAGAACTTATGGGTTTAACTTAAATGCAAATTTTTAAGCTTATTAAGAGATGGAATCATGAAAAGAAGATTAAAACATATTGCATCTATATTATTCATCACTCTTGTATTGGTATCATGTAAGAAGGATCTTACTAGTTACAACCAAAATCCGGATGGCGTGAGCTCGGTTAAACCCGGTCTTTTATTTTCAAATGCGCTGGTAAATTCATCTGCCCAGGATATGGAACCACGAACCAATTATTGCCATGCTTTTATGCAGTATGGCTATTCTGCTTTTTGGTCGGGCACAACCTATTCTTTATCCGACGCGATTTCATCAAGGTATTGGAACAACTGGTATAATCCCGTCGTCAGAAATTTGGAATTTATTTTACCCGAACTAAAAAACGACCCTTCTTCGGCAAGCACGTATGCTGCTGTACGGATTTGGCGTGTTTTTGTATTTCAAAAGCTGACCGATTTTTATGGGGATATTCCCTATAGCCAGGCAGGCCAGGCTTCTTCTATGGTTTATATGCCGCTATATGATACGCAGCAATCTATTTACGCCGACTTGATCAATGAGCTAAGGGCGTCAATAGTTATATTAAATAATAATGGTACCCAGGCGGTTCAGGGAGATCAGTTTTATAGTGGCAGCGCCGCCGGCTGGAAAAAACTAGCCGCCTCATTATTGCTGCGGATAGGGATGCGACTTATCAAGATTGACCCTGCGCAAGCCGCCGCATTAGTTCAGGAAGCAGTTAACGAGGGCGTTATGACCGGCAATGCCGACATGCCTGTGTTGAAACACAATGCCGCCGTACCCAACGGTTTTTATTACAACCTGGGCGATCAGCACTTTTTTTTACATAAAACCCTGGTAACGCACATGAAAGTTACGGGTGATCCCAGGCTTAACATTTATGGTGCAGTATATGATAAAGGTGCCAACGAAGGTGGGGTGGTATTATCAACAGATACCTCAGGTTATACCGGCTACAGTTTCAATTCGGCAGATCCCCTGCCAAACACCCGTGTAACTTATTCAGTTTACCACCCGCAGGCCACCGCGTTTTTTGAGTTCCCCTATGCCGAAGTTGCCTTTTTGCAGGCTGAGGCGGTTTTGCGGGGCTTCATTACCGGCGATGCCAATGCATTTTACGAGGCGGGTATCACAGCCAATATGCAATCGCTGGCTTTGCTACCGGGCAACCCAACCATAAGCGCTGCACAAATTGCAGCCTACCTTGCAAAAAATAAGCTTGCAGGTACAATTGACCAACAGATTAACCTGATCAATACTGAATTTTGGGTTGCGGGCTTTGTTTTTGATGCTGATGAAGTATGGGCAAACTGGCGCCGTACAGGTTATCCTGCACTGGTACCCAATCCGGCTACCATAACGGGCCCCACAAGTTCGCCAGGGGTAATACCTCGTAAAATGCCTTATCCGCAAAGCGAGTTTACTTATAATCCGGTAAATGTTAACAATGCACTCAAAGCCTATGGCGGATTAAATGATTTTAATGCCGCTGCACGCGTTTGGTGGGATAAATAATAACGTCTATGAAAATATTGTTGAAAGCCTGTTTGTTTGTTTTAAGTTTAATGATTTGCGGAGCTGTAAATGCCCAGCGCACAGGTATCAGCAATAATTATAAAGACGAAACCGGTTTGCCGCATTTGAATATTGAACGGATCATGATCTACTCGCCCGGGAAAGATTGGCTATATAATCACCACGCCGCCATTATAGAATTTAAAGGGAAGCTTGTTGCAATATGGTCAAACGGGCTTATAGATGAAGATTCGCCCGGACAGCGTGTCGTGTTTTCGGTTTCAGCAGATTCTAAGCACTGGTCGGCGGCCGGCGTATTGGCCACGCCTTCAAAAGGGGCAAATGGGGGAGTGAATGTGCTTACCGCTGCCGGTTTGTATAAATTTAAGGATACTTTGGTTGCTTATTATGGCGAGTATGAAAAAGATCGTTCGCACACCCGTTTGTGGGCAAAAATAAGTACCGATGCCGAACATTGGAGCGCGCCAATGGATATGTATCTCCCGTTGATACCAAATCATGGGCCACAGGTGATCAAAAATGGCCGGCTTATCATCAGCGGTAATTTTAGCTTTCCCTATACCGACAACTACTCAGGACTGTCGGGATGGAAAATGAGCAGTTTTTATCCCGATTCACTATATACCCAGGATAACTCAGCTACATTTTATCGGCCGGCAGAAAAATTGGGTTTGCCACCGCTTTGCGAGGGATCATTTTTTCAGACAGATGATAACCTGATCCACATGCTGCTAAGGGTAACCGGCAAAGGATGGAAAGGAAAGCTTTGGCTAACAGAAAGTAAAGACAATGGCACCCATTGGTCAAAGCCGGTTGAAACTAACTTTACCGATAACGATAGCAAGTTCCATTTTGGACGTTTGCCTGATAAGCGTTTTTATTATGTCGGCATCCCTGATACCCTGCATCATTATAAGAGGTCGCCGTTGGTTTTAGCCCTTTCTGATGATGGTAAATCATTTAACAAGCAATACATAATTGCCGGTGATCTTTACAAGTTAAAAAAAGAAGGTTTATGGAAAGGCGGCCAATATGGTTACCCCGATACCATAATCTGGAACGGGTATATGTACGTCATCATCTCAAGGCAAAAAGAAGCTATTGAGCTGATCCGTTTTAAATTAAATCAATTATAATGCACGAAAACGATACTGAATTAAAAAATGGGTTGTTTTTTTATTTGATATACAGATCAAAGGCGACAACGCCCGGTCGGATGGTAATAAAGTGTAAGGAAAAAGTGACAAACTTTTTCAAATTGAAAATAATTAGTGTTAATTTGACATATAAAACTAATTATAACCAATTAATTATCGACTGTTAAACCGGATGAACGTTACTGATTGGTAACGATCATTTAAATTAAGCAGTATTTTTTACAATATAAGCCCCTGGTAAATGATGACTACAACTACAAAATTTTTAACTATTTTATTGGTATTTGCTTTTTGCACTTCTGTAAAGGCACAAGACCGCGACGTCGCCCTAACACCTCCTATGGGCTGGAACAGTTATAATTGTTTCGGTTCGGCGGTCCACGAGGACGAAGTGAAAGCAAATGCCGACTATGTTGCACAAAACCTGAAGGCGCATGGCTGGCAATATATAGTGGTAGATTTTTTATGGGACTTTGATAACCCGCCTGGCAGCAATATCGGCGCACCTTTTCAACAAAGACTTTACGATGGTTCATATATCCCCTGGCTGGCAATGGACCAGTGGGGACGGCTAACACCTAACGTAAATAAGTTTCCGTCGGCATTTGGCGGTAAAGGCTTTAAGCCTTTGGCCGATTATGTTCATTCGCTGGGGTTAAAATTTGGTATCCATGTAATGCGCGGCATTCCGCGCCAGGCAGTATGGGCAAAATCGCCTGTAATGGGTGCTAATGGCATAACTGCCGACATGGTAGCCGATACCAATTCAAAATGCCCCTGGATGAATCATATGTATGGCCTTGATATGGCAAAACCCGGTGCGCAGGCATATCTAAATTCAATATTGAACTTATATGCGAGTTGGGGCGTTGATTTCATTAAGGTTGATGACTTATCGCGGCCTTATAGTACTGCAGAGGTTGAGGGTTACCGAAAGGCAATTGACAATTGTGGCAGGGCCATCGTGTTCAGCACGTCGCCGGGGGCTACACCGGTTGATAAAGCCGGTAACGTTAAGCAAAATGCCAATATGTGGCGGGTGGCCGATGACTTTTGGGACGAGTGGAAAGCCGTATTGCAGATGTTTGATTATGGCAAACAATGGGAAGGCGTTGGCGGCCCCGGCCACTGGCCCGATTGTGATATGATACAGATTGGTAAGTTATCAAAACGTGGCCCCGTTGGTGAAGAACGCTATAGCCGGTTCACAAAAGATGAGGAGTACTCCCACATGACATTTTGGACTATCTTCCGCTCGCCGTTGATTTTGGGCGGCAACCTGCCTGAAAACAGGGAACAGGAATTGAAACTGTTTACAAACGACGAGGTGCTCGCCGTTAATCAGCATGGGACTGATCCGCGCCAGTTATACAAAACAAACGACGCTATGGTGTGGTATTCGCATGTGCCCGATAGCAAGGACATATATGTTGCTTTATTTAACCTGGATCCGCAGTCGAATGAGGTAAGCATTGATTTTGCACAGCTTGGCCTTAAAGGCAAAATAGCCGTAAGGGATCTTTGGGAAAAACAAGACCTCGGCTCCTTTAAAAAAGGATATAAAAAAACAATTAATACACACGGGGCTGCTTTGTTAAAACTATCGCCGCTCAATTAGGTTTCCGTTAATGTAAAAAACGTTCCCATAAAACATTATACACATTCAATGAGGGTTTTAAGTTTTGGTCTGTTTTTGTTTACACTTTTATCTGCGCAGGCAGGGTATGGCCAGTTTAACGGCGCCCAAAACAACGATGTGCCTAAACTCGCCAGTTACGCCATAAAAACGTATAACATAAACAGCGGGCTCCCCTCTAACAGCACAACATGTGCCATAAAGGACAAAAATGGTTTTCTATGGGTTGGCACCGAAAACGGCCTTTGCCGCTTTGATGGTTATAATTTCAAAACCTTTATCAACGTCCCCGGCGATAGTACCAGTTTGACAAATAATTACATCAACGCCCTTATACAGGATAAAAGCGGCAGGATATGGGTCGGCACGCTCGATGGCTTAAATTTACTCGATCCGCTTACCGAAAAGTTCAAAAGATTTAGTCACCAGGACAGAGTGACCGCTTCATTAAGCAATAACAAAATATGGTCGCTGCTTGCCGATCACGATAATAATATATGGATAGGGACCGACGACGGATTCGACAGGTTTATTGAAAAAACTAAGAGCTTCGAAATTTTTCAGCCCAACCCGGCCGATGCAAACGCGATAAGAGGGAAATCGGTCAACTCAATAGTCGAGGACCGGCAGCATAACCTTTGGTTAGGAAACTGGGGCGGCGGTTTAAACAAGTTTAACAAACGGACCAAAAAGTTTATAAATTTTTATCAGGTCCAAAACGCAAACGAAAAGAACCCGAATGATGTGTGGAATATTTGCCTGGATGATGCCGGAAACATTTGGGTGGGTACTTACTGGAAAGGCTTATTTAAATTCGACGTCAGGGCCGAAAAATTCACCGCTTACCCATCTCCGGGTAACGAAATCCAGGGTGTTTTCAGGATTTTAAATTTGGGGCGCAACTTAATGGTCTTAGGCTGCGACAAGGGCTTTTATTGGTTTAATTCATTAACCAACGCCTGGCAAAAAATCGATAATTTAACGAGCTTTCAGCAAGCCGGTATATTACAGGATAATGATGGCATCATCTGGCTGTGTTCGATGGAGGGCTTGACCAAACTGGATAAGCAACAATATAAATTTAGCTTTTATCCTTTTGTAAACGAAAAACGGATAGTTAAAAGCATCCTGGTTAAGGATAATGCCGTTTGGGTAGGTACAAACAATGGCTTAACAACTATTCAGTTAGATACAAAGGCATCCAAAACCTTTTTGCATTCAAACAGTCCGCAAAGTTTGAAGAGCAATGCGATTAATAAGTTGTACCTGGATACCCGGGGGAAATTATGGGACCTTACAGAATTTGGATTTGACGAGTATAACGACAAAACAGGCGCTTTTACACATTACTCGCACCACTCGAGCTTAGGCAGCTTTTTTAACGAAGATGTATTCAGGGACATCCTGGAAGTAGCCCCCGGCGACTATTGGCTTGCAACCGATGCTGGGCTCAAGATTTTTCACAGCAAAACCAATACGTTTACCCATTATTATAATCAAAAAGATAAACCTTATTCGTTAAGCAGTAATCATTTGTATTGCCTGCTGAAAGATGATAATAATAACGTTTGGATAGGTACAGAGGGTGGTGGCTTAAACCGGTTTGTACAATCGTCGCAACGGTTTTACAGTTACCAGGCCAATGATAAAAAAACGGGGAGTATCAGTAATAACGACATTCACCATATATTTCTCGATTCTGATCATAACATATGGATATGCACACAGGATGGGTTAAATAAATATAATAAAAGCACAGATTCCTTCCAGATATTTTCAACAAAAGACGGGTTTGCAAGTAATGTTTTTAAACAAATGGTAGAGGATCCTGCCGGTAATTTGTGGGTTTTAACCGAAACAGGGATATCGTGTTTTAACCCGAAATCGTTAAAAGTGACCAATTTTGATGAAGGCGACGGTGTATTTGCCAATTCGGTAATTTTCAAGGTAAACGCGCATCAGTTATTATTATGCGGCAATAAAGGACTGGTATCGTTTGACCCTCTTGCCCTTAATTTCAATAAAGTTGCGCCGCCGGTGTACTTTTCCGATTTTCAAATATTTAATAAATCCGTACCCCCCGGAAATGACAGCCCCCTGAAAGAAGCCATTCAGAATGCAAATAAAATAGTGCTCAATTATGGTCAAAGTGTTTTTTCAATCGAATTTGTGGCGCTTAATTATACACATACCGAAAAGAACAGCTACGCTTATAAGCTCGAAAACTTTGATACCCGGTGGAACTACGTAGGCAACCAGCGAAAGGCCACTTATACAAATTTAAGCCCCGGCAAATACATCTTTTGGGTAAAGGCATCCAACAATGACGGCGTTTGGAACGAACGGGGAAAATCGTTGGTTATTATTGTAACGCCGCCATGGTACATGACCTGGTGGGCATACCTGGTGTATGCTTCCTTATTTTGCGCTGCGGTGTATGGGTATATTTATTACAATAACAGGCAGGCAAAACTCAGGTACGAAGTGAAGCTTGCCCATATCGAAACTGAAAAAGAAAAGGAACTGCACGAGAAAAAACTTTCGTTTTTTACAAATATTTCACACGAGTTTCGGACACCTTTAACATTGATCATTAATCCGCTGAAAGAAATTTTATACAAAGGCGGAAATGACATCGACCAGCAAAACCTGAATATCATTAACCGCAATGCAAAACGCCTATTAAGCCTGGTTGATCAATTGTTGTTATTCAGAAAGGCAGATGCCGATGCCGACGAACTAAAACTGGCCCGCATTAATATGGTAGAACTTAGCAAGGAAGTGTTTTTATGCTTTACGCACCAGGCTAAATCAAAGATGCTGCGCTTTGAATATTTTTGTGCGGAGGATAAGATCGAAATAATAGCCGACCGCGAGAAGATAGAGATCGTATTGTTCAATTTATTGTCCAATGCTATAAAGTTTACCGATGTGGGCGGGGAAGTCAGCATGCGCATAGAACAAGCTGAAGACCATCTGAATATACAGGTTCGTGATACAGGGTGCGGAATAGGGCAAACGACAGGTGATAAACTTTATAATAAGTACTACCAGGAATATCAGCATAGCACCTTATCAAAGGGCGGATTGGGGATAGGTTTGTTCCTGGTGAAAAATTACGTTGAGCGGCATAGTGGAAAAATAACCTATGAGAGTGAGCCCGGAAAAGGCACTGTTTTTAATTTGGAACTGCTGAAAGGCGGCGATCATTTTGAAGCAACAACTATTATGGAAGCGCCGGTTAAAAGGTCGGTATTCTTCGACGAGTTAATTGGGGAAGAGGCGGGGAGTGAACGGCCCGACCCGGTTGAAAAAGATAAACCTTTCCCGGCAGAAATAATGGCAGACCGGAAATCAATGCTGATCATTGAGGACAACAAAGAAATCAGTGAGTATATCAGGCTGGTTTTTATGGCTGATTACCTGGTATACGAAGCCGATAATGGTGAATCGGGGCTGAAGATGGTGAAGGACCTGATGCCTGACATTGTAATCAGCGATGTGATGATGCCCGGCATGAGTGGGATAGAGTTATGCACGCTTATAAAAGAAGATCCGGAGCTAAATCATATCCCGGTTATCTTGCTTACCGCTATTACGGCCCCCGAGATAAAGCTTAAGGGTGTAGAAGGCGGCGCCGATGATTACATCAGCAAACCATTTGAAAAGGAAATGCTTGTTGCCAGGGTAAAGGGTTTGTTGAAAACAAGAAACGACCTTCAGCGATATTTTTTCAATGAGATCACCCTGAAACCCAACAGCCTGAAGATATCCCAGGAATACAAGGATTTTTTACAAAAATGCCTCGATATTGTTGAGCGCCATTTAGATGATCCTGATTTTAGTATCAAAACCCTTGCCAGCGAGATCGGCATGAGCCATTCCAATGTTTACCGGCGGATAAAATCAATTTCCGGTCAGTCATTAAACAGCTTCATTCGTTTTATCCGCTTACGAAAGGCCGCTAAAATATTTTTAACTACCGATAGCACGGTGTCCGAAACGGCTTATAAGGTAGGGTTTCATGACCCTAAGCATTTCCGTGAGCAGTTTGCCAAATTGTTTGGATTAAACCCGTCGGATTATATTAAAAAATTCCGTGCACCTTTTCATAAAGACCAGTTAATGAGCCGCGATGTCATAAAAAAATAAAACACGCTTTGCATGCCAAAAATGCTTTTTTAAGCCATGTCTGGCTTGTTAGCTTAATTCGCCCCGCTTGATTGCCGAGTTTGCCCCTCATTTACTTTTTATTTTTTTGTCAAATTAGGTCATTATATAACCAGTTAAAACCGTTTTATTTTTTAACAATGCAAATGCGCAAAATGGCGTCATCCGTTTGTGATTTAACGGCCGGATGGCCATTCAAGCGCCAAGCTGATTATGATAACTTTAAGCTTAACCATTAATGCTGTATAACACTACGCGTTCAAAAAGAGCGCCTTTATTTTTTGCGTTTTATTACATAATCGGGCTGTTATCCTTTTCGGGGCTTAGCGGTTGTACTTCAGGCCCTTCAACGGGCGGTGCTACTGCAAATACCTTGTTTAAATTACTGCCGGCTGAACAAACCCACATCGATTTTAATAACCAACTAACCGAAGGGCTAAACACCAACGTACTCATGTACGAATACTTTTATAATGGTGGTGGCGTAGCCGTTGGCGATTTGAATGGCGATGGAAAACAGGACATTTATTTTACCGGTAACATGACCGATAATAAGCTGTATTTAAACCGGGGCAATATGCAATTTAAGGACGTAACCGACGTAGCCGGCGTTGCCGGCAGGCCCGGCCCCTGGAAAACCGGTGTTACGCTGGTTGATATAAATGGCGATGGTAAACTTGATATTTATGTATGCTATTCAGGGAAGATAAAACCCGAAAAAAGAATAAATCAGTTGTTTATCAACCAGGGAAACGATGCTGACGGCGTACCCGTGTTTAAAGACATGGCGGCCGATTATGGCCTCGACTTTCCCTCTTCCAGTACGCAGGCTTATTTTTTTGATTATGACAGGGATGGCGACCTTGATTTGCTCCTGGTTAACCACAATCCAAAGCGTATCAGCAGTCTCGACAATATTTCTGTTAACGACCTAATGAGCAAAACAGATAACGAGGCCGGCATCAGGTTGTTGCGGAACGATAACGGCCATTTTACCGACATAACCCGGCAGGCGGGCATCATCAACACCTCATTATCCTACGGGTTAGCTGCGGGTATTGCAGATATTAACGGCGACGGCTGGCCGGATATTTATATCTCCAATGATTATAGCGTACCCGACAGGCTATACATAAACAAAGGTGATGGCACATTCAGCGACGAACTTCAAAATCAGATCGGCCATACTTCGCTTTACTCCATGGGGAATGATATAGCCGATATCAACAACGACCTTAGCCCGGATATCTTCACCCTGGATATGCTTCCGGAGGATAACAGACGGCAAAAACTATTGTTCGGGGGTGATAATTATGAGGCATTCAACCTCAATTTGCGCTCCGGTTTTTATTATCAGTATATGCGCAATATGCTGCACATCAATAATGGGAACAATACATTTAGCGAGACAGGGCAAATAGCAGGTATATCCAACACCGACTGGAGTTGGGCGCCGCTGTTTGCAGATTATGATAATGATGGATGGAAGGACCTCTTCGTCACCAACGGATTCACCCGCGATTATACCGATATGGATTTTTTAAAATTCATGGGCGATAGTTTGAAGAATCGGGGGGTGATGCGCCAGGACCTGTTAAACATGGTGGACAAGATGCCTTCATCGGATGTCAAAAGCTATTTATTTAAAAACAATGGCAACCTCACCTTTAGCAACACCAGCGCACAATGGGGTATCGATCAGCCATCAAACAGCAACGGGGCCGCCTATGCCGATCTGAACAACGACGGCAACCTCGACCTGGTGGTAAACAACATCAACAAACCCGCCTTTATCTACCAAAACCAGGCCACCAGGCAAAACAAAAACCATTATCTTGAAATAAATTTAAAAGGCGCCGACAAGAACACACAGGGAATAGGCGCAAAAGTGATCATTTACGACGGCAGCAAAAAACAGTACCTGGAGCAGATGCCAGCGAGGGGCTACGAATCAAGCGTTTCGCCGGTATTGCATTTTGGATTAGGGATTGACAAGCAGGTAGATTCCCTGCGCGTAATATGGCCGCGGGGCAAAACCCAGTTGCTGCAAAAAATTACTGGCGACAGGGAGATCACTTTAAATGAAAACGATGCCACTCAGGCTTATAAAAAACCGCAGGCAGTTAAACCTTTATACGCAGAAACTAAATCGCCCCTGAGCCATCACGAAGCGCCGGGCGCAGTCAACGATTTTAAGCGGCAGCCTTTATTGGTAAACCCGCTTTCGTTCCAGGGCCCGTGCATGATAAAGGGTGACGTAAATGGCGATGGCCTGGAAGATGTATTTATAGGCGGGGAAAACGGAAAAGCCGGTAGCTTGTATATTCAACAAAAGGATGGCGGATTTATACAGAAAACCGAACCCGCATTTGAAGCAGATAAGAACAGCACAGATGCTGCTGCAGTTTTACTTGATGCCAACGGCGATGGCAAGCCCGATTTGTATGTATGTTCAGGCGGCTACGGCGACTATATGCCCGGCGACCCGCTGTTGCAGGACAGGCTTTATATTAATGATGGCAAAGGCAACTTCAGCAAATCAGGCAACGCACTGCCAAAAATGTTGGGCAGCAAAAGCTGCGTTAAAGTAGCTGATGTTAATGGCGATGGGTATCCAGACCTGTTTGTTGGCGGCAGAGTGGTGCCCGGGCGCTATCCCGAAACGCCCGAAAGCTACATCCTTATAAACGACGGCAAAGGACATTTTACCGATCAGACAACAAAATATAACCCCGCATTGAAACAAATAGGGATGGTGACTGATGCGGCCTGGGTGGATATGAACGGCGATAAAAAGCCCGACCTGGTTATTGTTGGCGAATGGATGCCAATAACGGTTTTTGAAAATGAAAACGGAAAGCTTATTGATGCGACTGCAAAATACTTTGATAAGAAATATGCAGGTTGGTGGAACTGCCTGCAAGTGGCCGACATTAATCATGATGGACATCCTGATTTGATTGTTGGTAACCTGGGGTTAAACTCACAGTGCAAAGCCTCGGATAGCGAACCTGCCGAAATGTATTACAAAGATTTTGATGACAATGGTTCGGTCGACCCTATATTATGTTTTTACATTCAGCATAAAAGCTATCCCTGCGTAACCCGCGATGAACTGCTCGACCAGATGAGTATAATGCGCCCGCGTTTTCCGGATTATAAAAGCTACGCCGATGCTACCATGGGGGAGGTATTCACCCCCGCCGAAATGGAGGGAGCAAAACACCTTTCGGCAAACATCCTGACAACTGCCCTCTTTTTGAGCAATGCTCATGGTAAGCTGCAACCAGCAACATTGCCATTGCAAGCGCAATATTCGCCGGTATTTACCATAACTAAACTGGATTATGATCATGACGGCAACGATGACCTCCTGTTATGTGGCAATATATACCATGCGCGCATCCATTTCGGAAAATATGATGCGAATTACGGGGTATTGCTGAAAGGCGATGGTAAAGGCAATTTCACCTTTGTGGACCAGCAACTATCTGGTTTCAAACTGACCGGCGATGTCAGGAGCGTATTGAATATTAATAATACCTTGCTTTTTGGGATTAACGGAAGCAGCGTACAAGCATACAAGCAGCTTAACAAATGAGGAAATTATATACTACTGCCGTGGCGTTAACATTCAGTGCGTTAACATACAATTGCCGCGTTCAAAAACAGCCGGTAGCTTTAAGCAACAAGGATATTGCCAGGGTGGTGCAGCAGATGAGTGCAATCATGATACACGATGTTACTAACCCGCCATTGGCAGCCCGGTTTTTTGCATACACCTGCCTATCGGGTTACGAGATCGTATCGGAGAACGATATCCACAGCAAAAGCATGCGTGGCGTGTTAAACCAATATCCTGTTATCACTAAACCAAAGCTTTTAAAGGGATATAATTACCAGCTAAGTGCAATTTTGGCAATGTATAAAACAGCCGGAAAGCTGCTGCCATCGGGTAGTACAATGATGTTGAAAAATGAAAACAGTTTTATCGATTCATGCAGAAACCTCGGCTTTGATAGCGAAATGATAGATAGTTCGGAGCATTATGCGCAGGTGATCAGTAAAAATATACTTGCCTATGCCAAAGCCGACAGGTATAATCGCATAAGTAACTACAAGCGGTATACCCCTGCCGGGACCCCGGGAAGCTGGGAGCCTACGCCACCGTCATACGTATCACCGGTGGAGCCCTACTTTAATACCGTGCGACCGCTCACGCTCGATTCAGCAGCCCAGTTTGTCCCCGCCCCGCCAATACCTTTTTCTGCAGACAAACACTCGGCGTTTTATAAATTCCTTTTGTTAAGCTACACAAAAAGCGGCAACGCCTTAACGGCTGATGAAAAAAATATAGCCAATTTTTGGGATTGCAATCCTTTTGCTGTGCAGGATAACGGGCATATGCTGATCGGGTTAAAAAAGATTTCACCGGGGGCGCATTGGATGGGTATAACCAATATTGCCTGCGAAAAAAGCAAAACAGGTTTCTCAAAAACGCTGCAGATCAATACGGTAGAGGCCATTGCGCTGATGGATGCATTTATATGCTGCTGGGACGATAAATATCGGACTAACCGCATACGCCCGGAAACAGCTATACGTAAATACATCGACCCGAACTGGAAACCGCTTTTACAAACGCCACCGTTCCCCGAATATATCAGCGGGCACTCGGTGGTATCGGCTGCCTCAGCAACTGTCCTTACTCACTACTTCGGCAGCAACTTTAAATATACCGATAATGTTGAAGCCGGTTTCGGCATCTCCCCGAGGCATTTTGAATCATTTGAGCAAGCTGCTGATGAGGCCGCCATCTCGCGCTTTTGGGGTGGAATACATTTTATGGATGCGATAGACAACGGCTTAAAACAAGGTAAAAAAGTAGGCGATTGGGTTTTGCTTAAACTATCAGAAGAATCGGCCACCTCTAAAACCGTCGCCAGACCGGCTAAATGACCGGCCTGAGGCCTTTAAATCGTTTCGCTTTTAGCCTGTCATTTTGAAGATGCAATTATGTTAATGATGACTTGATGACCGCGAAGATAAATTAACAAAGGGGTAATGTAACGGCCTGGTGACAATAAAAGCCCGCGCAAATACCATTATTATTAAAAATAGCCTTTTATAGTCGTTTTAACACTCTTTTTGCTCAATTATCCCCGTTCAATTGCAGAGTTTGCCCCTAACAGCGGGTATAAAAAACTTCCAATTTAGCTGTGAAATAAACCAGTTGAAACCGGGCGGCGCTAACCTAACGGTAAAACATTTAACCAATTAATAACTTATATGAAATCAACATTACAAATTAAGAGTTCTCCTCATGGGAAAAAATTCCCCGGCGGCTTACGCTTGGTTACCGGTATGCTTATAGCCTGCTGGATCGCTTTCGTACAACCGTCACAGGCAGCTGAAAAAGCCAGCGCCTCAAACCAAATATCCGATGCCCGGATAACCGGAAAAGTAACCGATGAAAAAGGCATCGCGTTACCGGGTGTAAGTATAAGCCTTAAAGGGACCCGGACAGGCGTTGTTTCCGACGTGGAGGGTAACTTTTCTATCACCGTGCCCGACGCAGCATCCGGCACATTGGTATTTAGTTACATAGGCTATTTGAGCAAAGAAGTTGTGCTGAACGGTCAAACCAGTATTAGTGTAAGCCTTCAACCTGATAGCAAAAATTTAAATGAGGTGGTTGTAGTTGGTTACGGTACGCAAAAAAAGGCGACATTAACCGGTTCTATCTCTGTTATAAAGGGAGGTGACCTGGCAAAAAGCCCGCAGCCAAACGTTTCTGATTCGTTCGCTGGTAGAATATCAGGCGTGGTAGCCAACAATACCTCCGGTGAGCCTGGTTATGACGGATCAAACATTTTAATACGTGGTTTGGCAACTACCGGAAGTAACAACGTACTGGTGGTTGTGGATGGTATCCCAGGCCAGATCGGTGGCCTGGAGCGTCTTGATCCGAATGACATTGAAAGCGTTTCGGTATTAAAAGACGCATCTGCGGCAGTATACGGTAACCGTGCGGCTAATGGTGTTATCCTGATAACTACCAAACACGGTAAAACCGGCAAAGCATCTGTATCTTATAGCTTCAATCAAGGTTTTAGCTCGCCAACCCGGTTGCCCAAGATGGCTGATGCTGCAACTTACGCACAAATTGTAAACGATATCAGCTATTATGATTCGCCTACAGGTGGTATGAATCAGGTTTACAGTGCCGACCAGATCCAAAAATTTAAAGACGGCTCGGACCCCTTAAATTATCCGAACACCAACTGGGAAAAAGTTACTTTAAAGAGTTTTGCATTACAGAATCAGCAAAACCTGACCGTTAGCGGGGGCAACGAAGATGTAAAATATTTTACATCCGTGGGGACACTTTACCAGGATGGTATCTATAAAAATGGTGCAACAAAATATAATCAATACAATTTTCGTGCAAACGTTGACGCGACCATTACCAGCAGGTTTAAGGTAGGCTTATCGCTTGCCGGCAGAGAAGAAGATCGTCAATTTCCTGAAACAGGCGCCGGAAGCATTTTTCGCACCATTTACCGTTCGTATCCAACCAGTGCGGCTTATTATCCAAACGGGTATCCAACAGCAGGTATCGACCAGGTGAATCCCGCACTTGCGGTAACCAGTATAGGCGGTCTTTCAAAAAATCCAGCTCAGTATTTTAACGGTATCCTGAAAGCCAGCTACGACATTCCGGGTGTACAGGGCTTATCGCTCGACGGTTTTTTCGCTGCAGATAAATCAGGCAATTTTACCAAAAGCTTTTATACTCCTTATACGGTGTACACTTATAACAGTGCGGCGCAAACCTACAACCCCAGCATTGAAGGTGGTGGTGCAAATGGTTTAGCTTCTCTTTATGAGTCGCAGTTAAATCAGTCGTTAATCACTTCAAATATCAAGTTGAATTTTGTTAGACAATTTGGCGGACACAATATCAATGCTTTTGTGGCTTACGAACAAAGCCAGCATAACTACGATTTTTTCTGGGCGCAGCGTAGCGATTTTCCAACACCAACCACTCCTGAACTTTCAGAAGGCGGCACTGCAGCCAGCGATGCTACCAATGGCGGCAACAGCAGCGACAACAACGGCAATTATGATTATAACCGTCGTAGTGTGATCAGCAGGCTTGCGTATAATTACGAAGAGAAATATTTATTGGAAGGACAGTTCCGGGCAGATGGTTCGTCACTTTTTGCGCCGGGGCATCAATGGGGATACTTCCCATCAATATCTGGAGGTTACCGCATATCCAAAGAAAAATGGTTCAGCGACAATGTTAAATTTTTCGATGACCTGAAGATCAGGGCTTCTTATGGTGTGTTGGGGGATGATATCATCTCAGCTTACCAATATTTTGACAACTACTCGTTCAACAATTACGTCGTGTTAAACAACGGTTCAGGCGCTGCGGTACAATCCGGAATCGATCTAACCAAAATAGCTAACCCGAAGATTACCTGGGAAACTGCGAAAAAGACCGATATCGGTATCAACGCTGTCTTCCTGAAGAACTTTACGTTGGAAGCGATTTATTTCAATCAAAAAAGATCAAATATTCTTGAATACCGCAATGGCTCGCTTCCGGGCACATCAGGTATTGTTAACCCTTATGGCGGAACGCCGCTTGTTCCTGCTGAAAACATAGGTAAAGTAAATAGCACCGGTTTTGAAGGCACATTAGGCTATAATCACCCGGGCAATTTTAGCTGGGGCGTGGCAGGTAATTTTACTTTTGCAAAAAGCAAGATCGTTTACATAGATGAGGCTGTCGGAACCATCCCTTACCAGGCACAAACAGGTCATCCTTTAAATACTTATTTATTGTATAATGCTGTTGGTATCTTCAGGTCTCAAAGCCAGCTGGATAATACGCCTCACGTGCCCGGCGCCCAGGTTGGCGATCTTATTTACCAGGATGTTAACAAGGACGGACAGATTACTGCTGCCGACCAAACCCGGAGCAAGTATGGAAATATTCCGCAGATTGTTTACGGCTTTAACTTTAATGCTGGTTATAAAAACTTCGACCTGTCGGTGTTATTTGCCGGACAGGCTGAAGTAAGCCAGTATGTATTGCCCGAATCAGGAACTATTGGTAACTATTTTAGTACATGGGCCAATAATGCCTGGAGCCCTACCAATCCCGGCGGATCATACCCGAAAGTATCCGATCGTGCTTCCAGCGCTGTAAGCGGCGGTTTATACAACAGCACATTCTGGCTTAACGATGCTTCGTTCCTGAGGTTGAAAAACGTGCAGCTGGGTTATAACCTGCCTTCGTCTGCACTACACAGTTTACACATAAGCGGCCTGCGGGTATTTGTCAGCGCATTCAATTTGTTCACCATTACCAAGGTTAAAGACTATGACCCCGAGGGCACTAGCGGTAGCGGACAGTTTTATCCTGAACAGCGAATCATTAACCTGGGTGCTAACGTCAAATTTTAATAAGAGAAAAACATGAAAACGACAAAACATATATTTGGCTGTTTCCTGCTGTTAAGCATGGCGCTATCGGCCTGTAAAAAAGATTTCCTTACCCTAAACCCTACGGATAAACTGTCCGGTACTTCGATTCTTACGGACACCTCATTATTTGAAGATTACGTGATCAACCGATACCTGGGGGTTACACTGCAGAACAAAGAAGGTGATGGTTCGCCTCCGGGTTTTGGCCGCGGCTTTGAATACGCTCTTTGGAGTTCTGTTACCGACGAATCAATTTATACCAATAACGACGGCTCATGGGTACTTCAGCAGGGCCAACTGGCGGCCGACAATACCGGTATTGCAGGTACCCTCTGGGGGCGCAGTTACCGCAGTATCCGCGAGTGTAATTATGCATTAAGTATCATTAACGGGCTGCCATTAAGCGCAAGCCACAAGACCCGTCTTATCGGCGAACTTGAATTTATCCGCGCCTTCCGCTATCACGACCTGATCCGTAACTATGGCGGTGTAGTGCTGATGGGAGATAAGGTTGTTAACCTGGGAGATAACCTGCAGGATCCGAGCCTTTTCAACCGTGCTACTCTTGCAGCGTCGATTGCCTATGCTACTGCTCAATTGGATGATGCAGCTTCGAAACTGCCCTTGAGTAACAGCTCTACGTGGGCTCTAGGCAGGGCCACCAAGGGTGCGGCATTAGCGGTTAAATCACGACTGTTGCTTTATGCCGCCAGCCCCTTATATAATGTAGGCACCTGGGCCGATGCTGCAGCAGCTGCTAAAGCGGTTATGGATTTGGGCAAATACAGTCTTGATCAGGGCGGATACAGCCAATTGTTTTTAAATCCTAATAGCAACGAAATAATTTTTGAAAGGCTATATTACCCTAATACAGCGCCTCACACACGTTTGGAAATAGCCAATGGCCCCAATGGTTACGATGGCTGGGGTGGCAACACGCCACTGCAGAATTTGGTGGATGATTATGAAATGGACAATGGTAAGCCTATTACCGATGCTGCCTCCGGCTATGATGCGCAAAATCCTTATGTTAACCGCGATCCGCGTTTTTATGCCACTATACTTTATAACAAAGCGCCTTACAGAGGTAGCACCGTCGACGTTTATTTACCTGGCGGTAAGGATAGCAACCAGGGGCCATCAAACTGGAATACCAGTTTAACCGGGTACTATTTGCGGAAATTTATGAATGACGCATATCCGATTGATAACCCATGGAGTGTTGCGGGTGCACAGCCATGGATATATTTCAGGTATGCAGAGATCTTGTTAAATTATGCCGAAGCACAAAATGAGGCGGTAGGACCAGACGCCAGTGTTTATCAGGCCATTAACAGCGTTAGGCAGCGTACATCTGTAAACATGCCGCCGTTAGCAGGATTATCACAAAGCGATATGCGAAATGCGATCAGGTATGAAAGACGCGTTGAACTTGCATTTGAAGAACATCGTTTTTATGATGTGCGCAGATGGAAAATTGCTTCACAAACTGAAAACGTTCCGGCTTATGGTACCTCTGTCACCGTAAATAGTGGTAGCGAAACCGGTTATCTATATGCACAAAAGGTAGCGCTCGCCAGCCGTTCGTTTAACGACCGGGAGTACTGGTTGCCTATACCATTGTCTGAGATCCAGGCATCAGGCGGACAGCTTAAGCAAAACCCAGGCTACTAAGTAGCACAATAATTGTCACCAGGTCATAAGAAGGCTCAAACCGCCTTCTTATGACCATGTTTTGTCCGGTTTTTAATCAATCATTAAAAAATCATGAGAAGTGTCTTTTTTTTTATTTTGTGCGCCGGGCTTTTAATTACAGGATGTAAAAAAGAGGCTAATCAAAAAAATATTGTAACGGTAGCCCCAGATACTACAGTAGTAATACCAGGGACATTTCCTGCAGTTCCTGCTGATTCGCTCCGTGGGGTGAATTGGGCGTGCGATGGTGATAACTTTAGCGATGGGATTTTGGTATTAAGCGGTTTGACCTCATCAGACAGCTATTCTACCGTAACTTCCAAATCAACCATTATACTTTCGGGGATACAAGCCAATACCGGGGCCAATACTATTCGTATTCCGGTTAATTATCCCACAGTAACAACAAGCTGGTGGGCTTCCTATACAGGTGTTATTGACGCGGCCATAGCAAAGAACATGAATGTGATACTGGGTTACTGGGAGGGGGCGTCATCAAAAGATGGGCAAATTGATAATACTGCGCAGTTTTGGTCCATGTGGCAAATCATTGTAAATAAATATAGCAGTAACCCTCATGTTTTTTTTGAAATATTTAATGAACCACACGGTTATTCACTTACCGATTGGACAGCCATTTGTGCAAATTGGCTAAGTAAATATCCGGCAGCATCCCAAACACATGTTCTTGTTGATGGTACATCTTATGCCCAGGACATTACAGGAGTAGGCGCCGACAGCCGGCTCACAAAATGTTTATTGTCTATCCATGATTATGCATTCTTTAGCAACGGCAGCCTTACTACAGCTGCACAATGGGAAACCCGGTTAAAAGCCAATGTAGGCAACTATGCCAACAGGGCTATTCTCACAGAGTTTGGCGATGTTATGAATAACGGGATCAATTATACCGGCGCAATTGGAGGCAGTGCAGATATAGCCTCCATACAAGGGTTAACTAATGAAGTGAGGGCGTTAAATATGGGTGCGGTTTACTGGCCCGGAATACGCAACGGCGATACTTATGCCTTGCAACAGTTAGGCGGTAACGCCGGCAGTCCGACGGTTACCACCACCAATGCTTCCGGGTTAAGCCGGTTGCAGTATGCCTGGGGAGTAGGTACAGGTGGTACCGATGTGTTTTATGCAGGTGCGTACTACCGTTTCCTTAATGTGAACAGCGGCAACGCGATGGATGTTAACGGTGCCTCTACGGCCAACGGGACAGCAATTATTCAATGGCCACAAAACGGCGGAAATAACCAGCAATGGACAATCACTGATAATGGCGGCGGTTATTATAAAATTACCAACCGCAACAGTGGCGATGTACTGGATGTAAATAGTGCCTCAACTGCCGATGGGGCCAATATAATTCAATGGCCATGGAGCGGCGCCAACAATCAGCAATGGCAGCTTACTTCCGTGTCAACAGGCGTTTACAAAATAATTAACCGCAACAGTGGGATGGCGCTTGATGTAAACGGTGCATCTACTGCTAGTGGCGCAGGCTTAATTCAATCGACGTGGAATAGTGCTAACAATCAACAATGGATAGTAGTACAACAATAAAATAATTTATAGCCCCGGCATTACAGTACTAACAAATTGTCATATCGGGGCATTTTAGGCATAATGATACTAAATACGAATATTAAAAAGTTTATTTCATTGATGGCGCTGTGCATGTTATACAGCGGGCTTGCAAAATGTCAGGAGCAGGTAGTTTCGGTGGATATCGATCCGGCAAAAACATATCAGCGGATTGATAATTTTGGTGCATCCGATGCATGGTCATGTCAATTCATCGGTCAATGGCCGACAGAGACAAAGGAGAAAATCGCCGATCTGCTGTTTAGTAAAGATACGCTTGCTGATGGCTCGCCGCGGGGGATAGCGCTGTCTTTGTGGCGATTTAATATAGGCGCGGGCAGCGCCGCCCAGGCTGATAAAAGCGGTATAAAGGACGAATGGCGCCGGGCCGCTTCTTTCTTAAATACCGATGGTAGCTATAACTGGCAAAACCAGGCCGGGCAGATGTGGTTTTTATCGGCTGCAAAAAAACGTGGTGTCGACAATTTTTTGGGTTTTGTAAATAGCCCGCCCGTAAATTTTACGCTTAATGGAAAAGCGTACGCTACCGCCGGGAAATCAAATTTAGGCGCTGATAAGTATGGTGCTTTTGCTGATTATCTTTCCTCGGTTGTAAAAGGGGTAAAAAAAGCAAGCGGCATCACACTAAACTATATCAGCCCGGTTAATGAACCTCAATGGGATTGGAGTGATGGTGGCCAGGAAGGCTGCCCATATTCCAACGCCGAAATGGCCCGCCTGGTAAGGTCAATTGACAGCAGTTTTTCAAAAAACCATGTTCTGTCAAAAATAGTAATAGGCGAGGCAGGCAGCCTGGTTTACCTGGCTTCGGCAGGTGATAAACCAGGGAAAGGCAATCAGATCAAAGACTTCTTTAATCAGGGCTCGCCCAATTACATCGGCGACCTGAAAAATGTAAAAAAAGTAATCTCCGCGCATAGCTATTTTACCACTTCGCCCATTGCTACAGCCGAGCAATTGCGCCGCTCGCTTGCTGCAGAGTTGCATAATTACCCCGGATTGTCATTCTGGCAATCAGAATATTGCATACTGGGCAATAACGCCGGCGAAATTGACGGAAACAAACGCGACCTGGGCATTGATGCCGCTTTATACCTTGCAAAAGTTATCCATACCGACCTGACATCAGCCAATGCCACCGCCTGGCAATGGTGGACCGCCATCTCACCATTCGACTATAAGGATGGCCTTGTTTATGTTGACAACAACAAAGCCGGTGGCAATTATTATTCCAGTAAAATGCTTTGGGCTATGGGGAATTTCAGCAGGTTCGTGAGGCCAGGGGCGGTAAGGATCGACACACATACCAGTGGAGGCGAGAGGACGAAAAGTCCGTTGTTAATTTCTGCATTTAAAAAAGACAATCACCTTATAGTTGTTGTTATTAATAATAATGCCGAAACAGCACTGGTGAATATAAATGGCGGCAGTAGTAAAATCTCAGATATAAGGACTTTTACTACTTCCTCAACGGCCGATCTGCAGGCTGGCGCCGTTGCCCCTAACGGCAATCCCATTTCAATTCAGCCCAAGTCGGTAACTACCATAACTGGTACTGTTAACTAGCCACACATCACCTATGAAGAACAATAAATGCAATACCCCGCTATCATAACGTAACCTTTAGTAAAGCTTCATAAATACTTTATTACTCATACCACAACTTAACATGACCATTAAAAAAGCACTAATGCTATCTTTTATTCTGCTCTCACATATTGGCCTCAAAGCTCAAAAAGTAAAGCATTCTTTTACTTTGAGCGATTCGTCTTTTATGCTGGATGGAAAGCCTTTCCAAATGATTTCCGGTGAAATGCACTACCCGCGCGTACCCCGCGAGGCCTGGCGTTCAAGGATGAAGATGGCGAAGGCGATGGGCCTTAATACCATTGGTACTTATGTATTTTGGAATATGCATGAGCCACAAAAAGGGAAGTTTGATTTTAGCGGAAATAATAACGTTGCAGAATTTGTCAGGATAGCGAAGGAAGAAGGATTGTGGGTGATATTAAGGCCCAGCCCATATGTTTGCGCCGAATGGGAGTTTGGAGGTTATCCGTACTGGCTGCAAAATGAAAAAGGATTGGTAGTGCGCAGTAAAGAAGAAAAATTTCTTAAGGAATATGAAACCTACATTAAAGAGGTAGGGAAACAACTGGCCCCGTTACAGGTTAACCATGGCGGCAATATTTTAATGATACAAATTGAAAACGAATATGGTTCGTATGGTAATGATAAAGAATATTTGGCGATTAACCAGCGATTATTTAAGGAGGCCGGGTTTGACGGGTTGTTATACACCTGCGACCCTCCGGCAGCAATAGCCGACGGGCACCTGCCCGGTTTGCTGCCCGCCATTAACGCTATTGATGACCCATTGAAAGTTAAAAAAATGATCAGTGAAAATAACGGGGGTAAAGGACCCTTTTATATTGCTGAATGGTACCCCGCCTGGTTTGATTGGTGGGGGACGGCTCATCATACCGTAGCTGCCGAAAGTTATACAAACAGGTTGGATAGTGTTTTATCAGCAGGCATCTCTATCAACATGTATATGTTTCACGGTGGCACTACAAGGGGCTTTTTAAATGGCGCTAATTATAACGATACCCATCCTTATGAGCCGCAGATAAGCAGTTATGATTATGACGCGCCATTGGACGAAGCAGGGAATGCCACACACAAGTTTATGCTCTTCAGGCAGATAATCGCTAAACATTTACCCGTAGGGAAAACCTTGCCGCCGGTGCCCGCCGCAAAACCAACTATCGCCATATATAATATTAAGCTGAATGAATCAGCAGGGATACTGGATGTTTTACCAAAACCCGTTTTTAATAAAACACCTTTGACTTTCGAGGATTTGAACCAGGATTATGGCTATGTATTATATCATACCACTATAGCAGGTGGCCAAACCGGCGTACTTAAGCTTAATGAATTACGCGATTATGCTGTGATTATGGTAAACGGCGCGCGTGTTGCTGTGCTGGACCGCAGGCATAACCAGGATAGCATCATGCTTACTTTACCCGAAGGCCGTGTTAAGCTGGATATCCTGGTTGAAAATTCAGGGCGTATCAACTTCGGGCCTTACCTGCTTAAAAACAAAAAAGGCATAACGGAAAGTGTGCAATTTAACGGCAAAGCCGTTTACAACTGGTATATGTATAGCTTGCCATTTAACCATGTTAACAGTATTGTTTATAACAAGAAAAAGGTTACGCAGACCCCGGTAGTCCGCAAAGGCGTATTTTACCTTTCGAAAGTAGCTGATAGTTATTTAAATATGAAAAATTGGGGTAAAGGAGTAGTTTGGGTAAACGGCCATAATTTAGGCAGGTACTGGTCGGTAGGCCCGCAGCAAACCCTTTATTTACCTGCTGAGTGGTTAAAAAGTGGAAGGAATGATATTGTTGTATTTGAATTGCTGAAAAGCGAAATGAACCGCATAAGCAGCAGTAAAACGGCCGTTTTAAACAAGCTGCAATAGTGGGGCAGGCACCGCTTTGTTATGCTGAAAGATGAAGGCAGGGGCATACGCATTAAAATAGTTTTTAAGCTTGCAG
>Ga0207667_10000690_pt1 | contig 43775 bp, 40 predicted proteins | sample KBSCornC52_FD_184301 | JGI IMG/M metagenome (GOLD analysis project Ga0207667, IMG submission 184301) | Corn rhizosphere microbial communities from Kellogg Biological Station, Michigan, USA - KBS Corn C5-2 (SPAdes) (version 2) | ecosystem: Host-associated > Plants > Roots > Rhizosphere > Soil ... | reverse complement strand
TTGGTTAAGGCGGCAGGACATTATCCGTTAGAGTGCTTCGACGATACGAGTAATCTGCGGGACTACGGCCCATCGCGCTCAGTGGGGAAGGTCAACCGGGTGTCAGTCGGGCCGGTATCATCGTCCAGAACAAACCAGTCACGTGGGCGGGGGTATCCAAAACCGGGCGCAGAGCGTGTGCGGCATACTTTTCCGTTAGCGAAGGCCGGGATGCAGCGACAGCAGCATGGGACGTATTCATGCAGGGAGCGATCGAATGGCGCATAGCGAGGAATCAAAAAAAGATACTGAGTTTCTGCTCAGCGCAAAAGCGCGCGCGTTGAGCAAGCGCGAGATTCCGGCGGACATGGACTTCCTCCCCCTGTCGGATAAGTTCGCTGAAGGCGCACCTGTAAAGGCTCCGTGGCTGGCCGACTACCTTCGCTATCGGCAGCGGAATCCGGCAGCGAGTCGAGAGGGTCTGCTTCGTTTTCTTGCTGAAGCAGGAGCGGATCACTCGGATTGGGCGGACCGCTCCAGGGGAAGTCTCCTCGGTCTAGCCATGGGGGATGCGGTGGGAACGACGCTTGAATTTCGTCAGAGAGATGAACTTGTCGTTTCGGATATGGTGGGTGGCGGACCGTCTTCGTTGCAGGCGGGCCATTGGACCGACGATACGAGCATGGCCTGCTGCCTGGCCTACAGCCTCATCAAGCGCAATGGCTTCGATCCAATGCACGTCATGCAAAGTTTTGCGACATGGTATCGCCATGGTGCATACAGCCCGACAGGAGCGTGCTTTGATATCGGCGGCACGACCCGGGCAGCGATCGAACGCTTCCTGCTAACCGGCGAAGTCTTTGCCGGCAGTACCGATCCGGACACGGCGGGGAATGGTTCCTTGATGCGCCTCGCGCCGATCCCCCTGTACTACGCGGACGATTTCGCTATCGGGGTAGAAATGGCGGCGGAAAGCTCCCGGTTGACACACGGGGCCATCGAGGCGGTTGATGCATGCCGATATCTCGCGGCGCTTATCTACGGCGCGTTACAAGGCGAGTCGAAGGCGCAGCTTTTGGGCACGCTCTACAGCCCCGTACCCGGCTATTGGACGTCGTTTCCCCTCGCTGAAAGGATCGAGGCAATCGCACGAGGTAGCTACAAAAACAAGACAAGATCCCAGATCCGGTCATCAGGCTATGTGGTGGACACACTTGAGGCGGCTCTCTGGGCTTTTTATCGAGCGGACGATTATCGAACCGGATTGCTAAATGCTGTGAATCTCGCAGGCGACGCAGATACGGTCGGTGCCGTCTATGGGCAGTTGGCAGGCGCGTTCTACGGTGAGACTCGCTTGCCGATCGCGTGGATTCTGAAATTGTATGGCGTGCAGGGCTTTTATCATTTTGCCATGGACCTCGGGAATCACTGATTCCTTCCTTCTCTGACGCGCTTTGGACACCAAGACGATTCTGGAGGCCCGGCAGCATCTCCCGGTGAACGTCGTACGTCCCGAGCGCAATAAACGACAGCATTTGTCAGGTGTTCTGGCCAGAAACGAGATTGCGCAGTCCGCCATCGCTCACAACGACGCGTCCACGCCGAGGGCCTCGGCGACCTTGCGCTGATAACCGCCGGTCGCAAGCAATAGGCTGCGCGCGTATTCACTCCCGACTTGCTGTGCGCGAACCTGTTCTACGTCGAGTTCTTCAACAATCTCGCCATTACGCATGATCGCCACGCGCGAACACAAAAAGCCGACCACCGCGAGATTGTGACTCACGAGAATCATGGTTAGATTTCGCTCGCGATGCAGGCGTTTGAGGAGGTTGAGGATCTCGGCTTGCACGGAGACATCGAGCGCGGATGTCGGTTCGTCCAGCAGCAAGACTCGCGGCTCGACGATCAATGCGCGCGCGATCGCTACGCGCTGTCGTTGACCACCGGAAAGCTGATGCGGATAGCGAAAGCGAAATGACGGATCGAGGCCCACTTCATGCAGCGCATTGACAATGCGTGCTTCAGGGTCGCCGATCTTGTTGATACTCAGCGGCTCGCGCAGTGTCTGGTCGACGGTAAAGCGCGGATGCAACGAGCCATAGGGGTCTTGAAACACCATCTGGACATTCCGCGTGCGGGTGTCGCGATCCGATCCGGCGATATGCAAGGACCCCTCGGCTGCTGGGGTGAGCCCGCTCAGCGCGCGCAGAATAGTCGACTTGCCGGATCCCGATTCGCCTACCAAACCGAATACTTCACCTGCCGCGACCTGAAAACTCGCGCGCTTTACCGCATTGACGATGCCGGCCGCCGTCCTGAACCGTACCGTCAGCGCATCGACGCGGATCATAGCAATGCTCCTTGCGGTTCGCAGGTGTCGCTGAGCCACGCGGAGTCGCGGGTGAGCACAGGCAACTCGGCGGGCGGATCCACAAGTGGCGGATTCGCGGCAAGCAACCCCCGGGTGTACGGGTGTTTCGCGTCGACCAGATCGCGCGCGGCGCACGTTTCGACGATGCGACCCGCGTACATGACCGCCACGCGGTCGCAGAACGACATGACGAGCGGCAAGTCGTGACTGATGAAGATGAGCCCTGTCTGACTTTTAGCGATCAGTTCGTCGAGAACGGCCAGCACTTGCAGGGAGACCAGCACATCGAGCGCGCTAGTCGGTTCGTCTGCGATGAGCAGGCGCGGGCCGGTCGAAACCATCATCGCGATCATCACGCGTTGCCCCATGCCGCCCGACAATTCATGCGGGTACGACCGCGCGACCCGTTCGGGATTGCGAATATGCACGGACTCGAGCGCCGCGACGACCCTTTCGCGCATCGCGCGACGGCCAAGCTTCGGCTCATGCAGCGCGAACGCTTCGCGCATCTGCTGCTCGACGGTCATGACCGGGTTGAGCGAATACTTCGCGTCTTGCAGCACCATTCCCATCTGCGAGCCGCAGAAGCGGCGGCGCTTGTCGTTCGGCATGGTCAGCATGTCGTGTCCGTCGAAGCGCAGCGCTTTGGCCGTGCAATGCGCCGCGGGTGGCAACAAGCCCAGAAGGGCTCGCCCCGTGAGCGATTTGCCGGAGCCCGATTCGCCGACGATCCCGAGTCGCTCGCCCTTTTTTAACGTTAGCGATAGGCCGCGCACGGCTTCGTTCAGCGTGCCGTCGTGCGTACGAAAGGCGATACGCAAGTCGTCGATTTCACACAGAGGAGGGTCTGCTTCGTGCGTGCGCATGTCAGTCTCCATGGCGCGGATCGAATACGTCGCGCAATCCGTCGCCGAGCAGATTGAATGCGAGGCTCACGAGCAGAATCGCGAAGCCCGGTATCGTGGCGACCCACCACGAATCGATCAGCACGTTACGGCCGGAAGCGACCATGAATCCCCATTCGGGACTCGGCGGTTGGGCCCCGAGCCCGAGAAAACCGAGGCCCGCGACGGTCAGGATGATGCCCGCCATGTCGAGCGTCGCTCGCACGATCACGGACGACATGCAAAGCGGCACCACGTAGCGCAACAGAATGCGCAGGTTCGACGCGCCTTGCAGACGTGCAACCTGGATGAAATCGGCCTGCACGAGCCTTAGGGTTTCGGCGCGAGCCAGACGGGCATAGGCAGGCCACGCCGTGATTGAGATTGCGATCACGGCATTGGTGATACCAGGTCCCAACGCGGCAGCGAAGGCGAGCGCGAGCACGATTTTCGGAAAGGCCAGCGCAATATCGGTGATGCGCATCAGCACGTTGTCGACCCAGCCGCCGAAGAAACCCGCTGTCGTGCCTATCATGAGGCCGATAGGCACCACTACAACGACCACGAGTATGGCTATCGATAAAGTGAAGCGTGAGCCATAGATAACGCGAGACAGAATATCGCGCCCGAGCTGATCGGTGCCGAGCCAGTGCGACGGCGAGCCCGGCGGCAGCAGCCGGTCAGGCAACACTTGGCGCAACGGATCATGCGGCGCGATCCACGGCCCGATGATGGCGACGATCACCAGTGCCAGCAGAATCGCAAAACCGAATACCGATAATGGATTGCCCGCAAAACGCCGCCAGCGCCGATAGGCGAGGCCGAGCGCAGCCTGTTTACGCGACGCGGGGGTGGGGCTGAGCAGCCATTGCTTCCACGTGAGGCGCGGGGCACTCATCGGCCAGCCCTGCGTCGAACGTTCAAGAGGGTGTCGCACGTGGAAAGTCTCCGTTGCATCAGCGGGCGCGCGGATCGAACACGCGATAAAGTGCGTCGGTGAGCAGATTCAATGCGATAAAAGTGGCGCCGATTATGAGTGTGCTGCCAAGCACGGCGTTCATGTCTGCGTTGAGTAGCGCACCGGTCAGATACGAGCCGATGCCCGGCCACGAGAATACGATCTCGGTCAGCACCGAGCCTTCCAGTAGGAAGCTATACGAAAGCGCGATGACCGTGAGCAGCGGCACCGCGATATTGCCGAAGGCATGCACCCAGACGACGCGCCGCTCGGGAACGCCTTTGGCGCGTGCTGTCGTGATGTACTCCTGATTCAGTTGATCGAGCATGAACGAGCGCGTCATTCGGCTCAGATATGCAACGGAGTAATAGCCGAGAATCGCGGCAGGCAACACGATGTGTGAGAGTGCGTTGAAGAACACCTCCCATTCACCTGCTATCAGCGAATCAATGAGCAGGCTGCCGGTTCGCACGTCGACCAAGCCGTCGAACACCGGGTCCAATCTGCCGGGACCCGAGACCCAATGCAGCTTCGCATAGAACAACAGCAGACCCATCAAGCCGAGCCAAAAGACAGGCACGGAGCTGCCGATGAGCCCCACGAAGCGCGCTACATGATCGATCCAGCGGTTATGACGCGTCGCAGCCACGACACCGAGCGGAACACCGACCAATACACCTGCGATGGTTGCGAGGGTGGCAAGTTCAAGGGTCGCCGGAAACACCCGCCGGATGTCGTCGAGCACGGGATTGGCCGTCAGCAGAGAGACCCCCAGGTTGCCATGCAGCACGGCATTCACGTAGATCAGGAACTGCGCGACAAGCGGCTTATCGAGACCGAGCTGGACCCGTGCAGCCGCATACGCGCTTGCCGACGCGCGATCGCCAAGTATCGCGAGCACGGGGTCGATGGGTACCTTGCGGCCAATCACGAACGTGACGGCAAGCAGGCCCGCGAATGTGACGAAGAGCGTCACCGCCCAGCGCAACGCAAGCAGGAGCCAGCGCACGCTTGCGCGGCGCGCGGACGCCGCCCGGATGCGGTCGATGGGGCTCAACGTTGTGGACATGATTCGGACGCCGAGGAAAGACTACTGCTTTTTCACATGGAGGTAGGAGACCAGATCGTTGATCGGCCCGACCTCAAGACCGGAAACGCCGGGCCGCGTCGCCACCTGCGATACCTGCTGAAACATGATGACGAACGGCGAGCGGGCGAGCATTTCCTTCTGCATCGCCTCATAAAGCTGTGCACGTTTCGCGGTGGACGACTCCGCAAGCGCGGCGTTGGTCTGTTTCGTCAAATCGGGAATGCCCCACGAATTGCGCCATGCGAGCATCTTATACGCGGATTTGTCGGAGTTGTCGGGGTTCCACGCGAAGCCTTGCGCATTGCTGTGCGGGTCAATATAGTCGGCGGACCATTCGCCGATGTAGATGTCATGTTGGCGCGCACGATACTTCGCAAGCGTCTGCTTGTTGTCGCCGGGAATGATTTCGACCTTGATGCCGCCACGCGCCAAATCGGCTTGTACCGCTTGTGCGATCTCGTTGTACGGATAGGCACTACGCACGTCCATCGTTACCGTGAACCCGTTCGGCAGGCCCGCTTTGGCGAGCAGCGCTTTCGCCTTGGCAACGTCCTGATGGTACGGGTTGCTGTTCAGCGCACCGAGAAAACCCTCCGGCAGAAATGTCTGATGAACTTTATAGGTCGTTTTGACGACGTTCTTCTGAATGCCGTTGTAATCGATCAGCCACTTCATCGCTTCCTGCACTTCGGGCTTTGCGAGATTAGGATTCTTCACGTTCAGACCGAGATACAGTAGGGTGGCTTGCGGCACGGCCATCACCCGAGCTTTGTTGGACTTCGTCAACGCAGCAAGATCGTCCGGACTCAGATTGCGCGCCACATCCGCATCGCCATTTTCAAGCAGCAGACGCTGGCTCGATGCTTCGGGCACGTGGCGCAGCACGATGCGTTTCATGGCGAGCGGCACGCGGTAACCGTCGTATCTCTGGAGCACGAGGCTGTCATTGGCGGTCCATTTGACCAGCTTGTATGCGCCGGATCCCGCCTCGTTCGTGCGCAGCCATTCGTTGCCGAAATCATTGCCTTTCTGGTGCGACATCAGCAGCTTTTTGTCGAGCACCGATGCCGGCCACGCGCCCAAAACATTGAGTACGAAAGTGGGTGCGTATTTCTGATCGGTAGTGATGCTGACGGTCGTGTCGTCGATTTGTTTGACCTTCTGAAGTGCATTCTCCTTGGTGAGACCGATGCCTTGCAGCACGGCGGCAGCGCCTTTATCGAGCAGGACGCAGCGCTGGATCGACCATGCGACGTCTTCGGCCGTCAGAGGGTTGCCCGAATGGAACTTGAGGCCCGAGCGGATTTTGAAGGTGAAGGTGAGCCCGTCGGGACTGACGTTCCAGGATTGTGCGGCGTCGCCGTTGAATTTCGACGGATCTTTCAAGTCGACCCGAACGAGGCGGTCATACGTGTTGGCGACGTATTCTTCGGGCACCAGCTCATAGACTTCGCCTGGATCGAGGGTCGAAAATTCGTCGAGCGTCGTAGCAATGACCAGCATGTCTTTCGGCGTCGCCGCGAGTGCGTTGCTTGTCGTCGTGATGGAAAATGTCAGCGCGGATGCCACCGCGATTGTTGCCAACGCATTGCGCAAAACCTGGTTCATACTCGCTCCGCAAGTAAAGGAAGAGAATCTGAAACGGACAGCCGAAACCCCATCGGTCACATCAACTTCAACGGGCCGCTTTCGCTGTTATCGATCACGGGCAGCGCGCGTGAGCCCGGCAACTCGTAATGCCACCATTCGCGTGCGATGTGCGTAAAACCGGCTGCGTGCATGATGCCGAGCAACAGCAGGCGATTTCGCTGCACCCCGTGCGGCAGGCCTGGGTGGAAGTGCTCGGAAGCTTGCACCATCTCGTCGAAACCGGTGCCCATGTCGAGCGGCTTGCCGTCGCTGTCTATCAGCGTTAGATCGATGGCCGTGCCGCGGCTATGGTTCGAGCCGCGGCCCAGTTCGGCGATATAGGTCGGGTCGGGCATAAAATCCCACAGCACCTGTTGCGCTTGTGGTGGGCGGTAGGCATCGAAGATGCGCACCGTCATGCCGGCGCTGTCCGCGAGTTCGACAGCTTTGCGCAATGCCGCTTCGGCGGGTTCGAGCAGTAGGCAATGCGCTTCGCGGTAGATCGGCTTGCCGGTGAAGTTGTGCGGCGTCGCATAAACGAGGTCGATCTCCACGCGATGTGTGTCGTGCGTGATGTGTATCAGGCGAGCGGTATCGGTCATGGCGATTAGAATTCGAATTGATCCAGGTCGCGCTGCAGTTCGCGGTTACGTGCAACGCGCTCGTCGATGGCGGGGCCGAGTCGCTCCACGATCGAGGTCAGCAAGAGATTGAACAAGCACGTGAGCGGCGCTAGCGAGTCCCAGAACTGGCCAACGTCCGTTTTTACTTGCAATAGATCGCAGTCGAAGTCGCGTGCCCAAGGGCAATAGAGATCGGTGACGAGCGCGAAGGCGACCTTGCGCTGCGCCGCGGCTTCGCAATAACGGCGCGCGATACGAGAGTAGGCACGCGTGTCCGTCACTACCAGGTACGGCGAAGTGAACTCGGAGTTCAGCGAATCCACGTACGAGCCCGACATGCCGTCGGAATAAAACACTCGGGGCCGAAGGTATTCGAGGTAGCTGAAGAACGCATTGGAGATACCGCGTGTCGATTGAATGCCGACGATATAAACGGCGTCCGCGGTCGCAACGCGCTCAGCGACCCGCGCGAAGGCTTCGCTCTGCGCAAGCTGATAAACGTGGCGCACCGCATCGACTTCCAAATCCATTGACCGTTCGAGCGCGGAGCCTTGCGGATTCGCGCCTTGGGTGTCCTGCACATTTTGCTGCTCGCGTTCATTGCGATACGCATCCAGGCGATCGGTGATAAACCAGGGACGCGTTTGTACGCCGCGTAGCTCGCGTTTCAAATCATCCAGATTGCGATAGCCGACGCTGCGCAGGAAGCGTCCAACTGAAATGCCGCTCGTTCCTGTTTGCCGCGCGATCTGGTCGGCCGTTTCAAGGCCGAGCCGATCCAGATTCGCCAGCATGTAGCTGGCGATGCGCTTGGCCGTCGGTGTGAGCGTTGTGAAGCTGTCCCTGACGGTGTCGGTAAACGCAGTGGACATCGAATCTCGATTGGCCGTTAGTTGTCTGTATGCGAGCCCATGCTGGTAGCTATCTGACAAGGACAATAAAGCGGGCGCTATCTTAATTTTTTAATCGAAGACTGCGAGTCGATAGTCGAAGTTCGCCGCGTGAGCGATTCCGGATTGGAAAGCCAAGCGTTCCGGGCACCGCGTTCAGGTTTCTCTGGAATGACGATGTTCGCGTCGAGGGGCTTCATTAAGGCGGTGCTGACGCTGCTCGCAATGGGGCCGATCATGGCCCCGAGGCGCTTCATATGATGCGTGTCAGCTACCGCCTCACGCCAATCTCACAACGGATTTTGACGTTGGGCAGCATCGTCCCGATCGCGATTAGCGCGCCGATACCTGATCAGCAACCTGATCGACCGCCTGCTTCACGATGGCGACGATCTCGTCCACTTCGGCGCGCGTCGTAACGAGTGGCGGTGCAAAGCCCAAGATGTCGCCATGCGGCATTGCACGCGCGATCACACCTCGTTGTAACGCGGCCGCCGATACGCGCGGCCCGACCTTCAGCGCGGCATCGAACGGGGTGCGGGCGTCGCGATCGGCCATGAACTCGAGCGCTGCAAGCATGCCCGCGCCGCGCACTTCGCCGACAAGCGGGTGCGCGTCGAACGTGGCATGCAGCCGCTCGAGTAAGTAGCCGCCGACGTCGGCCGCATTGGCCACCAGGTTCTCGCGCTCGAGGATGCGCAAGTTCGCGAGCGCGGCGGCCGCGCAAACCGGGTGGCCCGAGTAGGTCCAGCCGTGTCCCATCGCACCATGCTCCTGCGAGGCGCGGTCGATGACGCCCCAGACTTTCTCGCCGATGATAACGCCCGAGAGTGGCGCATACGCACTCGTCAAGCCCTTTGCAATCGTGATCAGATCGGGTTCGATATCGAAGTGTTGCGAGCCCATCTTCGAGCCGAGTCGGCCGAAGCCGCACACCACCTCGTCCGCAATCAAGAGGATGTCGTGCTTTCTCAACACCTGCTGGATGGCCGGCCAGTACCCCTTCGGCGGGACGATGATGCCGCCGGTGCCCATCACCGGCTCGGCAATGAAGGCGGCGATCGTATCGGCGCCTTCGCGTGCGATCTGCTGTTCGAGTTCGTCGACGCAGTAGGCCACGAACTGCGCTTCGTTCATGCCAGCGGGTGCCTTGCGATACCAGTGCGGACACACCGTGTGCTTGACACGCTCGATCGGCAAGTCAAAGTGCTGGTGAAAGCTCTGCAGCCCGGTGAGGCTGCCGGTCACGATGCCGGAGCCATGATAGCCGCGCTCGCGCGAGAGGATTTTTTTCTTGTTCGGCCGGCCGAGTACGTTGTTGTAGTACCAGACGATCTTGATCTGCGTCTCGTTCGCATCGGAACCGGACATTCCGTAGTAAACCTTTTTCATGCCGACCGGCGCCCAATCGATGATCCGCGAGGACAGCTCGATGATCGCGTCGCTCGAATGCCCGACATACGTGTGGTAATACGCCAGCTGCTTCGCCTGCTCATACATCGCGTCGGCCACTTCGGTGCGCCCGTAACCGATATTCACGCAGTAAAGACCGGCAAATGCATCGATGTACTGCTTGCCTTGATGGTCTTCGATACGAATGCCGTTCGCGCCACGAATGATCTTGCCGGCCAATGCGCCGGACGCGTGGTCGTGGGCGTGCGTCGACGGATGCATGAAATGCGCGCGGTCCTGCTGAAACAGTGGCTCGAATGATTGCGTCATGATGACTCCTTGGATACGTTGGGACGTTAGGCACTGGCCGTGACGGGGAGGCCGAGGTTGCCCAGGCAAAAATATTTGGTCTCGACGAACGGATCGAAGCCCTCGAATCCGCCTTCGCGGCCGAGGCCGGACGCCTTCATCCCGCCGAACGGGATCGGCGCGCCCGTGAACTTCACGCCATTGACCGAGACCATCGCGAACTCGAGGCGCCGCACGAGCTGGAAGATCGTATCGACCCTCGTGGCGCACACATAGGCGGCGAGACCGTACTCGGTGTCGTTGGCCCGCATGACGGCTTCGTCGAGCGTGTCGAACGGTGAGATCGCGCAGATCGGTGCGAAGTTTTCCTCGTCATAGATACGCATGCCCGGCCGAGCGTCGGCGACGACGGTCGGCTCGACAAACCAGCCTCCGCGCTTATGGGCACCGCCGCCGACCACGATCCGCGCGCCTTTGGCGCGGGCATCGTCGATGCGCGCGAGCGTGCTCTCAAACGCGTTTCGATGCATCAGCGGGCCGACGTCGACACCCGGCTCGAACGCGCCGCCCACCTTCAGCGCGCGTACCGCATCCGCGTATCGGGCAACAAAACGTTCGTAGAGCGGCCGCGCAGCGAGTATCCGATTTGCCGCGCAGCAGTCCTGGCCCGACGTCTGGAACTTCGCGGCCAGTGCGATCCGCACCGCGGCGTCTAAATCGGCATCCTCGGTCACGATGAAGGGCGCGTTGCCGCCCAGTTCGAGCGCGAGCTTCTTGATGCCTGCTCGGGCTGCCGTTTGCGCGACGAGCGTGCCGACGCGCGTGGAGCCCGTGAAGCTGACGGCACGTACGCGGGCGTCCGAGACGAGCGTTTCCATCGACATTTGAGGGTCGCCGAGCACGACATTGAAAACACCTGCCGGAAACCCGGCTTCTTCGGCGAGCTGAGCGAGCGCGAGTGCCGTGAACGGCGTTTCGTGTGCCGGCTTGATCACGACGGTGCAGCCGGCGGCAAGCGCCGCGGCCGCCTTGCGCGTGATCATTGCGACAGGGAAATTCCACGGCGTAATGAGTGCCGCGACGCCGACCGGCTCCATCACCGTACCGAGATGCGCGCCGTCGATGTGCGTGGGGATCGTGCGGCCCGCGAGGCGCTTCGCCTCGCTCGCGAACCAATCGACGAAGCTCGCCGCGTAATGGACTTCGCCCCGCGCCTCGGCGAGCGGCTTGCCTTGCTCCAGCGAGAGCAACGTCGCGAGGTCGTCGCCGTGCCGCACGATTAGCGCATGCCAGCGCAGCAGGGCCGCGCTGCGCTGCGCCTGCGAGACCCATCGCCACGTAGAGAATGCACGGTGAGCTGCATCGATGGCCGCGACGATCTGCGTACGCTCGAGCATGGGAACATGGCCGATGACAGTCTGGTCGGCGGGATTCTGAACGGCGATCGTCGACGCGCTATCGCTGTGCGTCCAGTGACCGTCGACATAGCACAGCGATTTGAATAGAACGGGATGTCCGAGCATCATGTCATTCACTCCTTGACAGCATGGCGATGACGTTCATTGTGTCTCGGCGCCCAGTGCGGAAGTTTCCGTTTTCCGGGGTAGCGACTGTCTGTTTTTTCTGTCTCGAGCAGCTTGCTGCGAAAACCTTCAAGCATCGCTCGGCAATACGTCGGGTGCGTCGAGGCCGGAGGTCGACCCATCCTTCACGATCTTCGTGACTACGTAGGTGAAGTACCGCTCGATGCCGAGATCTTCTGCGAGCAGGGCATCGATAAAACGTTGATAGCGGTCTATGTCGCGCGCGATCACATGCATGACGTAGTCGACGCCGCCGCCTGTCGCATGGCACTGCACGATCTCTCGCGCCGCGCGTACCCTTGCCTCGAACCGGCTCATGTCGTGCGCGGTATGGCGCGCGAGCGTCACCTCGACGATGATCCGGCTGCCGTTGAATGCGCCAACCCAATCGATATCGGCGCGGTAGCCCCGGATCACGCCGCTTTCCTCCAGCCTGCGCACGCGTTCCCACGCCGGTGAGAGGGAGAGGTTCACCTCTTCGGCGAGCCTCGATTTCGTGATCCGGCCGTCGCGCGCGAGGATACGCAAGATGGCGATGTCGTAGCGGTCGAGTTTGATCACGTCGGCTGCGCCTCAGTTCGCGGCAATCCCGCGCTCGAGCACGTCGGCGACGACAGCGATCGTGTCGCCCGCTTTAACGAGGCCCGGAAAATGCCGTGCGGCGACGATGCCGTCGCGCTGCGCGCGGTACTCGACACCGGGCCTACCGAGCCGCACGGTGTCATAAACGCGTGCGAGTACGTCGCCGCTTGCCACGGTCTCGCCCAGGCCACGGCACATTTCGAGCAGTCCCTCATGCTCGCTCGTCGTGAAACACGACCCGTCGGGCATGTCGAGCAGCGTCGTCGTGCGAGGAGCAATCTGGGTCTGTCCGTTATCCGGCTCCAATACGCCCGAAAAGCGCAGGAAACCGCGCACCCCGTGTTCGGCGATCGCAACGCTTTGCGCGGTCGACGTGCCGCCGCCGCCAAGTTCGGTCGTCACGAACACTTTGCCGGCTTGCTCGACTGCGGTGTCGAACAGCCCCACGCTGTCGAGCTCGAGCATCCGCATCGAATAAGGTGCGCCGAATGCGAACATCGCGCCCTCACAGCGCGCCTGCTGTCGAGCATCGGGCAGCACATGCACTGCGGCGAATGGAACGAAATCGAGCGTGCGTCCGCCGGCGTGGATATCGAGCACGTAATCGGCGAGCGGCAACAGGTGCCGATGGAAGTAGTCTGCGATCTTCTCCGTCACGGTGCCGTCCGGCCGGCCGGGGAAGCTGCGGTTTAGATTGCCCGCGTCGATCGGCGACGTGCGCGTGCCGGCCCGAAACGCAGGGTAGTTCATGAACGGCACGACGATCACGCGCCCGCGGACGTCACCGGCCTCTAGGCCGCTCGAGAGCTTGGAGAGCGCAACCGGTCCTTCGTATTCGTCGCCGTGATTGCCGCCCGTCAGCAGTACGGTCGGTCCGTCGCCGCGCTTGATGACGGTGATCGGAATCATGATGGCGCCCCACGCGGAATCGTCGCGCGAATACGGCAACTTGAGGAATCCGTGCTGCTCGCCATCGGCGTCGAAGTCGATCGTCGGCGTGATTGGTGAAGCGCGCATCGGGTCACTCCTTGACGAACAACTGGCGCGGCGTGTTGCAGAAGGTCTCGACGCCCGTATCCGTGATCAAAATGCTCTCGGTGATCTCGAGGCCCCAATCGTCGAGCCACAGACCCGGCATGAAATGGAAGGTCATGCCCGGTTCGAGGACGGTTTTATCCCCCGGGCGCAGGCTCATCGTCCGCTCGCCCCAATCCGGTGGGTAGCTCGCACCGATCGGATAGCCGCAGCGGCTATCTTTCTCGATGCCGGATTTGCGCAGCACGGCGAAGAAGGCGTTCGCGATGTCCTCGCAGCGGTTGCCGGGTTTTGCAGCCGCGAGGCCGGCCTCGATGCCTTCGACGACGGCCCGCTCCCCATCGAGAAAGTGCCGCGGCGGCTTGCCGAGGTATACCGTGCGCGACTGCGGGCAGTGATAGCGCTTGAAGCAACCGGCGATCTCGAAAAAGGTGCCCGCGTTGGCGGTGAACGTTGAGTCGTCCCAAGTGAGGTGGGGCGCGGCGGCATCCGCGCCCGTGGGCAGTAGCGGCACGATCGCCGGATAGTCGCCTCCATAACCTTCGATGCCGGTAATGCCGGCGGCGTAGATCTGCGCCACGAGATCGCTTTTTTTCATCCCGGGTTCGACGACTTCGACAATGCGCGCATGCATTTTCTCGACGATCTTCGCGGCGATACGCATGTATCCGATTTCGCGCGGCGACTTCACCGCGCGCTGCCAGTTGACGAGGCTCGTGGCATCGACCCACGCTGCCCGCGGCAAATGCTGCTGCAAAGAACGGTAGGCGGCCGCACTGAAATAATAGTTATCCATCTCCACGCCGATGCGCAGCGTGCCCCAACCCAAGGCCTCGATAACTTCCTTCGACAGATAGTCCATCGGATGCCGGAGCGCAGATTGGACGTAGTGATCCGGATAGCCGACGATTCGATCGTGCCGCATGAACACCGTCCGCTTCGCTCCGTTCGCGTCCTGCCCGCGGCCGAACCAAACCGGCTCGCCGTCCATCGGCAGGAGCACGCACTGGTGAACATAAAACGACCAGCCGTCGTAGCCGGTCAGCCAGGCCATGTTGGTCGGATCCGTGACGATCAGCAGATCGATCCCGGCCTGCTGCATCGCCCGACGCGTTTTGGCAATCCGCGCGGCGTACTCGCTGCGCTCGAACGCGAGGCGCGGCTCGATGCCGGCCGTACTCGCCTGATGCTTCATCTCTATGGGCATCTGTTCCTCTCAGACTGTCGTATCGTTGGAAAAATGCATCCCGGCGTTCATCCGCCGCGCTCGTTCGAGCGCCAGTACCGCAATAGCGGTGTCCTGGGCGCCGGTGCCGGTGAGATCGCACACGGTGATGTCATCCGGATGCGTTCGTCCTTTCGCGCGGCGGGCGACGATTTCGCCGAGTTCGGGGAAGGACGCATCGGCCGGTACCACAGCGGCTCGGACCGCATGCGCCAATTCGCCGATTACGCGTACCTGCTGCAAGCGATCGCATACATAGCGGACTGCTTCGAACACGGACGGTGCAAGTTCCGTCTTGTAATCGGCATCGGAGCCCATCGCCGTGATATGCAATCCTCGGCGAAGGTGCTGTGCGAGGACGAGGGGCGTGCGGCTGGGTGTCGTCGTAATCGCGACATCCGCCTGCTCGAACGCATCGGATACCGAATGCGCCACCCTGCAATCGACGTCTAAGCGAGACCGCACGTCGGCCGCGTAGGCGGCGGCGCGTTCCGCATCGCGCGCCCAAACCGCGACATGCTCGATCTTGCGCACGAGCATCAGCGCCTGCAGTTGGAGGCGGGCCTGCTCGCCTGCGCCGATGATCGCGGCGCGCCGCGCATCGGGCCGCGCTAGCCAGCGCGCGGCGACGGCACCGGCCGCCGCCGTGCGCACCGCGCTCAGGTATCCGTTGTCGAGCAACACCGCTTCGGTCAGGCCGGTGCGAGCCGACAGCACGAGCATCAGGCCGTTCAGGCTACGCAGCCCGAGCGCGGGATTGTCGAAAAAGCCCGGGCTCACCTTGATTGCAAAGCTATCGAAGCGCGGCAGGTAGGCGGTCTTGACGTCGACCTCGGCATGTCGTTCGGGCAGCGCGAGATTGAGGACCGGTGGCATGACGACAGGCTCCGTCGCAAGCGACAAGAAGGCGCGCTCGATCTGGTCGACGGCGTCCAGGTCCAGCGGAACGAGTGCGCGCAGGTGCGCCTCGCCTATGATCGTGATGTCAGGCATCTGCGTTCTCCATGACGATGCGACGATGCGCATCGATATCGATGTTGGCGCCGCTCACGACGATGACGATCGGGCCGTTTCGCGTGAGGATACGTCCGTCGAGGAGCGCCGCAATGCCCACTGCCGCGGCGCCTTCGATAACGAGACGCTCGCTCCGATACGCGTGAACAATCCCGCGGGCAATCGACGGCTCGTCCACAAGAACGATGTCGTCGGCGAGATCGTGGGTCATCGCGAACGTGTAGCGGTTGTCGAGCCCGATGCCGCCGCCGAGCGAATCGGCGAGCGTCGCGACTTCCTCGACGGCGACCGGGGTGCCGGCTGCGAGACTTGCATGCATCGCGGCGCCGCGCGCCATGGATACCCCGATCGCGCGTAAATCCGGACGAATCGCTTTGGCGGCGAACGCCGTTCCGCTGAAGAGCCCGCCGCCCGAGAGGGGGACGACGAGCGTTGCGGCGTCCGGCAGCGCTTCCATAATTTCAAGGCCGATGGTCGCCTGGCCGGCAATCACGCTCGGGTCGTCGAACGGCGGCACGAACGCGTAACCTTCGTCGCGGGCCATTCGGAGCGCTTCGATCTGTGCCTCGTCCTGACTCCGGCCGGCAATCACGACCCGCGCGCCGAGCAGGGCAACAGCGTCGACCTTGTTCTGCGGAACCAATGACGACATGCAGACGGCGGCCTCGATGCCGAGCGCGCGTGCGGCATGCGCCAGCGCACGGCCGTGATTGCCCGTCGACGCGGTGACAGCTCGGGTCACGCCTTCACCAACCCTATCGGCGAGCGCGTTCGTTGCGCCTCGCACCTTGAAGCTGCCGGTTGGCTGCACGAGCTCGAGCTTCATAAAGACGGGCACGCCTGCGCGCAGCGACAGCGGTGCCGATTCGACGAGGGGCGTGTGCACCACGCGCCCCGCCAGGCGCTGCCGCGCTTGAAAGACATCTGCGAGAGACAGAATGGACATGAACCGCTACCGCATAGGATTGTCGATGCGGCCAAGTCTACTGGTACGAAAAACGCTTCTCGAATGTCCTAGGACATCAAATGAAATCGTGAACGTGCGGATATTGCTCGAAGACTTCGGCGATGACGCGGAGGGCGTCCTCGAACACGCCGTCGGTCACGTCGGCACCGAGGCAAAGCCGCACCGCATTCGGCCGCTCGGTGCCGCGCACGAGAAACGGGTCGGGCGAGCTCAGGGCAATTTGGCGATTGCGCAACTCGCGCACGACGCGATCGGCCTGCCAGTGATCGGGCACGCGCAACCAGGCGGACACTGCGTTCGGGTGACTTCCCAGCACGTATTTGCCGAGGATCGATGTGAGAACTGCATGCCGAGCCGCCAGCCGTGTGCGCTGCAGTTCGACGAGGCGCCGCGCCGTCCCGTCCGCGATCCAGCGCGTGGCGACTTCGGCCACGGCCGTGGTCGCCATCCAGGAACTGACGCGCAGAACGCTTTCGCAGCGCAGCGCAAGGCGTCTTGGCATCGCGAGATAACCCGTGCGCAAGCCCGTCAACACGGATTTCGTCATACTCGTACAGTAGAACGCGAGTTCCGGAATGAGGCTCGCGATCGGCTTGTATGCCTTTTCCGGCAACGCGCCGTAAACGTCGTCCTCGATCACGTAAACCCCATAGCGCTCGGCGATGCGCGCGACCGCGCGACGCCGAGCGTCGGTCATGACGGACACGGTCGGGTTGTTGAGTGTGGGCGTGCAGACGAGTGCGGAAATACGCTCGCTGTCGCACATTTCCTCGAAATGCTCGGGCCGCATCCCATGCTCGTCGATCTCGAGCCCTTTCAGCGTGAAACCGAGCACGTTCGCGGAGCCGATCACGCCGTGATCGGTGAGACTTTCGCACAGCACGGTGTCGCCCGGCCCGACCAGCGAGGCGAGCGCAAGGAAGATACCGTGCGCGGCGCCGTTGGTCACGAGCAGCGAATCGGCGCGTGCCGGCATGTTGAGCGACTCGAGCCAAGCGACGCCTGCCTGACGATGGTGTTCGAACCCGGCAATGGGCCGGAACGCGCGGATCCACGGCTGATCTTCGACGTTCGCGAGCGTTGCGCAAACCTTGCGCCATGCCTCGTCGTGCTCGGGCATGTGCACCATGCGCGCGATCGAAAAGTCCACGACTTCTCGATCGGCGGTATCGAGTATGTAGTTGGACACGCGTTCGGTCATGCGGCCGGCAACGAAGCTGCCGCGCCCGACTTCGCAGCGGATGAGGCCCTGCCGCTCGAGTTCCTTATACGCGTTCGTGACGGTTTGCACGCTGATCTTAAGTTCGGCGGCGACATCGCGCTGCGGGGGCAGTCGCGCGCCCGAAACGAGTACGGCATTCTCGATTTCGCTCGCAATCGCCTTGACGAGGCGCTTGTACTTCGATTCGGCGCCATGCGCGGCATCGACCGCATCGCGCCAGGCTTTACTCGTTCGTTGGGTCATGCTCGTCCTCTCCGTCGCTATGCACCGATGGTCGCTCGAATCACGCCCGGAAAATAATTGTCCTAGAGCAATCGAAAAGAAAAATATGGCTTTGTATGCTGCATGCGACTGGTGTTGCGACACGCCAGCGCATGTTCTTCAAGGGTTTTCCACTAGACCGCGACGGCACACAAGCACCGACGGCCGTCGTGAATCAGTCAACCAAATGGAACGCATCGACATGAAACTGAACAGACTGACTGGCACGCTCGGTATGCTGTGCGCAATCGTCGGGTTAATCGCCCAGGCGTCGGCGGCTCATGCCGAAACTACGCTGCAGCGGATCCAGCGCACGGGGGTCGTGCGTATTGGCTATGCAAACGAGAAGCCGTTCGCTTACACGCAGCCCGACGGCACCGTGACGGGCGAATCGCCCGAGATTGCGAAGAAGATTTTTGCCAAACTCGGCGTAAAGAAGGTCGACGCCGTGCTTACGGAATGGGGGGCACTTATTCCTGGCCTGCAGGCGGGCCGCTTCGACGTAATCGCCGCGGGCATGTACATCACGCCGCAACGCTGCGCGCAGGTCGCGTTCGCCGATCCGCAGTACCAGATCGGCGACACGCTGCTTACGCTGCCGGGCAATCCGAAGCATCTAGGCAGCTACGCGGACGTCGCACACGCACCCGGCGTGAAGCTTGCGGTAATGGCAGGGACGGTAGAGCTAGGCTACGCGCGCGAAGCCAGCATCAAGGACTCGCAGATCCTCCAGGTTCCCGACACCACCGCGGAACTTCAGGCCGTTCGTTCGCATCGGGCGGACGCGGCGGTCGGCACCGCGTTGACGATGAAGGACCTCGCGGCGAAGATGCCCGGGGAGGTCGCGGTCGTCGAGAAATTCGTCGACGATCCGAAGCACATGGGCTACGGGGCGCTGGCGTTTCGCAAGGACGACACCGATCTGCGCGATGCCGTGGACAAGGAGCTGCATGCTTGGCTGGGCACGCCGGACCACCTGAAGACGGTCGCGCCGTTCGGCTTCGACAAGTCCAACGTGACCGATAAAACCGCGGCCGAGCTCTGCCGCGAATAAGCGTACCACCGCACTTGCGCCGCGGGCGCGGGCGCCGATGCCTTTTTATCAGGAGCCGCCATGCAAGATCTGGAACAACTGATTCCGCTGCTCGCTAAAGGCACGGCGGTGACAGTCGAAATCGCCGCCTGCGCGATCGTGCTTGCGGTTGTGATGGCCTGCCTCGCGAATATCCTGCGCACTGTCCCGTGGCGCGCTGCTCGCTGGGTCGGCAACGTGTATGTCGAAGTGTTCCGCGGTACGTCGCTTCTGGTGCAGCTGTTCTGGTTCTTCTTCGTCCTGCCGCTGCCTCCGTTTAATCTGGCGCTCACACCGTTCACCGTCGCGATCGTCGGGCTTGGGCTGCACTATGGCGCGTACGGTTCGGAGATCCTGCGCGGCGCGCTGCGCTCCGTTCCGCACGGGCAGTACGAGGCCGCACTCGCTCTGAATATGTCGGCGGCCATGCGCATGCGCCGGATCATCCTGCCCCAGGCGATGATCAACGCACTACCGCCCGCGACCAATCTGATGATCGAACTCGTCAAGGGCACGTCGCTCGTCTCCCTCATCACGCTGTCGGACTTGACGTTCCGCGCCCGTCAGCTCGACGAAGCGACGCTGCAGACCGCGAAGATCTTTGCGTTGACGCTCATCATCTACTTCGTGCTCGCACAATGCGTCGTTGCGCTCATGCGTCGCGTCGAGCTTCGCTTCAGTCACGGGATCGCAAGGACGGCTTCGCGATGAGTACCTTCTTCGATTTCCATTACGCCGCGCACATGCTGCCCGCGCTGGCGCGTGCGAGCCTCTACACGATCGGGATTACGCTGGTGGGCTTCGCGATCGCGCTGGTGCTCGGACTCGCGCTCGCGCTGATGCGCCGCAGCTCGATCGCGCTGCTGTCGCGCACGACCGGCTTCGTGGTCGAGTTCATCCGCAGCACGCCTCTGCTGATCCAGGTGTATGTCATCTTCTACGTCGGGCCGCTGTATGGCCTCGATGTCAGTGCGCTCACGGCCGGCACGATCGGGATCGCGGTGCACTACGCGTGCTACGTGTCGGAGGTTTACCGGGCCGGCCTGAACTGCGTTGCGCGCGGGCAGTGGGAAGCGGCTAGCGCACTGTCGCTGTCGCGCTGGCGCACTTATAGCGGTGTGATTCTGCCGCAGGCGATCAGGCAGGTCATCCCGGCGCTCGGCAATTATCTCGTCGCGATGTTCAAGGACACGCCCGTGCTGTCCGCGATCACCGTCGTCGAGTTGATGCAGCAGGCGAAGAATATCGGCTCGGAAACGTTTCGGTATCTGGAGCCGATAACGATGACGGGCGCGTTCTTTCTCGTCATCAGCCTGACCTTCGCGGCCGGTGTGCGCCATCTCGAGCGGCGCTTGCGCCTGCCTTGAGCACTAAGCAGTACTGAGCAGCACTAGGCGATGCGCCGCGGGAGCAAGCACATGGAACAGGTTACGCAAGTTGGACTTCAGGAGCAGCAGATGAAACGCGATCTTCATCCGGCACCGAGCGTGGCTGCCGACATGCCCGGCGAACGACCGATGGTCCGCTTCGCCGGTGTCACTAAGCGTTACGGCGCGCTTACGGTGCTCGACGGCCTCGATCTGGACGTCGCCGCCAACGAGAAGGTGGCGATCATCGGGCCGAGCGGCTCCGGCAAGTCGACGCTGCTGCGCGTGCTCATGACGCTCGATCCCGTCTCGGACGGCGTGATCGAGGTCGACGGCGAACCGCTCACTCATACGCTGCGCGACGGCAAGCTGGTCCCGGCGAGCGATCGCCACGTGCGGCGAGTGCGCAGCAAGATCGGCATGGTGTTCCAGAGTTTCAATCTATTTCCGCATATGACTGCGTTGCAGAACACCATCGAGGCGCCGATCCATACGCTCGGCATGTCGCGGCGGGAGGCGGTCGAACGCGCACGCGATTTGCTGTCCATGGTCGGCCTCGCTGAAAAATGCGACCACTATCCGTCGCAATTGTCAGGCGGCCAACAGCAGCGTGTCGCGATCGCGCGTGCGCTCGCTATGCGTCCCAAGGTCATGCTGTTCGACGAGGTGACGTCGGCGCTCGATCCTGAGCTATGCGGCGAAGTACTCAACGTGATTCGACGGCTGGGCGAGGAGCACGATTTGACCATGTTGATGGTGACTCACCAAATGGGATTCGCGAAAGAGTTCGCCGATCGCGTCTGCTTCTTTTCGCAAGGGAAGATCATCGAGCAGGCACCGCCCGCGCAGTTTTTCTCGTCGCCGCAGCACGAGCGCACCCAGCAATTCCTGCGGGCTGTGCGCGAAGCAATGTGAGCCGGGCGGGGTTTGGCGGCGACGCGGGGCGATCGATCAACTCAGCCAAACGCCAGCATTCGCGAACGCGCTACGATCCTTCCGCGAAAATCACATCGATGCCGCTTTTATCCAGCCACTCGACGTACTCGGTGGCAAGGCCTCGGTCCGTCACGACGGTATGCACGCGATCCATCGCACCGAAGGTCGCGAATTCGCGGCGCCCGAACTTCTGCGAGTCGGCAAGCAAATAGACGTGTTTTGCCGCGCCGATCATTGCATGCTTGACGTGCAGATCGATGAAGTCCGGGTATGAGATGCCGCCTTCCTTCGACACGCCGCCGGCGGCGAGAAACAACTTGTCGGCGAACATGCCTTCGAAGAAGGCCGCCGCCTTTTCCCCCGATGCCGCGATCGTTTCCGGCATGAACTGACCGCCCGTGAGCATCACGCGGTTCGATCGTTCATTCCCGAGCAGCATGGCGATGTTCAGCGCGTTGGTCACCACGCGCAGTTGCCGGCGGTCGAGCAGATTCTTGGCCAGTTCGGTGGTCGTCGCACCGCAATCGAGAATCACCGAATCGCCGTCAGACACGAGCGAAGCGGCCTTAACGCCGATCCATACCTTCGCCGCGCTCGGCTGCAGATGGCTCACGCCTGTGCCGTCGAACATGTACGACAGCGTTTTGAGCCGCACGAGCCCGTGGACCCGTTCGACGAGTCCGTCGCTTTCGAGCGCGTCGACGTCCTTGCGAATCGTCGGCATCGACACGTCGAACGTGCGCGCGAGGTCGGAGAGCTTGACGGTCTTCAGATCCCGAACCCGCGCGTAGATGCTTTCCCAACGAGTTTTCTGGTCCATCGTGCTTTCCCGGTATGGGCGACGATCCCGCAGTCAGCGGGCCGTAGCTCGTCGCCTCAAGTTTCTGTCGATTATAGCGTGACTTTCCAAAAGGAAAGTCACCGGCTTGGCGCGTCAGCTGCAGAAACGCGGCAATCTCCCGGCGGAAAGGGCTCATAGCGATTTCGCTGCGGAGTTCGGGGTATTCCCGAATAAGAAATCAACGGAAAGCCCTTGACTCGCTGTGCGGTAGAACAGAAACTAAAGACAAGAAAACAGAAACAGTTGGAAAGTCGATGGAAAATCCATATTCCGCGTCGGAGGTTGAGCTGGAGGCGCATGCGCGCGCGATCCGCAAGCGGATCTGCGTCATGAATGCCGGGGCGAAAAGCGGTCATACCGGCGGCGACATGTCGGAAGTCGACATCTTAGTCGCGCTCTACTTCCGCGTGATGCGCTATCGGGCTGAGCCGCTCGCTTGGTTCGATCAATTCGTGCTGAGCAAAGGGCATGGCGTGGGCGGTCTGTACTGCTGTTTCGCCGAACTAGGTTGGCTGCCGGAAGATGAACTCTCGACCTATCTTCGCGATAATTCCCGGCTACCGGGTCATCCCGTGCGCCAGAAGCTGCCCGGCTATGTGACGGTCAATACGGGCGCACTCGGCCACGGTCTGCCGATCGCGACCGGGCTTGCGCTCGCGAAGCGCCGGCATGCAGGGAGCGGCGATATGGGCCGCGTGTTCGTGCTCACCGGCGACGGCGAATTGGAAGAGGGTTCCAACTGGGAAGCCGCGATGGCGGCGAGTCACTTCGAACTCGGCAATCTTGTCGTCATCGTCGATCGAAATCATCTGCAATTGGCCGATGCTACCAAGAACATCATGAATCCCGAACCGCTGCCCGAGAAATTCGCGGCGTTCGGCATGGAAGTGTTCGAGACGAACGGGAATGACCCCGCCGGGCTGTCACGCCTGATGGAAGAAATGGATTTCCGAAACGGAAAACCGAAAGCGGTCGTGGCGGAAACCATCAAGGGCCGGGGCGTTTCGTTCATGGAGAACGTGGCGGCGTGGCACCACAAGTTTCCCAACGAGGAAGAACTGGCGCTCGCCCTGAAGGAGCTCGACCATGCATGAAGCGGCAGATCTGCGCGACGGAGCCGTACGCGCGTTGACCGAATTGGTCGAGGCCGGCGCCGACGTGGTGGTCATGGTCAGCGATTCCACGTCGACGTCCAAGATCGGGCCGTTCCAGAAACGCTTCGGCGACCGCGTGATCAATGTCGGTATCGCCGAGCAGAACATGGTCGGCATGGCCGCAGGCATGGCGCTGGGCAACCATGTCGTATTCACTGCGAATGCCGCACCGTTCCTCGTTGCTCGAGCGAACGAGCAAGTCAAGAACGATGTCTGCTATAGCCAAACCAACGTGAAAATGCTGGGGCTGAATGCAGGGGTCGCATATGGCCCGCTCGCGTCGACGCATCATGCGATCGACGACATTTCCATCATGAGCGGGTTCGGCAATGTTCAAATCTTTGCGCCCTGCGACGTGTTTGAAGCCGCGCAGATGGTGCGTTACGCCGCGAGCGTCGACGGCCCCGTCTATATTCGATTGGACAACGCAAACCTTCCGGTTCTTCATGACGCGGATCACGTGTTCGAACCGGGTAAGCCCGATATCCTGCTGCGGGGCCCGCAGGGGGCGGACGCGCTCGGCAGGCGCGCGGTGATCGTGGCGCTCGGCTCGGTCGTGGGCGAGGCGTTCGCGGCGTGCCAAGCCCTGCGGGCTCGAGAGATCGCGCCGACGCTCATCAACCTATCGTCGATCCGTCCGCTCGATACGGATGCGCTTGCCGCGGTGCTTTCGGAACACGATCTCATCGTCACCGCTGAGGAGCATTCGCTGCATGGGGGCATCGGCGCATTGATCGCGATGCAACTTGCGCGGCGCGGGATTGCGCGAGCGCTTGCCACGCTTGGCGTGACGGAGGGCGAGTTTGCCCATTACGGCACGCGTGCCGGGATTCGCAAGCATTACGGTATCGACGCGGCCGGAATCGAACAAGCGGTCCTTGCACTCGTGGGCGCTGTCGATGCGGCTGCAGAAGCATGATCGACTGGCTCGCATCGGCCATTTGCTGCGGCACTAACGACAGCGACCTATCTGGGAAATGACTAGGAGATGAGCATGGCAACGCACTACGACGTATCGTTGCGGCACGGCGTGGATTTCGACTTTCGTCTCGACGGGAAAGCGGCGGTAGTGACCGGCGGTCTCGGCGGCATAGCGATGGCGACGAACGAGGCGTTGATCCGAAAGGGCGCACGTGTGGCGATTTTCTATCCGCGCTTTGAAGAGGACCGCGTACCGGCGGCGATCGCGGCACTCGGTGCGGAACATGTGGCCGCATTTGCGTGCAACGTCGCCGACGAATCGGATGTTGCGGCGGCGGTCGAAGCTGCGGCTGCCCGCTTGGGTGACCTTCATCTGCTGATCAATGCGGCCGGCACGATCACGCTCACTGCGGCGGAGGACGTCACACTCGACGAATGGCGTCGCCAGCTCGACGTGAATTTAACCGGGCCGTTCCTGTGCTCGAAGCATTTTGCACGGCACGTGTTCGCGCGCGGGCATCGCGCGAAGATCATCAACATCGCGTCGCAAGCCGCGACCGTCGCGATCGACCACCACTGTGCGTATACGTCGGCCAAGGCGGGCTTGATCGGGATGACGAAGACGCTGGCAAAGGAATGGAGCCGGCGCGGCATCACGGTCAATGCGATATCGCCGACCGTCGTGCTGACCCCGATGGGAGCGGCTGCGTGGGACGGCGAAAAAGGCGAACGCATGAAAGATTTGATCCCGGTCGGTCGATTCGCCTATACGGACGAAATCGCGGCAGCGATCCTTTTTCTGGCGTCGAACGGGGCGGACATGATCAACGGCGCCGACCTCATGATCGACGGCGGCTACACGATCTATTGAGATCGTCGCGATGTGACGCGATGTGACGCGGGCACGCGCAACGCGGGTCACTCGCATGGCGTGAGCGCAACAAAACAGGAGACGACCCGTGAGCAAGTCCATCGAAAACAGCGCCGGCGTGCCGCGGCGAGAGTCGATCCAGACCGCGGGCTCGGCGCGCCTGAGCGGTCATCGTTGGACGGCCGCGCTGTTGGAACAGGGGCCCTTGATCAGCCTCGTGCTGCTGTGCGCCGTCATGTCGGCGGTGACACCGTCGTTTCTGTCGGTCCGCAACCTCGTGAACGTGCTCGACCAGATCACCGTGCTCGGCATCATGGCGCTCGGCATGACCGCAGTGATCGTGATCGGGGGCATCGATCTGTCTGTCGGATCGGTATTAGCGCTGGGCATGATGGCGGTGGGGTGGCTCTCGAACCGCGTCGGCATGCCGCTAGCGGCGGCCATTCCCCTCGGCATTGCCGTGTGTGCGCTATGCGGTCTGGCCTCCGGCCTGCTAATCGTGCTGGTCCGCTTGCCCGCGTTCATCGCGACGCTCGCCATGATGTCCGCCGCGCGCGGCCTTGCGAACATCATTACCGACGGCGAACAGATCGTCGGATATCCGGATTGGTTCACCTCGCTGTCGATCGTGAGGCATTTCGGCTTTCTATCCGCAACGGTAGCGCTCTTCATCGTGCTCGTGATCGTCGGATTCGTCGTGCTCAAGTACCGCGTGGCCGGGCGCAGTCTCTATGCAATCGGCGGTAGTGCCGAAGTCGCGCGGTTGGCGGGCATCAAGGTGCGAACGATTACCGTCGCCGTCTACGCGTTATGCGGTGCGCTCGCTGGCGTTGCCGCCGTCGTGCTCGCAAGCCGTCTCGATTCATCTCAGCCGAGCGCGGGTACCGGATACGAACTCGACACGATTGCGGCCGTGGTGATAGGGGGAGCGAGTCTCGCAGGCGGCGTCGGCTCGATTGCCGGTACGGTCGTGGGTGTACTGACGATCGGGGTGCTGCGAAACGGGTTGAATTTGATTGGGGTGTCGCCGTTCGTGCAACAAGTCGTGATCGGCGGCGTCATCGTGCTGGCGGTCGGTGCGGACACGCTGCGTCGACGCAACGCCGGGTAGTCGGTGTGCGGGGCAGCGCGCGGCCCGGCACGTGATTCGTTCGTATGGAAAAACACACTGGAGACTGTCATGAATCGTCGCTTCGCCTGTACCTCGCTGCTCGCGATGGCCGCATCGCTCGGTTTCGCACTCGCTAGCCCGAGCGCGTCGGCCGAAGGAACCAAAACGATCGGCCTCGCCGTCGCCAATCTCCAAGCCGATTTCTTCAATCAGATTAAACAATCGGTCGTCGCCTATGCGAAGCAAAAGGGCGTCGATGTCATTACCGTCGATGCAAAGGGTGACGCGGCCACGCAGGTGAACCAAATCCAGGATCTGTTGACGCGCCATATCGACGCGCTGATCTACATTCCGGCAGGCGCAACGGCTGCCGGTGTGCCTGTGAGGGCGGCGAAGTCCGCCGGCGTGCCGGTGGTCGCCGTGGATCGCAACGCGCCCGATGCGCCCGGCGATACATTCATCGCAACGGACAGCGAAGCGGCGGCGGAGCAACTCGGCGATTGGATCGTGGCCCAGACGAAAGGGCACGGGACGGTGGCGGAACTGCAGGGGCAGCTCGGCACGACGCCGGAATTGGCGCGTGAAAAGGGCTTTACGAAGAGCCTCTCGAAAGCGCCGGGTCTGAAGGTCGTCGCTCGCCAATCCGCTGACTGGGCGCAAGACAAAGGCTTTGCGGTCGCGCAAGACATGCTGCAGAAGGACCCGAAGATCGACGTGATCTTCGGTCATGCGGACGCCATGGCGCTAGGCGCGGCGCAGGCGACAAAGATCGCCGGCCTTGGGCACAAGGTACTGATTGCGGGCTTCGACGGCGATTTTGCTGGGCTGAAAGCCGTGCGTGGCGGCGTGATCGACGTGACGATGACGCAGCAGACGCAGCGCATGGGGCGCATGGCGGTAGATTCCGCGCTCGACTTGATTGCTAAGAAAGCGGTGCCGCCGCAGCAGTTGTTGCCTGCAACGCTGACGACGAAAGCGAACGTCGGGCCGTTCATCGCCGATCATCCGTAATCGCCGATGGCAAGACCGGGGTGCGTGCCCCGCCCCTTCTCACACCTCATTGGCTACGGAGGCACGATGAACGCGAGCGAAGCGGTAACCGGCCCCAATGCCGTGGGCCTGATGGATAGCGCGGGCGCCGGCTCGATCGCGCATCGGGGATTGATCGTCCGCGGCGTTGGGAAGACCTTTAACCGGAACGTCGTCCTGGACGGCATCGATTTGGACGTACGGCCCGGCACGGTGGTGGCGCTGCTCGGCGAAAACGGCGCGGGCAAATCGACGCTCTCGTCGATCGTCGCCGGTGCGCTGCAGCCCGATCCCGGTGCTCGGATGTTTTGGAACGGCGAGCCGTACGCCCCCGAATCGCCGCGCGATGCGCTCGCGTGCGGTATCGGGTTGATTCATCAAGAAACGCGGCTTTTGCCCGATCTGTCGATCGCTGAAAATGTCTTCGTGGGTCGCCTGCCGATGAAGCATGGAAAGATCGACCGCCGTGAAATGGGGCGTCGCGCGCAAGAGCAGCTGCATCGCTTGGGCTTAGACGTGCCGGCCACGCGCCTCGTCCGTACACTGCGCGTAGCGGCGAAGCAGCAAGTGGAAATCGCGAAGGCGCTTACGCTCGACGCGCGGCTGTTGATTCTGGATGAGCCGACGGCGGCACTTGGGGGCGCTGAGACCGATCGCTTGTTCGAGCAGATCGCGATGTTGAAGGCTCAAGGGGTGTCGTTCATCTACATCAGTCACCGGCTGGAAGAAATCGCCCGTATTGCCGACCGTATCGTCGTCTTGCGCGATGGCCGATTCATTGCCGACCACGATAGCGCGGCTGTACCGATCGACACGCTGATCGAGCAGATGGTCGGGCGAAACGTCGAACGTTTGTTTCCCGAATTCAAAGCGCAGCGCGAAGAGACGATACTCGCCGTCAAGTCGCTCACCTCCGCGCAAGGCGCATTTCGCGACATTTCATTTTGCGTGCGAGCAGGGGAAGTGTTTGGGATCGCGGGTATCGTAGGGGCGGGCCGGACGGAACTCGTGCGCGCGATTGCGGGCGTGGACGAGACTTCCGCGGGCAGCGTCGCCGTAGAGGGGCAGACGATTCGCCTGAGCGGACCGTCGAACGCCATTCGCGCCGGGATTGTCCTTGTACCCGAAGATCGTAAAGCACATGGCGTCGTGCTTGAGCATACGATCGAGGACAACCTGGCTTATGGAAACCTCGATCGATTCAGTACTCGCGGGTGGCTCAAGCCGCAGCGGATACGAGCGTGCGCGACCGAGCTCATCGAGCGGCTCCGTGTGAAGGGGCGCCCTCAGCAACGAGCCGGGGCACTATCGGGCGGCAATCAACAGAAGGTCGTGCTGGCGAAGTGGTTGGCCCGCGAGCCCAAGGTCGTGATTCTCGACGAGCCGACACGAGGGATCGACGTGGGTGCGCGCGCGGCGATTTACGAAGTGATTGCGCAGTTGGCGGCGCATGGCGTGGCAGTGATTATCGTGAGTTCGGATCTGGAAGAAGTGTTGGGACTTTCCCATCGCGTAATGGTGCTTGCGCGCGGCGAATGCAGGGGGGTGCTGACCCGCGGCGAAGCGAATGGCGTGCGTGTGATGGCGCTGGCGACGACTTGACAGCGGTGAAAGCGCCAACGCCGGAACACCACGAAGTCTTCGGGGCGCTCCGGAACGCAACATACCGCCGTGTTTTGATAGGGATGTCCTGGCATGCAATACGTGTTGGCTATCGATCAGGGAACGAGTGGGACGAAGGCATTGATCTTCGACGCAAAAGGAGCGATTTGCGCGAAGGGCTTCGAACCGTTGCAGTGCAGTCATCCTCGCCCGGGCTTTGTCGAGCAGGACCCCGATGCGCTGTATGACTCGGTCCTTCGTGCCGTGCGGCGGTGCTTGCCCCGTTTCGACGGCGACGTACGCGACATTTCCGGCGTGGCGATCTCGAATCAGCGCGAAACGGTCGTGCTGTGGGAGCAGGATGGAACGCCGATCGTCCCGGCGGTTTCGTGGCAGTGTCAGCGCTCGCTCGGCATTTGCGAACGATTGCTCGAGAAGGGTTTGGCGTCGCATATCGCGGCGCGCACCGGCCTTCTGATCGATCCATACTTCTCCGCATCGAAGCTCATTTGGCTGCATGAAAACGATGCGAAGGCACGGGCGGCCATCGACGCGGGCCGCGCGTACTTCGGCACGGTGGATAGTTGGCTGCTGTATCGGTTGACGCATGGCGCAGCCTACTTGACCGATCGCACGAACGCGTCGAGAACGATGTTGTTCAACTTGCAGACGCTCGATTGGGATCGCGAGTTGATCGCCGAATTTGATTTGACGGCATTGCGTTTGCCCGAAATCCGCCCGTGCGCATCCCATTTCGGCATGACCGACCTCGATGGCGTGCTCGGGACAGCGGTGCCGGTGGTATCGATGATCGGTGATTCGCATGCGGCCGCCGTGGGCGAAGGGTGTCTGACACCGGGCTTGGCGAAGGCCACGATAGGTACCGGCTCCTCGATCATGATGAACGTCGGCGCATCGCAGCGGAGTGCTTGCGACGGCTTGGTCTCGGCGCTCTGCTTTGCCACGGCCGATCGGGTCGACTACGCGATGGAAGGCATCATCGTCAGTGCGGGTTCGACGCCCGCATGGCTGAAGGACCAGCTTGGACTATTCAGCGATTTTGCCGCAGCCGAGCGGGCATTTTCCGAATACGACAACGGTGACGTGTATCTGATTCCAGCGTTTTCCGGTATAGGCTGCCCGCACTGGAAGTACCCCGGCGGTGCGCAGATCGTCGGCTTGAACTTCTCGACGTCTTGGCAGCATATCGTGCGCGCGGCTTACGAGTCGATCGCTTATCAAATCAAGGATGTGATTACGGTGATGGAGCGCGCAGCACAGGTGTCGCTCGTCGAATTGTTTCTCGATGGTGGACTCGTGCAACGGCCCTTTCTTCTGCAATACCTGGCCGATACGCTCGATCGTCCCGTCAGCACATTGGAAATCACCGAAATCTCGGCATCGGGCGCGGCGGCGCTGGGACTGCTTCAGCTCGATCTCATTGCTAGTCTCGACGCGCATCGAAAGGACCGTACGGTTCTGCGGCACATCGAGCCCGGTATCGGGCGCGCGCGGGCCGCAAGCAATCATGAAACGTGGTTGAACTGGATCGCGCGTCTGTAAATGACGGTCAATGTTCGGTAAACGGAGGCGATGTGAAACGCTTTGAAGGAAAAGTCGTCGTGGTGACCGGCGCCAGCCGCGGAATCGGCCTGGGAATCGCGGAACGCTTTGCGCGTGAAGGGGCCAAGGTCTGTTTATCCGCAAACGAGCGGGCCGTAGTGGATGCAGCAGCTCGATTGCGCGATAGCGACGGCGGCCATGCGATCGGGATCGAGGTCGATGTGACGGACAAGGCGCAAGTGAAAGATCTGTACGCGCAAGTGGCAGCCAAACTCGGCGAAGTCGACGTTTCCGTGCAGAACGCAGGCGTTATCACGATCGCCAAGCTACAGGATTTGACCGAGGCCGAGTGGGATAGGGTGCTCGCCGTCAATACCAAAGGCGTGTTTCTGTGCTGCCAGGAAGCGGCGACCCGCATGCTCGCTGCCGGTAAGGCAGGGCGGCTCATCAATACGGCCTCGGGACAGGCGCGGCAGGGATTCGTCTACACGCCGCATTACGCGGCCAGCAAGTTTGGCGTGCTCGGCGTGACGCAAAGCCTCGCGAAAGAATTGGCACCCACGGGCATTACCGTCAACGCATTTTGCCCCGGGATCATCGAAACGGACATGTGGGCGTACAACGACGAAGCGTGGGGCAAGCTGCTGGGCGACTACCAGCCGGGCGAGTTGATGGCCGAGTGGGTTGCCGACATCCCGATGCGGCGAGCCGGGAATAGCGAAGATGTTGCGGGTTTGGTGACGTTTCTTGCATCGGACGACGCGGCGTACATTACAGGCCAGACGATCAACGTCGACGGTGGCATGTTTATGTCCTGATTCCACGGCGTTGGTCAATGGTCCGGGACCAGAAGTCTGACGGCATTGCCGCAAATGCAACAGCAGGGATGTTCTGCAGCAATAGTTACAAGTTTGAAATACGCCTATCGAATGCGCCGAGCTATAGTGGCATCGCACCACGCTACGTATTCGAAGAGGAAAAAAATCATGAAGCCTATTGCTCGTATCGTTTCGTCTGCCCTTGCGGCGCTTGCCGTCGGTGCGTCTACTTCGGCAATGGCGAGGGTCGACATCGGCGTCAACATCGGCGTTCCGGCGCCGGTCTATGTTGCTCCAGCACCAGTCTACGCACCGCCGCCGCCACCCGTCATCTATCAGCCGGGTCCGGTATACGCCGCGCCAGCGGTCATTATCGGATGGCATGGTGATCGCTATTGGGACGGCGGCCGCTGGTGGCGCCGCGACGAATGGAACCGTCATCACCGCGACTGGGATCACGATCGCGGGCATGGACGCGGGCGCGGCGAGCATCGCGGATGGGACCGCTGATCGCCGGCGGGCGCTCGCATCTGGCGCAGCGTATCTCGGATACTGCGTAACGGCAGACAATCAGGGAAGCGCTTCGGCGCACGTGTTCGCACTGTCCGCCGAAAGCAAAAAAACCGCCTCGGCATGTTGCCGAGGCGGTTTTTTTGCGCTACATAACGTTTTCTTCGTTTGGCTAGCTCGTCAGAGCCGGTGTTGGAGCTGCACGAGGACCCCGCCGGGGCGCGAAATGCGGCCTTATTCGGCCGCTTCAGCCGCCATTCCGCCGACAACCGTGCTGAAGCCGCCGTCGACATGCATGACCTCGGCCGTCACGCCGCTCGCGAGATCCGACAGCAGGAACGCGGCTGCGTTGCCCACTTGCTCGACCGTGACGTTGCGCTTGAGCGGTGCGTTCTGCGCGACGAAATCGAGGATCTTGCCGAAGCCCTTGATGCCGCTGGCCGCCAGCGTCTTGATCGGGCCAGCCGAAATGCCGTTCACACGTGCGCCCGTCGAGCCGAGCGAGCCGGCCATATAGCGCACACATGCTTCGAGTGCGGCCTTGGCCACGCCCATCGTGTTGTAGTTCGGGACGACCCGTTCGGCGCCGAGATACGACAGTGTCAGCAACGATGCGTTCGGCGACAGCATCGGCCGCGCAGCTTTGGCAAGCGCGGGGAAGCTATAGGCAGAGATATCGTGCGCAATACGGAAGTTCTCACGCGTCATGCCGTCGAGAAAATCGCCGGCGATCGCCTCGCGCGGCGCGAAGCCGATCGAGTGAACGAGGCCGTCGAGCGATGGCCAATGTTCGCGCAGCGAGACAAATAGCGCTTCGATTTGCGCGTCGTCGGCCACGTCGCAGGGAAACACGAGTTCGCTGCCGAATTCAGCGGCGAATTCGGTGATGCGGTCTTTGAAGCGGTCGCCGACATAGGTGAAGGCGAGCTCCGCGCCTTCGCGCTTGCAGGCTTGCGCGATGCCGTAGGCGATCGAGCGGTTCGACAGCAGACCGGTCAGCAAAATGCGTTTTCCAGCGAGAAAGCCCATGAATTCTCCTAGTGTGATCGGTGCCGGTTGCGGTGCGCGCGGACGCTGCACGGCGGTGGCGGGGACGAGTTGGGTAGAATTCTCTCACATTGCCACTCCCAATCTTCCGATGACGGTCTCGACGACGATACGCTGGCGCCCGCATGCGCCGCGAAACGCCTGTAAGCTTTTTGCCTGGCGTGCGCTGCTCGCGCTCGGGTTCGTCCTTGCGTTCGGTGCAGCGCGGCCGGCTTTCGCGGTCTATGCGATTGCCCAGTTCGGCGAGCCGAAGTACCCGGCGACTTTCAAGCACTTCGATTACGTGAACCCCGATGCGCCCAAGGGCGGCACGCTTGTCCTCGCGAATCCCAACCGGCTCACGAGCTTCGATAAGTTCAATCCGTTCACGATGCGTGGCAATCCCGCGCCGGGCATCGGCATGCTGTTCGAAAGCCTGACCACGGGCAGCTTGGACGAAGTCGCGTCCGCCTACGGCCTGCTTGCCGACGACATTCGCATCGCGCCCGATCGTCTCTCGGCGACCTTTCACATAAATCCGCATGCGCGTTTCTCGAACGGGGATCCGGTGACGGCCGAAGACGTCAAGTACTCGCTCGATACGCTCAAGAGCCCGAAGGCCGCGCCGCAGTTTTCGGTGTTTTACGGCGATATCACGCGCGCCGTCGTCGTCGATTCGGCGACGATCCGCTTCGAGTTTCGCCAGCCGAACCGCGAATTGCCGCTGATCGCGGGCGGGATTCCGATTTTTTCCCACAAGTGGGGGATGAAGGCGGATGGCACGCATGTGCCATTCGACGAGTTGGCATTCCAGGAGCCGATCGGCAGCGGTCCCTATGTGATCGATCATTACGACGGCGGCCGCACGATCAGCTATCGGCGCAATCCTGCGTATTGGGGTGCGGCGCTGCCCGTGCGCGTCGGTACCAACAACTTCGAGCGCATAACCTACAAACTCTATGCCGACAGCACGGCGCGGCTTGAAGCGTTCAAGGCGGGCGAATACGATGCGCTCGTCGAGTACATCGCGCGCAATTGGGCGCGGCGCGACGTGGGCAAACGCTTTGATAGCGGCGAACTCGTCAAGCGCGAATTTCGCCAGCACAACGGAGCGGGCATGCAGGGGTTCGTGATGAACTTGCGGCGGCCGCTGTTCAAAGACGTGCGAGTGCGCAAGGCACTTGACCTTGCTTTCGATTTCGAATGGCTGAACCGGCAGTTGTTTTTCGGCGGCTATACGCGGCTCGACAGCTATTTCGCCGATAGCGTCCAGCAGGCGAACGGCATGCCGAGCGCCGGCGAACTCGCGATTCTAGAGCCGTTGCGCGCGCAACTCGATGCCTCGGTGTTCGGCCCCATGACGGTGCAGCCGAACACGGATCCGCCGGGCTCGCTCCGCGCCAATCTGCTGAAGGCCCGCGCACTGTTGACCGCGGCGGGTTGGACTTATCGCGACGGTGCGCTGCGCAATGCGCAAGGGGAACCGTTCCGCTTCGAGATTCTCGACGATTCGGGAGCGTCGATGGCGCCTGTCGCAAGCGTCTACATTCGCAACTTGAAAAAGCTCGGCATCGAAGCGACGTTCCGCACAGCGGATTTCGCGGTGATTCAAAAGCGCTTCGACGCGTTCGACTTCGACATGACTTCGTTGCGCTATCCCGAGGTGCAGGTACCCGGGACGGAGGAGATCGCGCGCTTCGACAGTAAATCGGCCGACGAGCACGGCTCGGACAACCTAATGGGGCTCAAATCGCCGGCCGTCGACTCGATCTTGCATACGCTCGTGCGTGCGCAGACGCGCGAGCAGCTCGTCGACGCGGCGCGTGCGTTGGATCGCGTGCTGATGCACGGCTATTACGTCGTGCCGCACTGGTACAGCACGACCCATCGCATCGCCTACAAGCGCACGCTGCGTTATCCCGCGACCCTGCCGCTGTACTATTCGGCGGAAGACTGGATCGTCTCGACGTGGTGGCTCGCGCCTTCATCGGCGAGTCCAAGCCAGGCCGCGCCGCATTGAAGACGAGGGCGGCGCCACGCGCGCCGGCCGTTAATCGATTGCACCTCGCTCATCCACGGGTACCCGATTATGTGGAGCTACATTCTCAAGCGACTGCTGCTGATGATTCCGACGCTCATCGGCGTACTGACGGTGACGTTCGCCGTGATCCAGTTCGTGCCGGGCGGGCCCGTCGAGCAAGCGGCCTACGAATTGCGCAAAGGGACGCAAGACGGGCAGCATATGCCGTTCGGCTTGCGTGCGCATTCGGGCATCGATGAGCGGCAGCTCGCTCAGATCAAGGCGCTGTACGGCTTTGACAAGCCGCCGCTCACGCGCTATGGGCTGATGCTGTCGCGTTTTGCGCGCTTCGATCTCGGGCAGAGCTACTTCCATCATCAAAGCGTCTGGTCGCTCGTCGTCTCCAAGCTACCGGTGTCGATCAGCATCGGTTTATGGACGTTCTTCCTCACCTACTTGATTTCCGTGCCGCTCGGCATTGCCAAGGCCGTGCGCAACGGCTCGCCGTTCGACGTCGCAACGAGCCTTGTCGTGCTCGTCGGCTACGCGATTCCGGGCTTCGTGCTGGGTGTGCTGCTGCTTGTCCTGTTCGGCGGCGGCTCGTTTCTGCAGATCTTTCCGCTGCGCGGTTTGGTGTCCGACAATTTTGCGCAGCTGAGCCTCGGCGGCAAGATCGTCGACTACCTCTGGCATATCGCGCTGCCCGTGACGGCATCGGTTGTGGGCAGCTTCGCCGTCGTCACGATGCTCACGAAGAACGCCTTTCTCGACGAGATCAAAAAGCAGTATGTGCTGACGGCGCGCGCCAAAGGGTTGGGCGAGCAACGCGTGCTCTGGAAGCACGTGTTTCGCAACGCGATGCTGCCGCTCGTCGTCGGCTTTCCCGCGGCGTTCATCGGTGCGTTCTTCACGGGCAGCCTGTTGATCGAGACGCTGTTTTCGCTCGATGGGCTCGGGCTGCTCTCGTACGAGTCGGTGGTGCGCCGCGACTATCCCGTCGTGCTCGGCACGCTGTACATTTTCACGCTGATCGGGCTTGCGACGAAGCTGCTGTCGGACCTCTGCTATGTCTGGGTCGATCCGCGCATTCAATTCGAACAACTGGAGCGCTAACGTTGAGTCAAGTTCGCCCTCGTACCGGCGCCGATGCGCAACGGCGCAGCGAGCTGCCGAGCGTGCTCGCGTCACCCTCGCCGATGCGCCGCGTCTGGCGGCGCTTCAAGGCCCAGCGCCTCGGCTATTGGAGCCTCGTGCTGTTCGTCGTTGCATTCGCCGCGAGTCTGGCCGGACCGCTATGGTCGAACGACAAGCCGCTCGTCGTGCGTTATGACGGGCATTTCTATTTTCCGATTGCGAAAACTTATGCGGAAACGGCCTTTGGCGGCGATTTCCCCACGCCGGCCGATTATCTCGATCCGTTCGTGCGGCGCCGCTTCGCGCTGCCCGGCAACTTCGCGATCTATCCGCCGAATCACTATTACTACGACACGCTCAATTACTTCTCGCGCGAACCCAACCCCGCGCCTCCTTCGCACGAGAATTGGCTCGGCACCGATGCGCAGGGGCGCGATGTGTTCGCGCGGCTGTTGTACGGCTTTCGCGTGTCGGTCGAATTCGCGCTAGTGCTGACACTGATCGGCAGCGTGCTCGGTATCCTCGCGGGCGCGGTGCAGGGCTATTTCGGCGGGCGCATCGATATCGTGGGGCAGCGGTTGATCGAAATTTGGAGTGCGTTGCCGGAACTCTATCTACTGATCATTTTCGCGTCGATCTTCGAGCCGAGCCTGGTGCTGCTCGTTGTTTTGCTCTCCTTGTTCGGCTGGATCGGATTGTCCGACTACGTCCGCGCCGAGTGCCTGCGCAATCGCACCCAAGACTACGTGCGTGCGGCGCGCGCCATGGGGCTGTCGAACTGGCAGATCATTTGGCGCCACGTGCTGCCCAACAGCATGACGCCCGTTATCACCTTCCTGCCGTTCCGCATGAGCGGCTCGATTCTCGCGCTCACGAGCCTCGACTTTCTCGGCCTGGGCGTGCCGCCGCCGACGCCCAGCCTTGGTGAGTTGCTCGCGCAGGGCAAGGCGAATCTCGATGCCTGGTGGATTTCGCTCTCGACCTTCGGCGTGCTCGTCGCGACGCTCCTGCTCTTGACGTTTATGGGCGATGCGCTGCGCAACGCGCTCGATACGCGCCTTAGCGATGCGATGCGCGCCGGAGGCAATCAATGACCGCCGCTTCGGTTACCTCGGGGGGGCACCACGCCGGTGCCGCGGCGCTCGGTGAGCCGCTGCTGGCGCTCGAGCATCTGCGCGTGGCATTCGGCGACACGGTTGCCGTCGAAGACCTGACGCTCGCGATTGGGCAGGGCGAGCGTGTCGCGCTCGTCGGCGAATCGGGGTCCGGCAAAAGCGTGACCGCGCTCGCGGTGCTGCGGCTGCTGCGCGATGCGCAAGTGAGCGGAGCCGTGCGCTTTGCGGGCGAAGATCTGCTCGGCAAGAGCGAACGGGCGATGCAGGGCCTGCGCGGCTCGCAGATCGCGATGATCTTCCAAGAGCCGATGACCGCGCTCAATCCGCTTTTTACCGTCGGCGAGCAGATTGCCGAAACGATCGTTGCGCACGAGGGGGTATCGCCGCAGCAGAGTCGCTTGCGTGCCGTCGAGTTGTTGGCGCGCACGGGCGTGACCGAACCGCATAAGCGCGTGCTTAGCTACCCGCATCAACTCTCGGGCGGCCAACGCCAGCGGGCCATGATTGCGATGGCGCTGGCTTGCCGTCCGCGGCTGTTGCTGGCCGATGAGCCGACCACGGCGCTCGATGTCACGATCCGCGCGCAGATCGTCGATCTGCTGCTGGAAATCCAGCGCGACGAAGCGCAAAAGCGCGGCATGGCGGTGCTTTTGATCACACACGATCTCAATCTCGTGCGGCGCTTCGCGCAGCGCGTCGCGGTGATGGAGCGGGGCGTGCTCGTCGAGAGTGGTCCCGTCGAGCAAATCTTCAAGGCGCCGCAGCACCCCTACACGCAGCGGCTCATCGCGAGCCGCCCGCAGCGGCACGTTATCCCGGTACTGCCGATCGCCCCGGTGCTGCTCGAGGCGCGCGACGTGTCGGTGTCGTTCCCGGCGAAGGTGCCCGGCGTGCGCGGGTGGTTCCGTTCGGCCCGTTTCGAGGCCGTGTCCAGCGCCACGCTAAGCGTGAGACAGGGCGAGACGCTCGGCGTCGTGGGCGAATCGGGCTCGGGCAAATCGACGCTCGCGATGGCATTGCTTGGATTGCAGCGTGCCGCGCAAGGCTCGATCGAATTTCAGGGGCGGCCGCTAGCGAGCTACGGGGGACGTGAAAAGACGGTTCTGCGCTCGAATATGCAGGTGGTTTTTCAAGATCCCTTCAGTTCGCTGTCTCCGCGCCAGACGATCGAGCGCATTGTCGGCGAGGGGCTTGCATTGCACCGCCCGCAGTTCGACGCGGCGGCGCGACGCGAAAAAGTGATCGCCGTTCTACACGAAGTGGGGATGGATCGAACGGCCCTCGCGCGCTATCCGCACGAATTTTCGGGCGGGCAGCGCCAGCGCATTGCCATCGCCCGCGCGCTCGTGCTCGAGCCGCGCTTGCTGGTGCTCGATGAACCGACCAGCGCGCTCGACGTCTCTATTCAGCAGCAGGTGCTCACGCTGCTTACCGCACTGCAGCACAAATACAATCTCGGATTCGTGTTCATCAGTCACGACTTGGCGGTGATCGGCGCGATGGCGCACCGCGTCGTCGTCATGCAAAACGGGGCGATAGTGGAAACAGGGGACACGGAAAGGATTTTCTCCAAACCGGCCCATCCGTACACGCAAAAACTCCTGCGAGCCAGCTTACGGGAGTGAAACAAGGCGAAGGCGACGGTACCCCGATTGTTTTTATTAATTTGTTTTGACATTCGGTAACATCGTGGCTAGTATCGTCCAAACTTTTCGCAGTTCCCTGATTCTTAAGCAAAACCTACCGACCAATGCAGCACCGATATTTTGCCCAGGCTTGTACGCGCGTCGTCGCCGGGATGTTTATTGGCGTGTTGATGACGGCAACAGCCGGCGCGTTCGCAGACGAAACAAACAGTTCCCAGCAGATCGCCTCTTCCGCCTCGGCTCAAATCGAATCGAGCGGGTCGTCTTCTTCCCTCGCTTCCGCACAATCGGCTGAACCGGCTACGACGACCGGCCGCGCCAAGGCTTTTTTGTCGGGCGTGGCGGGCAAGGCGGGAGACGTGGTCGTGGGCGCGCTCAATATGATCGGCGTGCGCTACCGCTGGGGTGGCAATTCGCCTGATTCCGGGCTCGATTGCAGCGGCTTCGTGCGCTATGTCTTCCAGGATACGTTGGGCATGGCCTTGCCGCGCCGCGCGGAGGAAATGAGCCGCGTCGGCGAAAAGGTTCGGATGGCCGATCTGAAGCCGGGCGATCTCGTGTTCTTCAACACGATGCGCCGTACGTTTTCGCATGTCGGCATCTACATCGGCGGCAATAAGTTCGTGCACTCGCCCTCGACTGGCAGCACGATCCGGGTCGACGATCTGGACGATGGCTACTGGGAAAAGCGCTTCACGGGCGCGCGCCGGATCGAGACGCAGTTTCAGCTCAAGGGCGACGATCTTCGTCAGCGCGTGAGTGCCACCTTGGGCGCCGACAGCAACGTGAGCGGCAACTGAGTCGAACCGACGCAGCATGATGCCTTGATTCGACCGGTGTCGGAGCGATCCGAGCGCATAGCCGGCCGAATCGGCGAATGAAAGAAAAGCCCGCTCATGCGGGCTTTTGTGTCTCTGCTAGCTCACGCCGCTGCTGTGCCCGGACGGTGCTCGGCCAACTTGCGCCGCAGTTCCGGATAAAGCCGTGCGACCGCTTCTTCGCCCGCGAGGATCGCCGCATTGCGTTGGGTGAAGTCGCTCCCGCTCATCGCCGCGAGGTTCGGGCGGATGACGAAGTCGGCGTATTTCTCGAGCTCGTAGGTCTTGATCGTCTGGCCCATGATCGTGAACGTCTGCAACAGCACATCGAACGAGCTTTGCGTCAGTGCCGTTTCGGGATCCGCCGAAATATCGACGGCGATGACGAAATCGGCGCCCATTCTGCGAGCGAACGAGGCTGGCACGGGGCTCACGAGTCCGCCGTCGACATACTCGTGTCCGCCGATTTTGACGGGCTCGAAGATCGACGGGACGCTGCACGACGCCCGCACGGCCGTGCCGGTATCGCCGCGCTGGAACAGAATGGGCTGGCCGCTGCGCAGATCGGTGGCGACGATGCCGAGCGGTTTAGCCATCTTTTCGATCGGTCGATTGTGCAGCGTCGTATTGATATAGTTCTGTAAGGCCACGCCTTGCAGAAAGCCGCGCGTGCGAAACGGCATTGCCCAATCGCTGATCGACGCTTGATCCATCGTCAAGGCCAGCTTGTTGATCTGCAGGCCGCTCATGCCCGACGCATACAGTGCGCCGACGACCGAGCCGGCGCTCGTGCCGGCGATCAGATCCACTTTCAGCCCACGGGCTTCGAGCGCCTTAATGACGCCGATGTGGGCGAAGCCGCGTGCGGCGCCGCCGCCGAGCGCAAGTCCGATGCGGATCGGCTTCGGTGGTGTCTCCGGCGGCTTAGGCTCGGTGCTCAATTGGGGCGGCTTGATGGCGGGCGATGCGCAGGCCGCGAGCAGCGCCGATGCGCATGCAACGGAAAACCCGCGGCGGGTGAGGCGGGGGAAAGACGGTTTCAACGGTATCTCCTGCGGCGCGCCGTTCGGCACGCATCGATACGCCGGGTGCGAATCCATGCACGCGGCACGCCGGCCGGGAGGCGGCGCGCGCACATCATACGGCAAAGCGAAAGGGCTTAGCGGCGTTGCACGGACTCAAGGCTGCCGTTCGGGCAGCGCGGCGCGGCGGTTATAATCGCCGTTTACTTTCTGTTCGCTCGACGGTCTGCCGCTCGGTATTCGATGCGCGCCGTCCGGCCTCCGACGCTATCTATGACCACCGTCCGTACTCGTTTCGCTCCCAGCCCCACCGGATTCATCCATCTCGGCAACATTCGCTCCGCGCTTTATCCGTGGGCGTTTGCGCGCAAGATGAAAGGCACGTTCATCTTGCGTATCGAGGATACGGACGTCGAGCGCTCGACGCCCGAATCGGTGAACGCGATTCTCGAAGGTATGGCATGGCTCGGGTTGGACTTCGACGAAGGGCCGTTCTACCAGATGCAGCGCATGGACCGGTATCGCGAGGTCATTGCGCAGATGCTCGACCAAGGGCTCGCGTATCGCTGCTACATGTCGGTGGAAGCGCTCGAAGTGTTGCGCGAGCGGCAGCGCGAGGCCGGCGAAAAGCCGCGCTACGACGGCACGTGGCGGCCGGAGCCGGGCAAGACGCTACCGGCCGTGCCGGCGGGTGTCGAGCCCGTGATTCGATTCAAGAATCCGCTGCAGGGAGTCGTTGCATGGGACGATGCCGTCAAAGGCCGCATCGAAATCTCGAACGACGAGCTCGACGATCTGATCATCGCGCGGCCCGACGGGACGCCCACGTATAACTTCTGCGTGGTGGTCGACGATCTCGATATGGGCATCACGCACGTGATTCGCGGCGACGATCACGTCAACAATACGCCGCGGCAGATCAACATCCTGCGCGCGCTCGGCGGGCAGACGCCGGTCTATGCGCATTTGCCCACGGTGCTTAACGAAGCCGGCGAGAAGATGAGCAAGCGGCATGGCGCAATGAGCGTGATGGGCTACCGCGAGGCCGGTTACTTGCCCGAGGCGGTGCTCAACTATTTGGCGCGCCTTGGCTGGTCGCACGGCGACGCCGAAATCTTTTCGCGCGAGCAGTTCGTCGAGTGGTTCGACCTCGATCATCTGGGCAAGTCGCCTGCGCAGTACGATCACAGCAAGCTCAATTGGCTGAACAACCACTACATCAAGGAAGCCGACAATGCGCGGCTCGCTGAGCTCGCCAAGCCGTTCTTCGCCGAGTTGGGTATCGACGAGGCGGCCATAGCGCGGGGAGCCGACCTGGCATCGGTGGTTGCGTTGATGAAGGATCGGGCATCGACGATCAAGGAACTCGTCGACAATGCGGCGATGTTCTATCGCACGCCGGCGCCGGAGCCCGAATCGCTCGCGCAGGTCGTGACCGATGCCGTGCGGCCCGCGCTGTCGGAGCTCGCGAATGCGCTGCGCGGTTGCGATTGGACGAAGGAGGGCGTTTCTGCGGCGTTCAAGGCAACGCTTGCCGCGCATAAGCTGAAGATGCCGCAACTCGCAATGCCCGTGCGCTTGCTCGTGGCCGGCACGACGCACACGCCATCGATCGATGCAGTGCTCGTACTGTTCGGGCGCGAGTGTGTCGTGGGCCGCATCGAAGGCGCGTTGGCGGGTTGACGGGTTCGATGCTCGAACGTCGTCTTCATGGAAACATGAGGAATTTGCGGCGAAGGGTATTTACAAGCCGCAAAGGGGCTTATACAATCTCGTTTCTGTTCTGCAAGGGGGTATAGCTCAGCTGGGAGAGCGCTTGCATGGCATGCAAGAGGTCAGCGGTTCGATCCCGCTTACCTCCACCAAAACATGGTCCGCAGACAGTCGCAGTAATCCAAAAAGCCTTGAGAGATCAAGGCTTTTGTCGTTTCTACGGTCCGTAGAATTGCTCTATATTCCGCAGTGTTTCTCGTGTGACTACCGACTACGGCGGGTGCGCCGCGACGGGGCGCTATCGTAAAGCGATCGTTAAACCGTCTTGAATGCGGCGTCAATTGCGCCACGACCCGCAAATGACCGCTTACACCGCTCGACTCTCCCGACACGCGTGAGGAAATAGACTCGATTCGTTCGAGGATTTCAATCGCCTCCTGAATCAAGTGCTGGCCTCCTCCCACCGCGCAAATGCCTCCCACCGCGCAAATGCCTCCCGCCGCGCGTGTCACGAGGCGCAGCCCCATCCGTGCTTCTATGCGCTGCAGGCGTACCGTGACTGCAGACGGCGTGCGATTGCGCAGCCTCCCGGCGGCGGCAAGCGATTGCGATACGCCCAGCGCACGGAACAGGCGCATATCTTCCAGTTTGCGCATTAACCAGCCTTTAACGAAGGCTTCATGCCACATTAAACTCGACGAGAGGATTTTTTTCTATAGTGTTTGATAGGGATCTGGCTGCGGCGGCGCGTGTTCGTTGCCGCGGAAGGTCTATTCGCATTGACTTGGCACGATCCGCCTAGCGCCACGCTTCGCCCGGATCGGGGCGGCGAGCTTTTTATGAAAACGGAGTAGTTTCATGGATGAGTACGAACGCGGTGCGCAGTTCCCCCAGACGATGAATCCCGCCGGACTGGCAACACCGGGTGGCCACTACAGTCATGTTTCGATCGCGAACGGCCTGATTTTCGTGTCGGGCCAACTTCCGATCGACGCGAACGGCCAAAAGCTCACGGATCGGCCCTTTGAAGCCCAAGCGGAGCAGGTGTTGGCCAATCTCGCCTCCGCGCTTGCCGGCGCGGGCAGCGATGTCAAGAAACTGGCCCAGGTCCGCGTTTATATCGTCGACGTCGCGCATTGGTCGAGCTTCAACGAAATCTACGCGCGTTGGGCCGGCGATGCGAAACCCGCCCGCGCTGTCGTCCCGGTTCCAGCGCTTCACTTCGGGCTGAAGATCGAGATCGAAGCGGTCGCATTGGTCTAGCGCAGTCAGTTCGGATTCCCGATGGCGCCACGCGCCGCTCTCGGCACGCCTAAGCACGATCCTGTCTTCCGGCTTTACGGGCTTGTCAGGCAGGCGATGTTCTAGGTCTCGCCTGGAGCGGTGAATGCTGCCGCCGCGATGTGGGGAATGGGCGGCGCAACGGGCGCGATTGCGCGGGCGAGCGCGGCATCGCACCGCATGACCGTTAA
>Ga0207667_10000688_pt1 | contig 43835 bp, 38 predicted proteins | sample KBSCornC52_FD_184301 | JGI IMG/M metagenome (GOLD analysis project Ga0207667, IMG submission 184301) | Corn rhizosphere microbial communities from Kellogg Biological Station, Michigan, USA - KBS Corn C5-2 (SPAdes) (version 2) | ecosystem: Host-associated > Plants > Roots > Rhizosphere > Soil ... | reverse complement strand
GGCGAACTACGGCGACGCCCAGAAGACCGTGCACGCCCGCGCCAAGGACAACGGCCTGGCTGCGCTGGGCCAGTGGAACGGCTGAGTTTCCGTTTCCATCGCGGACAAAAAAAGGCGCCCGCTGGGCGCCTTTTTTCTTGGACCGGATAAGCGAAGAGGGCGCCTGCCGGCGCCCTCCCGCCGTTACGCTCGCCTGTCCGAAGACATGCGACTTGCCTTACTCAGAAGCGGTATTCCGCGCTCACCGACACCATGTCGGTGCTCAGGTCCACCTTGTCCTTCTTCGCGTCGAAGTAGTCGTAGTTCAGACCGACGCTCATGTTGTTGCTGAAGTTGTAGCCAAAGCCCGCACCGGCGTACCAGCTGGTGTCGTCCAGGCTCTTGCGGACCGGGTTGACGTCGTTGTTCAGGCCGTGGCCCTTCCAGCTGTACACGCCGGCACGCGCGCCGACGTACCAGTTCTGGTCGATGTTGAAGCGGCCGTTCACGCCGGCGGTCCAGCCGTGCAGCTGGGTCTTGCCCTTATCCACGACCGGGTTGCTGTTGAAGATGTTCTTCGGGTGGATGTTGCCCAGGTCGTTGTAGCCGACCTCGGCGCCCAGCGCGAAGTTGGGGGCCAGCGACCAGCGGTAGCCGCCGTTGAGGGCGTAGCCGGTGTCGTGGTCGTCGTACGGGCCCTTGTTGATCGAAGTGCGGCCCACATTGCCGTTGATGAACCAGCCGCCGTTGTCGGACGGCGCGTTCTGCGCGAAGGCAGGGGCGGCCATCAGGCCGGCGGTGGCGAAAGCGAGGGCGAGCAGCGTCTTCTTCATGGAGAGTCTCCTGTTATGGAAGTACGGCGGCGGCCGTTGGGGAAAGGGCCGGGCGCCGGGTGGCCGAGGGGTTCCCGGCTTCACGTCGCTTAGATGGGAACCGGGCTGGAAAGATTCAATACCGATTAGTTCAGTATTAAGCCAAAGTTAAGATTCATGGCTGAGTCCGGCCGCTTCAACTTATTGATCGGACAAGAAAACGGGCGCGCGAGGCGCCCGTTTTCAACCCGGCTTGCAGTGATCCAGATATCAGAAGCGGTATTCGCCGCTCAGCGACACGATGCCGGTAGAGCGCTTCAGGCCCTGGGTGACCTCGCCGGTGGCGGTGTTCTTGATCTTGCCGGCGTTGGCATGGAAGTAGTCGTAGTTCACGCCCAGGCTGACCTGCTCGGTGATGTCCCAGCCGGTTCCGAAGCCGCCGTACCAGCTGCCGCGGCCGGAGCGGCCGCCGTCGGTAAGGCCCAGATCCTGGCCGAGGCTGTTGTTGTAGTTGTTGCTGTTGTCGTTGGCGCGGAAGTAGCCGCCGTGGGCGCTGATGTACCACTGCGGCAGCAGATTGATGCGGCCGTTCACGCCGAGCAGCCAGCCGCGCAGGGCGTTGGTGGTGCTGCGCTGGTTGACGTCCTGCGAATTGAAGACGTTCTTCACCCGGTAGTTGCCGAGATCCGCATAGCCGGCCTCAAGGCCCAGGCCCAGGTCCTGGCCGGCCTTCCAGCGATAGCCGCCGAGCACGCCGTAACCGGTGCGACGGCCCTTTTCGCCCTTGAGGAAATTGAAACCGCTGCCGTTGCCGCTGCCGAAGCCGCCGGTATCGCTGCCGTTGGTGCGACCCACGTTGGCGCCGATGAACCAGTTGCCGCTGCCGACCGGCTGGCTGGGCAGGTAGTTGCCGCCGGCCGGAGCCGGGCTGGAGGGGGTGGAAGTGCTGTCCTGAGCCAGGACGGGGGCGCCGATGATGCTGGCGCTGGTGAAAGCGAGGGCAAGTAGGGACTTCTTCATGGGGAATACTCCTCTTCTTCCTTTCTTGGGGAGCAATCGCCGGCCAGGGGGAAGGGGGAAAGCCTGCGATTGCACATGGCCTTGCCAGCCATGCCCTGGATTAGAGCCGCCCGGGACTGAAGGGTTTCCGTATTGCGATCGCATAAATTAAGGCCGAGTTAAGAGCGTTGGAACAGGGTGAAGCTGGCGACAGCTCTATGCGGATCGGCGACAATGCCCGTTTTTCGCCGCCGCCTTCCCTCCGGAGACCCCCCGATGACCACCCGCCGCGAACTCGCCAACGCCGTCCGCGCCTTAGCCATGGACGCCGTGGAGGCCGCCAAGTCCGGCCACCCGGGCATGCCCATGGGCATGGCCGATCTGGCCGAGGTGTTGTGGAACGACTTCCTGCGCCACAACCCGGCGAACCCGAAGTGGTTCAACCGCGACCGCTTCGTGCTGTCCAACGGCCACGGCTCGATGCTGCAGTACGCGCTGCTGCACCTCACCGGCTACGACCTGCCGACGGACGAGCTCAAGCATTTCCGCCAGTTGCACTCGAAGACGGCCGGCCATCCGGAAGCCAGCGAAACCCCCGGCGTGGAAACCACCACCGGCCCGCTCGGCCAGGGTCTGGCCAATGCGGTGGGCTTCGCGCTGGCGGAGAAGGTCCTCGCCGCGCACTTCAACCGTCCCGGTCACGAGATCGTCGACCACCGCACCTTCGTCTTCCTCGGCGACGGCTGCCTGATGGAAGGCATCTCGCATGAAGTGGCCTCGCTCGCCGGCACCTGGGGCCTGGGCAAGCTGGTCGCGGTGTACGACGACAACGGCATCTCGATCGACGGCGAAGTGCACGGCTGGTTCACCGACGACACGCCGAAGCGCTTCGAAGCCTACGGCTGGAACGTGATCCGCCACATCGACGGCCACAACGCCGACGACATCAAGCGCGCGATCGAACAGGCCGTCGCGCAGTCCGACAAGCCCACCCTGATCTGCGCCAAGACCATCATCGGCTTCGGCGCCCCGCACAAGCAGGGCAAGGAAGAAAGCCACGGCGCGCCGCTGGGCAAGGACGAAATCGCCGCCGCGCGCGAGCAGCTGGGCTGGTCCTACGCGCCGTTCGAGATCCCCGCCGACATCTATGCCGGCTGGGATCACAAGGCCGCCGGCGCCGAGCGCGAGAAAGTCTGGAACGCCGCCTTCGACGCCTACGCCGCCGCACACCCGGAACTCGCCGCCGAGTTCAAGCGCCGCCTCGCCGGCCAGCTGCCGGCCGACTGGGCCGAGAAGTCGAACGCCTATGTGGCCAAGCTGCAGGCGGAAGGCCCGGAAGTGGCCACGCGCAAGGCTTCGCAGATGGCGCTCGACGCGTTCGGCCCGCTGCTGCCGGAACTGATCGGCGGCTCCGCGGACCTGGCCGGCTCCAACCTCACCAAGTGGAAGGGCAGCCTGGACGCCGGCAACGGCAACAGCGCCGACGGCAAGGGCAACTACGTGTACTACGGCGTGCGCGAGTTCGGCATGACCGCGATCGCCAACGGCCTGGCCCTGCATGGCGGCTTCATCCCGTACGACGCCACCTTCCTGGTGTTCTCCGATTACGCGCGCAACGCCGTGCGCATGAGTGCGCTGATCCCGGCGCACGCCATCCACGTCTACACCCACGACTCGATCGGCCTGGGCGAGGACGGCCCGACCCACCAGCCGGTGGAACATCTGGCCAGCCTGCGCTACATCACGAACAACCAGCTGTGGCGTCCGTGCGACGCGGTGGAATCGGCCGTGTCCTGGAAGATGGCGATCGAGCGCAAGGGCGCGCCGTCCTGCCTGGTGTTCTCGCGCCAGAACCTCAAGCACCAGCAGCGCAGCGAGCAGCAGGTGGCGCAGATCGCGCGCGGCGGCTATGTGCTGTCCGATCCGCAGGACACCAAATTCAAGGCCATTCTGATCGCCACCGGCTCCGAAGTGGAGCTGGCGATGGAAGCCGCGCGCACCCTGGCGCAGCAGGACATCGCGGTGCGCGTGGTGTCGATGCCTTGCACCGAGCTGTTCGACGAGCAGCCGCTGGAATACCGCGAAGGCGTGCTGCCGGGCTGGTGCCGCGCGCGCGTGGCGGTGGAAGCGGCGACCGCTGACTTCTGGCGCAAGTACGTGGGCCTGGACGGCGAGGTGGTCGGCATGACCACGTTCGGCGCCTCCGCGCCGGCGAACCAGCTGTTCGAGCATTTCGGGTTCACCGTGGCGCATGTGGTCGATGCGGTGAAGCGCACGATCCGCTGAGCGGCGTCTGCACCTGATTGAAAAAGCCGCGGCCTGCCGCGGCTTTTTCTTTTGCGGGATCAAGGCGCCGCGCCGGCCGTTGCACGCCGGCTAACACCTGTTGAGGAAATGGAAATTCCGTGCGGCGGCGGCCGTTCCTAGAGTGCGCAGCAACCCGGCACGACGCGCCGGGCACGCCACCCACCTCAAGGAATCGCCATGAATACCTTCAAGACGCTGTTCGCCGCCATCGCGCTCGGCGCCGCCGCGCAAGCCAGTGCGGGACAGCTGGAGCCTTCCACCCAGGCTTTCGTCGACGCGCTCGCCGCCAAGGGCGGCCAGCCGATCTACAAGCTGCCGGTCGCGCAGGCGCGGCAGGTGCTGGAGGATGCGCAGTCCGGCAACGTGGCCAAGCTGGCGGTGGACAAGCAGGAGATCAGCTTCGACGACGCCAAGGCGGGCAAGGTCTCGCTGACCATCATCCGTCCGCGCGGCGTCGATGGCACCCTGCCGGCGGTGCTGTACATCCACGGCGCCGGCTGGGTGCTGGGCAGCGAGAACACCCACGACCGCCTGGTGCGCCAGCTCGCCCACGGCGCACGCGCGGCGGTGGTGTTCGTCAACTATGCGCGTGCGCCGGAAGCGAAGTTCCCGGTGCAGGACGAGCAGGCCTACGCCGCCGCCCGCTGGGTGGTGGAGCACGGCAAGCAGCACGGCATCGACGGCAACAACATGGCGATCGCGGGCGACAGCGTCGGCGGCAACATGACCGCCGCGGTGACCCTGATGGCCAAGCAGCGCGGCGGTCCGAAGTTCGTCTACCAGGTGCTGTTCTATCCGGTCACCGACGCGAATTTCGATAACGGCTCGTACCGCGAATTCGCCAACGGCCCGTGGCTGACGCTGCCGGCGATGCAATGGTTCTGGAATGCCTATGTGCCGAACGAAGCCGCGCGCAAGAACCCGCTGGTCACGCCGCTCAACGCCACGCTGGAACAGCTCAAGGGTCTGCCGCCGGCGCTGGTGATCACCGACGACAACGACGTGCTGCGCGACGAAGGCGAGGCCTATGCGCACAAGCTGATGGACGCCGGCGTGGAGGTCACCGCGACCCGCTACCTCGGCACCATCCACGACTTCGTGATGCTCAACGCCCTGGGCGATACCCCGGCGGCCAGGGCCGCGGTGGAGCAGGCCGGCGGCAAGTTGCGCGCGGCGCTGTATCCGGCCAGGTAAGCAATCCGTTCGGGTGTCGGCGATGGCGCTCCGCGAGGGGCGTCATCGCCATGTCCACGCCATGGCGAAGCGTGCGAATTCGGCGGCCGCTGGATTCAACGGACGATCGGCCAGGTGCACCAGGCTCACTTCGCGCTCGATCGTGCGATCGCTGAAAGGGCGCAGCTGGATGCCCGGTACCAGCGGCGAATACGCCGGCACGAAGGAAATGCCGAAGCCGCCGGCGACCATGGTCTGGATCCAGTCCTCGCGCTCGCTGCGGAAGGCGATCGGCAGTTCCACGCCGAGCTGGCGGATCTCGTCGAGCCAGAAGCCCTGGTATTCGCAGCTCTCGCGCAGCAGGTGCGGCTCCAGCGCCGCCTCGGCCAGCGGCACGCTCTCGCGTTCGGTAAATGGATGCCCGCTCGGCACGGCGATATGGAACGGTTCGCGATACAGCGCATGGGTCTTGAAGCGCGTGTCGGCACCTTCGGCGAAGGCCATCACCGCCAGGTCCAGCGAGCCGGCGAGCAACTGTTCGGTGAGGTCGTCCACGCCGTTGTCGGCCAGCTGGATCTGGCACTGCGGCTGCGCCAGCCGGAACTCGCCGAGGAAGCCGAGGAAGCGCGCCGGCCCGATCGTGCACATCACGCCGATGCGCACCGGGGCATCATCGGCGTCCAGGAACTGCTTGCCGGCCGCGCGGGCCGCGGCCATGCCGTTGGCGATCTGTTCCAGGTGCGGCCGCATCAGCGCGCCGAACGGCGTGACCTGCACACCGTGCGTGTCGCGGATGAACAGCGCGGCGCCCAGCTCGTCCTCCAGCTTGCGCAGGCCGCGCGAGAGCGCCGGTGTGGTGACAAAGCACTGCGCGGCGGCGCGGGTGAAGTTGAGGTTGCGATAGACCGCCAGGGCGTAACGAATTTCTTGGGCTTCCATCGAAGTCACCCGGCCAGGATGGCCCATGGTAGCGGCCGCAAGGCCGTGCGACGCCTCAGGCGGCGAGCAGTTCGGCCAGTTCGCCGGGCGTATGGGTCAGCGCGTGCGCGCCGGCCTGCTCCAGTTCCTCGCGGCTGCCGAAGCCCCACAGCACGCCGATGCCGCGCACCTGGTTGGCCACCGCGCCGTCGATGTCGAAGTGGCGGTCGCCGATCATCACGGTCTGCGCGGGATCCGCGCCGAAATCCGCCAGCGCCGCGGCGATCATCGAGGCCTTCTCGCTGTGCGGGCTGCGCGGATCCGGACCGTACAGCCGGGTGAACGCATCGGCGAACGCAAACGATTCGACGATCGGCGTCGCATGCCGCTGCGGCTTGCTGGTCACGATCGCAAGCGTATGGCCAGCATCGCGCAGGCGCTGGATCATCGCCTCGACGCCCGGGTACACGGTGTGCTCGCGCCAGCCGATCTGGTGGAAGCGCTGGTGGTAATGCTCCACCGCCGCCTCGACCAGGGCCGGATCGTGATCGAGCAGCGGCCCGAAGCTGTGCCGCAGCGGCGGGCCGATCCAGTGGCGCAGTTCCGCCGGCGCCGGCACGCCCAGTTGCCGGAAGGCGTGCCGCACGCAGCTGACGATGCCCAGTTCCGAATCGATCAGGGTGCCGTCGAGGTCGAACAGGCAGAGCATGCGGGCGCGGCTCACTTGGACGCGCGGGCCTTGAGCGCGGCCACGGCCGGCAGCTCCTTGCCCTCCAGGAATTCCAGGAAGGCGCCGCCACCGGTCGAGATGTAGGAGACGTCCTTCTCGATGCCGTACTTCTCCACCGCGGCCAGCGTGTCGCCGCCGCCGGCGATGGAAAACGCGTCGGACGATGCGACCGCGCGCGCCAGCGTCTCGGTGCCCTTGCCGAAGGCATCGAACTCGAACACGCCGACCGGGCCGTTCCACACCACGGTGCCGGCCTTGGCGATCAGCGCGGCATAGTTCTTCGCGGTCTGCGGGCCGATGTCCAGGATCATCTCGCCGTCCTTGACCTGGTCCACCGGCTTCACCGTGGCCGGCGCGTGCGCGGAGAACTCCGGCGCGACCACCACGTCCACCGGCATCGGCACCTCGGCGCCGCGGCGCTTGGCGTCGGCGATCACCTTCTTGGCGGCGTCGAGCAGGTCCGGTTCGTACAGCGAATTGCCGACGCCGTAACCGGCGGCGGCGATGAAGGTGTTGGCGATGCCGCCGCCGACGATCAGCTGGTCGACCTTGCCGATCAGGTTCTCCAGCAAAGTGAGCTTGGTGGAGACCTTGGAGCCGGCGACGATCGCCAGCAGCGGATGCGCCGGATGCTCCAGCGCCTTGCCCAGCGCGTCCAGCTCGGCCGACAGCAGCGGGCCGGCGGCGGCGACGGGGGCGTACTTGATCACGCCATGGGTGGAAGCCTGCGCGCGGTGCGCGGTGCCGAAGGCGTCCATCACGAAGATGTCGCACAGCGCCGCGTACTTCTTCGACAGGGCTTCGTCGTCCTTGCCCTCGCCGACGTTCATGCGGCAATTCTCCAGCACCACCACCTCGCCTTCGGCGACGTCCACGCCGCCGAGGTAGTCGGCGATCAGGCGTACCGGGGTGCCCAGCTTGTCGCCCAGCCACTTGGCCACCGGCGCCAGCGAGGACTCGGCGTCGAACTGGCCTTCCTTCGGACGGCCCAGGTGCGAGATCACCATCACGCGGGCGCCGGCATCGCGCGCGGCCCGGATGGTCGGCAGCGAGGCGTCCAGGCGCTGGGTGGAAGTGATCCGGCCGTCCTCGATCGGTACGTTCAGGTCTTCGCGGATCAGCACGCGCTTGCCGCGCAGATCAAGGTCGCTCATGCGGAGGAAGGACGACACGGCGCAACTCCTGGTTGGAAGTGAGTAATGAGGGCGCCCTGGCGAGCGCGAACCCCGTATTGTCCCGCCCGCCCGATGACGATGCAAACCGCGGCGCGGGTATCCTAGGCCGCCTTGAGACAGCCACAAGGAAGCAAGCCCATGACCTCGGACCTGGTGCTGTACGGCTACTGGCGTTCCAGCGCCGCCTACCGCGTACGCATCGCGCTGAACCTGAAGGGGCTGGCCTACGAGAGCCGTCCGGTGCACCTGGTGCGCGACGGCGGCGAGCAGCACCAGCAGGCCTACCGGGCACTCAATCCGCAGGAGCTGGTGCCGTGCCTGGTCGACGGCGCGCAGGTGCTGACGCAGTCCATGGCGATCATGGAATACCTGGACGAAACCCATCCGGCTCCGGCTCCGGCTTTGCTGCCGCCGGATGCGGCTGGCCGGGCGCGCGTGCGTTCGCTGGCGCAGCTGCTGGCCTGCGACGTGCACCCGCTGGGCAACCTGCGCGTGCTGCAGTACCTGGGCAACGAGCTGCATGCGGACGAAGCCGTGCGCGGCAACTGGTCGCGGCACTGGATCGGCGAAGGTTTCCGCGCCCTGGAGGCGATGCTGGCGGGCCATGCGGCGACCGGGCGCTTCTGCCACGGCGACCAGCCGACCCTTGCCGATGCCTGCCTGGTGCCGCAGCACTACAACGCGCTGCGCTGGAAGCTGCCGATGGAGGAGTTCCCGACCATCCGGCGCATCGTGGAGGCCTGCCAGGCGCTGGACGCCTTCAAGCGGGCCGTGCCGGAGGCACAGCCCGACGCGCCGGCAGTCGATTGAGCGGATGGGTTGATCGAGGAGGGCGGCGGCAGGGCGGCATGCGCCCCGCCGCCTGAAGATGGCTTAGAAGCCGAGCCCGTAAGGATCGTTGCCGACCAGCTCGGCATTGTCGGAGCCGCCGCCTTCGGACAGGCGGATCTTCAGCGCCAGGCCGTCGCGCGAGTCGGCCTTGGCCAGCGCCTCGTCCAGCTCGATGCGGCCTTCCTTGTACAGGCGGTACAGCGACTGGTCGAAGGTCTGCATGCCTTCCTGCAGGCTGCGGTCCATCGCCTCCTTCACCTCGTGGATCTGGCCGCGGCGGATCATGTCGCGGATGAACGGGGTGTTGAGCAGCACCTCGGTCGCCGGCAGGCGGCGGCCGTCCTTGCCGATCACCAGGCGCTGGCTGATCACCGCGCGCAGGTTCAGCGCGAGGTTCATCAGCACGTTCTTGTGCGCCGATTCCGGGAAGAAGTTGAGGATGCGCTCCAGCGTCTGGTCGGCGTTGTTGGAGTGCAGGGTGGCCAGGCACAGGTGGCCGGTTTCGGAGAACGAGATCGCCGCTTCCATGGTGTCGGTGTCGCGGATCTCGCCGATCATGATCACGTCCGGCGCCTCGCGCATCGCGTTCTTCAGCGCCTCGTGATAGCTGTGCGTGTCCAGGCCGACTTCGCGCTGGTTCACGATCGACTTCTTGTGGCGGTGCAGGTATTCGATCGGATCCTCGATGGTGAGGATGTGGCCGGAGGTGTTCTGGTTGCGGTGGTCCAGCATTGCTGCCAGGGTGGTGGACTTGCCCGAGCCGGTGGCGCCGACCACCAGGATGAGGCCGCGCGGCTCCAGGATCAGGTCGCGGAAAATACTCGGGAGCTGCAGCTGGTCGATGCTGGGGATCTCGCTCTTGATCGCGCGGATCACCATGCCCACTTCGCCGCGCTGCTTGAACACGTTGATGCGGAAACGGCCGGCTTCCTTCACCGCCAGCGCCATGTTGAGCTCGAGGTCGCGCTCGAACTGGGGCACCTGGCCTTCGTCCATCAGCGAGTAGGCGATCTTCTTCACCATGCCGCCGGGCAGGCCGGTATTGCCCAGCGGGTAGAGCTTGCCCTCCACCTTGATGTTCACGGGGGCGCCGGTCGTCAGGAACATGTCCGACGCGCCCTTGTCCACCATCAGCTTGAGGAAGTAACCAATATCCACTCGTGTCCCCTGAAATGACGCTCACGCGTTGCAAACAACGATTATGCCCGCCCACAATACGCTGCGACACTCTTAGAGGAATGAGTGATGGTCCACATCTTCCCCGCGCCGGATCGCCGCCAACATGGCGTCCGCACGGTACTTTCCACCCTGATCCTGGCCCTCGTGCTGGGCTCGCTCGGCGGCTGCGCCAGCGTGCCTCCGCCGGACGGGTCCATGAACCAGGCGCAGATGCAATTGCAGTACGCCCGTGACGCCGGGGCGGCCGATTACGCCCCGGTCGACCTGGATTTCGCCCAGAACAAGTTCCAGCAGGCCCAGGCCGCCATGGCCAGCCGCAAGTACGAGGACGCCGCCGCCCTGGCCGAAGAAGCCCAGGCGGACGCCGAACTGGCCCGCGCCAAGGCGCGGCTGGGCGCCGCCCGCGCCCAGATCCAGCGCAAGACCCAGGCCAACCGCGAGCTGCGCGAGCAGATCGAGCAGAACCTGAACGCGCAGGAAGAGGCCGCCCAGCAGGCTGCCCAGCAGCAGCAGCGGCAGATGCAGGAACAGCAGCAGGGCCTGCCGGCGCAGGAGCAGACCCAGGACATGCCGGCGCCGTCGTCCTCCGTGCTGCAGCCGCTGCCGCAGGATGGCGGTTTCCAGACCCTGCCCCAGCAGCAGCCGCAGCCCCAGACCAACGATCAGGGAGGCCACCCATGAGACCGCTGCGCATCACCCTGTCGGCGCTCGTCCTCGCCGCCGCGGCCGTGGGTTCGGCCCAGGCCAAGGACGACATGGACGTGGCCCGCCTCAACAGCAGCCTGGACCAGCTCGCCCGCGACCCGGCCCTGAGCGGCTACGCCCAGGCCGAGCAGGCCCGCGCCCGCGACGCCATCGGCCGCCTGGCCCAGGCCCGCTCGCGCGACCGTGCCCAGGCGCTGTACATCGCCGAGCGGCGCGTGGACCTGGCCAAGGCCACGGCCCAGCTGCAGGAAGCCCAGTTGAAGGTCAACCAGCTCGACCGCGAGCACGACCAGATCCAGCTCGATGGCACCCGCCGCGAGGTGGAAGCGGCCCGCCGCGAACTGGATCGCCAGCGCATGCAGTACCAGATGGCCCAGGAGGAGGCCGCCCGCCTGCAGCAGGAGGGCGCCGCCGCCCAGGCCCAGGCCGTGCAGGCCCAGGCCCAGGCCGACCAGGCCAAGAAGCTGGCCGCCGCCCAGGCCAAGGTGGCCAACGCCGCCAAGCGCCAGGCGGATCTCGCCACCCAGGCGGCGAAGGCGATGCGCTCGCAGATGCAGGGCGATTCGGGCAAGTAAGCGTCGCTGCAGCCATGTACGAATGAAGCGCCCGGCGGTGATTCCGCCGGGCGTTTTCGTTTCCATCGAAAGCAATGTTTAACGCGAAAAAAAGCCTGCCGCGACGGTCTTTTCCAATGCGAACCGCGCTGTGATGCGCTTCTCCGCAACGCGCTTGCATGACCCAAAAGGCGGGAGTAGGGTCGAATACCCATGGGGCGCTCATGCACCATGGGTCACTGACCTGAATCATGCGCCTATCCCTCGATCACCCGATCACCTGCGTACCGGCAAGCCGGCGTGGGTCGTTGGCATGCGCATGGTTTACCACCGTTAGCGGGCGCACCGATCCCGCGCCCGCGGTTCTTCGCGAGGAGGTCGGATCATGTTCGAAAACCAGCAGCGTGACGATGTCGAAGCCTTGATGAAAGCCGACGCCGAGTTCCGTCGGTTGTACCAGCACCACAAGGAGCTCGACAGCAAGGTGCATGACGCCGAGATCGGCGTTCTTCCCATCGACGACATGACCCTCACGGGCATGAAGAAAGAAAAGCTCCACGCCAAGGAACGGTTGCAGCGCATGTGGGATGAACGCGCGCACAAGCATCGAACCATCAACTAGCCTGCGGTTTCGCATTCAAGGATGCGGCCCCGGAGCCACCCCGCGAGGGAACGGCTGCCGGGGCCGCTCCGTTTCCAGGGGATGGGGTCGGCTCGGTATGATCGGCGGTCTGAGGCGGTCCGGTCCGGGCTGCCCGCAAGCCAAGGCAGGAGCTTCCATGACGGTCCACCAGAGTGTCCTCGAACTGATCGGCCGCACCCCGATGGTGCGCACGCAGCGCCTGGACGCGGGTCCCTGTGAGCTCTTCCTCAAGCTCGAAAGCGCCAACCCCGGCGGCTCGATCAAGGACCGCATCGGCCTGTCGATGATCGAAGGCGCCGAACGCGCCGGGAAGATCAAGCCGGGCGCCACCCTGGTCGAAGGCACCGCCGGCAACACCGGCCTGGGGCTGGCGCTGGTGGCGCAGCAGAAGGGCTATCGCCTGGTGCTGGTGGTGCCCGACAAGATGAGCCGCGAGAAGATCTTCAATCTCAAGGCGATGGGCGCCGAGGTGGTGCTGACCCGCTCCGACGTGGCCAAGGGCCACCCGGAGTACTACCAGGACATGGCCGAGCGCATCGCGCGCGAAACGCCCGGCGCCTACTTCATCAACCAGTTCGGCAATCCCGACAACCCGGCCGCGCATATCGCCACCACCGGCCCGGAAATCCTCGAGCAGATGGACGGGCGCGTCGACGCCATCGTGGTCGGTTGCGGCTCGTCCGGCACCATGAGCGGCCTGTCGCGCTACTTCGCCGAGCACTCGCCGGACACGGAAATCGTGCTGGCCGATCCGGTCGGCTCGATCCTCGCGCAGTACATCAACGAAGGCGTGCTCTCGACCAAGTCCGGCAGCTGGATGGTCGAAGGCATCGGCGAGGATTTCCTGCCCTCCATCAGCGATTTCAGCCGGGTCAGGAAGGCGTATGCGATCAGCGACAAGGAAAGCTTCCTCGCCGCACGCGAGCTGCTGGCGAAGGAAGGCGTGCTCGGCGGTTCGTCCACCGGCACCCTGCTGTCCGCCGCGCTGAAGTACTGCCGCGAACAGACCCAACCTAAGCGCGTGGTGACGCTGGTGTGCGACACCGGCAACAAGTACCTGTCGAAGATGTACAACGACTACTGGATGCTCGACAACGGCTTCATCGACCGCGAGCAGCACGGCGACCTGCGCGACCTGCTGCTGCGCCCGTTCACCCAGCGCGACACCGTGGTGGTCGGCCCCGGCGAACTGCTGATGACTGCCTACACGCGCATGAAGCTGTACGACGTCTCGCAGCTGCCGGTGATGGACGGCAACAAGCTGGTCGGCATCCTCGACGAGTCGGATGTGCTGATGCATGTGCACGCGGACGAAAGCCGCTTCCGCGACCCGGTCTCCACCGCGATGATCAGCAACCTGCAGATCCTCGACATCCACGAATCGATCACCGCCCTGCTGCCGGTGTTCGAGCGCGGCCACGTGGCCATCGTGATGGACGGCGAGCAGTTCATGGGCCTGATCACCCGCATCGACCTGCTGAATTACCTACGCCGTAAGGTGCACTAGGCGCCAATTCATACTTGGCGGATGCTCGCCACCACGAAGCCGGCTGTCCGATGAACAGCCGGCCGACCGAGCGCACGAATTGAAGTGCGCAGGGTCCGTTGCGTCACGAAAGTTTGCTGAAATGGGTGGCCGACAAAGTCCCGGCCCGCGGAAGTCCGCTTCCGGTCCCCCTTTCTCCTCAAGAGGACTCTGCCCATGTGTGGAATCGTTGCCGCCACTGCCCAGCGTGACGTCGCCCCCCTGCTGATCGCCGGCCTGAAGGCGCTGGAATATCGCGGTTACGACTCGGCCGGCCTGGCCGTGCTGCAGGAAGGCGAGATCCGCCGCGTGCGCGAGAAGGGCAAGGTGCGTGAGATGGAATCGCAGTACCTGGCCGACCCGTTCCCCGGCGGCACCGGCATCGCGCACACGCGCTGGGCCACGCACGGCGTGCCGAACAAGGTCAACGCGCATCCGCATATCGCAGGCCACGTGGCGCTGGTGCACAACGGCATCATCGAGAACTACGCCTCGCTGCGCAGCGAGCTGGAATCGCGCGGCCACGCCTTCACTTCCGAGACGGACACCGAAGTGATGGCGGCGCTGATCGGCGAGCGCCTGGCTTCCGGCAAGTCGCTGCTCGATGCGGTCTCGTCGGTAGTGCACGAGCTGGAAGGCGCCTACGCCATCGCCGTGATCAGCGACAAGGAACCCGGTCGCGTGATCGGCGCCCGTCGCGGCGCGCCGCTGCTGGTCGGCGTGGGCATCGGCGAGAACTTCCTCGGCTCCGATGCGCAGGCGCTGATCCAGGTCACCAACCGGATGATCTACCTCGAAGAACACGACGTGGTGGAAATCACCCGCGACCGCGTGCGCATCTTCGGCCAGCACGGCGAGGCGGTCGAGCGCACCATCCACGAGAGCGAGCTGTCGACCGACGCGGTCGAGCGCGGCGAATACCGCCACTACATGCAGAAGGAAATCTTCGAGCAGCCGCGCGCCGTGGCCGACACGCTGGAGGCGCGCATCGGTCCGCACGGCGTGCTGCCGAATATCTTCGGCGTCAACGGCGACGAGCTGCTCGGCAAGACCAAGGGCCTGCATATCATCGCCTGCGGCACCAGCTATCACGCGGGCCTCGTCGCCAAGTACTGGATCGAGGACTACGCGCGCCTGCCGGTCAACGTGGAAGTGGCCAGCGAATACCGCTACCGCGAAGCGGTGGTGCCGGACGGCACGCTGTTCGTGGCGATCTCCCAGTCCGGCGAAACCGCCGACACCCTGGCCGCGATGCGCGAATCGCGCCGCCGCGGCTACCTCGGCACGCTGGCGATCTGCAACGTGCCGGAGTCCTCGGTGGTACGCGAGGCGGACCTCAAGCTGATGACCCGCGCCGGCCCGGAAATCGGCGTCGCCTCCACCAAGGCCTTCACCACTCAGCTCGCCGCGCTCGGCCTGCTGGCATTGCAGCTGGCGCGCCATCGCGGCCTGGACGATGCGCGCTATGCTGATCTCACCGCGCAGCTGCAGAGCCTGCCGAAGAAGATCGAGAAGGCGCTGGAGCTGGAGCCGCAGATCGTGGATCTCGCCGAGCATCTCATCCATCGCCAGCACGCGCTGTTCCTCGGGCGTGGCGCGCAGTACCCGGTGGCGATGGAGGGTGCGCTGAAGCTGAAGGAAATCTCGTACATCCACGCCGAGGCCTACGCCGCCGGTGAACTCAAGCACGGCCCGCTCGCGCTGGTGGACGAAGACATGCCGGTGATCGCGGTGGCGCCGAACGGCCCGCTGCTGGACAAGCTCAAGTCCAACCTGCAGGAAGTGCGCGCCCGCGGCGGCGAATTGCTGGTGTTCGCCGACGGCGCGGCCAGCATGGACGGCAATGCGGCGCGCGGTTCGATCCTGCGCATCGATGGCGGCGGCGATTTCATCGCGCCGGCGGTGTTTACGGTGCCGATGCAGCTGCTGGCGTATCACGTGGCGGTGTTGCGTGGTACGGATGTGGATCAGCCGCGTAATCTGGCGAAGTCCGTAACGGTGGAATGAAAGCCGGCTGCTGTTGCGACACAGTGTGGTAATGGAATAGAGATGTTTCCCAGGGAATAAAGTTGTTTCCTGGGTAATAAAGTTCTTTCCTGGCGCTGAGGCCTGCGGTCCGCAGAGCGCTTTTTGGCTGGCATGATCTGTACGGCCGCCCTGTTTGGATTCAGGGCGGCTAGGTCTGAACAGGGTGGCGGATCGTGGCTAAGACCCGATGACGTAATTTAAGATCAGTGCGTTCTCATCGCCCCGACGGCGCATCCTCGTCGGCCTCAAGTTCGCGCGATCGGTAGGTCCATCCTTCCACGGCAATACCTAGCTTTAGTTCGTGGGGGATGTTTTCAGTCAGTAGTTCCTCGACCTGACGTACGACGGCAAGCGCGCTGCGCGCATTGTCCAAGGTCAGTTTGGACTCCAGCGACGACAAGGGTTGGTTCATCGCGTTGGAGCTCATCACTGCTTCGAGCTGTGCTGTGTTGAGCACACGTCGATTTTGAACGTACTCAGGCTTCCCGTGTGCGATCTGATTGCGGAACGTCAGCAGTGCTTGAAGTCGCTGCCAGGGCTGGGCTCCTCTGTCATAAGCAACACCGAGGTTTGAGCACAGGAGCCTAATTTTCGCCCATGGCGAGATTTGCTCTAGTCGGCCCATCCCTCAACGACTCGATAGCCGATCGCGTTGCATAGAGCCTCGATGGCAAGGGAGCTCATGACAATTGAAGTCAGGATGTGCTCTTCGCGGAGATAGATCGGAGTGTGACGTTGAGCTTGGAATAGCGACGCCGCTGCCATCCTGATGAGCATGTGGTGCGGGGAGAAGTATCGCTCCTCGATCACCTCAAAACGCACTGAAGCATCCTGCGACATGCTGTGCTTCCCCCTTCATTGGATTCTTGGATCAGAGCCTGGAGGGCTCGCTGCGGCTGCACGCGCGCACTTACTTCTTATGAGGCCAGCAGCAATGGTTTAACCGGCGCCGCGGTCATCCTTCTTGGCCGAGTCGGGTCGGTTGGCTTTGTCAATTTGCCAGGCACCGATGCCGGCCATGACACCGGCCGCGCCCATGAATAACCAGCGTCGCTCATCGTTAGGCAGGATAAAGAAGGTGACGATCACCAAGCCTGCCAGGCCGAGCATGCCCATCCCGAATCGATAGCGCCGGACGTCCCCTTCTTCGCGTGGTGGATAGGAAATCACGCGCCCGATGCGGCCAACGATCTTGCGCGTCGATCCGCTGCTTTCTCGCAGCAGTGCGCGGCGAATCACCTGGCGTTCTTTCTCAGATAAGCGGCGTGACCCCTCATCGTCACTCATCCAACCATCCTAAATGTGGCGTCCAGTTCCGCGACATCGATCGCCCCGCTCTCGCAGAATTGGTTGTAGAAGTTGCGGCATAAGAGGCGCTTGCGTTCTTCGCTGGGGGGCGAGTGCTGTTCGCGGGCCCACTCTTCGACCAGTTCGCGAATTTCCTCTAAGAGCTCCCACTGGACGCCTTTACGCGTCCGAACTCCGGTGAGGAGAAACCCGTGATCGATCCGCGCTTCGGCCAGGCGAGCGAGGTAGCCGACGTCCGGCCGCGTGGCGTCCGCCTCGTAGGCCGCCTGGGTGGCTTTGCTGACCCCTCCGATGACCGCGAACTCCGACTGGGTCATTTTGAGTCGGGTTCGCTCCAGTCTGAGTCTATGCCCAAAAGTTTGGGATTCTTGATTTTTGTCTGACATCGTAAGAGAGTCTAGGGAGTTGCACACGGAGTCAAGGTGATGGGGACTGCCACGCTCGGACTGTCGGATATTCGGCAAGCCTTTGTCGATGAGGGATTATCGGTCTCGGAATGGGCGGACCGGCATGGATTCCCTCGAGGAAGCGTGTATGCCGTTCTGAGCGGACGCTGCCAAGGGCGCCGCGGGCAAGCGCACCGCATTGCGGTGGCCCTGGGCTTGAAGGCCTCTCACACCTCGATGTTGACCGAGAACGTTACGTCACCGGCAAGCCCGGTGTTCGTCGATGGCACATCGACGTTGGTAGCCGCTGAGGAGGATGCCCCTATGAGCTGATGTTTCGGGGGCTAGAAATGACTGACCCCAGCTTTGCAGGCTGGGGTCGTCAAAGGAACAAAGCGTTGGTCGCGCTGGTTCCCATTCTAATCCCCTTCCCGCACCGAGGTACAGGTCCCGATTTGTGGCGGGAGAGGTGCGTCTATCCCTTCCCCTTCCGTTTCGGGTGAGTCGGTCTTTGGCCCGCGGTCGCCCTATGGCTGGCGACCGCGGCCGGAGGGTTGGGGTGTGGCCAAACGAAAATACGGATTCGACGAACAAAAGATCGCCCGCTTCGAGCGGGAAGGGCGTGGTCAGGGCCACGGGGCATCTTATCGGCCATGGCTGACGATCCAGGACGTGCCCTCGCAGGGGCGCTCGACACGCGTCCACAGCTTCAAAACCGGACGAGAACACCACTTCCTTTCGGATCTGGAGACCGGCCTTTTCTTTCTCCTGGACTGGTCGGATCAGGTCACCGACATCCGCGAGCAGTTTCCGCTGGATCGGGAGCAAACACGGCAGTTGGCGCGGGACATGGGGATCGCTCACCCCAAGGATCCCACCACCCAGGTGGACATCGTGATGACCACGGACTTCCTGGTGGAAATGAGGGGATCGAAAGAGGCGTCCCTGACCGCGCGCGCCGTCAAGCCGGCTGACGAACTAGACAAGCCTCGCATCATCGAGAAGTTGGAGCTCGAACGCCGGTACTGGCTCGCGCAAGGCGTGGCTTGGCACGTGGTGACCGATCGGGAGCTTCCGAAGCAGCGAATCATGACGCTGAAGTGGCTCCATGAAATGCGTTCGCTGGAGTACCAGTCGACGCCTTATCCCGGGTATTGGGAAGACCGTTGCGATCGTTTCATCGAGCAGCTTCGACGCACGCGCGGTGGATCGATTCGCCACTTTCTCGCACACCTTGAGGAAGGCCTCGGTTTCGCCCCCGGCGATGGGATGACGGTGCTTCGCCATCTGGCAGCTAGGCAGATCGTCGTTATCGATCTGGACAGGGCTTTCTCGACCAACGACCCGCTCGACCGTCTGGCGCTGTCCACCGACACGAATCGGGTGATCCGGAGGGCATCGTCATGCTGAGACCGGGCGATTTGATCGACTACGACGGTGATGTTTCTCGACGCATACGACTGCTCTGGGTATCGGACTGCGGCACGGAAGGTGCGGTCATCTTGGTCGAGGACCGCAAGGCTCTGCCGGAGTTGGTGGGCGTCGACATACTGACGGATGACGTGAAGTCAGGTCGAGCGAAGCTCATGCTGGAGGATCCTTACGCGGTCTTCGTTGCTAGTGGTGATTTGAAGGATTCCTACAAGGCGATTCGTGACAAGGCTTGGCGCCACATCGAACACCTGGTGGCTCGTGTGCCGGACATCTTCGTGGCGCATCGGCGGTCTCGCCTGATCAAGGCCTTGGTCGTCGAACTCGAGCGGAAGAGCGATTCCTCGGAAGAGGCGAAAGACAAGGCGAGCGACCAGGCGAAAGACAGTGGCGAGCGAACCAGCCACGTCTCGCTTTACAAAAATCTTCGCCGCTATTGGCAGCGAGGGATGACCCCCAATGCTTTGATTCCCCAGTATGAGCGATCCGGTGGCAAGGGGAAGGAGCGGAAAAGCTCCCACGCCAAGCGAGGGCGCCGGCGGACATATGGGGGCGAGACGGGCATCAATATCAGCGAGGAGATTCGGCAAGTATTTCGCGTGGGCCTCCAGCGATTCTACGCCACTAAAAAAAAGCGCAAATCGACGCTCCGAGGCGCCTACAACGACATCATTGCGGAGTTCTTCTCAGACAAGCGCGTGGATCGCGAAACGGGAAGGGTGACGTATCAAGAGCGGACGGGCGAGGAGAGGATGGATGATCCTACCTACGATCAGTTCGTTTACTGGATCAACAAAGACCACTCGCGCTTAGATATCAAGCGGCGAAGGATGGGCGCCAGGCTGTACGACAAGGACTTCCGAGGTCTCATCGGAACCTCCAATGCTGAAGTCATGGGGCCGGGCGACCGGTACCAGATCGATGCCACCATCGCCGATGTCTACCTGGTGTCGCGCTTCAATCGCGAATGGATCATCGGTCGCCCGGTGATCTATTTCGTGATTGATGTGTTTAGTCGGATGATCGTGGGTCTCTACGTCGGCCTGGAAGGTCCCTCCTGGGTGGGCGCCATGATGGCGCTGGCCAATACCGCGGCCGACAAGGTCGAGTTCTGTAAGTCATTCGGCATCGATATCGATCCAGAGGACTGGCCTTGCCATACGCTCCCCGGGGCTTTGCTCGGCGACCGTGGCGAGATCGAAAGTCGCCAAGTCGAAACGTTGATTAACAACTTCAACGTCCGTATCGAAAACACCGCTCCGTATCGGGCTGACTGGAAGGGTGTCGTCGAAAGCCGGTTCCGTCTTCTTCCGGCCAAGTTCAAAAAGTTCATGCCGGGGTACGTGGAGCCTGACTTTCAGGCTCGCGGCGGTCGCGATTATCGGTTGGACGCGGTGCTGGACCTTCACCAATTCACCCGAATCATCATCGAGTGCATTCTGTTCTACAACAACCATCACGAGATCAAGACCTACGACAAGGATCGTGATGTGGCGGGCGACGGTGTGCCGGCCATCCCCAGTGAATTGTGGGACTGGGGCATCAGGAATCGCTCCGGCGCGCTTCGCCAGTTCCCTCAAGAGTGGGTGAAGTTCAGCCTACTTCCGGTGGGCGAGGCCACCATCACCACGCACGGTATTCAATTTCGGGGGTGCTATTACACCTGCGCCAGGGCGATGGAGGAGCGATGGTTTGATCGGGCGAGACAGAAGGAGCGCTGGACGATCCGCGTCTCTTACGATCCCCGCGATTTGGACATCATCTATCTCCACGACGCAAACCAGAAGTTTGGCTTCGAGGTCTGCACGCTCACCGATCGAAGTCGGGCCTATCGACACCTATCCTCATGCGAGATCGATCAGCAGGTGTTCCTGGAGCGCGGAGGACAAGCGGATCGCCGCGGACCCGCCGTCCGTGCGGGTGCCACCACTGACGCGGCGATCGAGAAGGTCATCCGCGAGGCGAAGGCTCAGGCGCCCTCGATGACGGGCGTCAGCGACGCAAGTCGCATCAAAAATATTCGCGACAACCGTGCAGCGGAGAAGGCGATCAATCGCCAGGCTGAGGTCTTCCGGCTAGGGCGTGCTACCGATCCGGATAGCCCGCCGCCGGCGAACGTCATTACCTTCCCCGGCACCGCGACGGCCGTCGAGGACGACTACAGCTCACTATCCATCGCGGAGATTCAGCTCTGGAGCCAACTCGGCCAGGATATCGGCCGTTGAGATATGTACACCCGCATAACGACTATCACCGACCACGATCCATGTCTCCCCGCTCGGCGACAGGCACGGATGGAGGTCCTGCATCACGGTGTTCATATCGTGGAAGTAGGCGCCGACCATCTCTGGGATCCATGGGCTCCACAGATTGTCGCGCGTCTTATCTAATTTACGCAGGGTCTTCTTTAGAAGGTTCGATCCTTCGGGGGCATCCGAAAACTGCCGTTTGATCTGTACATGAGAACAGAGCGTGGATTGGCGCAGCTCACGATTGTCGTCGCTATCGGCGAGATAGCCGAGCATCCAAAGTTCGACATTGTAGACGTCGGTGTAGTCGAACGAGTTGGGGTAAGGCGGGGAAAAAACCGCCAGGTCTGCGTTCGGCAATCCCTTCAGGGCCGTTCGGCAATCTCCTCGGTGAAGATCGTAGTTGCGCTCACTTCGATGCCGATAGCTGTGCACTTCGACGATCGCTTTCTGGGCACGCTCTTTGAAGATGCGATCCACATAAGGTGTGGAAATCGGTCGATCTTCCCAGTTGCGGCGATAACGTCGCCCTTTGCCATTGACGATGATGTTGCTGACCTGCACCAGCATGCCGCCCAGAAGTGCGCGAAAGAACCGGCGATGCGTGGAGTCCTGTAAACCATCGATCGCGTCTAGATACGCTCCAAGGCGCCCCGCCACGGTTCTATTAAAGACCCAGCGATCGGCTTGATTGGATTGAATGAAGGTCGGCGGCAATCCATCGAATCGACGGATGTTGGATTTTATCCCCTGCATCGTTCTGATGATCTTGGCGAGGCTCTTCGCCAGCGCGTCACCGTCATAGCTGGAAAGCTTGGCTTCGATGAGATCTGCCAGGTAGGGGTTGACCTCCACAGTGGCAGGCCTCACGCCCAAGAACTGGCAAGCGAGGGCGGTTGTTCCCGAGCCTCCGAAGGGATCTAAGCAGGTGCGAATGTCCCTCGCACTTTCCCGCACTGCCCGAGCAACCAGCTCTGGGGCGAATGCTTCCCGTCTAGGAGCATGCGGCGTAGGCCGACTCCTGGCGTCCCGCCTTGCCGAAAGCCCAGCTCCACTAAACGGCATTGCCCCTGGAACACCTTATTGGACAGCTCACGACTGTACTCGCCGGCCATCGCGCGTTTGACGCTTTTCATGATGGTGGCCATGGGGCTGCCATCATTGTCGAAGGGCTCCGCGCAGTAGCACACACGGATGCCGGCGCGCCGGCAGAGGTATTCGTAGTAGGCGCTCTCGTCGGCGTCCTGGAAACGTCCCCACCGACTGATGTCGTAGACCAGGACCGTGTCGAAGCCGGGATGTCCCAGTTGCACGTCGTGAATGAGTTGTTTGAGGGCATCACGCCCCTCCAGGCTCAATCCACTTTTGCCCTCATCGGCATAGGTCCGGACTACGGTCATGCCGTGCTGCACGGCATAGCGGCCCAGGGCTTCACGCTGATTCTCTGTGGAATAGCGCTGATGGTCCGTAGACATGCGGACATACTGGGCAACCCGGCCGGGTTGTCGCTCTCCCTGGTGCGACGGTGGCATCCACCCGCCCATGGCTGTGTCTGCGACGAGCCTCTTAACGCGCTGAGAGGCGATCATTAGGAAAAATGTTGGATAATGTCAAGGCATTCCAACACTTGAGGTGACGCCTACCCGGAGGAAGTCGCGCCAGACCGTCGCCGGCGTGTGGGTGGGAGAACATCTAGCAGTCGTAGGAGCGCGTCTTGCTGAGGACCGTTTAGCGTCCGGAATCGGCTCAACAATTGGATATCCCGAGGCTCCAGCGGGCTCGGCAGATCGTCAGAAACGATCTCCCAAGGATGGCAATCAAGCGCTCGAGCCAAGCGCTGGAGCCATTCCACAGTCAATCGGCGCTTTCCGTTTTCTAGCAAGCTGATTTGCTGGTTAGAGGTATCTAACTTGGCAGCTAACACTTCCAGTGATAGCCGTCGGGCTTCTCGCAATGCTCGGATCCGATTGCTCACACCGTTGGCTTCCATGTTAGAGGGAGGGACAAGGATGATGGCAGCGCCAACGTCGGGGATGTCGGTAGTGCGTTCCTCCAACTGGCGAGTTTGTGGTTAAGTCTTGCACCCAGGGGGGGGGCGGGGCCGTGATGAGAAGAAGGAGTAGCCTTAGTCTTCCTAATGTGCGCCGCCAGGCCGGCTCGGGATGCTATAGTCACGCCGCCCTGGCAATAGGCACTCGCGGCCTATCCCTTTACTCTGTCACCAAGTGACGTTGTTTGTTGACATATATGGTTCCCATAGATGTCATGTTGTTGGTTAGTGTCCATGCGCACCGCGCTAGGCATGCCAGGGCTAGAGTAAAGGAGGATCTACGATGAAGAAATCTGATCGTAAGACCCGCCTAGTCCTCGCGTGCATCAAGCTGGCAGTAGCTCTACTCCAGTTCCTGACTGCACTCGTGGACATGGCATCTAACTACTCTAAAGCCTATGACGCAGAAATGGACTCACTGCTACCAGCTCAAACCTAGTCGATGGGTTTTTGCACCAACGGACGAGGCCAGAAAGACTGGTCAGCGAATCAAGGGCGCAGTCGAGGCTCATTGGAGACCGCCTCATTTTTACTTTCATTTGCGTAAAGGTGGGCATGTCGCCGCAGTGCGTTCTCACATGCCAAGTAAATTCTTCTTCCGAGCGGACATCGATGATTTTTTTGGCCGCGTAAGTAGGTCGCGTATCACTCGATGCCTTAAGTCTTGGTTTTCTTATGCCGACGCTCGGGAAATGGCTAGCGAGAGCGTCGTAAAAAGGCCTGGCCTTGAAGGCTTCGTGTTGCCGTACGGATTTGTCCAGTCGCCCATTCTCGCATCGCTGGCACTGGAGAAGAGCGCGCTGGGCGCGTACCTGAGAAAGCTCAGTAGTCGAGGCGACCTTCGGGTCAGCGTGTATGTGGATGACATCATTATCTCTGGGGATAACGAGAGTGTCCTTGGCGAGGTTGGTGAGCGGCTGATTGATTTGGCTAGTAAAGCGTTGTTTCCTGTGAGCCGGGAAAAGAGAGAGGGGCCGGCGGAGGAAGTTACGGCCTTCAATATTCGCGTCTCGCGCGCTGCGCTTAGGATCACTGATGAGCGGATGGCCGAGCTTCGTTTGAGTTATCAGTCGGCTACATCTGAATTTTCCAGGGCTGGAATTCTTGGCTACGTCGACTCGGTCAGTCCAGCACAAGCCGATTCACTGCGGTAACGCTCTATAGGAAGGGCCTTGCGCTCGCAGTATCGTAAACATGTGGGCTGCCGCCTTTTATCCGTTAAGCTCACTCCGCTTGTGCCCTGCCGTCTGGCTTTTAAGCGCCTCAGTGCACGCATGAGGCTGGCGGTCCCAATCGCACATTGCGAGCCGGGTGGATGGCCGAGTAACCTCAGTTAGACCCTTAGACAGGAAGTCTTTCGATGAAGCTCATGCGTGCCATGGGACCATGGTTATTGATTGCTTTACTGGCTGCTTGCAGCCATCCGGCAGATCCCGCCGTCGACACTACTTCAAAGGCAGCGGCGAGCGATCTTCTAGTGCCACCGTCGCGGGCGGAGGATCTGCCGGCATGGCGCGCATTTGCCGGCAAGGTCATCCTGGCGGAAACCCATGATCAGGATACGCATCCCTATACCTTCATCGTTCCTCCTGGCGATGCTGCTGTTGCCGTCGAAGAGCGCAAGAACATCACTTCGGTCATTCATAGCCTGCTGGACCAGACCGCGGTGCCCAGTAACATGATCGCGGTCACGGGCGCCGATCCTGAGCTTACGGCGGAGGTTGTCGCCGCGGCTTTTCATGATGTGCCGGCGCGGTCGGTGCCGCAGCTGACCGTGCTCTATATCGGTTCCGCCGCCGGAGCGGAGAAAGCCAGGGGCGCCGTGCGCGCCGCAGGTGCGGATCTGCGGCTGCGCGTACTGGCCCCGGCGAAAAGTTAGCGCACGGCAGGCTTGGCAGCTGGCGAGTCCGGCGACAGGGAACGCAGGAACATGATCAAGGCCTGGCGCTCGGATACTGTCAGCGATACCGGATGCCCGCTGGATAAGCCACGCCAGTACACCTCCTGGTCAACGGCATCTTCAAGCGTGGCCACGCTGCCGTCGTGCATATATGGCGCTGTCTGCGCCACATAGCGCAAGGACGGCGTCCGGAACAGGCCGACGTCCGATGGCTGGTGCGTTACCATGAAGCGGCCGGTGGTAGCTAGATCGGCGTGCGCGGCGATCTCGCGTCCCACGGTGGCGCCATCGGTGGCGATCGCGGCGGCCTGCGACGTCAAGGCCGGCAGATTGCGCGCCACTTTCTGCAGGCCGGTGCCGGTGGCGTGAAAGCGGTCGTCGGTGAAGCGTGCGGGCGAACCCTCGATCCGGTGGCAAGAAGCGCAACCGGCTTTTCCACTGAAGATACGCAGGCCTTCACGCGCTTGTTGACTGAATGCCAGCGAGTTGTTTGCGGCCTGGTAACGATCGAAAGTGCTCTCCGGACGCGGCAAAGACCGGAGGTATGTGGCCAATGCCAGGCCGATGCGCGGCCGCCATTCGGACGCATCCGCCTTGGCACCGAAAGCATCGGCCATGCTCTTGCCGTAAGTCGGCGAGCGCATCACCGCATCCAGCGCTGCGTCGTCGCTGAAAGCCAACTCGCGTGGATGAGCCAGCGGGTCGAGGACAGCTTCTTCGAGCTTCTCGCGACGACCATCCCAGAACAGCGCGCCGGCCTCTGGCATGTTCAACAGGCTCGGCGTATTGCGCGTACCGGCAAGACCGAACACGCCGCGCGCAACGATACGGTTATCCGTATAAAAGTGTTCCGGCCGATGACACGTGGCGCAGCTGTTCTTGCCGTCCGCGCTGAGGCGGACATCGAAGAACAATTGCTTCCCCAATGCGATCAGCGATGCCTGATTCCGCGATGGGGCAGGATCGGCTACGGCACGCAGCACCATCAACGACCCGCCCAAGGCAAGCAGGGCGGCAGCGCAAAGCGCAGACAATTTTTGCCCGTGTGAATCCTTCACGACGACGAACTCCTGTCATGCCTCGGCCGCCTCGATCGCAAAAACTTGCTGATTGAAAGGCGTCAGGCTGTCGTAGGAGTATACGGCGCACAAGGATCAGTGACGGCATGGGTCCGCCCATGTCAAAAATCGACAACCGCAAGGGTCAGGCCGATGCTCATGGATGGCGAACGGTGTGCTGCGCGTGCGCGCATTGCTCTTCTGCGCTTTGGCCTGCTGGCCGTACTTCTCTACGCATTTGGGTTGAGCAGCGCTTTCGCGCAGTCGTATATCTACGACGGTAGCGGACGCCTGGTCGCGGCGACGATGGCCGATGGCAGCGGCAGCCAGTACGTCTACGACAACATGGGCAATCTGCAGCAGGTGCTGGATGTTCCCGCCGGCCAGTTGCGCATCTTCGCGTTCGCGCCGAATCATGGCGGGCCGGGTCTGAGCGTAACCATCAGCGGCCAGGGTTTCAGCACCACCGCATCGGCGAACAGCATCAGCTTCAACGGCACGGCCGCCACGGTCCTCTCGGCGACGGCCACGACGCTGGTGACGCAGGTGCCGGCAGGGGCGACCACCGGTCCGATCTCGGTGACGGTCGGCAGCAATACGGCAAGCAGCATCGACTCGTTTATCGTCGATGGCAGCGGACTGCCGCCGGTGATCACTTCCATGACGCCATCCATCGTCCAGGCCGGCACTGCGGTGACCGTACTGGGTCAGCATCTGTCGCCGGTGGCCGGGCAGACCAATGTCACTTTGAATAGTCAGCCGTTGGTGACGACAGCGATCACCGACACCAGCATCACGTTCAATGCACCGGCCAACCTCGGTTCGGGGCGCGTCGTGGTGCAGACCGCCTACGGCACGGCGACCAGTCCCACCGATCTGTTGGTGGTCCCCAGCGGCATCGTCTACACCAATGTCGCTGCAGTGGCTCGCCTTCCGATCGGGAGCGTGCAGGCGATGTCCTTGCCTGCCGGCAAGTACGGCGCGTTCCTGTTCGACGCCACCGATACCCGGATCAATACCTGGCTGAGTCTCCAGCTCAATGCATTAGGCACGGCGACGTCGTTGTCCTACAACGTCTACGACACCAACAATCAGCAGGTGGTGTCCGGCACCTTGTCGCCTTCGTCGCCGAGTCTGCACCTGCCGAAGTTGCGCAAGGCGGGCACGTACTCCGTTTATGTCAGGGGCATCGGCGCGGGTGGCGTCGCGGCTGCGGCGAATGTGACGATGGGATTGGAGGCGGCAACGCCCTTGACCGTGGACGATCCGAATGTCACTCCGGTCATCACCACGATCAACAGTCAGTCGAAGCGACTGCTCTTCAAGGCCATTACCGGGCTGGTGCTGCAGGTGCCGGCCGTGGCGACGACACCGCAAGGGCAGAACGTGGTGGTGTCAGTGAATGATTCGGCGGGGGCACAAGTGGTCACTGCGACGAAGTCGACGGCCACCACGCTGAACATGCCGGCATTGAAGGCCGACGCTGACTATCTGGTGACGGTGGGGCCGTCATCGAGCTCGACGGAGAATGTATCCCTGCAGCTCACCAGGCAGCCGGGCGGCGAACTGATCATCGATGGTCCGAGCCTCTCGACCACGGCGGGGCCTGGGCTCAATGCGTACTACACATTCACCGCGGCGCCGGGGGATAACCTTGAGCTGGCTCTGAGCAGTATCAAGAACTCCGCTGGTACGTATACGTCGTCGAACACCAAAGTGTTCGATCCGAAGGGCAACCTGATCGCTTCGAACAGTACCTGCGAACAGGTCAATCCAGGTTCGAGCTGCCGCCTCGGGCTGTCCAATCTTGCGGGCGGGAAGTACTCGGTGATCGTGGGCTCGGACAGCCTGACCACCATGAACTATCAGATCACTTTGACGCGTGATCTGGTGGCCGGTTTGACGTCGGGCCAGTCGCAGTCGATCAGCCTGACGCGGCCCGGGCAATCCATCCGACTGCCGTTCACCGGCGTCGCGGGTCAGTACTACGCGGTCTCCATCACCAACCCCGTGACCACGCCCACGGGCGGCAACCTCACAGTGACGGTCTTCAAACCGGACGGCACGACGCTGGTGACTAGCGGCGGTATCTACAAGTCGGGCGTAATCAACCTGCAGAACGTTCCGGCTAGCGGGACTTACACCGTGCTGGTCCAGCCGGATTATGGCTTGCCCGCCACCGCGCAGATCGGGCTTGCCCCTGGAGCGGTGGCGACAATGACGGCGGATGGCCCCACTCAGTCGCTGTCCGTTGTTGCCGGGCAGAATGGGTACTACCCGTTCACTGCTTCGGCGGGAGACAACTTGGAGTTCGCGTTGAGCGGCATGACGTTGACGGGGTGCTCCCAGTACACCGTCGCGGTGTATGACGGCAACGGCAACTACGTATCGGGCAACACGACTTCGGGCAAGAACTACCGCGCACACCTATGGAATCTGGCGGGCGGCTCTTATCAGATCGTGGTGTCGTCGACATGCGCATTCACCACATCTGCGACGCTTACGCGGGATGTCACCGGAGCTTTGGCGCTCAATCAGCCCATGTCGCTCGACCTGACCAGGCCGGGGCAAACCGCGCGGCTCTCGGTGAGCGCGACTGCCGGGCAGAACCTCGCTCTTGGCGTGAGCGGCTTGACCACGAACCCGGCGGGTAGCAGCGTCGTGGTCGCGGTCTACCAGCCCAACGGCAGCCAAGTGCAGACCAACACGACCAGTGTCTCGACGCAGACATTCAATGTAAGAAACGTGCCCGTCACCGGGACCTACACCGTGATCGTGAGCCAGGATTACGGCTTGCCGACCTCGCTCCAACTCACTCTGTTGCCGCAGGTCGGCGGCGCCATCGTGGCCGATGGTAGCGCGCAGACCATGGGCGCCCACTACGGCCAGTATGTCTATTACACGTTCTCAGCTGTCGCGGGCGAGAGCCTTGAGGTCGGCGTGAGCGGACTGACGTTAAGTACCGCTGGAAGCATCTCCGCGACCGTCTATAACGCCAGCGGTTCCAGTGTGGCTGGCACCAACCTGTCCACGTCGGGAACCACCGGCACGGTCCGCGTTTCCCTCTGGAATCTCCCCGCTGGCAACTACCAGCTTGTGCTGGGCAGTGTTTCAGGTAAGGACTCTTTCAGTTGCACGACCATAATCAGCCACGACGTGACAGCCAGCCTTGCAGCAGGCACCGCGCAGCCTATTAGCCTGACCCGCATCGGGCAGGCTGCGCGCTTGGCCTTCAACGGTACGGCCGGCCAGAACATGCTGATGACCATCAGCAACTACGCCACCACGCCTACCGGTCAAAGCATGAGCATCACGATCAATCGTCCGGACGGCACGACCTGGCAGAACACCAGCCCCAGCGGTGGCGCCAACGGCGGCACCGTAAGCATGCAGAACCTGCCGCAAACAGGTGTCTACACCGCCATCCTCGCGCCCACGTATGGCGTGACGGCGAACATGAACGTCACCGTGCAATAGCGCAATAGCGGCATATCAAAAGCGGCAAGGTGCCGCGCTTACAGCGCGGCGCATCCAACATCCAAGGATCGACCATGTCTGGAATCAAGGATCGTTTCCACGTCACCGCTCTGAGCTTGGGGCTTGTCGCCCTGTCCGGTCTGAGCCTGGCATCCATTCTTTCCGCTCAGCAGACCATCGCCCTGGACGCCGATGTGTCCGCGGATGCGTTGACCGCATTGAAAGGATTGGAAGCGCGGCCGCTGCTCCTGCCTGATGGGCGCGCGCTGACGCTCGACACCAGGCAACTGGTGCTTCGCACGAAAGATGCGGCAGGCAACCAGAAAGTGCCGATGCCAGAGCAGCGAGTTGGCGCCACCGCTGCGGTACTGCCGGACGGGCGTGTGCTGATCTGGGGCGGCGCGGACATGAGCGGTAAGCTGCTGCGCGACGGCCTGTGGTTTGATCCCCGCACTGGTGGCCTGGAGGCGGCGCAGCTTCCCGCGCTTCCCGCCGGCGTGGGCCAGTCGATCGCGGTACTCAGCGACGGCCAGTTGCTGGTGACCGGCGGTTGGAACGCATCCAACCGCTACATTGAGCAGGCCACGCTGTGGAATCCCCGTTCCGGCAAGGCACAGGATCTGGGTGTGCCGTTCGGGCCGCGCTACGGACAACACGCGCTGCTGCAAGACGACGGCACGGTGGTCTTCTGGGGTGGCATTGATGAGCAGTTGCACCCTATCACTGGCGTGCAGAGTTTCGATCCAGCGACCTGGCGGTTTGAGGCGAAGACCGGCCCCCATGCGGACGGCTCCGCGCTGAAAGTCGTCGCGACGCATCCCGGCGTGGACCAGGATGCCGTTGCTCCCGATGCGCTGGTGGGCGTTCGCTTCAGCGTTCCGGTCGACAGCGCTTCCGTGTCCGCCACCAACGTTTCGCTGATCGGCCCCGCCGGTCCAGTGGGTGCGAGCATTGCGGGAGTGCAAGACGGGCGACTGGCCTTTGTCACCCCCGATGAGGATCTGCTGCCGGCAACGCATTACACCGTCGTCCTTTCGGGCGTGAAGGATGGCAAGGGACAGGTACTTCCCTTCACCACCTTCAGGTTCACCACGGCGGCATTGGGTACCGGGGACAAGGATGCCGCTGGACAGCAAGTCGGCAGTTCGAGCACTGCTGCGGCGACGAGCGCACAACGCGCCAATGCATCGTCGGTGGCATCCGGCATCACGTACTACCGCAGCACCGGCATGGACAGGCTCGGCCACGTCGCTGCAGCGCGGGCCTGCCGTCCCGATGTACTGCGCCGGCCGCGGCTGTGCCGGGACAAGAGCTACTTCGAGGATGGAGCCTGGTACCCCGGCCAGGACAATGTGGGAGGTCCTGACGGTGGCCACTGGCGTGTGAATGTGCCGGACATGGCGCCCGACGAACTCGTCGCAGCGTTCGCGCACGACAAGAAGAGGGCCCAGGCGAAGGCCGCCGCCGCGACTAGCTCCATCGTCACGGGCCAGGTGCGCCTGGTCGACGGCCACGCCATCGGTCGCGTGCGCGTATCGGTGGGTAAGGTTTTCGCGTACACCGACGAGCATGGCAACTTCCTGCTGAGCGGCGTGCCGAATGGGCATCAGGCGCTTTTCATCGATGGGAGCAGTGCGGACGATGCTGGCCATCGCTATGGTCAGTTCGAAGTAGGCATCGATGTCAATGGTGGCGAGACCCGACTGCCGTATCGCATGTACCTGCCGCGCATTCTCGATCGGGACCGTATCGAAGTGCCGTCGCCCACCACCCAGGACATGGTGGTGACGCATCCGGATATGCCGGGCCTGGAAGTACATATTCCGGCGGGCACCGTGTTCCGCGATCACCACGGCAAGATCGTCACCGAACTGGCGATCGTGCCGATGCCGACCGATCGCTCGCCGTATCCGACGCCCGTCAACTTCCCGGTGTATTTCAGCCTGCAGCCTGGCGGGGCGGTCATACAGAACGTGCACGCCGATGTGCCGCAAGGTATCACTCTGACGTATCCCAACTACGGCAAGGTCGCGCCGGGCTATCCGGCGGAGTTCATTGCCTACTCGCCGGTCGATGGGTGGCGCGCCTATGGCAAGGGCCAGATCACATCGGACGGGACGCAGTTGAAGGCAGAAAGCGGTGTGCGCCTGACCGCGATGACAGTGGCAAGCTGGAACATGGGCACCCAGCACACGGGGGACCCGAATGCGGCCAAGCCGGGCGGCCCCTGCTGCGGTGATCCGGTGGATCTGATGAGCGGTACGCTGGTCGAGAGCCACACCGACGTGGCGATCAACGACATCATGCCCATCAATCTGACCCGCCAGTGGCATGGCGTCGGTCATTCGGCCTTGATGGATGCGTCCGCGACGCAGGACGCGCGCGGTTTCGGCAGTTGGCGTTCCAACTACGATATGTACGTCAATGGGGTCTGGGCCAATCCTGGCGTCCGACTGCCGGATGGCACCTTGCTGGCTCCATTCACGGCGATCGACACCAATCCGGGCAGCGACGCCACCTGGGCCTATAGTGGCAATGTGGCCAGTTTTGCGGGCGCGGTCCTGGACGCTCCCTTGGGCGGCTATCTGTGTGATTCCCCTGGGCTAGCCGAATGCTACATATTGGTCCTGACCAATGGCACGCGTTACTACTTCGAGGCCTACAACGGCCTGTATGAAATACGCGATCGCTTCGACAATCGCGTGCGCATCGTGCGCAGCGGCGGCCTGATTCAGCAGATCATTTCGCCGAGCGGTCGCTACCTCACGCTTCAGTACAACAGCGACAACAACATCTCGCAGGTCACGGACCACACTGGCCGCACCTGGACCTACAGTTATCACAACGCAAAGTTTCCGATAGCCGGCTGGTCGGCCGCAGGGCCTGGTAGTAATCCGCAGCAGGCCACGATGTACTTCCTGGATAAGGTCACTTATCCGGATCAGACCTTCACCAGCTACAAGTACAACGAGGACTTCACGCTGCCGGCGGGTGGCGGGTCGGGCTGCGCGGCGCCGTACCCGGGCACGATGACAAGCATGATCGATCGCAATGGCGCGACGGTCATGACCAATACGTACTGCGGGGAGCAGGTGAGCAAGCAGGTACTGGCCGATGGCAGTACCTACCTGTTCTCCTATCTATCGGGCGCCGGTGGGGCGGAGACCGACGTTACTGATCCGCTGGGCAACATGCGCAAGACTATCTTTGACACTGCGACTGGCTACCCCTTGTCGGTCACTCAGGCGGCCGGCACGCCCTTGGCTCAGACCAGGACATATACCCGCAATAGCTTCGGGCTGGTGCTATCAACCACTGATGCGCTTAACCGCACGACGAGTCTGGCCTATGACGGAAGCGGCAATCCTTTGACGATTACTCGGATGACTGGGACATCAGAGGCAGTGACCAAGAGCTTCACATGGAGTGGTGACGGCTTGTTGCTCAGTGGCACCGATGAACTAGGTCATGCCACGAAGCTGACCTATTTCGACGGGTGTGTGTCTGGTATCACCGATGCGCTAGGAAAGACTACGACTATCCAGTGTGATCCTCAGGGGAGGCCTATTGCGGTTACGGATCCACTAGGTCATCGAGTTGCTTTTTCTTATGTCGGAGGAGATCTTCGTGGCGTGATGGACCCGATGGGGCGAACATTAGCGCTAGGCGTTGATTCGTTAGGACGGAATATCTCTGTCATGGATGCTCTTGGTGGTGAGGTCTCCAAGTCCTACGACAGCAACGGCTTGCTCAAGACGGTGGCTGATGCTCGCGGGCAAGTAACTGCTTTCACGTATGATAACGAAGGCCATCTTCTGTCCGTGCTGTTGCCAAACCAAACTTCGATAACCTATCAGTACGACTCGCGATATCGAATTAAGCAGCGGATAGATGCGCTTGGGCAAGCCGAAACTTGGTCGTACGATGCTGCTGGCAACGTCGAGACATACACAGACAGGCGCGGGCAAGTCACTAACTACGCAGCCCACGATGCTCTTGGTCGCTTTACGAGGGTGACATATGCAGATGGCTCAACAATCACTGCCGATAACTATGATGCAGTGGGTCGTCTGAAGCAGATTACGGATTCGAGTTACGGAACGATGACGCGTTCTTTCGATGACTTCGATCGCGTCATCGGGGAATCTTCACCTCAAGGGTCAATCAGCTACGCGTATTTCGCGAACGGGCTGCGCAAGTCTATGACCCCGGCGGCGCAATCGACCGTGTCTTATGCGTTCTATGACAACGACCTATTAAAGAGCATTAGTCAGGCTGGCGAAAATGTGACGTTCAGTTATGACGATGCGCGTCGCCGCCAGACAATGACATTGCCGAACGGAGTCGTTTCTACTTACGCATACAACGATGCCGGTCAAGTCACAGGCATAAGTTATGCGAGCGCTGGCGGTAGCGCTATTGGTGATATTTCATATGCATATGATCTTGCGGGAAGGCGTACCAGTGAGTCTGGCAGTCTTGCCTCGCAGAAGAAGAGTCAGCCAACGACTGCTACGAGCCTGTTCGACGCAAATAATCGTCAAGGAAGCATCAACGGGCGATCACTCACATACGATAAGAACGGAAATCTGCTGAGTGATGGTCTGAACACCTATGTTTGGAATGCGCGTAATCAGCTTTTCCAGGTAAAGCAGGGGGCTACAGTTGTCTCCCAGTATCAGTACGACTCGATGGGCAGGAGGGCCGCAAAGACCATCGGCGGATTGACTACTAGCTTCTTGTACGATGGCTTCAATGCAGTGCAAGAGACTCAAGGCGCGGCTGTCAACTCCATACTTACGGGGCTCGCCGTGGATGAGCGCTATGCCCGTAACGAGGGGGCGGCCAGAAGTTACTTTCTTACGGACGCGCTCGGTAGCACCGTTGGGCTAACCGACGTTGGAGCTTCCCTAATCCAGCGCTATCAGTATGAGTCTTACGGGGACGTAGCCTCGACCGGAAGTGCCTCCAATCCGTACCAATATACCGGGCGTGAGAACGACGGTATTGGCTTGTACTACGATCGTGCGCGTTACTACAGCCCTCTACTTGATCGGTTCATCTCAGAGGACCCGATAGGGTTCAATGGTGGACAGGTGAATTTCTACGCCTATGTGGGCGGAAATCCGATCATGTATCGGGACCCCTATGGGCGTGAATTGATATTGGCGGCCATTGGAGCCGGTGTCGGCGGCGTCTTGGGCGTCGTGAACGGATATTTGTCTGGCGATTCCGACTGGCAGAGTCTGACAATCGACTTTCTCGCTGGCGCGGGCACCGGAGCTCTGGCGGGACTCACTAACGGTGTGACGCTGATTGAGGCGGCAGGCGCCATTGGGACACGAGCTGTGGTCAGTGCGGGAATTGAATCCACTCGGCAGATAGCTAAGGGTCTGTTGCCATGTCATGAGATGGATATCAGTCGAGTGGACATCTTGATAGCTGGTGTCGGTAGTATTTATGGTGACTTAAGTGGACTGGGCGCTGAGGGAGTTATGGGTGCGCGTTGGGCTACAGCGTTTGGTGGAGGTATGGGTGGAACTGTATCCACGCCTGCTGCCATTGCCGAAGGAAATGCGTCTGATGCAAGGTGATGAATGAATACTGCCATTGTTTACATCCTGACTTCTCTGTTCTTGGCGATAATTCTCGCGAGCGCACGAAGTGAGCCGAGGCAAAAGTTGGATGACGAGTTCCGTTACCAGCCCGCGCTTATCAAGGTCTTATTGATCTGCTCTTTTGTGCCGATCGTGGCAGTAGCCTTTATCTATACAGTGGCGAGATCTAAGCCTTCTGGTGCCAGCCTTGCGTTATTCATTCTTGGTGGGGTGTCGGGTACAGGGCTATTTTTGTATGGCTACAAATACTTCAAATCTCTTGTCGTTAGCGTAAGGGACGAGGGGGTGGCAGTAATAAGCATTAAAGGGGAGCGGCTGATTCCATTTAATGCAGTGAAGAAAGTCATCTATCTATGTCCAGCTGGTCACGGTGGGATGTTGTGTTTGTACGGTGATAGGAACAGGAAATTGATCCAATTCTCAGAGACTATCTCTGGAGTGGAGAACATTGCTAGATTGATTCAATCTCGATCGATGCGCTACGGGATTCCTTTTGAGGTCAGGGACAGGAGGAGCTGAAGTCAGCTGATCAAGGCTTCTGTGGCGAGGATACCCAACAAGTTCGGCATCGCGGTGCTCGGGGGAAGGCCGGAGCTGGGCAATATGGTACGCCCCCGCTTTCGTAGACGGTTAGCTGCTGGATTTTGAGTTAGCCGCCTCGAACATCATTGGCGCAAGGCCTCCCAGATGTCCATGGCGGCGCTGCCGGTTGTAGAAAATCTCGATGTAATCGAACAGGTCGCTGCGTGCTTCCTCGCGACTGCCGTAGATGCGGCCTCGCACCCGCTCCTTCTTCAAGCTGCTGAAGAACGACTCCGCCACGGAGTTATCCCAGCAATTGCCACGTCGGCTCATGCTGACCTCTAGGCCATGCTCGCGACAGAATCGACGCCAGTCGTCGCTGCCGTACTGCACGCCTTGATCGGAGTGGATCACTACGCCTGGTGAGGGGTGACGCCGCCAGATCGCCATTAACAGCGCATCCATCGCCAGCTCACGTGCCAGGCTGGATTTCATTGACCAGCCAATCACTACACGCGAATACAAGTCGATGACGACGGCCAGATAAAGCCAGCCTTCGGCCGTGCGCAGGTAGGTGATGTCTGTGACCCACGCTCGATCGGGGTGCTTGACGTTGAACTGGCGTTGCAGTCGATTGGGCGCGACCACCGCTGGCTTGCCACCCTTGTAGCGACGTCGAAGCGAGGAGCGCACGGAACGAAGCCCGTGTTTACGCATCAGGCGCTCCACACGTTTGCGAGTAATGTGTTCGCCGGCCTCGGTCAAGTCACGATGCACGTTGCGGCTGCCATACACACCTCCTGAGGCGAGATACGACTCCTCGATATGCATCATCAGGCGTGCATCTTCCTTCGCGCGTGCTGACAGCGGTTGCTTCAACCATGCTTAGTAGCCGCTGCGCTCGACTCTGAGCACACGACACATCGTAGTGACGCGAAACTGCTGACTATGGGCCTGCATGAAGGCGTACTTCGCCCTTACCCCTTGGCAAAGTACGCGGCTGCCTTTTTTAAAATGTCGCGCTCCTCTTCGGCGCGACGCAGCTCGGCACGAAGCCGAGCGTTCTCCTGCACCAGGTCAACGTCCTTCTGCGCCTTGCGCGCATCGCGACTGACACCGCGATCACGAAGCCATGCGTAGAGGCTGTGAACGGACACACCAAGTCGCTCGGCCACCTCGGCCACAGGGTAACCACGCTCGCTGACTTGCTTGACCGCCTCGGCCTTGAACTCGTCGGTGAAACGCTTGCTGGTCATAGATCCTCCGATCCTCAATAGACACTATCAGGTGCCTACGAAATCGGGGGCGTACCAGCCTTCGTCCTGGTGTGTGTGCCGACGTACAGAGCTGGTGCTGACCAGTGCGTAGCATCGTGGTGTCACAGATGTCGCAATCCGGCGACAGGAGTTCATCATGGACAAGAACCGAATCGAAGGCGCCAAGCATGAAGTCAAGGGCGCCTGAAAGAGGCTGCTGGGAAAGCGACCGGGAATCCCGCCAAAGAGGCGGCCGGTCGCTTGGAGAAGGATGCAGGAAAGCTTCAGAAGGACGTAGGCAAGGCGCGTGACGACGATAAAAAGCGCTGAATATATCGCCAGGGAAAGTTGAGATGTCACCTATCTCTTCATCCTAATTACGTGCAAACCCAAAGAAGTTCCCGACAAAGAAGCTCGGGCCTTCTTTGCTTGGCTGCGGTCGCATGATGACTTTCCCATAGGGGGTTCATATGAAGGTAAATCCCGATCCGACTGAAGAAGGTCTGCTCCGCTACCGAGCAACAAACGGATTCTTTAACCTCGCCGACTTCTTTGTAGTGCGCAAGAAAGCGACTCGACTTGTGCCGTGTCGATGCAGATCCTATTGTGTCGAGCCTTGCTCGGGCAGTTGTGGCTGCCAGGCATGCGCATGGCGCGCGGCAGCGGACGGGCAGCCAACGAAGAGAGGCCGGTTGCAGCGTTGAATGATGGGACAGCAGATGCGAGGCGCCTCACTGGACGCCCGAAAGACGCACTCGTTCGGGGAGTTCGACCAATGTCTGCGGCCGGCCAGACGCGGGTGTGGATGGGATCCGCCGCGTCTGCGGTGCGAGAAGCCGTCCGGCCGCATCGTTTTTGAAGATGCAGTGCTGCAGGTCTATTGAATACCTGGCTCGCTCGACCAGGGCGACGCGGCTCATCAGGGCGTTGGTGCTCTTGCTGAGCTCGCGAAAGCCGGATCCGCGCGCACGGTCGAGCAGTCACTGACGGCAATTGCCATGGCGGTCACGATAATCCAATACCCCCCAAGCCCGGTTTGCCGAGATCTTCTTGCGCCCCTACAGCGTTTGCCAGATGCCTCAGATCCGACCCATGAGGACCAGCACGATAACGATGACCAATATGATGCCGAGGCCTCCGCTTGGGAAATAACCCCATTGCCTGCTGTACGGCCAGCTCGGAATGGCGCCGATCAATAGGAGGATTAGAACGATTAAGAGGATGGTGCCGAGTGTCATGTTGCGTCTCCTTGATCTTCCGCTTGAGCATCACGCCCCGCTGGCCATCGTCAAGGTCGACGCATGATGTTTCAAACGCTTCTATCCAACGTGTCATTGGACTGAAGAGATAGTGGTCTATTGGCGCCTTCGCATTCCGTTCGGTAGCGAACGTTGGGGGACTATCCGCGCGGGAGGCGATAAGTGTTGATGGCTGCTCGTGCGACGTCCCCCCGCTTTCAGTAGCGGGAGGATTTAGAGTCCAAGGTCACTTTAGCTGCTTCGCATAGTCAGCGGGCGTGAGCCCACCTAATGCCTTCCTGGTCCGCTCCTCGTTGTATTCCCGACGCCAGTTTTCGATCTCGGTGCGTGCATGCAGCAAGCTCGGAAACCAGTGTTCGTTGAGGCACTCACCACGCAGCCGTCCGTTGAGCGATTCGATGTAGGCGTTCTGATTGGGTTTGCCTGGCTCGATCAACCTCAGTTGCACGCCGTGCTCATGAGGCCGCCATGCAATAACGACTCATACCGCATTTTGCTTCAAGTCGCTGAGCGCGCTAGCCGAAGTTGCGAGAAAGGTCTCCTGGATACGCCGCTACAGCTTCATCGCTGCCTGCCTTGCGCAACGAAAGGGATCGACGGCAGCACATAGAGCCGGCCTGTTCAGTCCGCCGGACTACTTTGGTACTGGCAACGCCAGATCCATCAGTTGCCTCAGAAGATTTTCCACAGTTCCTCGCGCCAATACTTTGCCCAACGTTTCCCTGCGGGGTGATGCTCTGCCCGACGCGTCGATGATCTCTGCGAAGAGTTCTCCGCTGCTAGCCGAGGTGATTTTTAGGGTGCATTGGTATTCATAGTCGCGGGTAATATGTACCCGCGCGCCGGTTATCTGAGCCCTTTCAAGAGCTTCGTCCTCCGGCGGCACAGGAGAGTCTCCACGCAATGCCTCAACTTTGACGGATGCGATGGTCACCTGACTTGCGCCCGCGGCGAAGTTTCGAAACTCCGGAAGAACACTGCCCATAATGATGGATTTAACACGATTATTGTTTACTTGTTCTTCGTGTGCCCGCTGTTGCCGGAACTGCTCGGCGGCGTTCGCTGCCGCGTCAAGGGCCTGTTGGCGAGCCGCAAATTCTGATCCCCAATCTTTCATCGGTATCTCCCTTTGGTGGCTACCTGGAATCACTTGTTGGGACGATTGGGTCCGATTCAATTAGCCTTAAGTGGGAGCCATGCCGCTGACTCGCTAGGCTGCCTGTCGTTGCTCGTAGTATGGTCGCGTGGGTAAATCAGTTCTTCAGGCTGAGAAGCCGCCCCAAGCAGGATTGGCGGCGCAGGAACGCCATGCGTCTAACACGCTGGTTAGCAACTAGGGACTTGCTTCCGCAATTGCTTAGCCGATGCGCACAGTGCCGGGAGGGACGAATTTATCCAAGACCAAGTCCAATGGCCGATGATAATGGCCGCTTCCATGATGCGACCTGTTGAGTGAAGGGTGGCCGAAGACTCCCTCCCACCAACTTGCCGCAGCTTCGGGAAGCGAACGGTTGCCGTCAGCGAAACGGTGCCAGGTCTCGAGCTTAAGCCGATTCATCGATCCCAGCAGACTGCGATCACTGGTATTGGCGTATATCGACGGCGCTTCCCAAGCCGACAATTCGGCGGCGCACTGGGGCCATTCCGGGTTGAAGTCGTAGTGCAGTAAGGGCTTGAAGAGCTGCTGCCCTGCGTGAACGTGTAGGCACTTCAGGAATTCAGCGTGGCCCGCGAGCACAAGCCCCGCACCAGTACCGACATTTAGCAGCGTCACGAACGGCTTGCGCTCGAAGAAGTCGAGATCCGCGTACCACTCACCCAGTGGATTGGTTGGCACAGGAGGTTCTGGCAGCCTGGCCGGCTGCCGAAGGCGCTTCAATAATTTGGTGGTGCAACACAGCGTGACCATCGCGGAATTCTAGCGGTGATCGCTAGCTTGTTTTCTCAGCAAACTTTGCCAATCAGGATGCGTCTACCTCCTGCCGGAGCAGAGAGCGCTGGCTTGAGTGCGATTGGCCCGCGTTATCGAGGGAATACTAGGTCGACACTGCGGCCAAGTACGCGCCCGACCGTCACTCGTGCGACGCCTTCACGCTTTTGAGCCCTTGGCCTAGATGGAGTGTCATCTGGCTCCCTTTGGAATTCGCTAAGGCTTGCCTAGAAGCTCGACCAGTCGCGACTCGCATGGGGAGAGGTCATGACCCCGTCGTTGCGAGATCACGAACACGAGCGGACCCAGGTGCCAGGCGCGGCGTTCGAGTTCGACGAGTTCGCCGCTCGCCAGATCCTCGCTGACGAGGTGTCGCGGCATGTGGCCCCAGCCGAGCCCGGCCTTGAGAAGATCACGCTTGGCGCCGAGATCGTTGACCAGCCATAGGCGCTTGCCGGCCACGCCCTGTTGGGTCTTTTCTGCTTCCGGTTGGTTGTCCGTCACGACAATCTGGACATGCCGACCGAACTCGTCCACGGGTATGGGTTTCGGAGTCGAAGCGAGCGGATGGAACGGCGCGCAAAGCGTCATCATCTCTGCCTCGCACAGCCAGTGGCGTTCCACGGCATCCGGGTTCACCTCCGGCACATTCTGGACAGTGACGGCCAGTGCACACGTCTTTTCGAGCACCAGTCTCTCGCCCCCCTGCATGGTCGTGATGCGCAGGTTGATCGCGGCGGTAGGGAACTCTGCTTGCAGCGTCCGCAAACCGTCGATCAGCTGGGCGCGGGGGAAGTAGACATCGACCGCCACCGAGAGCTGGAACGCCCCGACTCGGGCGATCGAGCCGGCGCGGGTCTTCATTTCTTCCGTGCGTGAAATCACCGCCCGCGCGTCCGGCAGGAGGCTGCGCCCCGCCGCGGTGAGCTGCGCCTGGCGGGTGTCGCGATCGAACAACTCGACATCGAAGGCGCTTTCCAGCGCCTTAATCGCGTGGCTGATGGCCGACTGCGCGCGGCTGAGCTTCCGCGCCGCACCCGAGAAGCTTCCCTGGTCGCATACCGCAACGAACGCACGCAGCTGGTTGATGGTGACGTTGTCGAGCACGTTCATCCAATAAATAGATCGAATTAAGCGATGTTTCGTCAATTGTCCTGATACGTCAAGCAACCCATCTTCGTCTGGACCTTAAACACAGAACGAAGGATGCATGACATGAACAGACTGACTGGAAAGACCGCCGTGATCACCGGCGGCGCCACGGGTATCGGCCGTGCCGCAGCAAAGCGTTTCATCGAAGAGGGCGCCTTTGTCTTCATTTTTGGTCGCCGGCAGGACGTGCTCGACGCGGCCGTTGCCGACCTCGGGCCCCATGCCCGCGCGGTGAAGGGGTCGGTCTCGGACGAGGCCGACCTCGACCGACTCTACGCGGCAGTGAAGGCCGAACGCGGCACCCTCGACATCGTCTTCGCCAATGCCGGGGCGGGCAGCCCGCTTGTGCTTGGAAAGATCACCGCTGAGCACATCGATGAAACCTTCGACACCAACGTGAAGGGCACGATCTTCACGGTCCAGAAGGCGCTGCCGCTGATGGGCAAGGGCGGTTCAATCATCCTGACCGGATCGAGCGCCGGCACCACGGGCGCCCCGGCATTCACCGCTTACAGCGCGAGCAAGGCGGCGGTGCGCAACCTCGCGAAGACCTGGGCTGAGGATCTGAAGGGCACCGGTATCCGGGTGGACGTGCTTTCGCCCGGGGCGACGGCGACCGAGCTGGCGAAGGAGGCGTTGGGCGAAGAGGGCCAGAAGGCGTACGGCGCGATGACACCGCTCCAGCGCATGGCCGATCCGTCGGAGATCGCGGCGGCGGCGGCTTTTCTCGCCTCGCCAGACAGCAGCTTCATGACCGCCAGCGAGCTCGCCGTCGACGGCGGCCTGGCACAACTCTGATGCGCCACGTCTGGGCGGTCGCTCCCTTCGATAGCCGGAGCCGGCAGGGCCGTAGTCAACAATGAAATGCAGAAAGGAAAAGCCCATGAACAAGCATAGCGAACAAAAATTGGCGGGAAAGATTGCGGTCGTTACCGGTGGAAGTAGCGGGATCGGCCTGGCTACAGCCAAGCGCTTCGTGGAAGAAGGCGCGCACGTTGTAATCACGGGGCGACGAGAGAAAGAGCTGAGGGAGGCCGCGGCCTTCATCAAGCGCAACGTGACGACGGTTGTCGGCGACGTGTCTCGTCTGGACGATCTGGACCGGCTCTATGCCGTCGTGAAAGAGAAATATGGTCACATCGATATTCTCTTCGCTAACGCGGGCGCGGGGACCATCGCGCCGCTCGAGGTAGCTACCGAGGCCCATTTCGACCAGACCTTCGACGTGAACGTGAAGGGCGTGTTCTTTACGGTGAAGAAGGCCCTTCCCCTGTTCAAGGATGGCGGCTCGATCATCCTGAACTCTTCGGTCTCCAACGTGCTGGGGCTCCCGGGGTTCAGCGCCTACGCCGCGAGCAAGGCGGCTGTGCGCAACCTCGCACGCGCCTGGACCCTGGAGCTGAAAGACCGAAGGATCCGCGTGAATTCGATGAGCCCCGGGCCCATCGATACCCCGGCCCTGGAGACGACGACAGGCCTTACTGCAGAACAGGCCAAGGAAGCCGCGGCGCAGTTTGCCATGCAGATCCCGATGGGTCGCAGGGGCATGCCCGATGAAGTCGCCGCTGCCGTTGCGTTCCTCGCCTCCGATGAAAGTTCTTACATCACCGGTATCGATCTTGCCGTCGACGGGGGCATGGCGCAGGTCTGACCCCGACGTGGTCCTACGGCTGGGCCAGCCGTGGGACTGCGCTTACCCCATCGCAAAGGAGATTCCCATGTACGACCGATCCACACGTTCGGAGTTGATCCGTTTCGCACGCGTCGATGCAGGCGCCATCGTCATCGACGTCTACCCGGGCGATGGCGACTGGACCCGCAGCTTCGCCGACATCGTCGGTCCCGAGGGGCGGATCTACAGCTTCGTGCCAGCCGAAGTCGCCCACTTCAAAAACGATCCGCTCGGCAGCATGCGCAGGCTGGCGAAGGAGCCGGGACGGGAGAACGTCGAAGCCGTCTCGGCGGACCTCGTGGCGATGCGGGAGGTCACGCAACCGGCGGATGTATTGTGGTTGCACTTGTTCTACCACGACCTGCACACCGACCTGATTCAGGCCAGGGGTGCGACGGCGGCCGGCTTCAATCGAGCCGTCTACGAGCGACTGAAGCCCGGTGGCTCGTACGTCATCGTCGACCATGCGGCCGCCGCCGGGGCGGGCACGAGCGAGGCCCGGTCGTTGCATCGGATCGAACCTGCGTCCGTGCGCGAGGAGGTGGAAGCGGCCGGCTTCATGCTAGACGCGGAGAGCGCCATGCTCGAGAACAACGACGATTCGCATTCGGTCAAGGTGTTCGATCCATCCATCAAGGGCGACACCGACCGGTTTGTTTATAGGTTTGTGAAGCCCTGAGAGGTTTCGGATCCCCTGACTTTGGACTCTAATTCGTCCCGCTACTGAAAGCGGGGGACGTCGGTTTCGCTAAGGGTGGCCTCGTGGTCAACCATGCCGTCCACGAGAATGATGCTGGTGATGTCACCGCCGCGCGAAGCATTGCCGGCCTTCGTCTCTGGCACTAGTGGAGGATCGGCGTATCGTGGCGGCGATGGTAATCATCGATGCTTGTCAGAATTCGCTGTCGAATGGCACTCTCGCAGTCGACTGTCCCAAGGCTACAGGGGAAATGGTTTGCGACAAACGTCACTTCCCCGTCATCGTCTTCAAGACTCGCCGACCAGCTCA
>Ga0207667_10000687_pt1 | contig 43871 bp, 33 predicted proteins | sample KBSCornC52_FD_184301 | JGI IMG/M metagenome (GOLD analysis project Ga0207667, IMG submission 184301) | Corn rhizosphere microbial communities from Kellogg Biological Station, Michigan, USA - KBS Corn C5-2 (SPAdes) (version 2) | ecosystem: Host-associated > Plants > Roots > Rhizosphere > Soil ... | reverse complement strand
ATTGGGCACACGTACAGCGCTTGAGCAACGCCTGCACCAATTCCGAGCGCGAGCGCACGGGGCGACTTTGCGCCTCGCACAAGCGCTGTACGTGTGCCCAATCGATGCCCCGGCCGTCATCCACGATTTCGAGTCGGTAGCCCTGCCCTGCGCGGCGAGCGATGAAGCGAAGCCGCCCGCGCTGCGGCTTGCCGAGCTGCTGGCGCTCTTCCGCACTCTCCAGGCCATGATCGACGGCGTTGCGCACCAGGTGAATCAGCGCCGACCAGAGCGGAGCCCAGCGCTCCGGATCGAGTCGCACGTCGTCGCACTCGATTTCGACGTTCAAATCACCCTTGCGCATGCGGGTGGCCAGCGCTTCCGCGTGCTGCGCGAGTCGCCGCAACGGGCGCTCGACCGGCTCGCTGCACAGGCGGTAAAGCTCGTCGATGACCTGCGCTGCCGAGGCGCCGCGCGTCGCGAGTTCGGACAGGTGAGAGAGCTCGGACTGCGAGATCTCGACCGTCCGCTGCTGCTGCGGCATCACGGCTCGCAAAGTCTGAGCGACGACGCTCCAACGCAAGCGAAGTTGCTCGAACGTCTCGCGCTTGACCGCGCGCTCGCTCGCGAGCTCCTCTTCCGCGCTGTGGCAGAGCTCCGCAATCACCTGCAAGCCGATCGTGGCCGTGTTTCCTTTGAGCGTGTGGAGCAGGCGCTTCTGCGTCGCGATCTCGGCGTCGGGCGCCGTGAGTCGCTGCAACAGCTGCTCGGTGTCGTTGAAGAACGCCAAAAAGCCGTTGCGGTCCCGCATCAGCGCGCTGAACGCGGCGAGTAGCTCGCGCTGCGCCGCATCTTCGCGCGCGCGCACGAGGCGCTCGGTCACGTCGTCGACGACCAGCAGCAGCGCGACCAGCTGCTCGCCTTGCTCGATCGGCAAGTAACGGCAGTCGAAATGCCGCTCGCCGACGATCAGTCGCTGCGGCAGCTGCTCGAAGCTCACCTCGCGCGGCAAAATGTCGTCGCACAGCGACTCGAGCCCGAGCTCGAACAGCTGCGAGAAGCGGAGATCTGCTTTGACGTACTCGTCGAAGCGCGCCGTGCCGGCATAGGGCCCAAACCAGCGATCCACCGCGCTCGAACGGCCGGGAGCGAGGCGGCCCGCGAGATCTACCGTGAGCAGCGCCTGATCCACGTTGTCGAGCACGAGCCGCAGCTCTTCGTTCCTGCGCGCCAGTTCGCGAGTGCGCTCCTGCACTCGTTGCTCGAGCGATTCGTTGGCCGCGCGCAGTTCCACGGCTGCTTGTTGCAACTCACGATCGCGATACTCGAGCGTGAGGTTGGCTTGTCGCAGCTGCTCTTTTTCACGCTCGAGCTCGCTGATCAGCAGCAGATTTCCGAGCAGGGACTCGGCTAGCCGGGCGACGTTACCGAAATGGGCAGAGTCACCGCCGTCGAACGGCGCCTGAAACATGGCTTTGGTGCGATCGAAGCCGGCCCCGATCAGAATCGGTGTACACCCGGCTGGCGCCACGCTGCTCCACAGGAAGCGGTGCAAACCGAGCGTCGCAGCCAGCCCGGCCACGCCGCTCTCGGCCTCGGCCGCTGGATCGTTGCAGCGACCGGAAGGTTGCGCGGCCAGCAGCGCACGCACCTCAGCCGGCAATACTCGATCTGGGCCGGCGGGGGCCACGGCGCGCAACGTGTCGCCGTGCACCTCGAACACCAAGACCCGCTGAAGCCGCAGCTTCAGCACCAGAATCTTGCGTACCCGATCCCAGACCTCTTGCAGCGAGGCGTCGCTGCGCTGAAATAGCTCGGGCAGCGCCTGACGAATGCCCAGCCAAACGACGGTCTGCTCTTGCTTCAGCCGCAGTTCGAACAACTCTCGCTCGCGCTGGAGCAAAAGCTTGGCTTTGTCTCTCAGATGCTGGTCGTCGTCTTGCACGAGCTACCGGGGGATCGCGTGGCCATCTGCGGCCGACCCACTACCCTACTACGAGCGCGCGTCGGTAAGCACCAGCAGTGGATAGGTGTAGTTGTGAAAGGCGGGCCGGCCAGCGCACGGGCCTATTTCACCCCAAGCCATCATCCCCAGCCAGGGCGCCTTCGGGGCTACCCGCGCGCGCAATCCCTCGTGCTCTTGGCGGGTATTGGTGGGGCCCAAGAAGGGAAAGGTGCGCGCTGCGCACTCGAAGCCGAGCACCGCCCAGGGCTCGCGCCCCGAGAGCTGGCTGTGCATCTTCTCGGCCATGACCTCCGTGCCTTTGAGCACGTGGTCGATGGTCCGGTGGTGCAACATCACCTTAGTGCCCTCCGGCACCGCCGCCTGCAGGATCATCGCACCCGTTGCCAGGTCGAAGCCGAACGCGCCGCGGATGACTCGTTCCACCTGACCCGACGGGCCTTGCAGTTCGACGCCTACTGCCCAAGCCGCCATGTGACTTTGATGAACCAAATCTTCTTCACGGCAACCCGTGGTTTCGCGCCAGAGCTCGGCTGCCGGCCGGCCGTCGATCTCCATCACCTGATTGCCAGCCGCCTTGGTGACGACGCTGGTGATGCCGGTCGGCGCCGTGCCATGACAGATGCCGATCTCGCACTCGAAAGCCCCGCCGAGCCCCAGCGCGACCACGCCGTGTGAAAAGACTTCGCGATCCCAGTATTGAAAAGTTTGGATCGGAAGGCCCCAGGGCTGACCGGCCGCGCCACCGACGAGCGGGCAGTCCACTTCGAGTCGCAAACCTTCCAGCAGGGCTTCCACATCCATGCCGCAGAGCGGATCGTAAAAGAGCACGATCACCTTGGGCTCACCCTTCAAGTCGCGCCGTAGTGCCTGTCCGAGCTTTCGCCCTTTGTCGCGAGTGCCCTCTTGAACATCGCGCTCCACCGCAGCAGCACACAAGACGTCCGCGCCACCGAAGGCCATCACCGCGAGCGCCAAACCATCTTCGGTCAGTTGGTCATTGGAGACGACCCCCTGCACCGAGCAGCCCAGCAGCATCACATCGTCGCCCAAGCTTTCGCGCAGACCTTCGAGCACGGCCGGCTGATCGTGATTCATCGTCGCGTACACGATCGCAGCCTTCGGCCGCACACCGCCAAAATCGGCGAGCAGCGCCTGGCCCGCTTCCTTGCCGGCATCGAGAGACTCGAGCTCCTCGGAGAAGACACTGCGCGCGACTCGTTCCATATTAAATACTCCTCTGGTTGAGAGAATTCGAACGGACGCGCTGATAACTAATTAATGTGAGACTCAGAGTGCCACTGTAGGCCGAACGGAGAGCCGGGCTCCGTTCGGACGCCTCAACCAGGCGTTGACCCTGAATCATGGCGACGGCGTCGGTGGCTGCTCAATTCGAGCAGTTTTTTTGCTCAATTTGAGCAAACTTCGCGACAGCAAGTCGGGCATGAAGCGGCACCATTTCCTGGCTTTTAGCGGATTTTGTAGGCCGAACACGCTTTCGTTGCACGAGGAGTCTCTGCTCAAATTGAGCGGTCCGGCTCGAGCGAGAATGACGGAGACGGCAGCGCAAAGACAACCCTCGCCCGAAAACGGGTTCGGCATTGGGACGGCATGTCCTTTGCAATTCCGCACTCGGGCCTGCGAAGGGCCTCAGCCGCAGGGAGGCCCTCCGTTGCTATCGCTCGAGGAGTTCGCGCACGTCGGAAGCGTGCTTGCCGACAAGTACCTCGTGGAGGGAATCGTCGCCAAGGGTGGAATGGCACTGGTGCTCGCTGCGCGCCGGCTGTGCGGCAACGATCGCGTTGCCATCAAACTTCCGTTGCCCAATGCCGACAAGGATCCACGCTCGGCTGGACGTTTCCTGCGCGAAGTGGGCACGGCGCGCAGAGTCGGTCCGCCCCACACCCCGCGCGTGCTCGACACGGGAGTGCGTCGGGACGGGACCCCCTACTTCGTCATGGATCTGCTCGAAGGCGAGACATTGGCAAAACGTCTAGCTCGCGCCGGCCCGCTGCCAGCAGAGGAAGCGGTGGTGACGCTGCTCGCCGCGTGCACGGTGGTCAGCGCAGTCCACGCGCTCGGCGTGATCCATCGCGACGTCAAGCCGGCCAATCTGTTCCTGGAGCTCGCTTCGCCAGGCATGGCCGCGATCAAGCTGCTCGATTTCGGGATCGCGAGCCTGAGCGCAGACAGCGGGTGCGTCGACCCAGATCCGTGGATCGGCTCGCTCCCCTACATGTCGCCCGAGCAGCTGACTATGCCCGCACGTGTCGACGCGCGCAGTGACCTCTGGTCGCTGGGCGTGGTGCTCTACGAATGTCTCGCTGGGCAATCGCCGTTTCAAGCCGAACCTGCCGCTCGCATCTGCGCCCGCATCCTGCAGGAGCCGGTTGCGCCGCTTCCGCCATGGCGAAGCGACGTCCCGCGCGCGCTCGAACGAATCGCGCAGCGCTGCCTCGCCAAGCGGCCGGAGCGGCGTTTCGTCAGCGTATCCGCGCTCGCCCGGGAGCTCGCCCGGCTCGCCCCCGTGGCAGGCCGGCACGCCCACCTTGGCGCGCGGTCAGCGCATGGTGCTCGATTCTGAGCATGCGATAGGCTTTGGCTCGAGTAATGCCAAGCTCCGCGGCAGCTCGCGAGAGGTTGCCACGGTGGCGCTCGAGCGCCTGACTCAAACCCTGCACTTCCTCGGGCGAGTAGCTCGGAGTGTGGCGCCGGGAGCTGTCGCGCCGAGCACCGATTGCGCCAGGCTCGGCGCAGTCCGTTGCGAGTGCGAGCAGCTGTGAGAGGCCGAGTTGCCCCTCGGCACCTGCCGTGAGCAGCCGCGTTGCAATGTCATCGAGCTCGCGCACGTTGAGCGGCCAATCCTCGAGGCACAACCGCTCGAGCAACTCCGGCTCGAGTGCGGGCGGGACGTTCCGCGCTCGCCGCGCACACGACAACAGAAACAGCGGCACGATGTCGACTCGGCGCTGGCGGAGGGGCGGCAAGCCCAGCGTTACTCCGTTGAATATTCGGCGTAGCCCGGGCGACAAGCTTTCCCAGGACAACTGCTCGAGTGTGCGCCTGCTCGTCACGATTAGACGGAGCACGCCGGTAGCAAGCTCCCGCAGCACACGCTCCTGCGCAGCCACACCGAGCAACTCCGCATCGACGAGCACGAGCGTCCCCCCCGCTCGCAAGCGCATCAGCTCGACCTCGAGCTCCGGTTCGGACGCTCTGCAATCGAAGGTCACGAATGCATTGGGGTCGGCGGCACTTGCATGAATCGCGCGCGCCAGCAGCCTCTTGCCTGTCCCACACTCACCGCTGATCCACAGCGCGCGCGACTGGAGCTCGAGCGCGCGGCCGAGCTCCAGTGCGCGGGCGAGCGTCGCACCACCGAACATACCGGGGCCCAAGCAACGGAAACCAGGCAGGTCCGCGAGGCGGACGCTTTCTACTACGCCGATGAAATCCCCGATGCGCAACACGGTTCCGACTCTGACCGCTGCCCGACGTACACGCTGCCCATCGACGAACACCCCGTTTTTGCTGTCCAGATCCTCGATGGCGTGTCCGGCTTGAAACGCGCTCAGCTCGGCGTGCCGGCGCGAAACCTGACTCGACTCGAGCCGCGTGGTGGCAGCCGGATCTCGGCCGAGCAGCGCTGGCTGACCTGCCAGCACCGTGACCTGCGCCGGATTCGGGTGGACCCAGCGCACGAGCAACACGGGCTCATCGCTCCGACCAGTCGCGGTGGGGGTGGCTTCGACTTCCGACATCAGGCTCCGCGTTCCAGCAATAAACATGCCCTAGAGTCTGTCGGCCGATCAGCGGCAGGGCGCGAGCGGACAGGCCAGGCAGCGGTTGCCCTGCTCGGCGTCACTCCAACCACACGCACTGCCCGCGCCGCGGCGTGGCCCGCCGGAGTCCAAACGGCGGCGTTGTCGAGGCAGCGCCCGGCCGCCTCGAGCGCACCGCAGCTCGAAGGCGTGCCGGACGAACCCGCGATGCTCGCAATCCACTCGGCGAGGGGCTCGAGACGAACGTAGTTGTCATCGTTCAAGCAGGCAGGTTGGAAGCGGCGAACACGACCTGCTCTACGCACGCCGAGCGCTCGCCCGAGAGCTCATGTTCAACGTCACTCATGGATGACTCTATATCATCGTTCGCGCGCTCACCGAATCCAGCCAACTCGCCGCGCCGCGTGCCAAACCCGCCGAAGCGCACGGGCCGAGGAAAGTGTCCGCGATTGTCCGTGATTGAACGACTGTTCGCGAACGTTCGCGGTCAGCGGCGCACAGCTCAATCCGTTCGCGAACAAGCGTATTCACTCGGCATCTGGAAATGAGACGTGGAATCAAAAAAATCGATTTTTGCTTGCGAGGCGTGAGTGATCGAGCGCATCTTGTTCACTGGAGGCTGGTGAGGGCCGTGGTGCGCTGAAGAACGACAGCGAACCCAGAGTTCGCCAAATCGCGCAGGCGGCTCTTTAGGCTGCGTAGCGGACGTCCATGCTCGCACTCGATTGCAGCAACAACTGGGATGTAACATGAAATCAACGTCGAACAAGAAGCCGGCTCTTCCCCATTTGCGACTCTTGGTGGCGCTCGGCGCGACGACACTCGGCTGCTCGAGCTCCGCGCAACCTCCCACTGCGCAGCCGCGCGCGCAGCCGCCGCTGGATCCGCTAGCCCCGGGAGCGGCCGTGGTGTGCACTCCCTCGTCGGAGCTCGCGAGTGACGGCTTGGAACCCGAGCTTTACATGGTCTCGGCCATGAACCACAAACTCGGCGCCTTTCCCGATTTTGCCAGCACGGTCGGCATCGACGTGGTGTCCGACTGCGAGAGCGCCCGTCGGTTTTCGAACGCTTACGTCCAATACGCATCGAACCACCCCGGATTCGATTCGAACGAAGCCATGGCCCCATTGCTGGCCGCCGACACGTCACCTCCGCCGAGTGGCGGCACCGAGGGTCAGACGGCGAAGATCCTATTTGGCGACGAGGGCGTGAACAACGCCGTCGTGCGCATCGAGTTCACGACGGCTCACAGCGCCGACCCGGGTTGGGGCCTAGACGGTTCAGGCAACCCGCGCTTCCTCGATGCGCCGACCGAGGTCTGCTCCGGCACCTTCATCAACAAGAATTGGATCCTGACCGCGGCCCATTGCGTATCACTAGCCGCCATCAATCATTGCCTGATCGACAATACGCCGCCAGCGAGCTGTCAGCCGGCCTGGGACCACTGGGGCTTCTGGACCATCACTGGCACGCACGGTCCCACTCACGTTCCGTACAGCATCGAACGCTGGGCGCGCAGCTACGTGCAACCGAACTGGCCCGGCCGAAACAAGGTCTCCGATCCCGACTTCTGCTTCCCGAGCATGAGTTGCTACGACACGACTTTCGGCGCACGTCACGATCTCGCGCTGCTCTACGTCAGCACTCACGACGACGACGTACTCGAGCCGCAGCTAGAACAGGACGGCGCCAAGCGCATTTCCATCGTGCCACCGGATACGACCAACGGGCAGCTGATCTGGCCGCTTTCTTTCTGGGGCTGGGGCGCACCACGAGTCACCGACCCGCAGAATCCCGGCGGACCTTCGGTGTTTCTCCTGCATCAAAGTGACAGCACCCACCTGCCGACCTTCACCATGGATGACAAGGTGATCACCGGTACGGTTCCGACTCCTCCGGATATTCGCTCCGTCATCTGCGGCGGGGACTCTGGAGGACCACTACTTCGGACCGAACTATCGATCCCGCAGACGAACCTAGGAGCCCAAACCGATCTCGAGGCGATCATCGGCGTTGCGAGCACCGGCAGCGCACCGTGTGAGGCTCCGGGGCCAAACCCGCTGCGCGGCGGCGATCGCTCACGTTGGGTGCGCGTCGACGTCCCAGAGCACCTGCAATTCATCGACGAAAGCCTCGCGCGTCAGGAGCCCTACCTCGACGGCCTGAGTTGCGCAAAGCGGCAGCTGGCCGGAGCTCCGCCCAACGTTCCACCGGCGTCAGTGGAAGAATGCTGGGGCAAGCAGTGCTCGGCGGATACCGATTGCATCGAGGGTCAGGAGACTTGCTGGCAGCCCGCTACCACCTATCGCAAGCGGGGCTTTTGCGGGGCATGCAACCAAATCACCAGCGACTGCGGCTGCATCCTCGGCCAGTGCGTCAGCGTTCAGTGACTTCGCTCGACGGCGGCGCGATTCGAGGCACGAAATTCGCTGAAGTCACCGAGCTATGTTCTGCGCTGACCTACACGACCCCTGAACGGTCAGCGCAGGCGCGGTTCGAGCCAGCGCATCTGCGGCGCGTCTAGGCCAGCCTTCGGCTCGAGAATACGCAGCGAGTTCCCCCACCACGGGCCGGCCGCCCACCAAGCCCAGCCGAGAAACACGTCCGGGTTACTCTCGACGAAGTTCAAAAGGTGCTGCGTGGCAGCTTCACAGCGCAGGTTCGCGCCGGCATTGAACTCACCCAAAAACGCGCGCTTCTTGTGCAGCTTTGCCCAATCGGTAAACGCCTTCATGCGCTCGACGCCGATCTGCTCACTGACGCACACATCGGCCCGACCGGACGAATCCTCGTCCAAGTACTGATGCACCTCGAAGGCATCGTTGTCCGCCGGGTCTTCGATCGTGAGCATGAGCTCGGCGTTCGGCGTGCCGTACCAGTTCTGCGTCCATGAGTGTGCACCCGACCAGCCATTGCCGGGCACCAGGATCAGATTCTTGGCGCCGGTTTTACGAATGGCCACGATGGCTGCGTTCGCGGCGTCCCGCCATTGTTCGCTCGGCATGTCGTGCGGCTCGTTCATCAGGCCGAAGCTCACGTCTTGATCGGCCTTGTAGAGTGTCGCAAGCCGCCCCCAGAAGTCGGCAAAATCCGCGATCGGGACCGCGGCCGAGCCGATCAGCTCGTTCTGGTAACGCGCGTAGTTGTGCGGATCCAAGATCACCTGGGCACCGAGCGCTCGCAGATCCGAAACCGTCGTTTGCAGGCGCTCGAGCTCGGCCGCGGCGAACGGCTTGTTGCGCTCGGGTTGCAGACGCTCCCAGCGGAACGGCAAGCGGAACACGGTCATGCCCTTGTGCCGGAAGTACGCCGGTGACGCGTAACCGACTGCATACTTGGCGTCCGGATACACGTAATCCTTGCCGTGACTGCCCGGCAGTTGACCCTCACCGAAGTCCGCGCCAGCCAAGCTGATGCCACGCAGCATGTGTTCGGCGTGGTCGCCGTGAACGATCTCCGGCACAGCCGGAGCGGGCTCGACTCTGCTGGCTGCGCTCGCGGCGGCGAGTGGCGACCGAGCGGGCTCGCTCGCGGGTCGGTCACCCGAGCCGACGCAGGCGCTGGCTAGCAGCGGGGTAATCGCGAGCGGCGCGCAGCGCCGGAGCAGAGAGGTTGAAGCGAGCATGCGCATCCATCTTCCGAGACCGAATCCGAGTCAACCCCGTGGTCAGCTCGTACTCGAGCGCCATCCACATGCGCGCGCTCGCAAAACGCGCTGAGAGCGGCACGGTGAGTTCTCATTTATGGCGTGCGCCGCGATTCGCCGAAAAATCACGGACCCTGGTGTTATATCCAAGCGCGCGAAGCCGTCCCTCGCTTCGCTCGTCCATCATGTCTTACAAGCAGCTCGGCCTATTCGTGATCCTCGGTTGCGCGTGCAGTGCGCTCTCTTGCACCAAGTCGAACAACGCGCACGACGCCAGCAGCGGCGGCTCGGGCGGCGGCAGCGCGCTCACCGCACCTTGGGATTGGGTGGGCATCATCGGCACGGGCCAGAGCCTCGCGGTCGGCCAATTCGGCACGCCCGCCCAAGCGCTGACGCAGCCCTACAACAACCTGAAGCTGTCGACCGGCAGTTTGCCGTGGCCCGTGGATCCGAACGATCCTTCGCTCGCGCTCGTGCCGTTGGTCGAGCCGATCGGCAGGCTCGCCACCGGTTACCCTAGCCAATGGCCGAGCAACATCGCCGGCGAAACTCCGCACACCGCCATGGCCGACCAAATCACCGCACTCATGCAAGCCGCCGCAGGGCACGATTACCTGACCGTGCATGGTGAATTCGGTGAGAACGGTCAAAGCATGGCCTTCCTCAAAAAAGGCGCGCTGCCCACCGCCGACAACCCGCACGGCGGGCGCGCGTTCGAAGCCACGACCATCGAGGTAAAGGCAATTCAGCGATTGGCGCTCGCCGCGGGCAAAACGTACGGCATCGGCGCCATCACGCTCACGCATGGCGAGAGCGACTCGGGGAACACGAGCTACGACGACGCCATGGTCCAACTCTGGACCGACTACAACGCGGATCTGCGCGCGATCACCGGCCAGACCCAGAGCATCCCCATGCTCGTTTCCCAGCAAAACTCGGTGAACGACAACTCGCCGTCGACGCTGGCCGAATGGCGTGTCGGCATCGATCACCCGGGCGACATCGTGTGCACCGGTCCCAAATACCAATATCCCTATTACACCGACGGCATCCACCTCATTACCGATGGCTATGAGGCACTGGGTGAAAAATACGCCCAAGTCTATTTCGAGCGCGTCGTGCTCGGTCACGATTGGCAGCCGCTCCAGCCGACCACGGTCGAGCGCGATGGCCAAGTGATCACCGTCCACTTTCACGTCCCGGTGCCCCCGCTCACGTGGGACGACACCTTCCAAACTCCGCACGATAGCTCTCCGCCTTGGCAAGCCGGCAACGGCTTCGAGGTCACCGCGGCCGGCAAGCCCGTCACCATCGACTCCGTCGCGCTCAGCGATGATTCGGTGCAAATCACCTGCGGCTCGGACCTGCCCGCGTCCGGCGTTCACGTGAGCTACGCGCTCGTGGCAAACGCCACGGCCATGACCACGCCGTTCGCGGGCACCAAGCGCTGGGGCAAACTTCGCGATTCCGATCCGTTCGTCGGCGCCGTCACCATGAAAGCGCAGCCGAACTACGCGGTCGCCTTCAGCCTGCCCGTGCCTTGAGCCGCAGTCGCGGCGACGCGTGATTGAGATTGGGGTTGGGGCCGCACTGAAAAGTGCGAGCAGCCCGTGAGGTCCGACCCCGTGGGCTGCCTAGCCGCACGCGCTTCGCCGCGGCGGCCTCGCCTGCCCGACCCAGTGACGGGAACGGCGTTGCTCTCGAACCCGACGCCCGACGACTCCTCCGCCGAGTCAATCCCTGTTTGCTCAGCTTTTGTCCGCCGCGGTCCGTGCAGGCGGGGGTCACCCGTTCCTTATCTGGCCGCGGTACCTCGATCACGGCGTCTCAAAATAGGAAATTCTCCTGAATACCGCACCCCCGGCCCGCATGAAAGCAGTTCCGGCGCAGATTGCGCGGCCAACGTTGATTGACGAAAACCGTCGGGCTGCCGCGAGCGAGGAGTAGCGAGACACCGTATTCCATTCGTATGGAACTGGTGTCAGTCGGAAGCCGGCACACAAGGCAACACAGCACACCACCAATCGGAAGCGGTGGCCTCTATTTCTAACCCTGAAGGATATCTCTACTGATAAAACGATGGATCGCGGGAGCGCGCTCTCCACGCGTGGGCATAGTGAGCAACCGGATCAGCATGAGCAACACGCCAATGTCCGGCACTGCTACGCCGCAGATCATCGGTCGCTACGCGCTCTACGACGTGATCGCTTCCGGTGGCATGGCGTCCGTCCATATTGGGCGCCTGATTGGACCGGTTGGCTTCGCGCGAACCGTCGCCATCAAGCGGCTGCACCCGAACTTCGCGTGCGACCCCGAATTCGTGGCCATGCTCCTCGACGAAGCGCGCTTGGCCGCGCGCATCCGCCATCCCAACGTCGTGCCCACGCTCGACATCGTGGCCGAGGGCAAGGAAATCCTGCTGGTGATGGAATACGTCGTCGGCGAATCGTTGATGCACTTGCTACGCTCGGCGCGCACTGCCGGGCAACCTCCGCCGTTGCCCATCGTGGTCGACATCATGGTCGGTGTCTTGAACGGCCTGCACGCCGCCCACGAAGCAACCGATGAACGCGGAGACGCGCTGAACATCGTGCACCGCGACGTGTCCCCGCACAACATCTTGGTCGGGACCGACGGTTCGGCGCGAGTGCTCGACTTCGGCATCGCCAAAGCAAGCAATCGCATTCATCAGACGCAGGGCTCGCAAGTGAAGGGCAAACTGCGTTATATGCCGGCCGAGCAGATGCTCGGCCGCAAAGTGACGCGCGCCGCGGACATTTATTCGGCCTCCGTCGTGCTCTGGGAGGCCCTCGCTGGGCGACGCTTCTTCGACGCCGAGCAAGACGCGGAGGTGATGTATCGCGTGCTCGAGGGCGCAAGTCAGCCGCCGAGCGCGGTGCGCGGAGACATCCCGCGCGAGCTCGACGAAATCGTCGTCCGCGGGATGTCGAAAAATCCCGACGACCGCTATCCGACGGCAAAGGCGATGGCAAACGCGCTCGAAGCGGCCGCACCCGCCGTCACTCGCTCCACCGTCAGTGATTGGGTGTTCGTCACCGTCGGCCGGCGCTTGGAAGAGCGAGAAGAGCGCGTGGCCGCGGTCGAACGAACGTCGAGCAGCGTCCCTGTGCTGCCGGAGCACGAAGCGCTCTTACCGCGCCGCACGTTGACCGCTCCCGTGCGCGACTCCACGTTGAGCCGCGCAGGCAGTATTTCGCATTCGATCTCACCCGCCGCCCTAGGCGCGGGCGTTGGGGGAAAACGGATGCGCCAGCGCTTCGCCCTGGTCGGCGCGCTGGCGCTCCTGGCAGGCGCGGGTCTCGCCACCGTGATCGGGCGTGGCATGCGCAGTGAATCGCGAGCAGCGTGGACACCGGCGTCGGCACTTGCGGTCAGTGGCGTTGCTGCCGCCGCGCTCGCTCCCGTTGCGATCCAAGCAAAACTCGTCCCAGCAGTAGCCAGCGCGGCGCCAGTCAGCGCTGATCTGCCGCAAACTCCGCCGCTCGCATCCGCCGCGGGTCCGCCAAAAACGAGCGCGCCGTCGCCGCCGCTCGCCGCGGCTCTGCCCGCGACCGTGAAAGGGCCAAAACGAGTTCTGCGACCGGCAACAACGGTGCGCTCACCCGTTCCGTCATCGACGCTCTACCGCCGAGAATAGGCATGATCCCCACCGCCCGCCCTGCTCCGACATCCCCGCTGACTTGCTCGGCCCTTGCATGTGCCCGTCGCGCCGCGATTTGGGTCGCTTTTGCGCTCCCCGCCACCTGGGCCAGCCCGAGCTGGGCGCAGAACGACGAGGCACAAACCATATTCGACCGCGGCGTGGCCGATATGCTCGCCGGACACTACGAAGCAGCCTGTCCGGCGATCCGTCGCAGCTACGAGCTCGATCCATTGCCCGGCGTGGCGTTCACGTTGGCGGAATGCTTGGCCGGCGCCGGCAAGCCGCTCGCGGCGCTGAAAGCCTACGATACCTTTCGCGCGCTGGCCGATGCGTTGCCCCCCGCGCGACGCGAGGTCTTCGCCGAGCGTGAGCAGCTCGCGCTCGGCAAGAGCGCGCGCTTGAGCGAATCCATCCCCGATCTCGAGCTGAACGTCCCGAGCAACGCTCCTTCTACCCTGGTCCTGAAGCGCAACGGCGAAGTCTTGGATCCCGCAAGCTACGGCCAGCGCGAGCGCCTCGAGCCGGGTGATTATTCACTGGTTGCAGAGAACGCGGGCAGCGTGATCTGGGAGCGCCACGTGCACCTGGCCGAAGGCTCGCACGTCCGAGTGTCGGTACCGTGGTCGGCACCGATACCCACCGCTGCCGAACACGCGCCGTCGACCAGCGGTCCGCGGCGCGATCTGCCAAGACAGCCTGATCGACGTCTCGCCTATGTCGCGGGCATCACCGGCGCGGCGGGCATGGCGGTGGGAATCACCGCGGGTGCCATGGCCTGGAATCGCAAAGGCGATATCGAGCGCGAGTGCCCAGCCGATAGTTGCACGGCGAGCGGCCGGAGCGCGCTGCATTCCGCGCGCACCGCAGCCACCGTCAGTACGATTGGCTTTGGTGTCGGCCTGGCCGGGCTGGCCGGAGCGGTCGTGCTCTGGCTCATTCCGCACAGCTCCGAAACGAGCATCCGCACGGCGGTCGTTACGGAGCCGCACGGCGCGAGCCTACGACTGGGAGGTGCATTCCAATGATCGCCCCGGGCTCATCGCACTGGCAAGCGCGCCGCGTTTTTGGGCTGGTTTGTCTATTGACGTCCGGCTGCGCCGCGGTGCTCGGCATCGATCACGACTACTCCGATCAAACCGCAGCGGCGGGCTCCGGCGGATCGAGCGCGAACGGCCCGGGCGGACACGCAACTGCTGGGGATAGCGCGCTCGGCGGGAGCTCGAGCGACGGCGGAACCGGCGCGAGCAATGCCGGACGCGGCGGCGTCGACGATGGCGGCGCAGCCGGAGTGAGTGCGAGCGGCGGCACGACCGCGGGCGCTAGCGGCGGCAGCACGGGAGGCACGAATGCCAGCGGCGGCGCGGGAGCGAGCGCGGGCGGCAGCAACGGCGGCACTGCCGGAACCAGCACCGCGGGCGGCGCGACGGGCAGCGGTGGCAGCGGCGGCAGCAGCGGCAGCAGCGGCAGCGGCAGCAGCGGCAGCGGCTCGAGCATCATCTCACCGGTGCTCAAAGTGCAAACCGGCAGCACCACGCTGAGCAGCGGGAGCAATCTGCGCACGGTAACCCTCGACGGCTTTCAACTCGAGCGCACGTTCCTGGTCTTCGGTGCTCAGCTCGATTCAACCGCGCCCTTGTACACGGAAATCTCCGGGCAACTCGCGGGCGGAACGAGCGCCGTGTTCAAGCGCATCTCGAACGGTGCTGCGGCGCCCGATGTGCCCATCGTCTACTATGCCGCAGAATTCGCGGCGGGCGTTCAGGTGCAACGCGGGACGACCGCGACCACCGCAGCCACGAACAAGATCGCGCTCACCACGCCCGTCGATTTGAAGCGCAGCTTTCCGATCGTGACTTATCGCAATAGCGGGACCGCATTCGGGCTCGACGATCACGTGCGCGCCAAGCTGAGCGGAAGCTCGGAGCTGGCACTGAGTCTTTACCAGGGCTCCTCGACTGGCATCGCCGAATGGCAAGTGGTCACCTTCGACGGTGCCACCGTTCAAACCGCAGATGTTCAAATCCCAGCAACCGCGATTCAAACGAGCGCAGCCCTCGCCACGCCGCTCGATCCGGCCAAAAGCTGGCTGCTCGTGAGCTATCAAGTGGCGAGCGTCGGCAACGGCGTTGCCGATCTGATGCTCTCGGCGCACCTCGAATCGGGTCAGGTCGTCTTCGACCGCGTCGCGAACGGAGACGCGCTGCAAGTCACCTACTACGCGGTCAGCTTCGACAACGGGACGAGCGTGCAATCCGGAGTGGGCTCGCTCGCCGCCGCGGTCGATACCCAAACACAAGCGCTCACGGCCGCCATCGACCCAACGCGCAGTATCGCCACGGCCGCGGGCCAATACCAGCGTGAAGGGAGCACCAGCTACAACGGCGCGAGGAACCCGGGCTACGCCTCGTTCACGCTCGGGCTCGGGTCGAAGAATGGGCTCGTGACCGCGCGCATGAAATCGGCGAGCGGCGCAAACTCAAGCGTCAGCTGGAGCGTCACTCAGTTCCAATAGTTCGCGCGCTGGGCGAACCGCGCTCACCAGCTCAGGTCTGCGCGGAGCTCGACTTCGAGCTCTGCGGCCATCGCGGCGTGAGTCATCAGGTTCGGATGGGAATCGCACGCGGGAGCGGGGTTGAGCGTGGTCATGGAGTAGGCCTTCACGCGCTCGTCGCCGGCGGCTTTTCGCGCGTCCACCGCGGCGGCGATATCCGTGCGCGCCGTATCGAGATCCGAACCGCTGAGCATCGGGCCAACGGTGCACAAGATGAATGCATTCGGGTAAACGCTACGCACGTGCTCGAGGAAGGTCGTGTAGGTGTCGGTGAAAAGCTGATCGGTGGGGTCCGTCGTGCCGCTGAAGTCATTCGTGCCCAGGTTGACGATCACGGCGTCCGCTTGCCACTCGAACGACCACGGGTGTTTGCGGTCATCCGGAAACACCGTGTCGTAGACGACCGGCAGCGGCAGCACCTTGCTGCCGCCATAGTTGTAGATCACGCCCTTGCCGGAAATAGCGACGGTCGACGACTCTGCCTGAAGGCTGCGCGCGAGTACCGAGCCGTAGGCCAGGTAGTTGTTCTCGGTTTCGGCGCTGAAGGTGCAGGGCGCCGTGCCCTCATTGCCGTAGCCGCAGCTGATTGAATCACCGACGATCTCGATCCGGCGCGCCGGCGGCGGTGGTGGGCTCAGGAGCTGGCCCCCCGTAACCTCGAAGCCCTCGACGAGCGTCACGCCGAAGGACGCCTCGGTGCGCCGATAGACCTCGAAGGTGTGTTCGCCGTCGGCGAGATCGGCGGCAAGCGGGTAGCTCTTCGCGCCGCTCGTCAGCAGCGGGGGCGCGAGCTGGCCGTCGATCAAGACGCTGTGGTAATTCCCGGAATCGGTCAGCTTGACGCTCAGGCCGGTGCCGCTGAAGCGGCCGACGAAGCCGCTGCCAGGCCACGCATAGCGCGCGCCGGCCGCGTTGCAGCCATCCACGCGACCGACGTAACGCACGCCCAGATCCGGCGCCGGCGCGCAGCTGCTTCCGCCTGCAGCGCCGCTTCCGCCTGCAGCGCCGCTCCCGCCACCTGCGCCACTCGCTGCGCCGCCAGCGCCCGATGTGCCGGACATGCCCGCGCCGCCGGGTTCCCCACCGCCAGCGCCGCCCGCTGCCGATGACGCGCCGCCGCCGCACGCAACTAAACCCAGGGCAAGAAGCGCCCATGCCGCACATTGCATGGCAGTCTCGTAGCAAGCCCAGCGCGCGTGTCAATCATCGCCGCACGCAAACAAACACTGCGAACTTCATGCGTGCGCGAGCACGGCGCGCGACACCGTGACTACGAATCTCATTTGCGCTGCCCGGTGCTCTCATTTTTGCCGAGTGCGAGCCGAGTTTTGGGCGGAATGGCGAGCGAATCGAAGCAACGAACCGTTGTCATGTAGCTCGCCGCTCACCTACGCTCGACGCAGGGACAATCGAGATGACCAACTCATACGGCTCGTCGTGGCCGGTGCACGCACTGTTGCTCTCCATCTGCGCGCTCGGCTGCGCCTCACACAAGGCGGCGACGCATGCAGCGAGCGAGGCCGGCGCAGGCGCCAGTGCGGGCGCTGCGCCGAGCGGCGGCGGCAGCGCGGGCGTGCTGGACGTCACGCTCGGCACTGGGGCGGCGTGTGGCGATAGCCTGCTGCCGCCAGAGGCGGGAGCGGGTGGAGATCCGAGCAGCTTTCATTGGTGCTCGACGGGACCGCTGATCGCGCCCGTCGCCACCGAGGCTCATCCCATCCTTTCCGTCAAAGATCCCTCCGTCGTTTATTACGGCGATCGCTGGCACGTGTTCGCGACCACCGCGGACAAGGATGCGCAATGGAGCCTCGTGTACCTGAGCTTTGCCGATTGGGCGGACGCGCCGAACGCGAAGCTTGCTTACCTGAGCGACAATCCGGCACTCACCGGTTATCACGCCGCGCCGCAGATCTTCTTCTTTGCGCCTCAAAACAAGTGGTATCTGATCTTCCAATCTGGGCAACCGCAATACACGACCACGGACGATCTCAGTCAGCCCGATTCGTGGCTGAAACCGACGAATTTTTTCGCGACCATGCCCAAGATCGTGAACCAAACCGGCGGCGGCTGGCTGGATTTTTGGGCGATTTGCGACGATCGGAATTGCCATCTGTTCTTCGCGGATGACGCCGGCCAATTCTACCGTAGCCAAACCACGCTCGCGGATTTCCCGAATGGGTTCGGCGATCCGGTGATCGCCATTCAAGGCACGAAGGACGCGGTCTTCGAGGGCGGCGCGGTGTATCGAATCCAGGAGTCCGGGCGTTACCTGGCCATGATCGAAGCCTTCGGCCCAACCGGGCATCGCTTCTACCGCTCGTACACCGCCGACGCGCTCGGTGGCGAATGGACTCCGTTCGCGGACACTTGGGACGCTCCGCTCGCCGCAGCCAGCAACGTGACCTTCGCCAACGGCGACGTGTGGACGAAAGACATCAGCCACGGCGAGCTGATCCGAACCGGCTTCGATCAGAATCTGACCGTCTCGTTGAACGGCCTGCGCTTTCTGTACCAAGGCGTGAGTAAGGGAACGCCGCAGTATTTCCAGCTGCCGTACCGGCTCGGCCTGCTCACGCGAACCTATTGAGCCCGCGAGCGCGCCCCGCGCAGGCGCGCCAACCGCGGCGCGTCAGCGTGCCAACGCGAACGGTTCGGAGGCGCGCGCAGTCCCAGCGTGGCGACCGAGTGAGCGCAAGTAGTGCGCGCTGTCTTTGGGCAGGCGGACCTGAGTTTCGAAGTCCACGTGGCAAATGCCGTAACGCAGCGTATAGCCCTCCGACCACTCGAAATTGTCCAGCAGCGACCAGGCGAAGTAGCCCTCCACCGGCACGCCCTCGGCGCGCAGGTGCGCGATCTCGCGCAGGTGTTCGCGAAAAAATGCGACGCGCGCGGCGTCGTGAACGGCACCGTCTCCGGCGATTTCGTCCGGGAAGGCCGCCCCGTTTTCAGTCACCACCAGTCGTGAAAAGCCGTAGTCGCGATCCAGGCGCCGGAGCGTCTCCGACAAGCCGCAGGGGTAAATTTCACGATCGGCCGTCCGCGGCATGCCATCTCGCCTGAGGTGGCGCAGCTTGAGCACACCGCCGTCGTCGTCGGCAGCGACGATCGCTCGCTCGTAATAGTTGACACCCAGTGCGTCGATCGGTTGCGCGATCAGGGCTAGATCGGCGTCCGCCACCGCGGGCATCGCGGCGCCGTAGAGCTCCACGAGGTCGCGCGGGTAGCCTCGCCCGCAGAGTGGCTCCAAAAACCAGCGGTTGAAATAGCCGTCGTAGCGCGCCGCGGCGCGCATGTCCGCTTCACTTTCGCTCGCCGCATGCGTCGGCACTTGATTCAAAGCGATGCCGAGCGGCGCCTTTACGCGCGCGCGCAGCTCGCGCACTGCGAGGCCGTGAGATAGCAAGAGATGGTGAGCGCACAGCAGCGCCTCACCCAAATCCTCATGCCCCGGCGCGAACATTCCCACGTGGTAACCGAGAAACGCCTGACACCAGGGCTCGTTGTGCGTAAACCACATCGCTACGCGATCACCCAGGCGATCGGCAACCACAGCCGTGTATTCGGCGAAGGCCTCGACCGTGTTGCGCGATAGCCAGCCGCCGGGCAGCGCCGCCGGCAGGTCCCAATGATAGAGCGTAACGCAAGGATCGATGCCGCGCGCCAAGAGCGCGTCCACCAAACGGTCGTAGAAATCCAGGCCGCGCTGGTTCACTCGCCCGCGCCCTTCTGGCAGCACGCGCGGCCAGGCCACGCTGAAGCGATAGGCATCCACTCCGAGCCAGTCCAAAAGTGCCACGTCGTCGAGCATGCGGTGGTAGTGATCGCATGCGATGTCGCCTGTGTGACCGAGCTTGGTTTTGCCGGATTGGTGACTGAAAACGTCCCAAATGCTGGGCCCGCGCCCGTCTTCAGCGACGGCACCTTCGATTTGATAGGACGAGGTCGCGGCGCCCAAGCGAAAAGCTGGGCCCAAGAGTGAGCGACTGATTTCGGTCATTTTTCGGCCGAACCTAGCTCACGAATTGGCCCGTTCGAAAGCGGAGAAGCGTCGCGTTAGAAGATGAGACAAGGCAGATCCGAAAGTGAGAGATCGTCACGCGCAGGACCGCGTGCGCGATCGCCGAACACGGCGAAGACTCGAGATCTCAATTCGCGTGCTCGAAAGCAGCGCGCGCGCTAACCTCCGCTCGCCAGACAATTCGAGATCAAACATGAAGAACTCGTTCGCTCGCTCAGCTTTGTTCTTGGGCGTCCTCTCCTGTGCGGCGCTCGCCTGTTCCAGCAGCGACAAGCCGGCGACCGCTGGCGCGCAAGCAGGGTCGTCATCGGTCGGAGGCGGCGCTGCCACGGGCGACACGTCCGACCATGTTTATGCCTATGACGATCCCAACATCGTCTATTCCGGGCGAGTGCTGTTCGCGGAGGGCAAAGCGCCGCGCTTTTCAGCGCCGGGCGTGACGCTCTCCGCCCGCTTCACCGGCATCGGCGCTTCGATGAAGATCGTCGATGGCGCCGCCGTAGCCAACTACTTCGACGTCGTCGTGGACGGCGATTATGCCGACGCCGTGAAGGTCAAGGCGGACGACAACGGCGTGGTCACGCTGGCTCAAAATCTGCCGTACGGAGAGCACGAGCTTTCGGTCATCAAGCGCACCGAGGCCAACGCAGGCTCGGTCGATTTCAAGAGCTTCACGTTCGCGGGCGAGATCCTGCCACCCCCGACGCTGCCGCCTCACAAACTCGAAATCATTGGCGATTCGATCAGCGCCGGCTCCGGGAATGAGGCGCTGAACGGCTCCGCCCAGTGCAATGAGGATTATTCCCGGCCGTACTCCGATGCCAGCAAGGCGTGGGGCCCCGTGCTGGCCCGCGCCCTCGACGCCGAGTACCACGTGACCGCGGTCTCCGGCATTGGCGTGTTGCGCAACTACAATTGCAAGAGCATGGATACCATGCCGGTCGTCTACGACCGCGTGTTCCTCGAGCGGGCCGACTCACCCGTCTACGATCACGGCCAGTTCGTCCCGGATGCGGTGCTGCTGATGATCGGCACGAACGATTTTTCGCCGGCCGACTGCAATCGCATCGCGCTGAATGACGCCGTCGACCCGGAAAACTACGCCGCCTTCATCAAAGCACTGTCGACTTTCGTCGGCGTGTTGCGTTCCGACTATCCGAACGCGGAAATCTTCCTGATCTCGAGCCCGATGCTGCACGACGGCTGGCCCGACGCGACCTTCACCTCCGACACGAGCCAGCGCGCCGCCATCAGTCAAGTGGCGGACGAGCTGAACGCCACGGATGTCGGAACAGGTAAATTGCACGTCGTGCTCGCGGATTATTCGAAGACGAAATACACCGGCCGCGGCTGCGGGACCCACCCGAACGTTTTCGAACATTCGATCATCGGTGGTGCCGACTCCAGCGCTGAGTCACCCGAGCTGATCTTGAATCCGGTCAAATCTGTGATGGGTTGGTGAGGTTTGATTCGGTTTTTGAGATATCGCCAAGCTTGGCGAATCGCGCTGATTGCGGTATGGAACCGCTACCAGACAGTCGGCCCGAGCGCGCGCCAGAATCGCGCTCTTGTGCGCCCGGGACTTGGATCGGAGGTTGTTCGATGGACAGCAGTTTGAAATTCTTGAGCTTTGGCGTTTGTGTCTTGTGCTCGGCCTTGCTCGCGGGCTGCGGCACCGGTTCGGACGGCGGAGGGATGGACAGCGCCGGCAGCGGCGGTAGCTCGGCTGGCACTGGCGGTTCATCCTCGACCACCGGCGGCACCTCTGCAGGTGGCGGCACGGCCGCGTTAACGAGGCTCTACGGCTTCGACATCGATACCGAGTCGTTCGAGCTCAACAAGACGCCCAGCACCGATCCGATGTACCAGAACCTCGGCGATCCGGCGGTCAGCAAGGACAATCCGCCCATGGCCGCTTGGACCGGCAGTCGAGACTTCGACCCGGGTGCCACCAACAAGGGCTGTTTGATGCTGACCGCGACGTTCACCGGTTGGAACCAGTCGATCAGCGTGGAGGTAGCGGGCCCCGTCGACAAGAACGGCATGCCCATCGACCTGACCAAGAAGACTCTCCGCGCCCAGGTGTATCTGGACAAGGGCCTGTCTCCGTTCACGACCACCGACGCGCCGGGCGGTGTGGTGTTTTTCATCAAGTCGGGCACCACCTACGCCTGGGGCCAAGCTCCCTGGACCAATCTGGACGGCTACGGCTCCTGGAAGAGCGTCAAGTTCAACACCGACAATCCTGACCCGGGCAGCTCGGCGGATTGGGATCCGAGTAACCCCGTGCAACTCGGTTTCCAAATCAGCTCCGGTGGCGGCAACATGCACACCGCCGCGGAGTTCGGCCCGCCCCTCGACACGGTCGTGTGCATCGACAACATCACCGTTCAAGACAACTAACGCGGCGCAAACCCCACGCCCAGTGACGAGCCCGCGCTCGGAGCGACGGACCTCCAGAGCTCCAGACGAAGTAACGCACCTGCGGAAGCCTCGGAGAACGTCGAACTCAGCGCCGCGCCATCGCGCGGAAGCGGGCAGGAGAAACGCCGTGCGAGCGGCGGAAGGCGGCGCTGAAGTGATTGGGATACTCATAGCCGACCCTGCCCGCGATCTCTTTGACCGAAAGGTTGCTATCCAGCAGCAAGCGACGCGCTTGAGCGAGGCGTAAGGCCAATAGATAGGCGTACACGGGTTGCCCGAACACGGCCTTGAAATTCCGCTTCAGCGCAAAATCATTGGTACCGACCGCGGTGGCTAGCTCGGCCAACGTGGGCGGATGATCGAGGCGCGATAGCAGCAGATCTCGCGCCTCGTGCATGCGATCGACTTCGCGCGCGCGTGGACCCTTGCAGGCGGGCTCGAGCGGACTGGCCATCGCCATCGCCAACCAGCTCAGCGCCCGAGCTTCGAGGAACAGCGGTCGAATCGCGCCGTAGTGATCGCTGTCGAAGATCTCATTCGCTTCGGCCTGAACGCGTTGCAGGGGGAGTGCGTGGATGGGCTTGCCGCAGAACGGCGTTCTGCCCAGGACGTGACGCGCGACGGGCTCGAGCTCGCTGTGGCGCTCGGCTAGCGAGCGCACGAGCTCTGGTCCTAGCGCCACGCGAAAGGCTTGGTTCTTCACGTGCGCGTGCAGGCGTACGGTAGAGCTCGAGGTCGGAGAAACAAACAGCTGGAGCTCGCCCGCCCGTCCGGTAATGGAGCTCTCGAAACCATCCATCGTGGCCGCCGCGGAGCCTCGCAGGGGCGCGTGCACGGCAACCAACGGTGCTGCGCCCTCGTGACGCAGCAGCAGATCCTCACCAGCGACGTTCTCCCCCAATACGAAGAGTAGGTCGCCTGAACTGAGTAGACGCGAGTGAGCCCAAAGCGGCGGCCCCTCGAGATCGATTCGCAGCTCCCGCACGTTACCGGCGCCGTGGATCACCCGGCGCTGTGCGTCTCGGAACAGCGTGCGAAAATCGCGCCCCGCGCCACTCGTCGGCTGCTCCGATCGCGTATCCATCTCTCCGCCTAGCGTACTGGCGGCGAGGTGCTCTGGCCACCACGTAGCTTGGCAGACAAACGCGAACAGGAGATTAGGATGACTCAATTGGGGCAGAAAGTCGCGCTCATCACTGGCAGCTCACGCGGCATAGGGGCCGCGATCGCGCGGCGATTCGCCGAACAGGGTGCGCTGGTCGCGCTACACGGCAGGGACACCGCTGCGTTGTCGGCCGTCCGCGCTGAGATCCAGGCCCGCGGCGGACGCGCCATGCAGGTGACCGGGGATGTCACGAAGTTCCAGGATCTAGAGGCCATGCGCAGCGAGGTCGAAGGGACATTGGGCCCAATTGACGTCCTCGTGGCCAACGCGGGTGGAAATCAGACCAAGCCCCATCTGGCGCTGGAAGAAACCTCGGAGGAGGGTTTCCGCGCGTCGCTCGACGGCAACCTCACCGCGACTTTTCTGACGTTGAAAAGCGTTCTGCCCAGCATGAAGCGGCGGCGCACCGGAAGCATCATCACTCTGTCGTCGGCTGCGGCGCGACGCCCACACCCCGCCTCACCCCTGCCCTACGCTGCAGCCAAAGCCGGCATCGAGCTTTTGACACAACACGTCGCTGCACAGGTCGGCCCGTTTGCGATTCGCGTCAATTGCATTGCTCCCGAATCGATCTTGACCGAGTCCAACCAACGGCAGATCCCCGATGCACAGAAGGCCGAGATGATCGAGGCGCATCCGATCAAACGCCTCGGCACCCCCGACGACATCGCGGACGCGGCGCTGTTTCTCGCTTCCGAAAGCGCGAGCTGGATCAGCGGCGTGATTCTGGACGTGGCGGGCGGCGCGGTGCTGGCGCGCTGAGGAGGACGGCATGGACGACTCTCATCCGGTAAAGCATCGGCACGTTCAGCTGCGTGGCATTCGCTATCACTTCGCCGAGGCGGGCGCTGGGCCACTCGTGTTGATGATCCATGGGTTTCCGGAGCTCTGGTATTCCTATCGCCATCAGCTCGGTGCTCTGGCCGCTGCCGGCTATCGCGCCGTGGCCGTGGATCTCCGCGGCTTCGGCGAAAGCGAGGTCACGCCACGAGTAGAAGACTATAGTCTACTGAGTCACGCCGACGACGTGAAAGCATTGATCGCTGCGCTCGGCGCGCACAACGCCACGCTCGTGGGTCATGATTGGGGAGCGAATCTGGTCTGGGCGCTGGCGTTGCGTGATCCGGAGCTGGTCAACGGCGTCATCGCACTCAGCATTCCATTTTATCCAGAGCCCCGCGATCCAGCAGAAATCAAGCGTTTCGCTGGCGGGGGCTTCGACTTCGTCGAGTACTTCCAGAGGCCAGGGGCTGCGGAATCGGAATTCGCACAAGACCCGCACCGCTTCTTTCGCGCGTTCTTGTTTGGGCTATCGGGTGACGCACCCGCCGGCACGGTCGATCGGCTCTATCGCGGCAAACCTGCCACGGCCAAACTGCTCGACGGTTTTCCGCAGCCGATCCCCTTGCCGCCCTGGCTCAGCGAACAGGACCTCGATTATTACGTGGCCGCGTTCCAGAAGACAGGTCTTTCGGGAGCGCTCGGATTCTATCGCAACCTCGAGCGAGATTATCCGGCACTAAAGAGCATTTACCGGAGCACGCTGCGACGCCCCGTGCTGTTCATTGGCGGGGCCGAAGAGGCGGCAGTGCGGTTTGGTACCCTCGACCCGATGCGCCGCGCGCTGCCCGGGCTAAAGAGCGCGATCGTGCTGCCGGGCTGTGGCCACTGGGTACAGCAAGAGCGAGCCGAGACCGTCACTCGCGAAATGATCGGGTTCCTGAGGCAAGCCATCGAGCGCGGCTCGCGCCAATCGAGCTGATCTTAGGCATGGGAGGTAGCGATGATGGATGCGATTTTAAAGGCACAGAACGAGTTCGATGACGCCGAACGCAGCGGCAACCGAGAGCAGCTGTCTCGGTTATTGACCGATGACTTTGCGTCGATTGGTCCGAAAGGCTTCGTGCTGGACAAGCAGGCGTGGATCGGACGCCACGCGCAGTTTCGCTATCTTGCGCTCGAAACGAGCGAACTCGACGTGCGTCTGTACGACAGCGCCGCGATCGTTCGAAATCGACAGCATCACCGCTCGACCTATCAGGGGAAAGAGCTGACCGCCGACTTGCGCGTGAGCCATACCTGGGTCCGACTCCAAAACGAATGGCGGCTCGCCGGGATTCAGTTCAGTCCGCTTGCGCGGGACTGAGCTCAAGCCATGGTTGGCGTCACTACTACTGGTGCACCATCGGCGAGCAGATCGGGCTCGCCGGTGGTGTCTTTCGTGGTCCCCGTCTTGAGGAGAGAGGCGCCCGGCGCCCGTACCCTTCAGCGCGCGCTGTTCGTGAAGTGATCGTAAATGGCCTGACCGAACCCGCTCCGCGGCATGGGACATAGATAGTCGTTAATCAACGCTAGCGGTGCGCCGTCGCCGTGGTTCTCGGAGGTCGCGGGGGTGCAGTAGCCGGCCGATAGATTCCACCACCAGGCGAGATAACTCGCCTGGTGCTGATCGAGCGCGGCCATCAGCGGGGCGACCATGCCGCCTTGGCAATCGTCCTGGCCGATTTCGGTAGCGACCAACGGCACCTGGGCAGCCAGCGCGAACGGCTCGGCGTCCCAGCAGCTGGCGTTGGCGCAAGCATTGAAGTTGTACACGTGCCAGGCCGGCGCGATGTTCCCGAGCGGATCTTGCGGCGCGTGCGCGAGCCAGCCGGTCAGGCGATTCGAGTATTGAACTCCGCCGAGCAAGATCAGCTGCTTGGCGCCAGTTTGCCGAATCGTGCTCACGAGTTCCTGCATGCCGACCGCTTCGTACGCGGGGAACGCGAGCGTGGACCCCCAGTACGTCTCGGGGCTCGTGCAACCGTCTCGCCAGCAGGCCCAGGCCTCGTCGCTGTCGCGATTTTTATCGGGGAAGGGTTCGTTGTACGGCTCGAACACCACCGCGTCATCGTCCAAAAAGCTCGTGGCGACTTCGCGCCAGAACGTGGGCGTGTGATCCGCGTTGGGCATCGGATAGAGCTGGTCCGCCGGCAAGTCGCCGGGCGCGGCGCGGTGCAGCTCCAAGATCGGCACGAGGCCCTGCTGCTCCAGGCGCATCGCGTAATCTTTGATCGCGGTCTGGTAGGCAGCGCCGGAAAAGCGTGGGGATGTGCCGCTGATCGCGAGCCAACACGATTCATTGAGCGGGATGCGCACCGCGCTCACCTTCCAACGCCGCAGCGCGGCGATCGCTTCGTCGTCAGTGGGGCCGTCGAAGAAGCCGTTGTCTGCCTGGCACGCATACTCCGAGCCCGAGCGGTTGACGCCGTGCAAGCGCACGAGCTCGCCCTGGTCGTCGCGCAGCTCATTTGCGACCACGTGCAGGCCATGGGGCAAGCTGGGCGCGTCGAACAGCGGGAGCGCGCAGTCGTCATGGGGCGTCGCACCGCTGCCTCCGCTCGCCGGCTGGCCCGCGGCGCCCGCCGCGCTCGGCTGTGCGTTGCTCGTGTCTTCCCAGTTCGAGCAGGCACCCGCGCACGCGACCGAGAACGCTAAGACGACGAAGCTTGAGTGGGAAGGAGTGACCATGGAACGACTCCGCTGCACGGCCTAGCGCGGCATCCGATAGAAGGATAAGTCGTCTATCCAGTAATCCCAGCTGCCGAAATTCATCAAGAACTGCAGGCGCTTCAAGAGCGACGGATCGAACGGTCCCGAGACCGCGCCGAAGCCCTTCTGCTTGATGCGATCGAACGGGATGGTCACAAATGACCAATCGTCGGTCAAGCTGACGGCTGCGCCGAATGCGTCGCACTTTTTCGAGTCCGGAAAGTCCGAGCCCGGATCCTTGAAGCAGGTCCAAGCGCGGGGATTGTTCGTCGGATCGGTCTGCTGGCAGCCGCAACCCGGCGCTTGATCGGACATGAAGTCACCGCCGATCGCGTCATTCTGCTGGTCGATGACGGACAAGACGAAGGCCTCGCCGCTGGCCGCGCTGCCGCGGCGTACCCAAAGCGCGACGCCGTCCCAAGCGCTGGCGTCGAAGCTCGGGCTGAAGTTCAAGTCGAGCGCCGCGCCCCAACCGAGGCGCCCATTGTCGCCGAAGCACAGCCCGACGTTGCTGACGTTCAGGTGCAACGCGTTCGCCGAGGTGCCGCAGCGCGGGCCGTCGGGGATTTTGCTGTCTTCGACGTCGCGCTGGGTGATGGAGGCCGAAAATGGCGTATCCGTGACGCACGTGCCGCTCACGCCGTCCGGCAGTGGAGCGGTGTGAGCGGCGTCGAAGTTGAAGTAAAAGGCGGTCGGCTTGGCGTCGCTTTGACACGACACGGCCGGATCACACGTGGCCCAGCGGCTTTGACCCTGCGGCTCGAAATCGACGATTTTCTGATACTCGTAGGCTTGAGACAGCGCGCAAAAGTCGGGCTCGGCTGCGACCGCGATCTCCGCGCTCGGACGGCCCGCATCTTTGCCGCCGCAGGCCGCGAGCCCGAGCGCGAGCACCGCAGAGCCGCCGTGGCGGCTCAAGAACGAACGCGAGATCCTCGGCGCCATCGTCCTCACCACCACATGCTGGCCGTCACGGTAAACGTGTCGGCATCGGGCACGATCGAAGGGTCACCGCAGCCGCCACTCGGCGAAGACCCGAGCAGCGACGGCACGCACGGCGCATAGCTGTTTCGGACGACCACGTCCGAGCCGTAGAGCCAATGGGAGTACTGGATCGCCACTTGGTCATGGCTATTGTAATCCGTGCGCAAAATGACGCGCGGAGAAAGCGCCGCAAAGGTCTTGGTGTCGTCGCCCATGCGCGCGACCACGCGGTCGTAGCGCCCCGAGAACGCCAGCCAGGAAAGCGCGCTGTAGCCGAGCTCCGCGCCATACTTGAGCTTGTCGACCTTGTCGTAGTTGGCGTCGTCGCTCTGCACGTGGGTGAATAGGCCGAAGGCGCTGACGAAGACGTCCGGCGCGTAGCCCGAGTAATTCTCGGAGCCGCGCACGATTTCGCCAATCGAGACGTCGTATTGAGTCGAAAGTGTCGCAAGTTTGCCCGTGCCGTGCGAGTTGGGCCCGAGGTACTCGCGCATCAAGCCGGGGCCGCCGGCCGTGTTCAGCACGCGCAGCACGGGGCTCACGCTCCGCGCATGATCAGCGTCCACCCAGGAGCCAGCCAAGAACCAGCGACCGTACGGCGCCAAACGCGCTTCGATATCCGCGCCGAGCACGGTGATCCGACCGTCGGCTTGCGAGGGCGCGGTGCGGTCGTCGGCCGTCCAAGCGTTCACGTAGTGGAGCGCGGCGCGGCCGAGCCGCTTCGAAGCCAAGCCGAGGTGGGCGTGATGCGCGAAGCTCGTGCCGACATTGGGATCGGTGAAGCCATTCCAACCCGCTGGCTCGACGCCCAGTGGCGCGCGATCCCACTGTCCCATCAGACCGTGCTCGGCCAAAAATGTGAGGCCGTTCGCTAGCGGCACGCGAAAGCGCATGGTCTCGCCGACGCCGCCGACGCGTGCGATGGCGCTCGTATCGTAGCGGCCCGTGTCGTACTCGCCCATCGCGCCGTAGCGATTGGCGAAACCGCCGACGTCGATTTCCCAATTGAAACCCGAGACCTTGGGCTTGAAGGTGAGGTAGGCGTCGTTGATCCCGAGCTGCGACGGCGGATCGAAGAAGCCCTGCCCGTTGCTCACGTTGCGCGCCGCGATCATCACGTTCGCGGCGACGCGCGAATTGCCATACGAAAATCCGAGTTGCACGTACGGCAAGGGAATGATGCCGGTGTGCTCGAAGCGCTCGTAGTCGTCCGGCACGAGCGGTGGGCCGTGAAACACCGTGGTGTGCTGGGTCGAGCTCGCGTGCGGGCGCGAGTTGACGCCGATGCGCAATGGCACGTGCAAAAAGCCGTGAAAATCGAAGCGCCAGTCGTTGGGCGAGCGCGGCTGTTCGCCGAACGCGGGCCGAAAGCGCCCGGGCATGGCACCCGTGTCCGGCGCGCCAATCGCCAGGCCGAGCAGCGGCGTGGGCTCGTCCAGCTTGGCATCCGGTTGCTTGGACGCGGCAGCACCGACGGGCGCGGCCGCGGCGGTCGACGTTGGCGCAGGCACCGACCCGGCAGCGCTCGCCTCAGGCTGCGCTGCCGGCGGCGCAACCGCGGCGGCGGGTGCGGCAGCGGGCGCGACCTCGGCGGCGGGCGGCGCATCGGGCTGATTGGCGGGCGGCGCGACCGGCGCGGGCGCGCTCGCACCCGCTGCCGGTTTCTCCTGAGCGAACACCGCGGGCGCGACCACCCAAGTCAGAGCTGCAGCGCAGAAAACCGTACGATGCTTCATGGTCACCACCACAAGGTTCCGAAGAGGGCTAGAACGTTCTGATCCGGTTGGTCCGACTGCGTGCTGATCTGACCGCCAGCGTTCAAACCCACCAAGTGGAAGTTCGGCCGGTAGAAGTACCTCGAGTACTGCAGGGTCAAGGTCTCGCGCGATTGCCAGTCGCTCCGAAAAATGGCTTTCAACGTGAGCACGGAGTACGAATTGTCGTTCTGGCCCGGATAGATCGGGCGGGCCGTTTTATGCGCGTAGGGCACGGAGCGATCGGCGCGCACCGCGCCGGCGAGCCACGGCAGCATGGAGTAAGTGCCTTCGGCGCCGAACTTGTATTTGTCTTCACCATCACGCGAGGGATCTTCGCTCGTGATGTGCGCGAACATGCCGAACACGCTCAACTTCAGATCCGGGCCATCGCCCCAGAACTCGTCCGGATAGCGCAGCAGTTGCCCCAAGCTGATGTCGTATTGGCCGCCGGCAACGAGCAGGCTGCCGCGACCGTGCGGGTTATTGCGACCGAAGTAGCGGTCCATCAGATCGCGGCCACCGCCGGCGTACAGCACCTGAACCGCGCCGCTCAGGCTGCGCACGTAGTCGACGGACGTGCGCGAGACACCGCCATAGAAATAGCCGAAGCGATTGAGCGCAACGCGCACGTCGCCCGCGAGGATCGTGAGCTGGCCGTCCGCGTGGTCGAGCTCCGGATAGTCCATCGCGGGCCCGCTGCCCGGGTATCCGTAGTAGCCCACGCGCAAGTTCCCGAGCGGAACGCGGTCGGTTTGGTCGTCACGCGAGAGCGCGTGCACGAAATGAAGTGCCGGCCGGAAGGTGTCTTTGTAGTTGAGGCTGATGTGGCCGTGGTTGACCAGCGTCTGCCCTTCCCACGGCTTTTGCCAGTTATTGGAGGGGCCGGTCGGGATGTCGATGGGCGCGCGCGCCATCCCGGTCTTGAAGCCGCGTTCGAGCTCCAGCTTCAGCGAATCGCTCACCGGAACGCTGACGAACAAGTTGTCGCCCACGCCCGGCAGCGACGCCACGAGCGGCGTGCCGTACGCGCCGTTGCCGTACTCGGCCATCGCGCCGTAGCGGTCTTCGAAGACTCCGAGCGTCCAGCTGAGCTTGACCTTACCGAAACCCTTCGGCACATAGGTCATGAACGCGTCGCGAATCCAATACTGCGCGTTGGGCATGAACGAGCCCGCCGCTTGCATCGACTCGGAAAGCGCCCACGCCCCGATCGACACCGTGGCCGTGACCTGCGGCTGAGCGTATGAAAACCTGAGCTCGGCCCAGGTGTAAGGGATCGTGTTCGTGTTCTCGAACACGTTGCCGCGCGGCACGACCGGGTCGCCGTGCCAGGTGCTCGACGCTTGATCGGACGTTGGGTCCTTTCGTGTACCGAGGGCGGCGCGGCCGCCCGCCTGCACGTAGCCGTGAAAGTCGAGCTTGGAGCCCTCGGTCGGGCGCACTGGCGCGCCGAACGAGGGCGTGAGTCCGCCGGGCAGCGCGGACTGCTGCCCCGGCACGTGCGGTGATAAGCCGATGCCTTCGCGCGCTCGGTGCCCCGGGAGGTAGCCGGAGGGCGGCATTTTGTCTTCGTCGTCCGAGATCGGATCGGCCTCGGCGGGTGCCTCGGCGCGCGCAGCGAATGACAACAAGAGCACGGCAGCGGCCGCGGTGATCGCGGTCAGAGCGCGCGGATTGGCCCCTCTCACGGGCGCCTCCGGTAAAAGGCGACGTCGTCCAGCCACAAATCCCAAGCCCCGCGTCCCCACTCGATGCCGATCGAAAACAGATTGCTGGTGTCGAGCCGATCCGACTTGAGACCCCAGCCGCCCTGCTGCATTGCCTCGAACGGGAAGAAGTAAGCGCGGAAGGTGCCGTCGACGTTGATCGTGGTGCCCCACTTGTCGCAGCCGTTCGAGCTATCGTTCTGGTCGGTGTAGGGGTTGCAGACGCAGCCTTTTTCGTCGACCAAGCCGTCGGAGGCGCGCACGCGCAGATAGCCCGCGCTGCCCGGTGCGACGCGCGCCCAGAGCACGATGCCCTCCCACGCGCTGTAATCGACGGCAGCGTGACAGCCCTTGGACGCGATCGACGGCGCAAGGCCGGGATTGTACAGACCGCTCTCGTAGCCTGTGGGAGAGCACGGGCCGACCTCGGGCGGCGCGGGCTTGAGCTCACACTGCTCCGAGCTGCACACGGTCGGCAGATCCATACCCAATTGCCCGCCGTTGGCAGTGAGCAGGCCCGAGCGCACGTGCACGCCCCGGCGGCTGGTGAGCGCAAGCGCGGCCGCGCACGTGCCGGGCGACGCGCCGGGCGAATCGCACGCCGTCGGCCCGTTTGCGGACGACGAAGCGTTCACGCAGCGCCCGCCGTTGAGCAGGGGCGAAGCCGGGACGGTTTGATCCGGCACCGGGATTTGCTCGGCAGTCCGATCGCTGTTCGTGTACCAGGAGGTGCGCGGGCTAGTTTCGAAATCGTCGATCAACCACAGCTCGTAACCGTCGAGCGCAGTGCAGTCGACCGGGCCGCTCCCCGGATCCGGTGTGTCGCTCACCGGATAAATGGGGCGGCAAAGCTGCGGCCCCGGCCGCGGAGCGCGATCATCACCACCGCAAGCTACGGCCAAGAGCGCGAACCCTAGCAACGAAAGGCGACGCCAATTCATGGCTCGCCGCCCTCATTGCCACAGAAGAACGCGATGTCGTCGACATACACGTCGAAGCTCCGGCCGCGCGAGCCGACTTGCCACTGCAAAGCGTAAATCGCGTTCGACGCCACTTCCGGGCGCGGATCGCCCCAGCCCGGCTGCTGCGCAAGCCAGCTGAACGGGATCGTGTAGCGCTGCCATTCGGCAGTGAGCGCAAGCTCGATCCCGAAGTCGTTGTAGCAATCCTTGCACAAGCCGCCGCCCGGCGCGGTGTATTGATCCGGCACCTTGAGCCGCACGTGCGCGGGGCCTTTGGCCCAAAAAGTGATGCCCGTGTACTTCGAGGCGTCGTACGGACCGGTCGGGTTGGCCAAGCCAAAGCCCATCGAGGCATAAACGCTGTAACCCGCTTCGGCCATTTTGACCTTGATGTGCGCCGCGCCCTTCGAGCCGGCGTGCCCGCCATCCATGCTCATTTTGAACGACGCCGGCTCGATCGTGGAGCCCTCGGAATCGACCGAGGTGTACCAATAACCGCCCCGGCCCTCGCGTTTCAGGATTTGATTATCGCCGTCCTCGCCGTCTTCAATCAGCGCGTCGCTGCTGCATGCGCCGGGCGACAGATCGCGCGCGCGTTTCGACCAGCCGCTTTCGGCGGCGGGCGTCGTCAGGCAGCTCGACAGCAAGACGACGCTCCAACAAAGCCAACGTTGCGCCTGCGCTGAGCCGCTCATCCGCTCGTGCTCCAAAAGCTCAGCGCGGCAGACACCTGCTCGGCCCGATGCTGGGCGCGCACGAACGGCGAAGGAGCCAGATTCGAGGGCTGCGCGGCGCGACAAGCCGGCGCACCGCTGTTGAAGCGCCGTGCGATGTCCGACAGTAGGCGCGCCGTCTCGTCACCGCGAAAAACGGTGTAGCCGTCGTAGTCGTGGTACAGGCCGTTGGGCGCTGGATAGAGCGTGTCCACGCCGCCCAACATCCAAAACATGGTGGCGTTCGTCCCGCTCTTGAGCGCGCGCTCGTTCCAGCGCTCGTAGCTCTGTAGACGCGTCGCGAGATTTCTGGTGATGGCACCTTGCTCGTCGCGCATCACTTTCACGCCGTACTCTTCGAGCACCGTGGGTTTGCCGAGCCGTCGCGCGATGCGCTCGTGATCCACGATCCAGCGGTCACCCCATGCTAACGTTGCGCCCCAATCTTCCGGATAGGAATGATAGGTACCGAAGTCGATGGCGGGTAAGGCGGTGAGCGCTTCGTGATCGACGCCGTCGTTCGCCTTGTACGCCCAATGCTCACCGCCACCGTCGAGGAAGCCCTCGTCTCCCACGCTGACCATGTGGTTGGGATCGAGCGACTTGATGTAGCGGGACATCTCGTCCGCCCACTTCGGGATGGTGGTGTTGTCCCAGCCGGTGCTTCCCGGCCCCGTGCCTTTGCAGCGGGGCTCATTGCCGAGCTCCCAAGAGAAGATGGTTGGATCGTCGCGGTACACCCGCCCGCTCAGCGTGTTCTTGCGCAGCGCGAGGTGCTGGATCCAATCCTTGTACGCCTGCTTCACCTCGGGTGCGGTGTAGAATTCGTGGTGCTTGGTGCGGTTGAACCAGCGTAAATACTGGTCCATCCCGCCGTAGTCGTACCAATTGTTGGTCAATACCAGGATGATCTTGAGACCGAGCTCGTTCGCTTTGGCCAGCACGTAGTCGAGCTTGGGCAGCCCATCCGGGCCCTCGTTGTATGCGACCTTCCGGCTCGCGGGATCGAAGTACTGGAAGTAGATGCCGTCCTTCTTGCCGGAGACCTTGTCGCCCCACGGATCGACGTGCGGCACGCTGCCGTCGAGCGAGCCGATGTCCAAATACCCCCAAATGCGGACCACGGGAAAGCCGAGGTCCTTCGCGGCGAGCAAGACGTCGTCGACCATCGGTTGGGGTTTGGAGGCGAGGTAGTAGTTGTTCGTGCCCGCAAAGCAAAACGGCTTGCCCTCGAGCTCGAAGTTCGCTGGCTTGTTCAGATTCACGTCCAGCGAAGACTGTGCGAAGCGGTCCGGCGTCTTCAAGCAACCGCACAGCACGAGCGCCGCGCTGAGCGCGTGGCACACGCGGGAGACCGGCGCCGAGCGAAGCACGGCGCCACGCTCGGTTCGCTTTGCCGACATGACAGCGAGTCGTTTACCAGATCTCATTCCAACGCCGCAGCTCAAATCGTTGTGCGCACACGACGACGTGCAATCAGTCGGCTGGAACTGGTTCCCGTCGTGGCGCACCTTTCGCGCGGCAAACGCGGCTGTTCGCATTTTTGCGCGTTCAGTCCGGCAACCAGTCGCATTTCCGACATTCAAAAGCTCGAAGCGAGTCTGCGAAATGCAAGTGGCGAAAGTGGTCAATGACGACGACCGCTGGATTCGAATGATCGTTCGCCTTGCGCCGAGCACGGATGTCACTTCGAGCGCGGTTTCCGGGTAGACGGACCCCGAGGCGAGGGCTCGCGCGGCGGCTCGGCGGAGAAGATTCCAGGGTCAGCACTTTGGCAGAGGCCAAACTGCTCGACACGAGTCAGACAGAAGCGTGTAAGAACCGCGCGCCTCGCGTTGCTTGCCGGAGGCCGGGGCGGTATGTTTGTTCCCGCTCGATGACAACCAGCGTTAGCAGCCGCCGCGTCGATTGGAGCGTCGTTGTGCCCGGGCAATTGCAGCCCAACCGCGCCAGCGTGAGCTCTTCCCCGTCGCGCTTGATCGAGCTCACGGCGGAGGTGACGACCGCTCCCTCGCCCCGCACCATCGAGCTCTTGTTGCGCCACGCCGTCGAGTACGCGCGGGTCGCGCTCGAACTCGAGCGTGCCGCACTCTTCCTGCTTCATTCCAAGCACGGGCTCATGGCCGGCACGTTCGGCACCGACGCGAACGGCGAAACGGTGGACGAGCGCGGCCTGGTCTACGAGTTCGGCGCGACCGATCGTGAAATCTTCACCCGCGCAGAGCAGGGGTTTCCGTGGACGGTCTACGAGGGCTGCCCACTGCTCACTCAAGAGGGCGGGCGAACGCGCGAAATCGGGCGCGGCTGGTTGGCGTCGACCGCCATCCGCGGCGTACGCGAACGTATCGGCATTTTGTACAATGATTCGGCGCTCACGCACGCTCCGTTCGACGAGGCCAAGCAGTCGCGCGTGGCCGTGTTTTGCTCGCTGCTCGGCCGTGCGCTCGCGCCGTGCCTGAGCCTGCTTCAGACCTGCATGGGCAGCGCACTCGATAACCCGCCGAGCGATATGGTGCGAGCCGTAGCGGATCGCCTCGGTCGCGATCCTTCGCTCAGCTGTGACGAGCTGGCGCGTGACCTCGCGCTCTCGCCGCACACCCTGTCTCGCTCGTTTCGGCGCGAAACCAACATGTCGATCGTGGAGTTTCGGAACGAGCTTAGGCTCGCGCGCTTTCTATCCTATGTCGATTCGGAGGCGAGCAGCGTCGCAGACGCGGCGCGTGAAGCGGGCTTCGGCAGCTACGCCCAGTTTCATCGCGTGTTTCGCGCCCGCTATCGCCAGAGCCCGCGAGACTACGTGAGCGAGCGCCGGCACACGAGCTAGCGCCGCGCGCCGTTCGCAGGTCGCGCGGCGCTGCTGACTCGTCGCGGCTCGGTCGTACCGCGCCGTTGAACCGTTCACTCGCAGTCTTGCGTTCGTGGTGCGCTTCGGGTAGCGACGCGCCATGCTGAAGACGCTCATTTCCGACGGAAGCCTACCGAACATTCCGTGGCAGCCGCGCCCCGCAGGCTGCCACGACGTGGTCTGGCGCTGCGACCAGAACCCGGTCATCCCGCGCCACGCCTCGCGCACGGCCGATAGCATTTACAACAGCGCGGTCGTGCCGTTTCGCGGCGGATTTGCCGGCGTTTTTCGCTGTGATGACCGCGCGCGCAATATGACGCTGCGCGTGGGCAAGAGCCGAGACGGCATCGCGTTCGAGATCGCCGATGAACGCCTGAAGTTCGAGTGCGACGATCCAGAGGTCGGCCAATTCTTGGAGGGCTACGACCCGCGGGTAGTGCCGCTAGACGGCCGCTACTACGTCATCTGGTGCAACAACTATCACGGCTACACCATCGGCCTCGGCTACACGGAGGATTTCGAGCGCTTCCAGCAACTGGAGAATGCGTTTCTGCCCTTCAACCGCAATGGCGTGCTCTTCCCGCGCAAGGTCAACGGTGAGTACCTGATGCTCACTCGACCAAGCGACGCGGGCCACACGCCCTTCGGCGATATCTTCCTCAGCCGCAGCCAGGACCTCGTGTATTGGGGCAAGCACCGGCACGTGATGGGCCCGCGGCGTGAAGGCGGACTCGTCAATTGGCAAATGACCAAGATCGGCGCTGGCCCGTACCCGATCGAAACGCGCGAAGGCTGGTTGCTCTTTTATCACGGCGTGCTCACCACCTGTAACGGCTTCACCTATTCGATGGGCGCCGCGCTCTTGGATCTGGATCAGCCGTGGCGCGTGCGTTACCGCACGAAGCCCTACCTGCTCTCGCCGGATGCGGCGTACGAGTGCGTTGGCAACACGCAGAACGTGCTGTTCCCGTGCGCCGCATTGACGGACGCCGACACCGGTCGCATCGCGATTTATTACGGAGCCGCCGATACCTGCACTGGCTTGGCTTTTTGCCAGGTCGACGAGCTGCTCGAGTTCGTGCGGCAAAATTCCGAGGTCTGAACGGGCGAACCGCAGACGGCAGTCAGCACGGAACACGGCTGGACCGCGGGAGGCGGGTATTGCACACTGCGTTGACCAAGATGTTTTCACGATCGTCTACCAATCTTGTGCGGCTCGCCGCAGTCAGCGGCGCACTGCTCGCCACCGCGCTGCTCGGAGCGTGTGATGCGAATAGCTCGAGTACCGGCGCTGCCGGCGCTGCGGCGCTCGCAGGCAGCGCCACGGGCGGAGCCGGAGGAGCAGCGCTCGGCGGCGCGGGCGGAATGAACGCCACCATGGCTGGCGGGGGCAGTGCCGGCAGCGCGACGAGCGGCGGGACGAGCAGCGGCGGCACGGGCGGCGGCGGCACGAGCAGCAGCGGCACGAGCGGCAGCGGCGCGAGCGGCGCGGGCGGCACTCTGGGTAACGCGGGCAGCGGCGGCACAGCGCTCGGCGGGCAAAGCGGCGGCGGCGCCGGCGGTGGCGGCGCCTATCGCCCCTGCCCAACTGACGCCTCGCCGTGCAAGATCATGCCCTTCGGTGACTCGATCACCGACGGCTTCGGCACCGACGGCTCTTATCGCATCGAGCTCTTCCGCTTGGCGCATCAAGCCGGCAAAAACATCACCTTCGTCGGTTCACAGTCGAACGGACCGAGCATGGTCGACGGCGTGCCCTTCCCGCCCCAGCACGAGGGTCACAGCGGGTTCACGATTTACCCGACGCCGAGCCGGAGCGGCATCTCGCCCTTCGTCGACACGAGCATCCCGCAATTTGCGCCACACATCATCACCTTGATGATTGGCACGAACGACGCGATCGACGACTACCAGATGGCGAACGCTCCAACTCGCTTGGGCATGCTGATCGACGCCATCTTCAGCAAGCTGCCGAGCGTGCTGCTCGTGGTCGCAGAGCCCATCCCGTCGCAAGACGACGCGCTCAACGGCCGGCTACAAACGTACGGCGCGGCCATTCCGGCGATCGTGAAAGCGCGCGCGGACGCGGGCAAGCACATCCTGGTCGTCGACATGTACGCGCCCCTTGCAGCCGTTACCGATTACAAAACGTCGCTGCTCAAAGACACTTGGCACCCGAACGTGGCAGGTGACGTGATCTTGGGCCAGAAGTGGTACTCCGTGCTCGCGCCGTCGCTCTAGTCGTCGGCCTTCGGCTCGCGGGCGTGGAAAATACGCGCACGCGGCGGGGCTCCTCCAGCTATAAACGCTGATTCAACGCGCGCACAAGGAGCAGTGCCGCTCGCGAGCTACGCGCCGCACCACGCACGCCGCGCCCGCTTACCAAAAAAGAAGAAGGGTTAGGTTTGTGGGCCACGAAGAAACGGGCGCGCGACCCGTGATGCTCGACCTTGGGCAACGCGGTCGGCGCGCGCCTTCCCAGCAGCCGCGCCTGCCCGGCCCTGCATACGGGTGCGGGACTCAGCGCGACGCGGTCTGCGCGCTCGAGTTGACCGCGGGCGGCTCTTCTTCGCGCAAGCAATAGCCCGTGATCTTCATGCGGTTCGTGTACGACAAGAAGCTGAGACTCGTGCTGTGGCGCGCTTCGATGCCGACGACGCGGCCGCGCGGACATTTGGCCGACAAGCGAGCGACCGCCTGATCGGCGAACTCGGTGTCGCCCGCGGCGAGGAATGCCTCTTGGTCGGCTTCGACTTGGATCGGCTGTAGGCGCGCGCCGCGCGGAATGTCGTCCAATCCGCCCACCGACAGTTGATGCACGCTGTGCGTGCAGCCGCTGGTGACCGCGGCCAACGCCAAGAAGCCGATCACGGCGCGCGCGCTCACGAGCTCCCTCCAGCGCGTTTGACGGTGAGATTGGCGGCGGGCGCGGCGGGCGGGGGCGGCAAAGCTGGCGTGACCGTCGGAGCCGCCGCGGGAGTTTGCGTCGCTTCTGCGGGGATGCAGTACGCCTTCGCCGTGACCGTGCGATCTTCGACCAGCACGTACCACTTGGTTTCGTATTTGGCGTACACGCCGGTCACTTTGCCGTTCGGGCATTGCCGGCGCAGGTCTTCCGGGACGCCGTCCGCGAAATCGTTGTCGAAGTGAATGCCGAGAAACGCGACGTTGTTTTCGCTGGCTTGAATCGGCCGTGAGCGCTCGGCCCCGCGCGGAATATTGGTCATGCTCACCGATTGCAAAGAGGCGCAGCCCACGCACGACATGAAAGCACCGACCAACAACCCGAACCTCGAAGTCATCGTTTTCATAAGATGCAAAAACCTTTGATGGTGACAATCTCTCCACTGATCACGGGATACTTCACGGCTTCACGGCGCGCGCTGAGGCCGGTGATGCGGCCGCTCGGACAACGCGCGAGCACTTCACTCACGAGCCCGTCGGCCCAATCCTCATCGAACGTGGGCTCGCCGGTCGCTGGTCCCCATTGCGTGAGCGCGATGATGTCTTCGGCCAACCCCGCATCTTTCCGCGTTTGTTCGTTGGGCGCGAACGCCTTTGCGACCGCGGCGCCGTCGTGAACCGATACCCCCGTGGAGCTTGCCTGCACCTCGAACGGCACGAGCCGCCCACGCGTGCTGTCGATGTCCGAAATCTGCTCGTTATACATGCTCGCGCACCCCGTCCCCAGCAACGCGAACGGCAGCACCGCCAGCATGCGCCTCCCGAAACTCAAAACCTGACGTGTCATGCCCGCTCCTAGAGCAACCCACATGCCGCGCAAATCCCGCGAGACTTGCCGCGTTTTTCGACGCCGCGTGGAGAACCTTTCATGTGCCGTGGATTCACACTCCACCGTCCGAAAACCGGACCGACCGGCGACGCGCGCGGCGGCCGGCCTTCGTCCCGGTCAGCGCGCGTCAGCGGCCGCGCTCGGTGCGGGATAGCTGATGCGGCCGCGTGCGCCGACGACGGCGAACGGCGTCATCGTGGCGGGGGTGCTCGTCGTCGCAGACATCAAGTGGACGACGGGGATGCCACGCGCGAGCACGTAATCCGTCACAATCCGACGGTGGCATCGCCACCAGACCGCCTCGGCGCACATGATCGCGCAGCTCTCTTCGGCAGCCAGCGCCAGGAGCTCGCCCAGGCCGCGCCGGAATTCCGGCGTATCGCAGTAATCGGCGTAGTTGCGGAAAGCCTGCACCTCCCAGCCGGCGTTCTTGGTCGCGGCGGCTTCGACGCTGTCCGTGCCAGCGCCAAGCTTGCGCTTACCGCGGCGGCCGCCAAGCTCTGCGATCCGCACGTAGCCAATCCCCGCGCGAGCGAGCGTTTTCGGCAGCGCGTCCTCGTTGAACTGTGGGTTCGTGCGCGAGCGCGGGATGGAGCGGATGTCGACGAGCCGCGTGACCTTTGCGCCCTGCAACATGCCGATCAACTCTTCCGCAGTGCGTGTGGAATGGCCGATCGTGTAGAGCGGTCGCGGGGGACTCGGAGCGGAGGCGTTGCTGGACATCGGCACTTCGCGAAGTGAACAGCATGCGGCGCGCGTCGGGCGGATGCGCGCCGCAAAGTGCTCCGAGCGTGCAACAAGACTCGCGCGCCGAATACGATCTGGCGTCGCCATTCGTTCGAACCGCCGCACGACCCGGCTGACCGCGTTCTCTCCGAGTTACCACGTCGGCGCAGCCGATTGCGGCTGCGGATTTGCGCCACAGTTTTTACGTGGCCGTCTGGCCGCATGTGGCATAATTGCGGGATTATGCGTGAAGCTTCCTTACCGCCGGGCCCCCTCCGAGGGCAGCTGCGGCAACTGGCCCCCTACGTCGGGGCTCAGGGCTGGGCCATGCTCAGCGTCGCTTTGTTGGCCGCGCTCGGCGCGGGGCTCGCTGCCTTCGAGCCGCTGATCCTGAAGCACTTGTTCGACACGTTCATGCTCGGCGGGCGCTGGTTGCGCGCGCTCAGGCCGTTCGCGATGTTGCTCGTGCTGCTCGCTTTCAAGGAGCTTTTGGGCGCCGTGTTCGAGCGCAGGTTTTGGCGCACACGGCTGGCCGTCGACTTTGCGCTGCTCCAAGCCACGGTCGACCGGCTGCATTCGCTGCCGCTGTCCTATCACCGCGAGCAGAGCGTGGGCGCGACCATGACCAAGATCCAACGCGGCGTGTCCGGCACGATGTCGGCGTTTACCGAGGTGATGGTGCAGCTCTTGCCGTCGGTGATCTATTTGTGCGTGTCGCTGGTCGTGATGCTGAGCATCGACGTGCGGCTGTCCGTGTGCGTGCTGCTGTTCGCGCCGCTGCCCGCCGTAATCGGCGCGCTCGCCAGCAGCGAGCAGATGCGCCGCGAGCAAAGCTTGCTTCAGCGCTGGACCCGGATCTTCGCGCGTTTCAACGAGGTGCTCTCCGGGATCGTGGTCGTGAAAAGCTTCGTCATGGAGGAGCGCGAAAAGCGCCGCTTCTTGGGTGGTGTCCGCGAGGCAAACCAGCTCGTTTTGTCGGGCGTAGCTCGCGACGCCAACTACGCGGCGCTCAAGAACGGCACGATGACGCTGGCGCGCTTGGTTGCGCTCGCCGTTGGCGGAGCCCTGGTGATGGAGCATCGCATCAGCCTCGGCACCTTGCTCGCGTTCGTCTCCTATTTGGGAGGCTTGTTTCAGCCGGTCTCGGCGCTCACCGGCATGTACCAAACGTTGCGTCGCGCGAGCGTCTCGCTCGGCTCCTTGGTCGGGATCTTGAACGCGCACGACTCGCTCGGCGACGCTCCGCACGCGCGCGAGCCCGGCCGGCTGCGCGGCGAGGTCGAGTTTCGTCACGTCTCGTTCGTCTATCGCAGCGATCGACCGGTGCTGCGCGACATCGATCTGCACGTCCAGCCCGGTGAGATGATAGCGCTAGTGGGAGCGAGCGGCGCGGGCAAATCCACGCTCATGTCGCTGCTCCAGCGCCTGTACGATCCGAGCAGCGGGCGCATCCTGCTCGACGGCCAGGATTTACGAGATTTGAAGCAGCGCTCGGTGCGCTTTCAGATTGGCGTCGTGCTGCAAGAAGGCACCTTGTTCAGCGACAACATCCGCGACAACATCGCGTTTGGCCGGCCCGAGGCGAGCCAAAGCGAGATCGAAGCCGCAGCGCGCGCGGCATTTGCCCATGATTTCATCAGCGCGCTGCCCGACGGCTACGACACCCAAGTGGGCGAACGCGGCGCCAAGCTCTCCGGCGGCGAACGGCAGCGCATCGCGATCGCGCGAGCCCTGCTCAAGGATGCGCCCATTCTCGTGCTCGACGAAGCCACGTCCGCGCTCGACGCCGACAGCGAGGAGCAAGTGCAAGCCGCGCTCGCGCAACTGACGCGTGGCCGCACCACGTTCGTGATCGCGCACCGCCTGTCCACCATCTTATCGGCAGACCGAATCGTGGTCTTCAAGGACGGTGGGATTCACGAGCTCGGCACGCACGCCGAGCTCGTGCGGCAAGGCGGCTATTACGCCGAGCTGGTCCGGAAACAGCTCGGCGGTTTCGCGCGCGCCGCGGCGGCTCCAGAGCTGGGAACTGCGCTCGTTCATTGAGCGCCGCGCGCGCTCGCCGGCTGCGCGCGCCGAGTTCGTGGCACCAAGAGCACATAGCCATCGGGGGGCAGATCCAAAATCAGCGCCTTCGAACGGCCGATCCGGCGCGTACCGTCCAGCAAATCCTCCAGCTCGACACCGGGTTCGAAATCAGCCGGGCGAGCGAGCTCGACGCGCTGCGGAAGGCTCGAAAAATTCAGGGCCACGAGCGCGGCGGTTCCCCCTGCCACGGCCGGGCGCACGTACACCGCGAGCTCGGGATTGTTCGAGGCGATGAACGTCAGCTGCGGCCCGCGCAGTGCGGGCAGGGCGTGGCGCAGCGCGATCAGCTGGCGATGCAGAGCGCGCAGCTCCGGATGCTGCGGCTCCTCGAGCGGCGAGAGTGCGCTGTACGGCTCGAATTCTCCGCCCACTTCATCGAACGAATACAGGCATGGGATGCCCGGCAACGTGAGGAGCAGGACCGTGGCCACGCGGGTCAGCGGCACGCCGTGACGCGTGACGAAGCGCGCGCCCGTGTCGTTGTTGTTCAGAAAACGCAGCACCCGCGCGGGCTCCGGCGTGGACCGCTCGGTCGCCATGACTGCGGCCTCGAGCCGCGCTCCCATGCCGTGCTCGGAAGCGAACGCTTCGCTCCAAGCCCAATGTCCGAGCTCATTACTCCAATCGTAGCTCGCGTCGAAGCCGTGCTGCTCGTAGAACGGATCGCGGGCCGAAGCTTCCGCGATCAAGACGGCGGGGTGCGTTGCTTTCAGCTGCGCGGACCAGAGGTCGTAAAACGTCGGCTGCCGCTGCGCGATGCCCCACGCCGCATCGACGCGATAACCGTCGATGTCGAACGCGCGCAGCCAGTGCAGGCTGGCGGCAGTCAGCCAAGCCCGGACTTCCGGATTACCGTACGCGAGATTCGGTAGATGTTGCCAGTCGAAGTAGTGCTCACTCTTGCCGCTCGCATCGCGCTGATAAAAACCATAGTAATGCGAGCGCTCGCCAAAGGCTTCGGCTTGGCGGAAATAGCGATGTTGCGCAGAAGTGTGATTGGGCACGAAATCGAGCAACACCTTGAGTCCCAGCGCGTGCGCGCTCGCGACCAAAGCCCGTAAATCGTCGTCTGAGCCGTAGTCGCTCCGGACCGTAAAATAGTCGGTCACGGCGTAACCGAAATCGCCGCTCGGCGTGGCAAAAAGCGGGCTCAGCCAGAGCGCGGACACGCCGAGTTCGGCCAGCGCGGGCAATGCTTTGGTCACGGCTTTCAGCGGCGGAGCCCCGTACAGCGGCGGCACGACTCCATACAGCACCGCATCGTCGAGCCAGCTCACTTGCGTCACAGCTGGCGCGGTCTGCAATGACGCGGCGCCCGAGCTCTCCGCGCGATTCAGATACACGACGGACTGACTCGAAAGCATGCGACCCGCGCCGTCCCAGCAACGCGCCGTCACGCGATTTTGTCCCGGGCCGAGCGCGAGCTCCGCGTCGAAGCCAAACGAACGCGCGCTCAGCGCGAGCTCCTGTGCGTTTCGTGCAAGCGCGCAGCGCGTCGCAGCAAATGGCCCGGAAATACGCGCGTGCACCGTAAGCTGCGGCAACCACACCTCGGCGTCCACGGGCCAGAGTGC
>Ga0207667_10000684_pt1 | contig 43991 bp, 38 predicted proteins | sample KBSCornC52_FD_184301 | JGI IMG/M metagenome (GOLD analysis project Ga0207667, IMG submission 184301) | Corn rhizosphere microbial communities from Kellogg Biological Station, Michigan, USA - KBS Corn C5-2 (SPAdes) (version 2) | ecosystem: Host-associated > Plants > Roots > Rhizosphere > Soil ... | reverse complement strand
AGTGAGCCGACGCGCGGTGAGCCGACGCGCTTGAATGGGCGCATGCTCCACGCCACGCTGCGGGTCGACCCCGCCGACGTCATCGGCCCGATCAACCGCCGCCTGTTCGGCTCGTTCGTCGAGCATCTCGGCCGGTCGGTCTACGACGGGCTGTACGAACCGGGTCACCCGACGGCCGATGCCGACGGGTTCCGATCCGATGTGATCGAGCTGGTCAAGGAGCTCGGCGTGACCACCATCCGCTATCCAGGGGGCAACTTCGTGTCGGGGTTCCGCTGGGAAGACAGCGTCGGCCCGCGCGAGAACCGCCCGGTCCGCCTCGACCTGGCCTGGCACTCGACCGAGACCAACCAGGTCGGCCTGCACGAGTTCGCGCGCTGGCTCGAGCTGGTCGACGCCGAGCTCATGCTCGCGATCAACCTCGACGCGTGGCGTGCAGGAGGCGCTCGACCTGCTCGAATACGCGAACCTGCCGGGCGGCACCGCGCTCGCCGAGCAGCGCGCGGCCAACGGGCGACCCGATCCCTTCGCCGTGTCGATGTGGTGCCTGGGCAACGAGATGGATGGGCCGTGGCAGCTCGGGCACCGCTCGGCCGACGACTACGGCAAGCTGGCCGTGCAGACCGCGCGGGCCATGCGCTCGTTCGATTCCGACCTCGAGCTCGTGGTCTGCGGCTCGTCGGGCAGCTCGATGCCCACCTTCGGCGAGTGGGAGCGCGTGGTGCTGAGCCACGCCTACGACGAGGTGGACTACATCTCGTGCCACGCCTACTACCACGACGGCGGCGACCGGGCGAGCTTCCTCGCCTCGAGCGTCGACATGGATGCCTTCATCGAGACGGTGGTCGCGACGACCGACCGGGTGAAGGCCGAGCGCCAGAGCTCGAAGACCGTCAACATCTCGTTCGACGAGTGGAACATCTGGGACGTCGAGCGCTTCGAGACCGTCGACAAGATCGCCGGCATCGACAACTGGCCGATCGCGCCGCGCCTGCTCGAAGACGTCTACACGGTGACGGATGGGGTGGTGCTCGGCAGCCTGCTCATCTCGCTCCTGAAGCACGCCGACCGGGTGACCAGCGCATCCCTGGCCCAGCTGGTCAATGTGATCGCTCCGATCATGACCGAACCGGGGGGCGCGGTGTGGCGGCAGACCACTTTCTTCCCGTTCGCGGCCACTTCGGCACACGCGCGCGGAGAGGCGGTCCGGGTCGCCCTGGATGCGCCGAGCTACGAGACCGCGGTCTTCGGCGAGGTCCCGGTGTTGGATGCGGTGGCCAGCTTCGACCCCGGCACCGGCGAGTCGGCCGTCTTCGTCGTCAACCGTGCCGAGCAGCCGCTGGAGCTCGAGCTCGACTTCGGACGTGGGGTGGATTCGGCGACCGCGCACACGCTGAGCGACCCCGACCCGAGCGCCGCCAACACCCTCGCCGACCCCGAGCGGGTCGGTCTGGCGGCGAACGACTCGCTCACCGTCGAGGGATCCCGCGGCTCGATCACCCTGCCGCCGATCTCGTGGACCGTCGTCACGGCGCGGTGATCCGTCCCGACCCACATGCAACTTGACAGTTGCAGTTCTTGCTCGGCATAATGCAACCACGGAGTTGCACTATTCCTTCGAAAGGACCACCATCATGAGCATGACCATCAACGACCCCTCGACCATCGATGCCGACGCCTTCACCGTGCGCCGCACCGTCACGATCGCCGCCGCTCCCGCCAAGGTCTGGGCAGCCGTCACCCGTCCCGAGCTGATCATCCAGTGGTTCGGCGACGTCGCAAAGCTCGACCGACTCGAGGTCGGCGCCGAGGGCGAGTTCGGCTTCGAGGGCTACGGCCGGTTCCCGGTCCGCATCGAGGAGCTGGATGCCCCGCACGCGATCGCCTACCGCTGGGGCAACGAGAACGCGACGCCGAGTGACCTCGACGCGCACTCCACGGTGTTCCGCTTCACGCTGGAGCCGCTCGACGACGGTGCCGCGACCCGGCTGACGGTCGTCGAGTCGGGCTTCGACAACCTGTCCGACCCTGCGAAGGCGATGGAGAGCAACCGCGGCGGCTGGGACTCCGAGCTCGACGAGCTGGTCGCCTTCGTGGAAGGCTCCGCGTGAGTTCCGCACCCGCCGCTCCCGCCGACACCGAGCTGGTCGCCGTGTTCGCCGCGCTGGCGGATGAGACCCGCTGGTCGATCCTGGTCGCGCTCGGCGAGGGGGATGCCTCGGCATCCGCCCTCGCCGGGCGCCTGCCGGTCACGCGTCAGGCGATCGCCAAGCACCTGGCCGTGCTGCAGGCGGCAGGCCTGGTCGAGCCGGTGCGGGTCGGGCGCGAGGTGCGCTTCCGCGCGCTCGGCTCGACCCTCAGCGGCACCGCCCGCCGACTGGATGCCATCGGCGCCGAGTGGGACCGCCGTCTGGCCGCGATCAAGCGGATCGCCGAGGCGATGGAGTAGACCGGAGCAGCCGGCGGCGCGTCACACCACGGGCGTGCCGCTGGCGAGCCCGACGATCAGCACGGCGGCGAGCGACACGGCCGCGATGGCCAGCATCCCGATCGCGAGCAGGCCGAGGCGCAGGCGCAGGCGCGTGACCGGGACGGCGAAGCGCACCACCACCATTCCGGCATAGAGCACCACGTCGACGATCGTCGCGGCGATCGGCACCCCGCGCGGCGGCAGGCCCGCGATCGCCTGCGGGATCAGCACGGCGATCGCGATCGCGGTGAACAGTCCGCCCACCACCAGCCAGATGAGCCCGGTGGAGAAGGTCAGGGCCGGCTGCTCGGTGACCTTGGTCTCGTCGGGAGGCGGGGGACGGTCATCCATAGTTCATGATGCACCCGCGACCTTCAGCCTCACCGATGTATCGTTAGCTATCGCTGGACCGATCACCACCGCCCGAGAGAGGACATCGTCATGAGCACGTCATCCACCTACGGCTTCGACCTGCGAGAGGCCGTCGACAGTCTGCGCGACGCCTTCGCGCCCGTCTTCCGACCCCCATTCGGCGGCCGGATGGGGCGCGGCGACATCCGCACCGCGGTGCTGGTCGAGTTGGCCGAGGAGCCGATGCACGGCTACCAGCTCATCCAGGCGATCGAGACCCGCTCCGGCGGCACCTGGAAGCCGAGCCCGGGATCGGTGTACCCGACGCTGCAGCTGCTGGTCGACGAGGGCCTGGCCACCGCGACGCAGGAGGGTGAGCGCAAGGTGTACGCGCTGACGGATGCCGGCAAGGCTGCGGCCGCCGAGCTGACGGCTGCGCCGCATCCCTCCGAGTCGCGCCGCGGCTGGGATTCGGAGCGCGCCGCCCTGCCCAAAGCCGGCGCCAAGCTGGCCCAGGCCCTCGGCCAGGTCGCCAGCAGCGGGACCAAGGAGCAGACCGAGCGCGCCGTCGCGATCGTCGACGAGGCGCGCCGCAAGCTCTACGCGATCCTCGCCGAGGAGTGAGCGCCGGCAGCCCGGGCTCGGCACGCCCCGCGCGGCCGCCCGGCCGCCGATTCCGCGCGCGGTACCGGCGGATCATGCGCTTCGCCGCGCGAGCCTTCGTGCAGGCCTGGTGGTTCGAGCTGGTGCTTCCGCGCATCGGTCTCGGCGGGCTCGCGGCGCGCGGCCGCGCGGCGCGTCTGCAGCGGCTCGCCCGCCGCTTCCACACCCTTGCCGTCGAGCTGGGCGGACTGATGATCAAGGTGGGGCAGTTCATGTCGTCGCGCCTCGACATCCTGCCGCCTGAGATCACCGACGAGCTCGAGGGGCTGCAAGACGAGGTGGCGGCCGAGCCGTTCGACGGGATCCGCGCCGAGGCCGAATCCGAGCTCGGGATCCCGCTCGCGGTCGCCTTCGAATCGTTCGATGAGGCGCCGATTGCCGCGGCATCCCTCGGTCAGGCGCACCGCGCCCGCCTGACGCCCGCACTGGCCGCCGACCTGGGATTCGCCGACGTGGTGGTCAAGGTGCAACGGCCCGGCATCGACGGCGTGATCGCGGTCGACCTGGCGGCGCTGCGCCGGGTGAGCCAGTGGGTCTCGCGCATCCGGATCGTCGCGCGCCGCGTCGACGCGCCCGCCCTGGTCGAGGAGTTCGCCGCGACCAGCCACGAAGAGATCGACTACCTGCACGAGGCAGCCAACGCCGAGCACTTCGCCGCCGACTTCGCGAGCGACGCCGGCGTCACGGCGCCGATCGTCGTCTGGGAGCGCACCTCCCTTCGCGTGTTGACCCTGAGCGACGTGACCGCGATCAAGATCACGGATGTCGCGGCGCTCACCGCCGCCGGCATCGACCCAGCCGCGGTCGCCATGGCTCTCGCGCGCTCGGCGTTCCAGCAGATCTTCGTCGCGGGCTTCTTCCACGCCGACCCGCACCCCGGCAACATCTTCGTGACCCCGCACCCGGTGGTTGAGCAGGCCGCGCGCGGCCGTGTCGAAACCACCCCCACGCGCCCCTTCGCCCTCACCTACGTCGACTTCGGCATGATGGGCTCGATCTCGGACACGCTGCGCGCCGGCCTGCGCGACTTCATCCTCGCCGCGGTCGGCCGCGACAGCCGCGGCCTGGTGCGCTCGCTCGAGCGCCTCGGCGTGCTGCTCTCGGCCGCCGACACCGATGAGCTCGAGCGCGCGATGACGGCGCTGTTCGACCGCTTCGGCGGCATGGGCATCGCCGAACTGCAGCGCGTCGATCAGCGCGAGCTCGAGGCCTTCGCCCGCCAGTTCGGCGAGACGATTAGGGCCCTGCCGTTCCAGCTGCCCGAGAACTTCCTGCTGCTGATCCGCACCATCTCGCTCACCTCGGGCGTGACCAGCGCGCTCGATCCCGAATTCAACATGTGGGATGCCGTGGAGCCCTTCGCCCGCGACGTCCTGTCATCGGGCGGCGCGAGCGCCCTGCGCGAACTGCCGCAGAAGGCGCTCTCGCTCGGCACCACTCTGGCCGGCCTCCCCCGCCGCTTCGACGAGCTGGTTCAGCGCATCGAACGCGGCCAGATCGCGGTGCAGACCCCGCAGATCGACCGCCGCCTGCGCTCGCTCGAGCGGGCCGCCAGCCGCCTGGTCTCGGCGATCATCTTCGCGGGACTGCTGTTCGCCGGCGTGTTCATGCTGCCGACCGTGCCGTGGCTGGGGTGGTCACTGATGGGCGCGGCCGCCGTTCCGCTGGTGCACGTGCTCATGACCTGGCGGTCGCGCTGACGCGGTAGCCCGGGCTCAGCTACGCCCGTCCTGCGCATCCAGCGCGATCTCCTCCGAGTCGAGCCCGGCGCGCAGCACGTCGATCGCCTCGGACGAGAAGGCGCCGCGCTCGTAGACGTCGCGCAGGGCGTCGCGCTCGGCATCCAGTTGCACGCGCCGCAGCTTCTGGAACTGCACGACCACGTTGCCCTCGTCGTTCAGGTCGGCGATCGACCAGAGCTCGAGGCGGCCGATCCAGGTCTCCTCCTGGGTGCTCAGTTCGTCGAGCACCTGCTGCTTCACCGGGGCTCCGGATGCCTGGGCCGCCGACACCGCGGTCGCGATCGCGGCATCCCCAGCCTGCTTCATCAGCTTGCGGAGCTCGAGCACCTCGGTGCGCTCGCTGCCGACCACGTCATCCGCCGGGCGCAGCGCGCGCACCACCGGCGGCAGCAGCAGCCCCTGCGCCACGAGCGTGACGATCGCCACCGCGAAGGCGACGAGCACGAGTGAGGCGCGCATCGCCGGGTGGGCGCCCGCCGGGATGGTCTGGACGGCCGCGACGGTGACGACCCCGCGCATCCCGGACAGGCCCAGGATGATGCCGTCGCGCCAGCCCAGCGCCTGGTCGCGCTCGGCGGTCAGGTCGTTGTTCTGCTGGTCGAGCCGCTTGCGAAAGTTCTGGAACGCCCGCGAGAACCGCGCCCGCGTCGTCTCGTCGAGCTCGATCGGCTCGGCCGGCGGGTTCTTCTCGAGCTCGGCGAGCTGCTCGACGATCCGGTCGCGCGCCGCCTTGTCTTTCTTGGTGACGATGCCGAGGCTCGCCCGCACCCCGCGGCTGATGCTGCGCGCGGGCGACTGCTTGATGCCGAGGGCCTGGAAGCTCGCGGCGCGCTGCTGAAAGTCCTCTTCGCTGAGGTTACTGAAGCGCGCGTTGGTCTGATCGGCCCGCTGCGCGTTGCGGCGGAAGCGCCGCCGGATCGACCACAGCAGCGGCGGCATCGCCGCGAACCGGATGCCGACCAGCAGCACGATCACGATCCCCGCGACCCCGAGGGTGCCGGGCAGCTTGCCGCCGGCCGCGACCTCGCCCACCACGGGCCAGAGCTGGAACCCCATGAACAGGAAGACGCCGTTCTCGACCAGCAGCGTCACGATGCGCCAGATGCCCGCCTCGGTCAGCCGGAACGAGGCCCGGATGCGGTACGCGCCCCGGTTGCCCACGATGATCCCGGCGACCACGACTGCCACCACGCCCGAGGCGTGCGCCGCATCGCCGGCCAGGTAGGCGATGAACGGGATGGCCAGCGAGAGGGCGGCGTCGAGCACGGGGTCGGTGATCCGACGTCGGAGCGCGACCGAGACCACACCCAACACCCCGCCGATCAGCACGGCACCGATGACGGCCCAGGCGAACGAGAGGGCGATCATCCATCCGTTCAGAGCGGTCGCGTGCGTCTCGACGATCGCGAGCATCGTGGCCAGCAGCACCAGCGCGGTCGCGTCATTGACCAGCCCCTCGCCTTCGAGGATGGTGACGATGCGCGGCGGAAGTCCGAGCCGCTTGCCCAGGCTGGTCGCCGCCACCGCATCGGGCGGCGCCACCACCGCCCCGAGCGCGATCGCCAGCGCGATCGGCACCCCCCACAGCAACCACACCGCGGCCCCGACCAGCACCGCCGACACCACCACCAGCCCGAGCGCCAAGAAGATGATGACCCGGATGTTGCGCCGAAAGTCCACGAACGGCACCTGCCGAGCGGCCGCATACAGCAGTGGCGGCAGGATCACGGTGAGCACCAGATCGGGATGGATGACGAAGTGCGGCAGAGCGGGGATGGCGCCGAGCCCGACCCCGACGACCGTGAGCGCGAGCGGGGCGGCAACCCCGATGCGCCCGGCGAAGAAGCTGACGACGCCGACGATGAGGACGACAGCGACGACCACCAGCACGATCAGCTGGGTGGGTTGCATGGGAATCAGGGTATCGGCCGAGCCGCTCTCAGCTCTCGCGCCGGATGTCCGCCTCGACGTGCCGGTATCCGGACGTCTCGTAGCCGACCGCGACCACGAACGGCGACAGCATCGCGACCAGCAGGCACCACCCGAGCGGGACGCCGACCAGAGCAAGCACGACGGCGGCGACCAGGAACGCGAGCATCCCGGCCGCCAGCATGACGTGGAACAGGTCGACCGCGCGGAACAGGATCGACCACAGCGCGAAGTAGGCCAGCGTGAACACGGCGACCGGGATCACGACGGCCAGCACGATCCCCCGGGTGCCGATCGACGACTCCCCCTCCGCCGCGTAGGCGGCCAGGTGCAGACCCGCACCGACAGCAGCGAGCGCGGCGAACACGACGATGTGCCCGTAGCCCCAGGCCCACTTGCGCTCGCGATGCCGGGCCAGCACCGGCGCCGAGGGGAGGATGAAGTAGGTCCACCACAGGCCCACCGTCAGCCCGGTGCCGGCGATCGCGATGAGGATCGCCTCACCGGTCCAGCCGACGCGCGAGACCACCGCGGTGACCGCGGTCACGGTGCCGAGGATCCCCTCGCCCAGGGTGATGATCACGAGCAGGCCGTAGCGCTCGCTGATGTGACTCGCGTTCCAGGGGGTGCCCTGCCAGCGCCGGTCTGCGCCGAGCGAGTTCCAGGTGGAGAAGGGATGGTCGAGCAGCTCGGCGATCCAGAGGATCACGACGGCCACGATCACCACGACCAGGTCGGCCGGTCGCACGAGCGCGAGGGTCAGCCATCCCGCCTGGATGACCGCGTTCGAGATCGCATACCGCAGCGCGACCCGACGGTTCGCCGCATCCTGATACGCGACCCGCAGCCACATCGCGATCAGCGAGCTGCGCATCACCACGTAACCGGCCGCGACGATGACGAAGTCGAACGGCGCCCCGGTCGCGATCGAGGTGAACACCGCAGGGATGCCGAGGGCCACCACGATCACGCCGATCATCTGCACCACGGTCAGCACCCGCTGGAACCAGTCGTCGGTGTCGAACGCCGAGGCGAACCAGCTGAAGTTGATCCACGCCCAGCACACCGACAGCGCCACGAAGAGGAATCCCCACACCGCGGTCGCGATGTCGCCGTGCGCCAAATACTTGGCCAGTTGATCGGCCGCCTGCGAGAACCCCACCACGAAGGTCAGATCGAACAGCAGCTCGAGCGGCGTCGTGGCGCGATGCCGCTCGTGCGGATCACGCCCCCGCATGCGCCGCAGCCCGTGCGGCCGTGTCGGGTCGACGACGGGGTCGGGGGCGGTCACGGGATCAGGATATTGAGCCCGTACGAGTGCCCTCAAGCGGGCGGGAATTGCAGGGCAAGCGAGCGGAAGACCGCCTCGATCTCGTCGCCGCCCAACGAGCCTGGGCTCATCACATGCTTGATTGCCTTGACCGGCCACAGCACCTCGACGCCGTCGATGGTGAAGTCCCCACCGAGAATCGGCCACTGCGCCTCGACGAAGCACAGCGTCCCGAACGTCGGGATGTGCGCGAGGCCCGCGCTCTCGAGCGCGCCGTCGACCAGGCGCACCTGCTTGTGGACGCCGGCGACCAGCGCGGTGTGGTCGCGCGACCCGATCATGAGCTTCTCGACCCGCGGCGAGAACTGGCCGCCGCTCGTGCGCAGCGTCGGCCCGCCCTTGTAGTGCTTCGCGTCGATGACGAACACACCGCGCGGCCCGATGGCAATGTGGTCGATGTTCGCCTTCGACCCCGGGATGCGGCGGTCATGCAGCACCCGGACGCCCACCGCCGCGTCGAGCCGACGCCCGAGCACGACCTCGCCCTCTGCGCCAGTGGCCCACGCGCGCGACCGCTGCGGCTCGTCTGTCAGCGCGAGGATCACGCCGCCGAGGTGCGGATGCTGCGCGTGAATCCGTGTCTCGCGCTTGTCTTTCCGCTTCTCGAACTCACGCTGGGCCGAGCCGCCCGCGGTTCCCGCGTCGAAGATCCGGTCGTCGGGTTCGAGCGTGGAGCACTGAACGCAGGTGACCGTTCGGCTCGCCCGGTCGTACGCGGCCCAGGCACCGGCGGGAAGGCCGACACCGCACCCGCTGCACGTCCCGGCGTAGCGAAGGCTCATCATCTTCGTCGAGGCGGGATCGGTCACGAGTGTCACCGTAGGATCGAGGCCGGGCGTGTCGCTAGACCGCGAACAGGCACCTAGGCGATGAGTTCCCGATCTTTCGGCGCAACCTGCCCTTCCGCCGTCCTGGTCGCGGCGAGCTCATCCGTTGTGGCGTGATCGTTGCCGCCTAGTCTCTTCCTTGCAGAAACTTCGAACTGTGATCGGACGCTGACAAATGGACGTAGCAGAAACTCGCCTCCGTGCGGTATTGGGCGGAGACCGGCGATACCTAGTTCCCCTTTATCAGCGGCCGTATTCGTGGACTGACAAGCAACTGGAGCGCCTGTGGGCTGACCTTCTGGAGGTCACGAATGAACTTCGGAAGAATGACAAGTCGACCCATTTCACGGGGTCTCTCGTACTTGATCTAGGACGAGCCGGTCCGAATGGCGATGAGTACCTCCTGGTCGACGGTCAGCAGCGACTGACAACTCTGTCGATCCTGCTTTGTGCGATTCGCGACCACATCGCCGAGCACGACACGGAGCACCCCGAGAAGCGTGAGCTGATCCACGAGCGATACCTCATCGACAAGTACAAATTGGGCGATGACCGCCTCAAGCTCCTGCCTACTCAGGCGGATCGCGACGACTACCGCGCATTGGTCGACGGGTCGGGAACAGCCAACTCGAACTCGCGAATCACGACGGCCTATCGGTTTTTTCGCCTGAAGCTTCAGATCAACGACGACCCGGACGATGACCGTGACATTGATCGAATCCTGGACGCGGCACTTGGTGCGCTCGCTTTCGTGAGCATCACCGCGCGCGGCGATGACAACGTTTACCGGATCTTCGAATCCCTAAACAACACCGGGATGAAGCTCACCCAGGGCGACTTGCTGCGCAACTACATCTTCATGCGTCTTGGTTCCCGTGGTGAGGAGGTCTACTCCGCCTGGTGGCTCCCAATGCAGGACCGGCTTGCGCCATCGGACCTCGAAGCACTTTTCTGGATGGACATGGTTACCACAGACTCCGAAGTGAAACAGGGCGACATCTACGCGGCGCAGGTTGTCAGGCTCGACAAGCTCAGCACGGATGACGTGTTCAACGAGATCAAGAGATTTGCGCATCTCGCCCAACTCCTGGCGATCATTCGGGATCCCGCAAAGGATCAGCGGTTCGGGGCAAGAGTTGCCGAACGTCTCGAGCACCTCCTCGCCTGGGGAGTGGTATCGGCGGACCCCCTCATCCTTCAACTTCTCGCACTGACAGACGCGAACGAACTGTCGGTAGAGGGACTTGAATCATGCTTGGCCACCCTCGAGTCGTTCCTCGTTCGTCGGCTCATGGTCAGCGCGACCAGCAGCGGCTTGGCCCGGATCCTGTTTCGCGCACCTTCCGACATGCGACACGACATCTCGGTCCCCGATGCCCTCATGCTCTATCTGTCGACTGGGCGTAAGTTCTTCGCGTCGGACGAGCAGATCCGTGAAGCCGCCGTCACGAAGCCGCTCTACTACATGGGCCGCCCCCACCAGAAGAAGCTCCTGCTCCAGTGGCTTGAGGACACCTTCGAAAGCAAGGAGCCGATCGACCTCGAACGGGCGACCATCGAACATGTGCTTCCTCAGACACTCACGCCATTCTGGCGAGACGAGCTATCGCGCGACGCCGGGCCCGATGAGTCGGCCGAGAGTATCCAGGAGGCGCTCGAGCACACACTTGGCAACCTGACGCTTACCGCCTACAACTCCGAACTCAGCAATCGCGATTTCCCCGAGAAGCAGGCATTGCTACGCGAAAGCGGCATCAGGCTCAACGCGGCAATCGCAAGCCAGGAAACTTGGGGAAGACCACAGATCCTTGCACGCGGGCGAGATCTGGCAGAGAGAATCGTGACGAACTGGGTGGCTCCAGTCCAAGTCAGCGAAGTTTCGGATACCGGCGCCACTTGGGCGCTGGTGGGCGACGCGATCGATTCGATCCCGGAAGGCAATTGGACAACTTACGGCGATCTTGCTGCACTCGCTTCCACCTACCCGCAACCTGTCGCCGGTTTCATCATGCGATCCACAAAGGTCGGGGCGTGGCGAGTCCTCCAGGCTGGCGGCACGGTATCTCCCGGGTTCACGTGGGGCTCCCGTACAGAGTTTGCAACCAAGACAGCGCGTGAGGTTCTGGAAGCGGAGGGCGTTCGGTTCGACTCCGATGGGCGGGCGGACCCCGAACAGCGGCTCTCAGCTTTCCATCTTGCTCAGATGCTGGGGATCGAACTCGATCTAGATCGCGAGAGCGATCTGCCATCGGAGGACGAAAATGACCCCGGTTTCGAGAGATTCGTCGAGCAACTGACCGAAGCGCAGTCAGCTTCGGCGGCTCACGGCCTACTCGAGCTAATCAGCGCGTGGCGCGCGATGGGCGGAAGCCTCGGGTTTGGGGTCCAAGCCGAAACATCGTGCTTCTTCATGGCCAGGCGCGGGCGACGAGATCTCAGCGGTGAAGGCATTTGGCCCTTCACCGTGTACCCGAAGGCCGGCACGATCGAGGTTGTCTTCCAGTACTTGAAAGATCGGCCCCCATTCGACCGGCTGGATCTTCGTCAAGAGCTTCGCAGCCGGTTGAACCAGATCGAGGGGATCGAGATCGCGGAGGACAGGCTCACTCGACGACCCAGCTTCAAGGCGGCCGTGCTTGAGGATGACACGCGACGGGCCAACGTCATCAGTGTCCTGGAGTTCTTCATGGAACGCGTTCAGCTGGTCGACTAGCTGACGAGGTCAAAGAGGATCGCAGGCGTGAACTTCTGCCGAGCACTAAGGTCGGGCGTCTCCTGGGTGACCGCCTGGTCTAGCGATCAATCGGATCGGCGCGATCTTGACTAAGAGCCGTTTACGGCCTGCAGTCTGAAAGTCGACTGTTGCAATCGACCTTGACCCCGAACCGCTGACAGAGGCTACCGTTCCGCGCCCAAAGTCATCGTGATCTATCACGTCATTGACCCCAAGGACGAGATCGCCGTTGTCGCGCACTCCGCCTCTTCGAATGAAGCCGGGTGCCCCCTGCGCGGCTTCCGCTGGCCGATTGCTCGACTCGGTAGGAGTGAGATCCTCGAGGCCCTTGAAGGGCGCGTACACGTCATCCATTTCGGCGAGTACGTCCTTTGCGGATCGTTGGTTGTGCCCCTTGATTTGTCCATTGGCGATGAAGAAAACCGTCGCCACCACAACACTGGCGAAAACTGCGGCCACGAAGACAGGCGTGATCCAGGCAAAGTCTGGCCGAAGAGTGGAGGACAACTGCGCGTCCGCGGCTAGCCAGGTAATCAGTCCAAACACCGAGCTGCCACCGAATCCAGCGACAGCCCACGCCGCTGCGGATAGGCCAGGCATCGGGCGTTGCAGCGACTCGACCCGCGAACGAAGTCTCTTCCAATCGCTATGCCGGAGCGCAAAAACCGCTTCGCCCTGTCCAGGAACTGTTAGCTGATTGGCCGGCATCGGTACGAACGTGGGTGAATCCACTAGCCGACCTCGCCGGACTCGGGATCCACCGGTGGCGCAGTCACCCCAGCGAGAACCGCGCTGAACGAATGAGTGAAGCCACACACCGTACAGAGAGCATGAAACACCGGAAAATACTCGCGACCGTCACCGCCCGCTATCCGCAAGAGCGAGACTTCCGTGACCGTCCACGCATCACTCGAGCAAATTGGGCAGTTTTTCGAGCCAATCCACTTTTCCGCTAACCATGCTGCACCACGGGACCGCTCAGAGGCACGAACGTCGTCGGATTCCGTCATTCGCTCATGCTAGACGGGATGAGTATCGGCACCCCGAGCGTGGAGGTCAGATACTGGCGGGACCGGAGCGGGCCGTCTCGCGATTCCGCAGTGTCTTGGTCGTTGCTGCTTGGTTGGCGACTAGACCAATCCAAAGAATCGTTCGAAGTACTCCCCGAGCCTTGCGAGCACCCGCTGCTTCTTGTCGCCATGCTGGCCGTCGGCCGAGAACCGGGACGCCGGCGGAAGCACTTTGGTGATCGCGACACCGGTCGCTTGGATGCCGCCGTCCCGGAATGCACGGTCCACAAACTCCCGGGTTTCATCGGGGCGGAGATTCTCGTCCGCGATGATCTGGTCGAGCTCCGCCTCGCGGCGAGTGGCAATGAATCGCGCCCACTCCTCGTCGACGGCGCCGTCGACGGAGACACGCTCGACGAACGCCTCGATGAGGTCCTTCTTGTTGCGCAGGGACGGCGACGCGTCGATAGCGCGCGTGATCTCGGCGCGGACTTCCTTGTCGTCGCCGTCGCCGCGCTCGTCGCGGTACTTCTGCACGAGCATGAGGATGTAGTCGACGTTGATCTCGACCTGCTTGATGAGCTCGATCTCGAAGACGATGTCGTCGTTGATCAACTCCTTCTCGGCATCCGCGCCCTTTCGGAACTCGGCGTAGAGGTCGAGGTAGATGCTCCGGTAGTCCTGCGACTGGCGATCGGTCAGAATTTGATTCCCGGCGAATTCGTCGAACGAGGTGAGGATGTTGTGCAGCCGCAGGATCGCGCCGAAGAGGCCGATGAAGTCCTTCTGAGCCGACTCTTCGATGATCAGGGTTCCGAGCGGGTACTTCTCGAGCAACTCCAGCACCTTGTCGGCATAGTCGCTGTAGTAGTCGCCGTAGGGCTTGAGAAGCACAACACCCTTGGCATCCTTGTTACCGAACAGCGCGATGGCGTCATTCGTCTGCTGCTCCAGGTCACGGAAGCTGACGATATTGCCGTAGGTCTTCACCGAGTTCAGGATGCGGTTGGTGCGCGAGTAGGCCTGGATCAGCCCGTGCGAGCGCAGGTTCTTGTCGACCCAGAGGGTATTGAGCGTGGTGGCGTCGAACCCGGTGAGGAACATGTTGACCACGATGACCAGGTCGATCTCGCGGTTCTTCAGCCGCAGCGAGAGGTCTTTGTAGTAGTTCTGGAACTTGTCCGACGAGGTGTCGAACGAAGTGCCGAACATCGCGTTGTAGTCCTGGATCGCGTCGTCAAGAAACGAGCGGGCGTCACTCGGCAGCGCCTCAGTCTCAAACTCTTCCTCATCGAGGTAGTCATCGAGCAACTCAGGGTTCGGGGCGTACGAGTAGATCAACCCGACCTTGAGCCGGCGGCCCGGGGCGACATCCTGCTGCTGAATCGTGAACTGGTTGTAGTAGATGCGGGCCGCCTCGATCGAGGCGGTAGCGAAAAGCGCGTTGAACCCGTTGAGCCGCCGCTCCTGCAGCGAGTAGTGCTCGCTGCGTCGAGCCTTCTGGTCGAAGTGCTCGAGCGCGTACTCGACGACCTGCCGAACCCGCTCGGGGGCGAGCAACGCGCGCTCGGTGTCGATCGCCGAAACCTGCTTGTCTGGGGTCCCCTCCGCCACCTTGATCGTGTTGACGTAGTCGATGCGGAACGGCAACACGTTCTTGTCGCTGATCGCATCGACGATCGTGTAGGTGTGCAACTTCTCGCCGAAGGCCTGCTCGGTGGTGCGAAGCTTCGGACTCCCCGCCGTCCCGGCGTTCTCGGCGAAGATCGGCGTGCCGGTGAATCCGAACAGGTTGTAGCGCTTGAACGCCTTCGTGATCGAGGTGTGCATGTCGCCGAACTGCGAGCGGTGGCACTCGTCGAAGATGATCACGACGTGACCACCGAAGATCTCGTGGCCCTTGTTCGCCGGGGCGCCGATGAAGTTCGAGAGCTTCTGGATGGTGGTGATGATGATCCGCGACTGCGGGTCTTCGAGCTGTTTCTTCAGCACCGCAGTCGAGGTGTTCGAGTTGGCGGCGCCCTTCTCGAAGCGGTCGTACTCGCGCATCGTCTGATAGTCGAGGTCTTTGCGGTCGACGACGAAGAGCACCTTGTCGACGCTCGGCAGCCGAGAGGCGAGCTGAGCGGTCTTGAACGAGGTGAGCGTCTTGCCCGAGCCGGTGGTGTGCCAAACGTAGCCGCCCGCATCCACTCGTCCGAGCCGACGCTGATTGGTTGCGGCCTCGATCCGCTGCAGAATCCGCTCGGTGGCGACGATCTGGTACGGACGCATGACGAGCAGCATCCTGTCGGCGGTCAACACGCAGTAGCGCGTCAGGATCGCGAGCAGGGTGTGCTTGGCGAAGAAGGTCTTCGTGAAGCCGGCAAGATCCTGGATCGGCTTGTTCGTCGCATCGGCCCACCACGAGGTGAACTCGAATGAGTTGGATGTCTTGCGAACCCGCTTGCGACCCCTCACATCCTCGACGTGCTGACGCCGGGTGGTGTTCGAGTAGTACTTCGTCAGCGTGCCGTTGCTGATGATGAAGAGCTGCACGTAGTCGAAGAGCCCGGACCCCGCCCAGAAGCTGTCGCGCTGGTAGCGGTCGATCTGGTTGAAGGCCTCGCGGATATCCACGCCCCGACGCTTCAACTCGATGTGGATGAGCGGCAGTCCGTTCACGAGCACGGTCACGTCATAGCGGTTGGACCGGGCTGCGCCGCCTTCGCCCTGCCCGATCTCGTACTGGTTGATCACCTGCAGCCGGTTGTTGTGGATGTTCTTCTTATCGATTAGTGAGATGTTCTTCGTCGAGCCGTCATCGCGGTTCAGAAGTTGGACGTGATCCTCCTGGATGCGGAGCGTCTTCTCGACGGCTGTGTCGTTCGACCCCGCAATGCGTTCCGTGAAGAAGGAGTCCCACTCGCTGTCAGAGAAGGTGATCGAGTTAAGCACCTCGAGCTGCGCGCGGAGGTTGGCGACGAGCTGCGCCTCACTCGTAATCGGCAGATACTCGTAGGCTTGCTCATGCAAGTGGGAGATGAACTCCGCTTCAAGTTCCGCCTCCGACTGATAAGTAGCCGCCCCAACGACCCCCATCGCGAACTGCCCAACCACCGTGCTCTCGGAAGTCACAGCGATGGGCTCGTATCTGGCCGGTGGGTCTTGCCCAATGTCGCTCACGCCGGGATCTCCTCGAAGTCCATCAGCCTGTCGCGGTAGTGCTGATACTGCCGACGGCGGGCAACTATTTCGTCGCTCAGTGCCGATTCGAGGCCCGCGACCGTGCCGATGACTCGAAGAAACTCTCGCTGGGCAGCGATCGGCGGCAGCTCGACTTGAAAGGCTCGAAACTGGTCTTCCTTCCAGCGTCGACGGCTCTTGGTTGAGCCCCGCTCTGTGCCGGTGACCTCTCGTGCTATTCGCTTGAGCGTGTATTCATCCTGGAAGTACAGCACCAGCCATTCCGGAAGTATGCGAGACGAGTCCAAGTCGAATACCGGGAACTCATTCGAGACGACCCCGTCTGCTTGACCGGGTGTGACGATCCCGAACGATCCTTCAGTGACGAACATTCGGTTGTAGATCAACTGGCCCTGCTTCACCCCATAGAGCGTGGTCCCCTTGATGGCACTGCCAAACCTCGATTTTCTTTCGAAAGCGCCAGCGCCGTACCACTTCACGCCGAGGCTCTTATACTTCTCGTCTGCCCGTACGCGCAGTGGCGCGACGTATTGAGTCGCCACATCTCCGAGCGTCACCGACTCATTTAGGTCAGCGCCAGGCGCCCGACTATAGGGAGCTCCGACGAGAGTGCGTGCTAGGCCGAGTCTCTGTTGTTTTCGAGCGTTCAACTCCGCGGTCAACTGTGTTTCCAAGTTCGTGAATTGATCCAGGATTCGTACGATCTCTCGCTGGACCGTCAGCGGTGGTGTGGGAATCCTGAACTTCAGGAACTCACTTGTCTTGAGGTTCTTCTGCGCACCCTGGGTGCTGCATGCGTAGATGGCTCGCTGCATGCTAAGCAGCACATAGCCGACAAAGTCCCTATCTACCAATGGATCTGTGGGATCAAACGTGAACCCGGAATCCAGCATCCAAAACTTCCCCTGGACCTTGCGCACGCACCTTTCAGACATCGCGAAACGGGAAACGACATATGCGTCTTCGCGATTAAAGCTGTCGGTTCGGAAGCTCTCGCCGCCACCTCCGTAGACTGGATAAAGGGAACCCGAATCCTTGAGCTTGGTGATGCGGGTCCCGAAGTTCAACTTCACTACCGCGCCAATTTCTCGGAACGGGACACCGTCCGGACACAACTCCGCGATCAAGCCATCGAGCCGGCTCAAGACCCGTCCTCCAGGTCCGCGATGATTGCATCCAGATCTAGGCGGAGCTTGCTCTGACGGGCGACAATGCTTGCAATTTCAGCGTTGAGCTCGGATATGACGACTGGCGCGCGCGTGTCCTCGGGCTCAACGTACGTCGACACGGAGATCAAGTAGTCGCGCTGGACGATCTCAGTGTTCTGCACGAGCTTGGCAAAGTGATCCGAGTCCTCGCGGGCAATGAAGGTCGACAGGATTCGCTGCTGGTTGCGCAAAGCGAGCTTGTTCTTATTGCCTTCGCGGGCGAATTCCGCCGACCCGTCGATGAACAGGACCGCGTTGTCCTTCTTGGACTTCTTCAGCACAAGGATGCAAGTGGCGATCGTAGTGCCGAAGAAAAGGTCAGGCGGAAGCTGGATGACCGTATCCACGTAATTTGAGTCGATCAGGTACTTGCGGATCTTCTGCTCGACGCCGCCTCGGTACATGACGCCCGGGAATTCAACGATTGCCGCTGTGCCATTGACGGCGAGTGACGAGAGGATGTGCATCGTGAAGGCGAGGTCGGCCTTCGACTTCGGCGCGAGCACACCGGCCGGTGCGAAGCGCGGGTCGTTGATGAGCAGCGGGTTGGCGTCGCCCTCCCAATTGATCGAATAGGGCGGGTTGGAGACGATCGCCTCGAAGGGTTCGTCGTCCAAGTGCGCGGGATCGATCAGAGTGTCACCGTTAGCCAGGTTGAACTTCTCGTAGGGAACGTCGTGCAGGAACATGTTGATGCGGGCAAGGTTGTACGTGCTCAGGTTGATCTCTTGGCCGAAGTAGCCCTGTCGCACCTTGTCGTGGCCGAGAACCTTCTGGAACTTCAGCAGCAGGGAACCGGAGCCGACCGCGGGGTCGTAGACCTTGTTCACCTCGGTCTTGCCGACGACGGTAATGCGGGCCAGAAGCTCCGAGACCTCCTGCGGCGTGTAGTACTCGCCGCCAGACTTTCCGGCTTCGGAGGCGTACATCTGCATGAGGTACTCGTAAGTGTCGCCGAAGGCGTCGATCTCGTGGTTCGCGAAGTCGCCGAGGTTGAGGTCGCCGATCGCGTTGAGCAGCTTGACCAGGCGTTCGTTGCGCTTCGCCACCGTGGGGCCGAGCTTCTGCGAGTTGACGTCGAGGTCGTCGAAGAGACCCTTGATGTCGTCTTCGCTGTCGGCGCCGATCGCCGAGCCTTCGATGTTCTTGAAGGCTTGCTGGAGCGTCTCGTTGAGGTTCTCGTCTTTCGGGGCGCGGGCACGGACGTTCGCGAAGAGTTCGCTCGGGAGGATGAAGAAGCCCTTCTCCTCGACGGTCTCTTTGCGAGCTTGCTCCGCCCGGGCGTCGCTGAGCCTGGTGTAGTCGAAGTCTTTGTCGCCGGCTGTGCGCTCGGCCTCGTTGAGGTAGGCGGTCAGGTTCTCGGAGATAAAGCGGTAGAAGAGGATGCCAAGCACGTAGCTCTTGAAGTCCCAGCCGTCGACGCTTCCGCGGAGGTCGTTGGCGATGCGCCAGATTGTCTTGTGGAGTTCGGCGCGCTGGGCTTCCTTGGTCGTCGGAGTCACGACGCCAACCTAGCTGGGCGAAACGACAAGGCCCGCCATCAACTCGATTCGCTGGCGAGGTCATCTTCAGAGTCAGCGTCCCCCGATTCAGGGAGATCCGACTCCCGCACAACAATCGCAAAGCTTGGAAGCGACCCATATTGAGCGGGGTCGACATCAGGTGACGCGAGGTACGGGGGCAAGGTCGGCGCAAGAACATTGTCCCCGTGACCGATGCTACGAGCGACCGCGGCTAAGTCCGACATGTCCGTGGAGGCCGGCTCGCCAACCGCTTGAGTCGCAGGGGGCAGTCTGAAGAGGTCCGACCAAGGGAACTGACTCGCTACAAATAGGGCCGCGCTCGTGCCACGATGTGACCCATTCTTGCCGGCTGCTTTTCGGATCGCGACTACGTCCGAGGTCCGCATGGCGGCGCAACCGTAGACATCATGCGGCCGACGCCATCCAGCTACAAGGCTCGGCACTTCCTCAATATCCCCGCCGTTGTAGAACACATGGATCGGAATGCTCCCGACGGAGTCCGCGTGGTCCATCAGCGTTTCGTATTGGTACTTTCCGGACTTGTCGTCCCTTTCGCGGAGCTTGTTGTAGTTCTTAGTCTTCGTGCCGCTGTACAAACGCTTCGCCTGAATACTGAATCCCAGTGCAGCCCCGCCGTCCGTCTCGACCCAAAGTTCGAGGTCGGCGCCTGTCTGCCTCTCCCGAATCTGAGTGAACTGATGCACTTGCACAGGAAGCCCTCTTATAACACTCGCCGCTCGCAGCCGAAGGACGTTCGTCTCGGTGACCGTGGTTTCACTGGTGTGGTTGCCAAGAGTGCGCGAGAGTTTAAGCAGACCCCATGTGGTCGCGGCAATCTCGTCGAGGAGAACGACCAACCAATCAAGCTTCACGAGGTCATGCTGGCATCAAAGTGGCTCTGAAGGGACTCGCTTCTTGGGACGGAACTGCTTTTCGTTGTACCCACAGGGGCTAACTAGTCGGCTTCAGAGATCGCGCGACGGCGTCTTGCCCCTTCGAAGCGACCCCGCCGCTCGCATGGCGGCGCCCGCATTTGTACCCGCCGCGCCCGCACCGGATCGCAGCCGAGTACCCGCCCCTCCGGCCGCAGACTTGAGTGCTTCGAGCGCGCGGCTTGTTGGCCTGGGGAAGGGCAGCCGCATTGACTTCACCGACAAATGGGCGGGAAAGCGCGAGGGAGTCGGGGGAAATGCGCTGTGCGACGCGGATACGACATCCCGTCCAAATCGAAACTTGGTGATACCACTCGCTACCCCGTGCATTCCGAAGTTGAGCGCCGCCTTCTTCTTGCCGCCCAGGCTCGACACTCCCGGCGCCGCGTCTTGAAGAGTCTCAAGAAAGCCTTTGGCGGAACTGCCGGAGAGGGCGTTCGAGAGTGTCTCCGCCCAAGCCTGAGTCGATCCTCCGGGGTTCGAGAGGTTGGGCCTTCGAATCACGTGAGATCGTGAGGCATGCAGAGCCATCTCGGCGATTTGGGACTGACTCAACTTGCCGTTAGTCAGGCCGTAGACCAAGACCTGGGCTTGATCTGAATCAAGACGAAGACCATGGATATCCGCCAGCGCGAGGCCAAAGAGGGCAGTGATCTCGAACTGAAGTTGCTTATCGCCGGCAGGCAGGAGCGCCGCAGCTTTCTGCGCCCCGACCTTCGCGCCCGCGAGCGCGGCAGCTTTCACCCCCGCTCCGGCCGCAGACCCGGCCGGGATCAGGGATATACCGACGTCTGCCACCAGGCTGCCAACGGCAACTATCGCGCCAGCAGAAGTGGTTGCCGCCACATAGTGGCGCTCGAGCATCGCAATGACTTCAGCAGGCGTCGCGTCGGGATGTAGTCGCCGTAGCCACAGGATGTACCCTCGTGCGACCTTCTTCCGTCCCCGAACTGCGCGCCGAATTTTGATGGTCGCGACGTGACGAGAAAGCTCGATATCGGTAGCAACCTTGCTCACGTCGCTGAGGTCATTCATGCGATCGAAGGGTATCGGTAGGCGCGGCTGGTCATGGTAGCTAGCGTCTCACCCTGAGCGGCCCGCGCCTCACATCCCGCCCCCTGAGCCATAAGCTCACCCCCATGGCAGCCGGCGCAGTGATGTACACCTTCGCCGTGCAGCTCGCCGACGTCGATCGCGGCGTCTACGAAGACGTGACGCTGCGGGCCGCTCGGCATCCCTCCGAGACCGACGCGTACATGATGACGCGCGTGCTCGCGTACTGCCTTGAATACGTGGAGGGCATCGCGTTCAGCGAGGGGATCTCGTCGACGGCGACCGAGCCGGCCGTGCTCGTCCGCGACCTCACCGGCAGGCTGACCACGTGGATCGAGGTGGGCGCCCCCGACGCGGAGCGGCTGCACTACGCGAGCAAGCTCGCCGACCGCACGACGGTCTACACCCACCGCGACCCCGAGAAGGTGATCGCCGCGTGGGCCGGCAAGCGCATCCATCAGCTCGAGCAGATCACCGTGCAGAGCTTCGATCCCCGCTTCGTGGATGCCGCGGTCGCGGCGCTCGAGCGGCGCAACATGATGACAGTGACGCGCACCGACGGGCAGCTGTACCTCGACCTAAACGGGACGTCGTTGAGCAGTGTGATACATGTGCATCAGCCGGGGTGAGCCGGTGAAGACCCTCGTCCCCCATAAGACGGTTGTCCCGCCGAGGCAGTTCCGGAACCACTCCCAGCTCCCTAGCCCCCAGGTTCGAGTGTCCCCTCTTAGAGGGACTCCGTGAGGCAGTAGGGTCCGATACAATTCCGAACAAGTTCGAAGAGAGGAACAACGTGTACCTCTGCGAAGAAGAGGAAGACGAGTTCTAGAGACTCGTTCCGCGTTTGAGAAGGGCCGGCTTACTGCCGGCCCTTCTCGGCGTTTTCGACGTACCGGAAGTACTCTGCGAGCATGAGGGTGTGCCGGTCGCCGTCGGTCTGAAGTCGTGGCGGCTTTCGGGCAATACTGTCCCACACTGCCTCGACGTCTGTGCGGTTCACGAGGCGCCTCTCGAACCACATCGCGAGAACCTCGGCAGCGATGTCTAGACACTGTCGATACTTTCCAGCACGGGTACTGTCGGCCTTGGCGCCGCTCAGCGTCTTGACAAAGAGGTTCTCGCCCGTAACCCGTTCAAGCATCGATTCGATTTCTTGATGGGCCTTCGTCAGGTGAACCACTACATCTTCACGCGAGATCCAGTCCTCTGCGGCAGTCACGGTTCCAGCACGCTGCCGTTCCTGCTGGCGTGCCCATAGCCTCTCGGCTTCGGCCTTGAAGTCGCGCTTCGGCTGGCTCAGATACACGGTGAACACGTTCGTCACGTCAGGGTCTCCGATGAGATCGGCGAGCGCTTCCTGATCGGCGGAATAGTGGCCCCAGACTCGCTTATTGATAGATCCGCGCAACATCTGGCCGTGCATGCGCGCCCGACTCTCGCCGTACTGAACATCGTTTCGCTTCCCGTACAGGTCGGTAGCCACGTCCCGTGTTGACGTGAATCCGTATCCGATGAGACGTGATAGGTGATCGGCAACGTCGTTGCCCCAGGCGCCCACCGTCAACGACGTGACCGCCACGCTTGGAAGGCGGGGATGAGCCGCCTCGACCACCGACGGGTGGGGTGCACCCAGCCTCCGAATCGACCATGACGATACCTTTGCCGCTGAATCGTCTTCATTCAAGAGCTTGTCAGCCGTGGCCCATCTTGCACCATCGCGCTTCGCAGGCACCGCTCGTGAAGCCTTTAGGGCATCCTCGAAAGCGTCCCAGACGAGATCCTTGGAGACGGCTGAACCGTCTATTCGACGAAAGTCGACCCGATCGGCAACGTGGAGGCGGAGATCCAGCGTCTCCGTTTCCGACCGCTTGATCACCGGTCCTTCGATGGCCGGCCAGACCGCAATCGCCCATTCCTCTGTAGCCACGACCTCACTGACGAGACGACTGAGGCCCGCTTGCCCTTGGGCGACCAGCGTCTCATCGAGGAACTGACGTCGACCTTCGAGTCGTTCCACCGTGATGGCGAGTTCCGCAGCCCTCTGAACGTCGAGTGGGTCTGCGAGACCCATCTTCACGATTAGATAGGTCCAATCAGCAGGCTCCTGGTCGCGAAAGGCCTCGAGATCGGGATTGTTCGTCTCCTTCCAATCGTCGTACTGCTGTCGGCTGCGAACGTTCATTCGTAGCGCTCGCACGATTTGAGGCAACTGCGCAAACGAGGGGCGGCCGTTTCCTGATCGCCATTGCCTGATCCGAGTAGCGCCGCCCTCTCCGCCGATTCCGAGTTGTTCGGCGAGATCGGGCGCGCTCATCCGCCTCCAGGTCATGAAGGCGTTGAGCTCGTCTCGGAACTGATCCCAGTCTTCTGATTTCTTTGGGTCGGCCATTTCCCCACTGTAGGAGATTCTTACGCTCGCGGTGGTTTCTTTTACTCTGTTCGAACGTCAGGCGAACGCCTATCGTTCGTGGAAAGCAGCAGCGCCTTTGACGAAAGGATCGCCATGACAGCGAAGAAATCTAAGAAGATGACTGCGCTCGGTTGGGCGCAGCTCGTCTTGACCGCGGCGCCCGTGGCCAGCGGAATTGTGACCGGGATCCAAGGGAACGCGATTTGGTCGTGCGCGAGCATCGTTCTCGCAGTCATCGGACTTGCCACGGGGCGAGTGGTGCTCAAGGGCTATGGGAAGTCCGAAGACAGCCAGGCGGCCGCTCGCGCGGTTGCTTGTCTCATGATGCTCGGGCTTGGAACCGGAGTCCTGGCTGTGATCCTTGCTCCTACCTCGCGACCGACGACGGCAGTCCTCGCACTGATCCTGGCTTGGGCCTTCGCCTCGATGATCGACAGTGCCCTTTTCATTCGCGTCAAGAGGGATCCACTGGGCGGTCGAATGGCGCTGAGGAGATTCGCCAAACTGGGGGGAATCTCAGCGATCGCGATGGCCATCCTCGCAGGCGCCTTCGGGGTCCTGGCGAAGGGGGCACAACTCCTTCTCGCCCACCTTTGGATTTCGGGCGCCACGTTGATGTGCACAGCAATTGGGATGGCAACCGGCGCGGTCGTCCTCGCATCCTCGCGACCGGTTGTCGGCGGGATGGCGCTCTTCGGCACCGGCTGGGCCGTCGCAGGGTTTGGTAGCGCGATTGCAGAAGACCGCCTTCCGGTGAGCGGGATCATGACTGTCATGGTGGGAATCGCCATGATGGGCACCGGGGTCGCCTTCTGGAGATGGTCTAGCGAGCGGGTGGGGATCGTGCTTCTCGTCGACACCGGTCTCGTGACGGTTACGGCGCTGTCCTGGGGAGTCGGTCGGCTTGGAACCAGCGTCTGGCTGTGGGCACCCGGTGTCCTCGCACTTGGCTTGGCCGCCTACCTGTTCCTGGCGAAGGTCAAGAGCCCGCAGTTCAGACGCGAGAACAGCGCGCCGACCTGGAGCGACACCCGCTTTATCGCGGTCTCTTGTGCTACAGGCGCGATCGGGCTCGCACTCGTCGGCGTCACGATCATGTTCAGCTTCTTCGGCGCGCGTGGGTCGACGATCGCCGCGGGAGGCTCTGCAGTCGGCTGGTTGCTGGTCTCGACGATCACCATCGTCGCCTTCATCAAGAGGCCGCGGCTTTCGATTCGCGACCTCGCCACGCTCGAGAAGGCAACTCATTCGATCGACGCGTAGCGGCCCGACGTGGGCGCTGCAGAACAGGACCAAGCTGGCAGATCGTACGACGCCCGCCGCGCTACCGTAGCTCCCATGCGCATGCTGCTCACCTCGGAGGGCCTCCGCGACGACGTCATCCGTCAGACCCTGGTCGAGTTGCTCGGAAAGCCCATCGAAGAGGCGACCATCGTCGCGGTCATCGACGCGATCCTGCCTTTCCCGGGCGACAACACGAAGACGCTCGCCGATCTGCAGAGCGTGAGCGCACTCGGCTGGAAGCAGTACGACCTGCTGTCGCTGTTCGCCGGGCCGGCGGCGCTGGTCGAGTCGCGGTTGCGGTCGGCCGACGTGATCTTCTGCTACGGCGGCAGCAACCACTGGCTCGCCCATGCCTGGACCTCGACCGGCCTCGACACGGTGCTCGCCGAGCTGCTCGACGAGAAGGTGTACCTCGGCTGGAGCGCCGGGTCGATGATCTTCTCGCGCCTGCAAGCGCAGTCGGTCGAGGCTTTTTACGACCACGACGAGGTCGCGATGTTCGAACTCGACGCGGTCGCGCCGGCGGTGCCGCTGTTCGACTGGTTCGTGATCTGCCACCGCGGGGCGGCCTGGCAGCCGCAGGTGACCGACGAGGTGATCGCCGGATGCGCGGCTCGCCTCGGTGGCCCGGTTTACTTTCTCGACGACCAGAGCGCGCTGCTCGTGCGCGACCCGGCATCCGCTCCCGAGGTCGTGTCGACCGGGCAGTGGCGGCTCTTCGACGGATCCGGACGGCTGGTCGAGCAGAGCGCGTCATAGCCTCAGGCGACGCGCCGGCCGACGCGCCCACCTGCCGCCTCGCTAAGCTGACCCCGCTGGGACATGTTCGAGAGGACACAGCACAGTGAGCGACGCACGCGGCGATGCGGCTGATATCGGGCTGGTCATCCCGGACCTCGGCAACCCCTTCTTCCCCTCGCTGGTGCAAGCCGTGGAGCACGCGGCGCGGGCCCGGGGCGTGGGCGTGCTGATCGCCAACTCCGACAACGACGCGGCGATCGAGCACGACGCATTCCGGATGCTGATCGAGCGCCGGGTGGGCGCCATCCTGGTCTCCGCCACGCACGTCACCGACAGCGTCGCAACCATCACGGATGCGGCACGGGTGGTTCCCACCATCCAACTCGATCGGATCGTCGCCGAGTCACTGCCCTGGGTGCGCGCAGATCAGGCGGCGCCGATCGCCGCGATCGTGACCCACCTGCGGGCCTCGCGGCGGCAGCATCTCGCGTTCATCGCGCAGCAGACCACCATCCCGACCTCGCAGGAGCGCGAGGCCGAGTTCACCCGGCTGATGGCCGAGGCGTTCCCCGACCAGCCGCTGCGGATCGTCAAAGAGGCGATGTCGCCCGAGATCGGCCGCGCGGCCGCGCGCGAGATCGTGTCCACCTGGCCCGAGACCGACGCGATCATCTGCGCCAACGACCTGATCGCGGTCGGGGTGCTGCTCGAGCTCGGCATCCAGCCCGGTCGTCGCGAGGTCGCCATCTCGGGCTTCGATGACACCCTGCTCGCCCGCTCGCTGCGGCTCACCTCGGTGCGTCAGCCGGTCGACCAGATGGCGGATGCGGCGCTCGCCGCCGCGGTCGACCCGGCCGGCGTGCCGGCCGGCCTCGCGGTCGAGCTGCAGTCGGAGGTCATGCTGCGGTTCTCGACCGCTTAGCGGCGGCGCGTCGTCGGCGCCGATCGGCCGCGATCCGGAACTCGAATGCTCGCACGTCGCCGGCCGACAAACTCACCAGGATGCCGATGTCGAGCATCAGGTTGGCGATCCACAACGGCTTGTCGAGACCGACGATGGCGGGGCCGCCGAACAGCGCGACCAGAGCGCCGGCGAGGCTGAGCGCCAGGATCGCCAGGCGCGCGAGCGGCCGGCCCGAGAAGGTCAGTTGCGCCAGCGCGACGTAGGCGACGGCGCCGAGGACGGTCGCGGTCAGCAGCAGCCCCCAGCCCGGGAGCGCCGGGGCGCCGAGCAGGGCGGCGACCGCGGTGATCACGGCGACCAGCCCTCTGAGCGCGGTGAGCACGTAGCCGAGATACACGGTCGGCGGGCGGTCGATCCGGTTGGATGCGGCGCTATCCAGCAGAGCGGGGACCGGGCGATGCGCGGTCGGGGGCGGGCTGGGCACGGCGGCAGCGGCATCCTCGATGTTGGTCTCGGCGTCCAGGTGCGCGAGACCCACGATCGGTAGATCGCCGTCGGTCTCGATCGCGTCGCCGCCTCCGGTGTGGGAGTGATATCCGGTCGAGAAATGGCGGATCACCTGCACCTCGGCGGCCGGATTCGCCGCGCGCAGGGTGCGCACGATGTAGTCGCGCTCGACGTCGGTGTTGCTGGCGATCTTGTGGGTGACCTGCAGGGTGAAGAGCGAGAGTCCGACGCTGCGGTCGTAGGAGGCCGAGCCGATCCAGTCGACCGCCGCTCCGCCCGGCAGCCGCCAGCCGCGCGGCGCGCGCCAGAAGCGCACGTGGTGGCGCCGCGCCGGGCTCGCGTTGACCTCCTGCTGGTAGGTGACATCCTGCACGCGTCCGAACAGGAACGCCGGACTGACCGGCGCCTCGGCGTAGCTCCGGCGGCGCAGGGTCGAGGTGACGATCCGCAGCCCGCTTCGAAAGCCGAGCCGATCCGCGCGCACCCAGCCGGCGCGCTCCATCGCGATGCGCAGCTGATGCTCCGAGCCGCGCAGGGCGAGGTTCACCGGATCCCCCAGCAGCCCGTCGTAGAGCCGCGCGCGCCCGATGAAATAGTCCGGCAGGTAGAGCAGGGCGAGCATGGTGTGGATGCGCGGCAGCAGCAGGTAGGCGACCAGCAGCCAGACGACCAGCACCAGCCATCCATATCGGATGCCGTGGTGCACCAGCTCGTCGATCGTCAGCCAGACCAGCCACCCCGCCGCGACCGTCCCGACAAAGAAGAACAGCCCGTCGATGGTCGTCCAGATCGTGACCGCGCGGCGCCTCATGGGGCTAGGGTCTCATCCCGAGCGGGTGCGGACGTGCCGGGCGCGGCATGCAGTTGGGTTGGGTGCCGCATCCATCTGACTGGCGGAGCGGCATCCATCTGCCTGGGGCGGCGCAGCCGGGCGCTCGGGGGCGGCTACTCGGGGCCGACGTGGCCGGTCACGATGTCGCCGCCGCGCGCGTACCGCGCGAACACCACGCCGCCCGACGTCACAGCTCCGTCGATCATGGTGAACGCCGCCGGCATCGTGCCGCGGGCGAAGAGCTTCTTGCCGCTGCCGAGGGTGACCGGGTAGATCACCAGCTGCAGCTCGTCGACCAGGTCGTTCTCGAGCAGGGTCTGGATGAGGTCGCCGCTGCCCCAGACGATCAGGTCGGCATCGCCCGACTGCGTGAGGGCGCGGATGTCGTCGACCCCGCCGAGAAAGACCGTGTTGGCCCAGTCGGATTCGTGTCGCGTCGTCGACACCGCATACTTCGTGACCTCGTTGATGCCCGGCCAGAAGTCGGCGTGCTTCGGCCAGTAGGCCTCGAAGATGTCGAAGGTCTTGCGTCCGACCAGGATGTCGTGGCGCTCCATGAGCGGGCCGAAGTGCGTCTCGAAGTCGGCGTCGCCGTAGCTGGCGGTCCAGCCGCCGTACTGGAAGCCGCCCGAGGTGTCTTCGTCGGGAGCTCCGGGTGCCTGCAGCACGCCGTCGAGGCTGATCATGGAGATGACGATGATCTTGCGCATGGGGATCAGTATCCTTCGTTCGTTCGTTCGTTGTTGGGGTGGATGTTCGTCTCATCCACGAACGGGGTGGGATGGATCGGACAGCCGCTCGCGTCTTTTCCTCCACAGGCTCTGTTTTGCAAAGATCTTGTACTTTCGAACATGCGTTCGATGGTCGAAAGTGGATGCATGACCGTCCTTGCCCTTCAACTCGCGGGCGCCGCGCGCGCCCTCGAGGCGGTCAGGGTCGAGGGGTTGGCTGACGTCGCCGACTCCGAACTGCTCGAGCTGATCGCCGCGTCGGCCGCGAACGAACGCGTGGCGCGCGCGCATTCGGCGATGCTGGCCGGCGAGTTGAGCCGACGGTCCGCGCCCGAGCTCGGGCACCTGGGGCTGGCGCAGCGCAGCGGGCATCGCACTCCGCAAAAGCTGATCCAGGCCACCACCGGCGCCGGCGCCCGCGAGGCCGCGGCAGCGGTGCGGGTCGGAGCGCTGGCGCAGACGCATCCCTGGCTCGAGTCGGTGGCCGAGGCGGTCGCCGGCGGTCAGCTGTCGACCGACGCGGCGGATGCCATTCGCTCCGGCCTGGGAGCGCCGAGCGACGACGTGCCCGCCTCCGTGCTCGCGACGGCCTCGGCGCGGTTGGTACCGGAGTGCGTCTCGCTCGATGCCGACCAGGTGTTTGCGCTGGCTCGCGACACTCGAGACGAGTTGGATGCCGCGGGCATCGTCGACCGCGAACGCGCCGCCCGCGCCGCCCGCGAGTTGCGGGTGCACCGCCTGCGCGACGGGAGTGTGCGGGTGGTCTGGCAGCTCGATCCCCTCGAGGGGTCGGTGGTCAGCGAGATCTATGACCGGGCGACCTCGCCGCGGCGCGGTGGTCCACGGTTCATGGCCGACGCGGAGCGAGCCCAAGCCATTGCCGACGATGCGCGCAGCACCGAGCAGTTGGCCTCCGATGTGTTCTTCGAGCTGCTCACGGCCGGGGCCGAGGTCGAGCCGACTCAGTTGCTCGGTCGCGGGGCGCCGGCGGTGCGGGTCACGGTGACCGAGCGGCACCTCGTCGCCCGCACCGGCCATGGCCGCCTGCAGCGCACGCAGCGGCCCGTCTCGATCGAGACCGTCGAGCGGCTCGCCTGCACGCAGGGCACGGTGGCCGTCGTCTTCGACGAGCACGGGCAGCCGCTCGACGTCGGTCGGGAGCAGCGTCTCTTCACATCGCGCCAGCGCACGGCGCTCGCCGAGCGCGACGGGGGATGCCGCTGGACGGGCTGCGACCGACCACCCTCCTGGTGCGAGGCGCACCACATCGAGCACTGGGCGCGTGACGGTGGTCGCACCGACGTCGCCGACGGCATCCTGCTCTGCAAGCACCATCACCTGCTGCTCCACGATCATCACTGGCAGATCGAGCGGCGCGGACCCGCGCGTTCGGAGTACTGGCTGATTCCACCTCCCGACCATCCCGGGGCGCGGCCGATGCTGATGGCCGGAAGCCCGAATGTGAGAGACCTGCTGGCTGGGTGAGAGACACGGCCGGGTGAGAGACCTGCTGGCTGGGTTGACGCGACGATTGTCGGTTCGACCCTGCCCTACGCTCGGATCCCCGCGAACACCAGGTCGAGCATGCGGCCGGTCTGCTCCGACCGGGGGAAGTCGTGTGACGCGAGGAAGACGCCGACCAGGGTGGTCGCGACATCCTCTGCCTGTACGTCGGAGCGCAGGGTGCCGGCCGCGGCGCCCGCGTCGAGGAACTTCTGAAGGGTGTCGCTGATTCGCGCGTGCGTGTCGGATGCGGCGATCACGCCGGCCTTCGACAGGGCTCGCAGCGACTCGGCCATGCCGCGCTTGCGGGCGACGAACTGGGCGTAGTCGTCCATCCAGAGCCGGAGTGCGGTCGCCGGATCGTGCTCGGCCAACAGCTCGTCGGCGCGGGCGAGCACGGTGGCGAGGCCGTCGCGATGCACCACCTCGACCAGCGCGTCGCGGGTCGGAAAGTGGCGGTAGAGCGTGCCGATTCCGACGCCGGCGTCGCGCGCGATCGCCTCGAGGCTGACCTCCTTGGCGCCGGTCGCGAAAGCCGCGGATGCCGCCTCGATCAGCCGCTCGCGGTTGCGTGCCGCGTCGGCGCGCGGACGGCGGGAGGCGGGGGCGCCTCCGGGCGCGGTGGGCGGGGCGGGCGGAGCCGTGGCGTCGGGCTCGGCGGGCGGAGCCGTGGCGTCGGGCTCGGCGTCGGCCGCATCAGTGGCGTCGGTGGCGTCTGCCGCGTCGGAGGCGTCGGGGGCGTCGACGAGCTGCGAATTCTCTGAACTCATAACCGGAGGCACCTCCGTTAATGCTATCGTCGGGCTTAACGGAGGGTCCTCCGCTCCTCCAGTATCGCAAACCAGCAGCACCACCTGCAGCGGGTCCTCAGCACAAGGAGCATCGAATGTCTCAGAACACCCCGCGGCCCGGAGGCGTCACCGCCTTCGCCGGTTACAACGTCGCCCGCGTCGGCTACGGAACCATGCAACTCGGCTCGCTGCCCGGCCACCGCGCGGTCGATCCGGAGGCCGCGGTGGGCATCCTGCGCCGTGCCGTCGAGTTGGGCGTCAACCACTTCGACACCGCGCAGTTCTACGGCGACGGATTCGCCAACCGGATGCTGCGGCAGGCGCTCGCCCCCGACGGCCACTACCCGGATGACGTCGCGATCGTGAGCAAGGTCGGCGCGGTCGTCGGCCCGGGAGCGCGTGGCCTGGTCACGGCGCAGAAGCCGCACGAGCTCCGCGCCCAGGTGGAGGCCAACCTCGCAACCCTCGGCATCGACCGCCTCGCCGCCGTCAACATGCGACGCACCGATGTCGGCATGCTCGTCGCCGAAGACGACCAGCGCGTCGATCTCGACGACCAGCTCGCCGAGCTGATCGCCCTGCGCGACGAGGGCAAGCTCGACGGCATCGGACTCAGCACCGTCACCCTCGAGCAACTGCGGCATGCCCTTCCGGCCGGCATCGTCACGGTGCAGAACTCCTACAGCCTGCTGCAGCGCGACGACGAGCCGGTCGTCGAACTGACGCAGCGCGAGGGAATCACCTACGCCCCCTACTTCCCGCTCGGCTCGGCCTTCCCCGGATTCCCCAAGGTGACCGAGGAACAGGCGGTTCGGGATGCCGCGGCCGCCCTGCGCGTCACCCCCGCTCAGATCGGACTCGCCTGGCTGCTGCAGCACGCCCCGCACATCCTGCTCATCGCCGGAACCAGCAGCCTCGACCACCTCGTCGAGAACACGGCGGTCGGCGACATCCACCTCGATGCGAAGACCGTGGCGGCACTGGATGGCCTGGCGGCGGTCGACGGGTCGGGGGTCGCCGCGTGAGCGGTGCCTGCGTCGTGGGCGGCGGGGGCCGCGCGACTGCCGCGGGCGGCGCGGCTGCTGCGACCGGGGCGAACGGCGTGACCGCCCGGCGCCGGCTCGCCGGCCCGCCGCATCCCGCGGAGGCCCCGTGCTAGCCGTCCGTTACGACAGCTTCACCGGGATCGACGGCATCTATCTCGCCGACATCCCCGAGCCGACGCCGGGGCCCGGCGAGGTGCTCGTCCAGGTCGAGGCCGCCGCACTCAACCCGGGGTCGCTCCCGGCGCTGAACGGGGCGGCATTCACTCCGAACCGCGACCTCGCCGGCACCGTGATCGCCGTCGGCTCGAAAGCAGGCGGCCCGAAAGCAGGCGGGTCGAACGCAGGCGGCTCGAACGCAGGCGGGTCGAACGCGGTCGGCTCGAGCTCCGCCGGCTCGACTGACGCGGGCTTCGCCATGGGCGACCAGGTCTTGGGCTGGGTGCAGAGCTGGGATGCCCATGCGCCGCGGGTCACGGTGCCGACGAGCCAGCTCGTGGCCAAGCCCGAAGCCCTGAGCTGGGATCTGGCCGGCTCGCTGTACACCACACCGATGGCCGGCGTCGGCGCCTGGAAGGCGATCGAAACCGGCCCCGGGGATCTCGTGGTGATCGCCGGCGCGTCCGGCGGCGTGGGGCTGGTCGCCGCTCAATACGCCGTCAGGAATGGATCCCGCGTGATCGGTCTGGCGAGCCCCCGGCATTTCGACGGGCTCCGAGAGCTGGGGATCGAGCCCGTGCCCTACGGCGACCAGGAGGAGCAGCGCATCCGAACTGCCGCGGGCGACCAGCCCGTCACGGGGTTCATCGACGCGGTCGGCGGTCACTACATCGACCTCGCATTCGCGCTCGGCGTCGCGCCCGAGCGCATCGACACGGTGGTGGACTACGCGGCAGCCCAGGAGAAGGGCGTCAAGGCGCTCGGCACCCGAGACGCCGGCGGCCTCGCCGCCCTGATTGAACTCGCCGACCTCGTCGGTGCGGGAGGCGTGACGATCCCGATCGGCGCGACGTACCCGCTCTCGGACGTTCGCGAGGCGTACCGCGCACTGCGCGATCGACGGATCCACGGGAGAATCGTGCTGCACCCTCAGGTCGTGACCTAGCCGCATCCCCGTCGCGCCGAGGCCCGAGACGGCGAATCACGGTGCCCCTGGAGGGACTCGAACCCCCAACCCTTTCCTTAGGACGGAACTGCTCTTCCATTGAGCTACAGAGGCTGACCGGTCGATTCTAACGAGGGCGGCCTGGCGGCGGGTCGCGCGGACCGCGCCATGACGGTGCCCCGGGCGCGAAACCCGGGGCACCGTGGATCAGGCGAAGGCCGGCGGCCAGCCCCCTCGTCGGCGCGTACCCGACGGGCGGCCCTGCGGCCGGCCGAGGGATGGCGTGAGGCGCGCGTGCAGACGCGGCAGTCTCAGCGACGAGCCGTGCGCAGCCGTCGCTCGCCGGCGGGGGTCCGGAGCGAGCGCGGCGGTCATGCGGTCACCTGCCGCTGGTCCTGCGACTTTCCGGCCATCGCATCCTGCCCGCGGCCCAGCCGCTGCTCGCTGTTCACCGACGCCACCGCGATCTTGCGCGGCTTGGCGCGCTCGGCCATCGGGACGATCACCGACAGCACGCCGTGCTCGTAGTTCGCGGTGATGTGCTCAACGTCGACACCGTCACCGAGGGTGAACTGGCGCATGTAGCTGCCCCATGGGCGCTCGCGCGTCAGCCACTTCACCTGCTCGTTCGAGGGTCCGCGGCGCTCGGCGCGGATGGTCAGCAGTTGGCCATCGACATCCAGATCGACCGAGTCGGGGTCGATGCCGGGGAGGTCAGCACTGAGCACGTACTGATCGCCCTCGCGGAACAGATCCACGGGCATCAATCGAGGAGCACGCGCCGTGTCGAAGACGCTGGACGCGAGTCGGTCGAACTGGCTCAGAACATCGAACGGATTGGACATGATCAATCTCCTTTCGTCACCGAATGTGGTCACCGAATGAAGAGTCACACGAGGGTCCGTGCGACCCAATTCTGTTTTAGCACTCTCGAGGGCCGAGTGCCAATACCGTGTTGCGAGGGACCGTCGAGCCGCCCTCGCTCATCGAGGGGGAAGCCGCGACTCCACCAGTGCCGTCAGCCGGGCCACCTGGTCGGTGAGCACCGCGACCTCCGACTGGGTCTCGGACTCGGCCGCCTCCGCCTCTTCGGCGACCCGGCTTCCGAGCTGTTCGATCATCCAGCTGGCGAACGATGCGGCGATCACGCCGACGATGGCGAGCCCGCCGACCATGAGTCCCACCGCGATCAGCCTGCCCACCAGGGTGACCGGCACGATATCGCCGTACCCGGTCCCCGTGATCGTCGATGCCGCCCACCACAATGCCGCCCAGATGTTGGTGATGGATGCGCCGCGAACGTTCTGCTCCGCATCCAACGCCGCCAGCGCCGCGACGTAGACCAGCAGGATGGCGATGGCGAAGGCGTAGGTCAGGATGCGGCCGCGCAGCCGCCGGCCGGCGACCCGGTGCGAGAACTGCATCACCGAGAGCAGCCGCATCAGCCGCAACGGCCGCAGCATGGGCAGAGCGAGGATCGCGGCGAGGTGCAGGTTGTGAGTGAACCAATGCCACCGCCGCTCGGCGAGGATCAGGTTCGCCAGGTAGTCGACGACGAACAGCGCCCAGGTGGCCCAGATGATGATGTCGAAGACGACGGCGTCGCGCTCCGGCACATTGTCGATCACCTCGATCGAGTACGCCACCAGGAACACCACTGCCGCCGCGGCGAGCGGCCATTCGCTGAACTTGCGCCAGAGTTCGGGAGTCATGCACCGAATGCTAGAGCGCGGGGCGGCGCGACGCCGACGGGAGGCTACTTCGGCGGCGCGTACAGGTAGTAGGCATCACTGGCGTTGATCACGCGGGTGCCGTACTGATGCTGAGTGCCGTAGTTGTACTCCTCGATCAGCACCTGGCCGTCTTGGAGAATCCCGTTGACGTATGCGACGTGGTTGGCGCTGAACCAGGCGACCGCTCCGGGCACCGGCGTGGTCCCGGTGGGCCAGCCGTGCGCGAGCCAGGCACTCTTCCACTGGCGGGCGTCGCCGCCGTTCGGGGTCAGCTGGCTCCAGGTCCAACGGAACGGAGCCGAGGTCGTGCCGGCATCGCGGTTGAGGCGCCAGGCGACGAAGTCCACGCACTCGCGGTAGTAATAGCCGAGCGGCGACAGGCCGCCGCCCTGGTTGCGCGACAACTCGGCGAACCACGGGTAGTCGTCGCCCTTGGCCTTCGCGCCGGACTGCAGGTAGGCGGCGATGTTCTGCTCGCGCAGCGCGGCCGCGTACAGCGACCTGAGATCGGCGGCACTGGTTGCGGTGTACCCGTCACGAGAGGCGACGGCCATCTTGGATGCTGCGGCGTCCGCCACTGTCAGCTTCTGCGCCTGCACGGCCGCCGCCGCGTGGAGGGTGGCCGCATCGTTGTCCGCATACGCCGGAATCGCGAGCACCGCGAACAGCCCGCCCACGAGAACCATCACGCCGACCCCGAACAGGCGCTGGCGCAGCGACTTGGCGTCGGCACCGGCCGATCCGGATGCGACGCGACCGCGGGTCGACGCCGCGCGTCCGGCCCGGGGGGCGGTGGCGCGGCGGGAGTCGGCGCGACCGGAGTTGGTGCGAGTGCTGCCGCGGCCGCGGGACGTCGTCCGACCGGTCGGACGAGCCGGTGCGGCGTGGGTCCGACGGGTGACGAGGAAGGGGTCGTCGGCGGCGGCTGCCGCGGCGGCGCCAACGACGGGGGCGCCAGCGGCGGAAGCACCAGCGGCGGGGGCCGGGGCGGCGGCGTCGACGTGCCAACTGGGCACGACACTGGGCACGGTGCCGGGCACGATTGCAACCGGGGCGCTCTGCGGGACCACGTACCGGGCGACCGGGGTCGCGAGCTCGGCGGCGACCTCGACGGCCGGGATGGCCTGCGTGGCACCCAGGTCGCTGGTCACCGGGCCGCTGGGTACGTCTCCGAGCAGCGGGAACAGCGACGCGATCCCCTCGTAGGCGGGTGCGGCGGGCGCCTGAGGCACGGGCGGGGCGGTCGGGGCGGCCGCGGCATCCATCGACAGGATTCCGGCGGCGCGGGCCTCACGGCGCGATGCGTACAGAGGTGCACCGGCAGGAGCCGGGCCGGCGGTCGGGTTTTCGGGTGCACTCGAATCCGACGGTGCGGACTGGGGAAGTGAAGAGTCCGTCATCCCGCCGAAGAGAAATCCCAATCCGTCCGGGATCTCGCGTTCCGTCATGAAGCCTCCGGGTTTGCGACCCGACCGAGCCTAGGCGAGTTGCCGCCGAATGTCACGTTGACATAACGGCCCGTAACCTGGGGACACCGCGATCCCATGCTGAGAAAACGCTCACGCCGCGGGGGCGAGGAACTCTTCCCACTGCGGGAGCGCGCGCTCCACTCCGCGCACCAGCCAGGCGGTGCCGTGCGGCGGGCGCGGGATGTGCCGCAGCGACCAGCCCATCTCGTGCGGCGTGCGGTCGCCCTTGATGTTGTTGCAGCGCAGGCAGCAGGCGATCAGGTTCTCCCAGCTGTCCGCCCCGCCGCGCGAACGCGGGATGACGTGGTCGATCGTCGAGGCCGACCCGCCGCAATATCCGCAGCGCTGCGAATCGCGGCGCAGCACCCCGCGGCGCGAGACCGGCACGGCGCGACCGCTCGGAATGCGCACGTAGCGGCGCAGCAGGATGACCGACGGTCGCTCCCACTCCCCCGACGCACTGAGCACCGGATGCTCGTCGTCGCTCGCGATGATCGAGGCCTTGCCGTCGAGCACGAGCACGATGGCCCGTTTGAACGACACGACGGCGAGCGGCTCGTAGCCGGCGTTGAGTACCAGGGTTCGCATGGCGGTTCCTCTCGAAGGCGCCCGCACGGCTTGCGGGCATTCGACACCCCGGCATCGGGCCGGATCAAGAGGAGGGGCAGACGAAAAAAGGCGCCGTCGCGAACGACAGCGCCTAGTTGCTCCGGACGCGACAGTGCACGACCGGCCGAATGCTGCGCCGTATGAGGAAGACCGCACGCGCATCCATGGTGAGGATGCTGCCCGAGTTCCGCATGGTGGCTCTCCCGAAATCCGTGATACCGAGAGCACCAGGCTACCCCGAGTCCGGCCCGAGGCCGGTCACCGTCGGGTTACGACACGGCGAACGAGAACCCTGATGGTCGAGCAGTGGCGAAGCCGCGTATCGACACCAGGCACCGTGGCGGTTTCGATACGCGACCTGACGGTCGCTCCTCAACCGGCACGCAGGACTCAGATGCCGTAGCGCACGAAATAGTGATTGCTGCTGTAGATCGCGTTGATCCCGACCGACCGGCCGGGGTAGGGAGCATCGATCATCATGTTGCCGCCGAGGTAGATGCCCACATGGCCGCCGCCGTCGAGGATCACGAGGTCGCCCGGCAGCGCGGCCGATGCGGCGATGGCCGTTCCGCCCGATCCCTGGCGAGACGAGGAATGTGGCAGGGCGACGCCGAACTGGGCGTAGACGTACTGCGTGAAGCCCGAGCAGTCGAACCCGGCCGGCGACGCCCCGCCGTAGACGTACGGCACGCCGATGTACTGCTTGGCGACCGCGACCACCTGGTCGAGGCTGAAGTTCGGGTACGGCGGGTTGGCGAGCAGGGCACGCACGCTCGGGCCGCGGTGGGCCAGCATCGCGGCACGCAACTGGGCGCGCTTGAGCTCGGCCTCGGAGGTGGCCGAGAAGGCGTCGCGGCCGGTGGCCGCCACCGGAGCGTCGGCTGCGACCGACACCGTCTGGGCGTCGGAGGTCTTCAGCTGTTCGAGCTGGGCGGTCGCGTCGCCCGCGGCCGCTGAGGCGGCCGCAGCATCGGAGGACGGGTTGTGCGCCGCGTACGCCGGAAGGGCGACGGTGCAGAAGATGGCCGGAACCGCCAAAGCCATGACGGTCAGATTCAAGCCGATGCGGGGTGAAGTGGTGGGGCGAGTTGTACCTGAGAACAAGAGTTGAGCTCCTGCGCCTCGGCCGGCTAGGTATGCCGCCCCATCCCTGTCGTATGTCACGTCGTGCCGCAGAGGATGGGTGAACGAGACGCCCTGCGGTACGGCCTCCGACCGGCTTGCGTGGTCGAGAGGACTTGACGACTGTACGTGAGCGTTCGCCGATGCGCCAATCGAGCGCGCCGTCGGTGACGAGAATCGACCCCGGACTGGGGGTGGAGGAGCCGGCCTGGAATCAGGCCGCGACGTACACGTGCACGGCGACCTCGTTGGGCAGCTCGAGCCCGTCGCCATGCCCGTCGACCTGCAGAAGCACGTACGAGCCGGCCGCCGAGATGGTGACCTTCGCGCCGGGAACCACGCCGGCGGCGAGCAGCTGGGTCAGCAATTCGGGCTCGAACTGCACGGGCTCTCCGAGGCGGCGGATGGTGCCCTCGACCGGCCCGGTCTCGTCGGCCACCCGAGCCACCAGATTGATGACGCCTTGCAGGAACGGTGCGGCCAGCGGGTCGCCCAGCTCATCCAGGGCCGGGATCGGGTTGCCGTACGGCGACTCGGTCGGGTGGTCGAGCAGGACGAGCAGGCGACGCTCGACCTCCTCGCTCATCACGTGCTCCCAGCGGCATGCCTCGTCGTGCACGTATGCCCAGTCGAGGCCGATCACGTCGGCGAGCAGCCGCTCGGCGAGCCGGTGCTTGCGCATGACGTGCATCGCGCGGCTGCGGCCCTCGGCGCTCAGCGACAGGTGCCGATCGCCCTCGACGTGGACGAGGCCATCGCGCTCCATCCGCCCGATGGTCTGGCTCACGGTCGGACCGGAATGCCCGAGGCGCTCGGAGATGCGCGCGCGCAGCGGCACGATCCCCTCTTCTTCGAGGTCCAGGATCGTCCGCAGGTACATCTCGGTCGTATCGACGAGATCGGTCATCGTTGCTCCCAGGCTGGCCACCGGACCGGGTAAGCCTACCTGCGCGGAAAGCGGCACCGCCGACGATCGGTACGCTGGAGCCGTGACGCTCGAGATCCCCGCAGACCTCCTTCCCGTCGACGGCCGCTTCGGATGCGGTCCCTCCAAGGTCCGCCCTGAGCAACTCGCGCATCTGGCAGCGCACGCCGCGCTGCTCGGCACCTCGCACCGGCAGGCTCCGGTCAAAGACCTGGTCGGCCGCGTTCGCAGCGGGCTGGCGGAGCTGTTCCGGCTGCCGGAGGGCTACGAGGTGCTGCTCGGCAACGGCGGCTCGACCGAGTTCTGGGATGCCGCGGCCTACTCGCTCGTCGAGAAGCGCGCCGAGATGCTCACCTTCGGCGAGTTCGGGGCCAAGTTCGGCCAGGCCGCCGCGGCGCCGTTCCTCGACGCTCCGCACCTCATCACGGCTCCCGGCGGATCGCGCAGCGAGGTCGAGGTGCTGCCCGGCATCGATGTCTATGCCTGGCCGCACAACGAGACATCCACCGGGGTGATGGCCCCGGTGCGGCGCGTGCACGGCGACGACGGGGCACTCACCGTGATCGACGCCACCAGCGCCGCGGGCGGCGTCGACTTCGAGGTGACCGAGACCGACTTCTATTACTTCGCGCCGCAGAAGAACTTCGCCAGCGACGGCGGCCTGTGGTTCGCGCTCGTCTCGCCCGCCGCGATCGAGCGGATCGAGAGGGTCGCCGCGTCCGGCCGCTACATCCCCGAGTTCCTCAGCCTCAAGAACGCGGTCGACAACTCGCGGCTCGAGCAGACGCTGAACACCCCGGCGATCTCGACGCTGCTGCTGATGGAGAACCAGATCGACTGGATCAACGGCAAAGGCGGCCTCGCCTGGGCCGATGCGCGCACGCGCGAGAGCAGCGGCATCCTGTACGACTGGGCCGAGGCCAGCGACGTGGCAACCCCCTTCGTCACCAACCCGGAGCACCGCTCGCAGGTGGTCGTCACGATCGACTTCGACGACAGCGTGGATGCCGCGGCCCTCGCCAAGACGCTCCGCGCGAATGGCATCGTCGACACCGAGCCCTATCGCAAGCTCGGCCGCAACCAGTTGCGCATCGCGACCTTCGTCGCGATCGAGCCGGATGACGTGCGAGCCCTGACGCGCGCGATCGACTTCGTGCTGGCGGGTTCAGCCCGCTGACTGCGGCGCGAGGTCGAAGTGGAAGCTCTTGCGACCGACCATGACCCTGGCTCCGGATGCGGAGCGCGAGAAATCGCGCGCGGCGAGTTTGGCGATCAGCACCGGTAACGTCCCTCCGCCGATGCGCCGACTGCGTCCGAGCGCCAGCACCAGCTCGCCGTCGGTCGTTCGCGAGCTGATCCAATAGCCGAGCCGCTGCTCATGGATGCGGACGGCATCGTCCGACTCGATCCTGGCGAGTTCGAAGAAGTTCATCTCCGTGCCGTACGCGCGCTCGCGGCCGGTTCTGATCTCCCACTCCTCCGGACGGAACATGCGCAGCCGGGCTTCGCGAAGCACCGCGGTCAGCCCCGGCGCATCCGCCGGTTCGTCGATGATGTCGTCGCGGAGTTCCCACGGCACCTCGCCGATCAACTCGATCGCCTCGACGGGCGCGGCTCCGAACGGGACGGGCTCGGAATACATGCTCAGCGCATCGAAGTGGAACGGCGGCCGCTCGACCCGATCCGCGGCTGCATCGTCGTCCGACCGTGACATCACGGACACATGCAATCAGAAACCGGCTGGGTCGCGCTCTAGGCTGGGCGCATGCGCCTGTGGCTGAAGGACTCGGAGCGCCGCCCCGATCCCGCGCCGGTCAGGACGGATGACCGCAAGGTGGTCCTGGTCGGCCTCGTGCTCTGGCTGGTCGCGCTCGGCGGACTACTGCTGTTTCTTCGCCCGCTGCTTGCGGACGGGCGCGGCTGGTGGCTCTGGACCGTCCTCATCGGACTCGGCATCGGGCTCATCCTGCTCGTCTACGCCCACCGCCGCCGGCATCAGCGCTAGCTCGTCCGACTCGAAGTCGATGCCGTCATCCGGGTCGTCGCCGAGGTCGTCGTCCCCGTGCTCGTCGTCGATGTCGTCGTCGTCATCATCCGGGTCGCCCGCGTCGTCGTCATCGGACTCGTCGTCGTCTGAATCGTCGTCGTCGGCGGCGTCGCCGCCTGCCGCCAGCTCTCCCGCGGCGATCGCGGCTTGCGCGGCCTTGTAATCCTCGAGGCGGTCGGCCCACGGCACCCAGTCGGGCGCGACCAGCGCACCCTCGCCGGGCAGCAGCTCTGCCTCGAGCACGGTCGGCTCCTCGAGGTGCCCATCCTCAGCAGTCAGCTGGGCGACGCTGACCGTCCAGAACCAGTCCGGGTAGCCCAGCATCGCCGACGCGAACCGGACCGTGGTGACGCCGTCGCCGTCGGTCTGCTCCGAGACCAGTGCGCCGACGTCGGATTCCGGGGTGATCTCGAGCAGAGCCGCGCGCGCGACGTCGGCCGGCGTGCTGCTCACGGCGTCACGCGCTGAGTTCTCACGCATCGAGGTCGTCGGCGACCTTGCGAAGCACGGCAGCGATCTTCGAGCCGTGCGTCTTGTCGGGATAGCGGCCGCGGCGCAACCCGGCGCCGATTCCGTCGAGCAGTTTCACCAGGTCTTCGACCACGATCGCCATGTCGTCGGCCGAGCGCCGGGTCAGCTTGCTGAGGCTCGGGGCCGGGTCGAGCACCCGCACCGAGAGCGCCTGGGCGCCCTTCTTGCCGTCGGCGATGCCGAACTCGAGTCGGCTGCCCGCGCGCACGACCGTGCCCGCCGGCAGCGCCGAGGCGTGCAGGAAGACCTCCTGGCCGTCATCGGATGCGATGAAGCCGAAGCCTTTGTCTTCGTCGTAGAACTTGACCTTGCCGGTTGGCATGGGGACCTCTCCTATGGGTGCTGGACATCGGGCCGGGGCGCTGGCCCTATCCTGGTGCTGTGGCAGAGAACACCCGTGTGCCCCTCAATCGTATCGAACGCGTCCTGGCCTTCGTGATCGGTTCTCTCGTCGGCGTCTCGATCCTGTCGATCGTGGCGATCCTGATCGGCCGCGCGTCGCACCTCGACCTCACCACCGGCGCCTGGCCTGCGGCGGCCGTGCTGCCGTTGATCGCCCTCCCCCTCGTGGTCGTTCTGCTCATCGTCTTCCTCATCATCAGCGTGACGCGCCGCAGCCGTCTCGCGCGCGATGCCGGCTAGCAGCGGATCCGCACTCGCGCTGGCCGGCCGGCTGCGCGCCCTCGACGACGACGCGCTCGCGCGCCTGGTGACGGAGCGCGGGGTCCGGCAGCAGGGCATCCGCGACTTCTTCGATCTCGCCGAGGCGCTGCTCGACCGCGCATCGGTGCAGGCGGCGCTGCAGCGGCTCGACCGTCCGACGCTGGCGCTCATCGCGGTGGCGGGCGAACTCGCCGCGACCAGCGGGGCTCCGACCGCCGCGCAACTCGCCGTCGCCCTCGACGCGACTCCGGCTGAGGTGGCCGAGCGCACCGCGGTCGCACTGGGGGTCGGGCTGCTGGGCGAGGAGTCCGGGCATTTCGCGCCCTGGGATGCCGTCGTCGACCAGCTGAACGCCTGGCCGGCGTTCGGCCTGCCCTCGCGCGCCGAACTGGTCAGCAGCACCCCACCCGCCGCGCTGGAGCGGGTCAGCGAGGCGGATGCGCGATTCGTGGATCGCGGGGCCGGTGATCGCGCGTTCGGCACCCTCACCGCGGTGACCGAACTAGTGCTCGCCCTGCGCGACGAGCCGGCCCGCCAACTCGCGCGTGGAGGCGTCGCACTGCCCGACGCGCGCCGACTCGCCGCCGCGACCGGCTTCGAGAGCGACGAGGTCGACCTGCTGCTCGACATCGCCTCGCGGGCCGGCCTGGCACAGCTCGACGGCGGGGCGTGGACGGCAAGCGGGTCGGCGACGGCCTGGCTCGACGGGTCGCGGCTCGAGCGCTGGGCCGGGCTCGCCGACGCCTGGCTCCAGCGTCTGCCCGACGAGCTGCGCGCGGTGCTGCGCGATCGCGCACACGCCGTCTGGGGCGAGGGACTGACCGACTTCGTGGAGTGGCTGTTCCCGGCGGGCGGCGAGTGGATCCGCGAGCGCCTCACCTCGGTCGCCCGCGAGGCGGAGCTGCTCGGGCTCACCGGCGGATCGACGCCCTCGACGCCCGGGGCGGCGCTGCTGGTGCAGGGGGCGGACGCGGCATCCACCGCCATGGCGGCGCTGTTCCCGCCCGAGGTGGACCAGGTCTACGTGCAGCACGACCTGTCGATCATCGCGCCCGGGCCCCTGGTCGCGTGCGTCGACGCCCGGCTGCGCGGCTTCGCCGAGGTGGAGGCGCGCGGGGTCGCGTCCAGCTACCGGGTGACGGCTCCCAGCCTGACCCGGGCGCTCATCGCCGGGGAGACCGCCGACGAGATCCGCGCGTTCCTCGGAACGATCTCGCTGACCGGCATCCCGCAGCCGCTCGACTACCTGCTCACCGACACCGCCGCGCGCTTCGGCTCGCTCCGCGTGGGGACGCTCGACCCCGGCGCGGCAGAGCCCGGGAGCCGGGAATTCGGGATGTCAAGCTATGTGCGCTCGGGCGAGACCGCGATCCTGCGCCAGGCGGCGGTCGACCAGGCCCTCGCGCCGCTCGCACTCACGCCGGATGGCGACCACCGGCTGCTCTCCCGCTTCGATGCCGCGCTCGTCTACTGGACCCTCGCCGATGCGCGCTACCCGGTGGTCGCCGAGGATGCGGCCGGGAACGTCGTCGAGCTACGCCGCGAGCGTCGCGCCGGGGCCGGCGGAGCCGCCGGTGACGACACGGCCGCGATCCTGATCGCCCGGGTGCGGGCGGTCTCGACCGTGACGCCCGAAGACACCGGCGCCGCCTGGTTGGCTCGGCAACTCGAGTCGGCGGTCAAGAACAAGGCGGCGGTGATCGTCGAGGTCCGGCTGCCGGACGGCACGCAGACCGAGTATCACCTCGAACCGGCCGCCCTGGCGAACGGACGCCTCCGCGCCCGCGATCGCCGGGCCGACATCGAGCGCACGCTGCCCCTGTCGAGCATCACGGCGGTGCGCGGGGCCTGACCCGTCTGGGCGGTCGAGTAACCGCGCAGCGGCGTATCGAGACTTGGTGGTCGAGTAGCCGCGTAGCGGCGTATCGAGACCAACGGCCGACGGTCTCGATACGCGCTGCGCGCTACTCGACCACCTCACTGCCGACCAGCAAGTAGGCTCGAAGGTTGTGAACGGACCCTTGATCGTGCAGAGCGACCGCACCGTGCTGCTCGAAGTCGCCCACCCGCAAGCGGAAGAGGC
>Ga0207667_10000682_pt1 | contig 44026 bp, 38 predicted proteins | sample KBSCornC52_FD_184301 | JGI IMG/M metagenome (GOLD analysis project Ga0207667, IMG submission 184301) | Corn rhizosphere microbial communities from Kellogg Biological Station, Michigan, USA - KBS Corn C5-2 (SPAdes) (version 2) | ecosystem: Host-associated > Plants > Roots > Rhizosphere > Soil ... | reverse complement strand
TGTAGCCCCGGTAGGTGCCGACGCTGGGCTCGTCTACTTCCGCGTGGAACTTGGCCAGGTCGTCGCGGGTGATCAGGCCGCCGTTGGAATCCAGGAAGTCGGAAATCTTGGCGGCGATGGCGCCCTTATAGAACAGATCGTGGATCGCACGGATCTTGGCGGCGCGATCCCCCTTGGCCTTCGGCTCCACGCCTGCCATCTGGCGCAGGGTGTTCGCCAGGTCGGGCATCTTGACGATCTCGCCGCGTTTGGGAGCCACGCCATTGGGGTAGAAGAAGCGGAAGGAAGTCGGCCAGAAGGCGTGATACTGCTGCAGTTCACCCAGGAATTCGGCAAATTCCTCGCCGATCGGGAATCCTTCATCGGCGTACTCTATCGCCGGTGCGGCCACCTGGGCGAACGACATGGTTCCGTATTTCTCAAGCGCGACCAAAAGGCCGTCCACCAAGCCCGGCGTGATCGCGGCGCGCGGCCCGATGGCCGGAATGGGCGCCACACGGCCGGGTTGCTCCCACTGCTCGGGCGCTCGGTGCTCGAAGAACTGGACGGTGGCTTTCGATCCCGCCACGCCAATGCCGCTGATCGCGATCACCGGTTTGTCCTTAAGCTTGATCAAGATGGGAATCTCGCCACCCAGACCCACGCGGCTCTGCTCGGTCACCGTGGCAGCCAGCACCGTGGCTACGCCGGCATCCACGGCATTGCCTCCCTGAGCGAGCATTCGCAGGCCCGCGGCAACCTCCAGGTTATTGGCCGCGGCGACCATTTCGTGCAGCCCGCGGACCGCCGGGAACATGGTGCGAACCGTGTCTTGGGATCGGGCGATGACGACCGAAAAAAGCAGGAGCAGGCAGGCGGGCCAGCGCATAGGATTATGTTCTCACGTCCTCAAGCGGAAGACAGGCCGCGCCGTACAGGCCCGCGTCGCCGCCGAGTTTGGCGGCCTCAATGCGCGTCGGAGCGGTTTTGAGCGTACTTCGGTAGGTGAAGCTCCGGCGCTCGACTTCAGCCAGCATGGCTGGAGCGAAGAAATCCCAGGCTGCGACCACACCTCCGCCCAGCAGGTACAGCGGGAAATTGAAGACGTTGACCAGGCCGGCCAAGGCGATCCCCAGCGCTTCCCCCATTGCCTTAAAAATCTCGCGCGCTCTATCGTTCCCCTGGACCGCCAAATCGTAGACCTGTTCCGCTGTGAGATCGTGGCCTAGATTGAGCAAACGCGCCATCGCCGAAACGGCCGTGGCCGAGGCGTGTTTCTCGACGCATCCGCGATTTCCGCAGCCGCACGGGTTCCCATTTGGCGAAACTGTGATGTGGCCCAGCTCGCCCGCCATGCCAATCTGGCCATGGAGAATGTGACCGCCCACGATAATGCCTCCGCCGATGCCGGTACCGAGGGTCATCAGTACCAGATCGTCCACGCCGCGCCCCGCGCCCATCCACCTTTCGCCCAGTGCGGCGGCGTTGGCGTCGTTTTCCAGGATGACTTTCGTGTCGAGCCGCTTGCTCAGCTCATCCCGCATCGCGTAGCCATTGAAAATCGGCATATTACCCCAGCCGACGATCACGCCCTTGGCCATATCGATATTGCCCGGTACCCCGGCGCCGATGCCCGCCAGGCGATCCCGGCCGAACTGCTGGCGCAGCTTCTCGACCGACTGGGCCATATCGTCCACCACGGGTCCAGGGCCATGCGCAACCGGCGTGCTTCCAGCGATTTTCGTCAGCATCTTACCGTCCCGATCAATGGCGGCCGCGCGCAGATTGGTGCCGCCGAGATCGATTCCGATGGAGTAGGCGTCCACGTAGTATTAGGCTCCTATGTAGGTAATGGTACAGGGCGCCGATGGGTGATGGAGCATATATGAAGCCTTCTCCATGCAGTAACGATTGATAAAACGTTTGCGTCTGTTATTGTAGGAGTAGGGAAACGAAGGGTTGCCAGGTGCGGTAATGATACTGGGTGACCGAAAATTCGTAGAACTGCCAGGGTCCAAGACCCATGAGTTGCCGCCGCTGCTGGTGCGCACCACTCCTGGAGTCAAGCGGCTCGACCGGGTCATGGAGATGGCCAATGACCTGATTGAGCGCGAAGACATGCTCGCCCCGCCTTCCCTCGAAACCGATCCGCTCCGCGGCCAGCTCGAAATGGAGCGCCGCAAAATGGATCTGGCGCTCAACCTCACGCAGCAGTATCTGGAATTCGTCCAGCACTGGCGCTGGGGCGACGATGTCCTCGAATGGATTCGCCAGTGCGAGACCACTTTTGAGACTCGCATGGACCTGCGCAATCTGCTGCGCGCCGATCTGTGGCCGCACGCCGGTCGCTGCAGCTTCGTCACGCTGCTGGAGGACAAGGCCATCGAAACCGGCGGTGTAACGCTCGAAAAAGCCGTGGGCATGCGGTTGACGTTTCGCCAGCCTCCTCCGCTCAAGTGCTTCTCCGATCAGTTCCTGCTGTATCTGAACTCCACCGTGGCCCACACTGCATACAACACCTGGGCCTCCATGAGCCAGAGCCCGATAAGTTCGCTGCCTCCGGAACGCTTTCACTTCCAGGTAGTGAACATGAGCCTCGAATAGATTCACATGCGCGCAATCTGGCTGCTTCTTGCGCCCGTCGCGCTTTTTGCTCAGCCCCCAGCCGCGCGGCCCAAATTCGGAGCGTTCGAAGTCGCGACCATCAAGCCGGCCGTTGATTCGCCGGGAAGGTACATTCGGATGCAGAGCGTCAACCGGTTCTATGCCAAAGGCTTCACGCTCAATGCGCTGGTTGCGGCCGGGTACAGTCTTAGTCCCCGCGCTATTTCCGGTGCGCCGGCCTGGTCCGATTCCGACCGCTACGATATTCTCGCCTCGACGCCGGGCGACGTCCAACCAAACCTTGACGAACAAATGGCGATGTTGCGGAGGCTCCTGACCGACCGGTTTCAACTCGCCTTTCATCGCGAACCAAAAGAGCTTCCGATCTACGCGATCACAATCGCAAAAGGCGGTCCAAAGCTCAAGGAAAGCACGGCGCCCCCCGGCACGCTTCCGGAGCTGATCAATACCATTTACCCGGAGGAGAAGGGCGGGGTTCATGTTTTGCTACCGGCGCGGAACGCGACCATCCTGCAGTTCGCGGCGATGATGCAGCGCACCGTGCTCGACCGAGCGGTAGTGGACCAAACGGGGCTTTCCGGTACGTACGATTTCGATTTGGAGTGGACGCCCGACGAAAGCCAGTTCGGCGGCAACCTGCCGCGATCGGTGGAATCCACCAAACCAACCCTGTTCACGGCCATGCAGGAGCAGCTGGGCCTGAAACTCGAGGCAACCAGGGGGCCGGTTCAGGCGCTGGTTATCGACCGGGTTGAGCGGCCTTCAGAAAACTGACCTTCAGGCGGTTTCGATATCATGAAAGCGATGTCCCAGCGGGAGACCACGTTCAGCCCGCCCGTGTCGCTGGCCAAGCTCTCGGAGATTGAAGGGGCGCTGGGCGAGGCGATTCGTGGAAAGCCGGAAGTGGTGCGCCTTTCGCTCACCTGCCTGCTGGCTCGCGGTCACCTGCTGATCGAGGATGTTCCCGGCGTCGGCAAGACCACGCTGGCGCAGGCCCTGGCCCGCAGCGTCGATTCCAGCTTCCACCGCATCCAGTTCACTTCCGACATGCTGCCCAGCGACGTGGTGGGCGTCACCATTTACAACGCGCATACCGAGGCGTTCGAATTCAAACGCGGGCCGGTGTTCACGCATTTCCTGCTGGCCGACGAGATCAATCGCGCGACGCCGAAGACGCAATCGGCCCTCCTCGAGGCCATGAATGAGCTGCAAGTGACCATCGACGGCCGGTCTCACTCCCTGGAACAGCCGTTCATGGTGGTGGCGACGCAGAACCCCGTGGAGCATCACGGGACGTATCCCCTGCCGGAATCGCAACTCGATCGCTTCCTGATGCGCATCCGCATCGGCTATCCGGAAGCCGGAGCCGAACGCGAAATCGTGCGGCGCGGCGGAGCGTCCTCGGCCGAGTCGATGCGCAGCGTTTTATCGGGAGACGATTTAGTGACGCTGCAGGACGCGGTGGCACGCGTCACCGTGGACGACGCGCTGGTCGACTACATGCTGGCCGTGGTGGAGCGTACGCGCACGCATGAATCGCTGGCCATGGGCGTCAGCCCTCGCGGGGCCCAAGCGCTGTATCGCGCCACCCAGGCTCTGGCGGCGGTCGAGGGTCGCGATTACGCCACTCCGGACGACGTCAAGCGGCTCGCCCTGCCGGTGTTCGCGCACCGTGTGGTGGTGAACTCGCGCGTGGCGCTGGCTCCGCGGTCGACCGAGGCCGCCGAGCGTGTGCTGACGGAAATTCTCACGCTGGTCGACGTCCCGTTGTAACCGAGTCAACAGAACCGGTTATTCCACGCGTCGAGTGTTCGAAGAATGTTACTGATCCGGACTCTTGCATCGACGGGGTTGTTCATGGCCATTTGGAGTGTCATGAATGCTCAGTCCACCACCAAATCGGCGGCCTTCGACGTGGCCTCGGTGAGGCCAAACACAACCGGCGTGAACAGCTCGTCGATAAACCGTTCTGGCGGGAGGATCACTCTGGAAAATACTTCTCTCAGAGAATGCATTGCTTTTGCGTATGGCATCGCGGACGGCAGAGATTACGAGCTATCCGGCCCGGACTGGCTCGACGGGAAGAAATTCGACATCGCGGCGATATTTCCGCCGGAAACTTCGCGTGACCGCGTTCGTGAGATGCTCCGAGCTCTATTGGCGGAGCGTTTCGGTCTGAAAACGCACACCGAAAACAAGAAGCTTCAGTCATACGCGTTGGTGATTGCGAAGCGGGGACCGAAACTGCAAGCAGGGGTTGCTGGTAGCGATGGAGCATTTACATACGCTGAGGATCATGTGACCGTGCGGGCATTTTCCCTCCAAGGATTTGCCGACCGGCTCTCCGGGCCGGTCTTTAAGCTGGACCGCCCGGTCGTGGACATGACCGGAATCAAAGGCGTCTACGACTTCACTTTGAACTGGGCGCCCGATGGTGCGCTCGCCGATGGGCACTCGGGCGCGTCAATCTTCACGGCCTTGAAGGAACAACTGGGACTCAAACTGGAAGCGCGGAAAATTGTCTTCAAAATAGTCGTAGTCGATCACGTTGACAAAGACCCCTCGATCAATTGATTCTCTAGATACGCGAACTCCGGTGCGCACAGCGCGATAATAGGACCTTGCACCTCGCTGCGTTGTGCGCGATTCAAATAAATGAAAACAGCCATTGTAGGCCTGCCCATGGTAGGCAAGACCAGCCTGTTCACGATCCTGACAGGCGTCAATCAATCCGCCCGCGTGGGGTCCATGGAGACCCGCGTTGGCATGACCAAAGTTCCCGACGGGCGTTTAGACGCGTTAGCGAAAATCTTTGATCCTCCCAAGATCACCTACGCCACCGTCGAGTATCTGGATTTCCCGGCGATCTCGAAGGAAGCGTTGCGCGATCCCAGCTATCTCGCTAGCTTGCGCGTCGTCGACGCAATGGCGCACGTGCTGCGCACGTTCGACAGCGATACCGTTCCCCACGAAAAAGGCTCGGTCGATGCCGTGCGCGATTTCCAGGACGTGGAGATCGAACTGATCTTAAGCGATCTGGTGGTTGTCGAGAAGCGTCTTGAGCGCGTGGACAAGGATCGCAAGAAGATCAAGAGCCCTGATCTGGACAAGGAGTTCGCGCTGCTGGAGCGCATCAAGGCCGAGTTGGAGGCCGATCGTCCGCTGCGCGAGCTCGAATTCAGCGACGAGGACGAAAAACGAATCCGAGGATTCCAGTTTCTGTCTTTGAAGCCGGTGCTGTGCGTGCTCAATATCGGCGAGAAAGACGCCCCTCGTCTGCACGAAGTGGAAGAAGAGTACCGCAAGGGCGCATTCGCCGGACGCAAAAACATCGCGGTCACCGCCGTATGCGGGCAAGTAGAAGCCGAACTGGCTGAATTGAAGACCGAGGAAGCGAAAGAATATCTGGCAAGCTACGGACTGAAAGAATCGGCGCTGGCGCGAATCATCACGGCCACCTATTCCTTGCTGGGCCTGATGAGCTTCCTGACGGCCGGCGAAACGGAAGTTCGCGCCTGGACCATTCCGATGAACAGCACCGCGGTGAAGGCCGCCGGGGCCATCCATAGCGATTTCGAGAAGAAGTTCATTCGCGCGGAAGTAGTCAACTGGCAGGCGCTCGTCGAACATAGCGGGTATCCCGGCGTGCGCGACAAGGGCCTGTTGCGCCTGGAAGGCAAGGAGTACATCGTCAAGGACGGCGACGTATTAGTGATTCGCCACAGCTAATCACGCTTGCCATTAGGCACGTCCACGCGAACCAGTCGCCGAAGCGCGCGTAGGGCGTCAATCCCGTCAGCGAGTTATATCCGAACACCGCTGAAGTCTGCGTGTAAAGCGGCAAGCGCACAATTTCCCGACCGGCTGGATCGATCATGGCGGTAATGCCGTCGTTGGTGGCGCGCAAAATCCACCGGCGATTCTCGGCGGCCCGCATCCGCACCAGTTTCAAGTGCTGTTCACGAGCCGCGCTGTGGCCGAAGTATCCGTCGTTCGAGAGATTCACCAGAACACTAGCGCCCGCTTTGGTGAACTGGCGCACCAGATTGGGGAACGCCGATTCGTAACAGATGAACGCGCCGATACGCTGCCCATCCAGCGGGAACGTTACAATGCGCGTGCCGGGAACGAAATCGCCGATCTCATGTGTGATGCGATTCACCCAGCCAAACGCATCCGGCACATACTCGCCGAACGGGACCAGCTTGATCTTGTCGTAGCGTTCGGCCGCCAGTTCGCCGTCGGCTTTGAATAAAAATGCCGAGTTGAGCGGATCGCCGGCCGATGTTCGCCCTACACCTCCCATCAGGATGGGGGCTTGGGCATCGCGTGCGAGATCGCCCACGTACTTGCGGAAAGACTCTTCCGCCGGATAGAACGGCGCGGGGGCCTCCGGCCACACGATCAGCGGAGCGTTCGCAGGCTCGGAGAGCAGCACCATGCGCTGTTCAAGCAGCGCCAAGGTCTCGGGAGTCCACTCGGCTTCGGTGTCGATGTTCGGCTGCACCACGCGAACGCGTTCGGTCCCGGCGTGCGGCGCAGGCAGTTCCGGAAGCAGCGGCAGCATCGCGAAGACGGCGAGCCACGTGTAATGCGTTAACGGCCGGCGCAAAAACGCGAGCGTCACCGCGCAGCTAATCATCGCCAGCGCGAAAGACAATCCCCACACGCCGGTGATCGGGGCGAGCCGTGGCAGAAGCGGCATATCGATAGCCGCATTCCCCAGGTCAAGCCACGCGAACCCCAGACCGACCCAGGCCAGGCCGATGGTCCCATGCGCATATTCCACGGCGGTCCAGAGCGCCGCCGAGCCGGGAATCGCCCAGGGCGTTCGCAACACACTACCTACCAGCGCTGCGAATGTGGCTGTATACAATCCCTTGAGCAGCGCGAACAGGACGAATGTGCCCCATCCGCCCCAGCGTCCCATTCCGCCGTGGACTTCGAGCACAAACTGGATCCAGGAGCACACTGCGAACCAGAACACGAATCCCGAGGCCCATCCGAGAATAAATCTACGCTTCCAAGAAGATTCGAGGGCGCACGCGATCAGCAGGGGAGCCAACGCCACCGGCGCGAGCCAGGTGAAGTTGACGTTCGGAAAGATCAGGACCAGCAGCACACCCGACAGCAGAGATAAGGCCAGGTTCACGCTTGATCTGCCACCATGTCCGCCATATAAGAGCTGCGCACCAGAGGTCCGCTGAACACCATCTTAAATCCCAGCGAAAGTCCGAACTCGCGGCAAGCATCAAAATTCGCGGGCGAAACGAACTCGGCCACCGGCAGATTCTGGCGCGTGGGCTGCAAATATTGGCCCAGGGTGACGATGTCGACGCCGCCGGCGCGCAGATCGCGCATCAGCTGATAAACTTCTTCGGGAGTCTCCCCCAGGCCGAGCATCGCTCCCGACTTAACTAATGCGTTCTTCATGCAAGTGTCGCGATAGCGTTTCGCAAACGTCAGCACGTCGAGCGACTGCCGGTAATCCGCCTGCGGCCGAACGCGCCGGTACAATCGTGCAACGGTTTCCATGTTGTGATTGAAGATATGCGGCCCCGCGTCGAGCACGCGGGCAACTGCCATGCGATCGCCCTGAAAATCGGGAGTCAGAACTTCTATGCGCGCTTCGGGAAGTGCGGCGCGCACGGCGCGCACCGTTGCAGAAAAGTGCTCCGAGCCGCCGTCGGGAAGATCGTCGCGATTCACGCTGGTAATCACCACGTGGCGCAATCGCATCGCCGCCGCCATCCGAGCCACATTCGCCGGTTCCTCGGGATCGAGCGCGCCGGGATGCCGGCTCTTCGGCACCGAACAGAATCCGCAGCCGCGCGTGCACAGGTTGCCCAGGATCATGAACGTCGCGGTACCGCGATGGAAGCATTCATGCATATTGGGGCACCGCGCTGATTCGCATACGGTGTGCAGCTTCAGCCTGCGGAGCTCGGACTGGAGGCGATGGACTGAGTCGGAATGCCTACGGGGCTTGCGCAGCCACGCGGGCAAACGCGGCGCGGCAGGGTTAAGTTGAATCAGCGCGTCCATGCAGCCTGATCGGGCGCTAAAAGGTTCTCTTTACGGCTTCCTTGCCAGGGAAGCTGGCGTTTTGGAGATCGGTGCGAGTCTTGTTGATGTCGGCATCGGAGATGGGTCCGACCAGAACGCGAAACACGCCAGGCTTTTCGGGGATCTCGGCCGCGATGGCGGAAAAGTTCTTCTTGCGCAGCAACTCGACCATGATCTCGGCTTTATCGTGATCGATCGCCGAGAGCTGAAGGTAGATGCGTCCGGATTCCGGCTCGTCCGAGGCCGCCGCCCGCGAGGACGTTTTGGCCGGGGCGGGAGCCGGTTCCGGCGGTGCCGGCTTGGTGACCGGTCCTTGCTGAGCCGCGGTTTCCTTGGGCTGCGAATCCGGCTCCTTGGCTGCCTCTGGGGGTGCGGTTTCCCGGGTGGACGAAGGCCGGTCCGTGGCCGACGGTTGCGTGTCAGTATGTCGCGAGGCGACCTCCGGTGCTCCCACTGGTGAGGCGTTCCGTCCCACGATGTAGCCCATGGCGAAGAACACTCCCAGCAGGATCACCACGATGAAAAACACGCTCATCAGCTGGCGGTTGCCGAGAATCAGTTCAAACTCGCCGTCCTCGTTTTTGGGCACTTAAGCTTCCTTCGTGTACTTGTCCAACAGCTTGCTTACTGACGAGAGTATATCCATGGGCAGTGGAAACACAACTGTCGTATTCTTCTCCGCTCCGATTTCGACCAGCGTTTGCAGGTAGCGGAGCTGGATGGCCACCGGCTGGCGAGCCATCATTTCGGCGGCTTTTTCGAGATTGGCCGCCGCCGCCGCTTCGCCCTCGGCGTGGATGATCTTTGCCCGGCGCTCGCGCTCGGCCTCCGCCTGGCGGGCGATGGCCCGGATCATCTGATCGGGCAGGTCTACCTGCTTTACTTCTACCATGGTGACTTTCATGCCCCACGGACCGGTGTGCTGATCGAGCACGCTTTGCAGCCGGATATTGAGTTTTTCCCGCTGGCTCAGCAGCTCGTCTAATTCCGTTTCGCCCAGTACGCTGCGCAGCGTGGTCTGCGCCAGCTGGGAAGTAGCGTACAGATAATTGGCGACCTCGATCACCGCTTTCGTTGGTTCCACGATGCGGAAGTAAATCACCGCATTTACTTTCACCGTGACGTTATCGCGCGTGACCACATCCTGCGCCGGGACCTCCATGGCCTCCACGCGCAGCGACATGCGCACCATGCGGTCGATGGGCGAGAAAACCAGGACCACGCCGGGACCCTTGGGAGTCGCGAGCACGCGGCCGAGCCGGAAGACCACGCCGCGCTCGTACTCCGCCAGAATCTTGATGCTGGAAAATATGTACAGCGCAATTACCACGATCGGGATAAGCGCAGGCAGATCCATCACACACTCCTGTCGGACTATACTACGTCATCCGGAATGGAGGTTAGAGCGCGCCCAGCCTGCGCTCAGGAGCCCCGTCCAAATTTTGCGAGCGCCGCACGCGCCGCGGCCAAATCCTCCTCCAGAGATTGAATGTAGTGTTTGGCGCGTTTCGCCTCGGCCGCCACGGTCTGGAAATCAGCCAGAGCGGTCACCTTTTCTTCTTGAAGCGCCAAGGCCCACTGCGTGCGCTCCTCGAGCTGGCGCGCAAGAGAGGTGCATTCCCGTGAAGCGCGTCCGTATGCCCTCGCGACTTCAGCGGCAGGCGGCTGAAAACGGCCCTTTCTGCCTGCCACAGGGAGCGAGCAAGTCTCGCCGTGGAGCACGCCAAACTCCGGTACGTCCTCCGAAGCGATTTGCACGCTGGTGAAACCTGCAGCGGCGATAATCTCCTTGAGCGACATCTCGGTGAAGACGCGCATTTCCAGCGTGGATCCAGCCCCGCCATGGAACGAAAGATTCTCGAACACTTCGAGCGAGCCGTCGCGCCGGCGGTTCACCAGAACGGTGCGTCCGCCCGGGGAAGCGAGGGAATATTCGTATAGTTCTGGAAAGTGTTCCGCGGTGCGCCCGTCGATTCCATACGGCACAGTAAAGAGCAGCAAGCCGTCCGGCTTGAGCATCCGGTGCAGATTCACGAAGGCCCGCTCCACGGGCGGCGGGACATGCTCCATCACTTCGCTCGACAGGATGAAATCGTACCGCGCCAAATGCTCTTGGCCAGGTTCCACTACATCGAGGCGCGGCTCCTGATGATAGAAGGTGTTGATGTAGTAGAACTTTTCCGCCAGCCGCTGGGCGAGCTCCGGCGGATCGCTCATGCCAATGCCGCGAATGCCCTTGAGCACCGGAAAGTCGGGAATCGCCAGCTCGACGCCGAAGATTTCGCGCGACAGCAGCGCGATCATGCTCCGCAAGCGCACCGTGGACCCGCACGCCGGGCAGCTTGGGACCTCCCGCCCGGGCGGCGCCGAAAGGCGCTTACATGCGACACCGCAGATGTTACAGGTGAAGTTTTCGGAATCGGAAAACGTCAAACGTTGGCCTCCCGTTGCGATCCTGGATAGTAGTGAGCGGTTCTTCCTGGTAGTCCTCACGCCGAGCCAGGTCTTCCAAAGCGGCGCGCTCCTTCGGATCGAATGTCATTCCCGGCGTGTGCGCGACATAAATATTCGAGGGATCACGGAGCAGGCCGCTTATGGACTCATCGCTGCTGATGTCGGCGTCGACCATCGGAAGTTCACCTTCGCTCAGCAGGTTCATGGTCTCGATGAACCCCCAATCGGCGGCGATAATCCGGGATGCGTGAAGATCTTCCAGATAACGCTCAAGGGGATCCATCGCATCGGTCCAGCGGACCGTCGGGCCGTTGACCAGAAGTTCGGCGTAATACTGATTGGTCACGGCCAGGTTCGATCCGCACAGCAGCAGTGTCACCGTCGCGGCCGCGGAAGCCGGTATTCGCGCCAGCACCGCGGCGATCGGGAGCAGTTGAAACGGCCACAACAGGATCGCGTGGTGTGCGGCGGCTCCTGCACCCGCCGTCAGCACCATCGGCAGCCAGGTAGCGGCACATGCGATCAGTCCGAACAAAATTGGTGGACGTGCGGGCGAATTCCACAAAAACGCTAGAGCCAGCACCGAGGTGACCGCCGCCCACAGCATCGCATTGCGGCGCGGACGGCCGATCCAGCGGCTCACGGTGAGCGATAACGATTGATACCAGTGCTTGGGCTGGCCGGGCTGAGGCCCGGCTTCAAGAGCCGTCAGGAATCCGAACAACACATAGCCGTCCATGGTTTGTTTCAGAATCTCGGTTTTGTGCGGCAACTCCAACTGGCCCGTATGCACATTGGACCGCAATGTTTCAAACGGACGGGCGATGTTATAAATCACCAGGGGCAGCGCGCCTGCCAGCATGGCCAATCCGGCTACCGCGACGTTGGCGCGCGTGAGGTGTTTCCGCAACTCCCGCGGGAACACTGCCAAGGCGGCGGCCGCCAGTCCGAACAGCACCCACGCGAAGATTGCCTTGTCCCACATGCCCAGGCCGAACAGGAAAAACGCCCACGCGAGATCCTTCCGATGCGCGTTTTGATGAAACCGGATCAGCAGCACCAGTGCCGCCAGCTTAAACACGAACTGAAGCGTGACCGGACCATAGTCGGCGGCGTTCAGCAACAAGTAGCTGGTATCCGTCGCCAGGAGCAGCGTCCCGATCCATGCCGCACGGCGGCCGATGGTGCGCTCCAGCAGTTCGAAGAACAGCCACAGCGCGCCCGCGGCGAAAAGCAGCATGGGAAGCCGCAGGACAATCGGACGAGGTGCAGCCAGCAGAAACACGCCCTTGTAAAACCAGGTCTTGAGGGCGCCCAGGTAGCTGATCAGCATCACGGGGACCTCGGAACCCGCAATGTTCCACGAATACGACAGTGCGCCGTGATCGTAGAGGCCGTTGGCGACGATCGCCTCATCCGTTTCGATCCCCAGCCGCGGCACGAACAGCATTCCTGCCGCGACGAACGCCACGCACGTCGCGATCAGGCCGCGCCGGGTCCAGGGGGTCATTAGGGCTGGGCCGGAGCTTGGGCCGCTTGCTTGGCGCGATGTTCTTTATACGCCGCACGTGTGCGCTGGATCTGCTGGACGTGCTCTTCCACGTGCTCGGCGTTGCCTTTTACCAGATCCATGAGGGTCAGTGGACCGCTTTCGGTGTGGTTGCCGGTGCGCGAGAAGGCCTCGTCGGGCAGGGCTTTGAGGAGTTCGTGATTTTCCGAGCGCAGTTTACGGAAGATTTCGAGCGCCTGCGAAATCTTGCGCCGCTGGTAATCCAGATGGTCGGCCCAGAGTTCGCCGTTGAACCCTTGCAGCGTGGGATTATCCTCGGCCGCGATCTGGCGGATGCGCATCACGCCGACGGCCTCCGAATCGGCCAGGTGGCAGACGATCTGTCGCACGCTCCACTTATCGGGAGCCGGTTTAAAGTCCAACTCCGTGCCGGCCGCGCCGGTGGTCGCCATCGCCAGCAACTCGCCGCCGCGCCGGAAGCGTTCTAAAATGTCGGCCAGGTCACTCATGGGATCAGTAGTAGTCGATTCAGAGTCAATAATAGTCGGCGCAGCTCATGTAATAGCCGCACTGTTCGCAGAATAGTTTGCATTTTCGCTCGGTCAGACGGCGGCTGCACACCGGACAATACAGCATGGGTTCGTTCTCCGAAGCTGCTTTGGTTCGCTCAGATATCGGAACTTCGGGAGTAAGGTCCACCGCGAAACTATTATAATGAAGGCCGAGCAGCCTTATGCAGCGAAGATTTTTCCTCATCGCCTCCACCCTCCTAATCGTCACGTGCAGCGCGCAGAATCGCCGTCAGGATCCGCCCTTACGTCAGCCGGTTCGCGGAACGCATGGAGCTGTTGCGGCCGGCAGCGATTGGGCCACCAACGCCGGTATGCGCCTCTACGATCAGGGCGGCACCGCGGTGGATGCGGGCATCGCGGCCATGTTCGCGGCGTCGGTCACAGAGCTCTCGCATTTCGGCATGGGGGGCGAAGCGCCCATCCTGATCCGCACCAAGGAGGGCAAGGTTTATTCGATCGCGGGCGTCGGTCCCATGCCCAAGCTGGCATCGGCCGATCTGTTTCGCAAGCGCCCCGTTCAACTGGGGGACATCACTTTCCGGCTGGGTCCGGGCGATCATCTCAAAGGCATTATTCCGGACGCGGGATTGATGCCGGCGCTGGTGCCGGGCATGGTGGAATCGGGCCTGGTGGCTCTGCGCGAGTTCGGAACCAAGTCCTTCGCCGAGGTCATCGAGCCAGCCGTGGAACTGGCCGACGGCTATGCTGTCGACGAGATGCGCGCCCGCAGTTTCGCCGCCGCGGTACCGTTCTTCGAGCTGTGGCCGACTTCTAAAGCGCATTTCATGCCCAACGGCCACACGCCCGCGCTCGGCGAAATTTTCCGCCAGCCCGATCTCGCGCGGACGCTGCGAGGCATGGTGGATGCGGAGAAGAAGGCCCTGGCCAAGGGCGCCAGCCGCCAGGCCGGTATCGACGCAGTACGCGATTACTTCTATCGCGGCGAAATCGCCCGCAAAATCGGTGCTTTTAGCAAGGCCAACGGCGGTTTGTTGCGCTATGAGGACATGGCTGCTTTCAAGCTCGCACCGGAGGCGCCGCTTTCGACCACCTTCCGTGGATACATCGTCTACAAGCCTGGATTCTGGAGCCAGGGGCCGGCCATGCTCGAAGCGCTGAATATCATCGACGGGTTTGACGGCCATCCGGCGTTCAATTCGGCGGACTACATTCACCGCACGGTGGAAGCCTTGAAGCTGGCTTACGCCGATCGCGACACCTACTATGGCGATCCCAAGTTCAATCACTGGAACCTCCAGGCGCTGCTGACCAGAGAATACGCGGCCAGCCGTCGCAAGCAGATCGGTGAGCGTGCGTCGCTCAAATTCGAGCCCGGAGCCATCGACGGCAAAACCGGCCAACACGTGGCTCTGGCGGACATGGCCCAGTACAAAGTCGACGACGTGTTGAAGGCGCACGATACCACTTGCGTTGACACCATGGACAAGGACGGTATCGTGTTCTCCGCCACGCCTTCGGGCGCCTGGATGCCCAGCGTCATCGCGGGCGATACCGGCATCCCGCTGACCCAGCGCGCTCAGAGCTTCGTCCTGGTTACCGGAAATCCCAACGATCTGGCGGGCGGCAAGCGTCCCCGGGTCACGTTGAGCCCCACGCTGGTGATGCACCCCGACGGAAAGCCCTTCCTGGCGCTGTCGACGCCTGGTGGAGACGATCAGGAGCAAGCCCTGCTCCAGTTAATGCTGAACGTAATCGATTACGGAATGAACGCGCAGAACGCCATCGAGGCGCCGCGTTTCATGACCGAGCACCTGGTGGAGAGTTTCGACGATCACCCCTGGAAGCTGGGGAATCTGAAACTCGATGAGCGAATTCCGCAGTCGGTGGCGGCGGACCTGGCAGCGCGCGGGCACAGAGTCGAGATTATGTCGCGCTATAACAATGGTGCTGCTCCGGTCATGATCAAGCTACTGCCCGGCGGGATCATCGAAGCCGGCGCCGACCCGTTCTACAACCGTTCCGCGCGCGCACGGTGACGCTTCCTCTCTTCGATCCGCCGTCGGCGTTCGGCCCTTCCTTCGATCGTGCGGGGCTGGCAACACGCCTGCGAACGTTAGCCAGCGAACACATCTGGATCGGGACCAGCTCCTGGAAATATCCAGGTTGGCTGGAGCAGATCTATACGCGCGAGCGCTACCAGACACGCGGCAAGCTCTCGCAAAAACGGTTCGAGGCCGAGTGCCTGGCGGAATATGCCGAGACGTTCCCCATCGTGTGCGGCGACTTTTCGTTCTACCAGTTCCCGTCGCCGGAATACTGGAAGAAGCTGTTCGGCTCCGCACCGGCGGGGCTTCAGTTTGTGCTGAAAGTGCCCGAGGAAGTGACCTGCGAAGTGTTTCCCAAGCACGCCCGCTACGGCCCCCGGGCCGGAATGGTCAACGAGTCGTACTTAAGCGCGGACGCACTCGCCGCGCTATTCTTAGACCCGCTGGATCCATATCGGACCCGCATCCCGGCGATGATTTTCGAGTTTGGCGCCCGCGGCACGAGCCCGCGTGAGTTTGCGGCAAGGCTCGATCCCTTCCTGGGGGCGTTGCCACGGACGTTTCGCTATGCAGTCGAAGTCCGCAATCGCGAGTATCTCCAGCCCCGCTACTTCGAGTGCCTGCGCAAGCATCACGCAGCCCACGTCCTGAACGCCTGGACCAAGATGCCCACGCTCTCCGAACAGATGGCGCTGGCCGATGCGTTCCCCGCGGATTTCACTGTCGTACGTGCGCTGCTGCGGCAGGGCCGGGCGTACGAGGACGCAGTGCGGCAGTTCACGCCCTATGATCGCGTGCGCGATGAGAATCCTGAAGCGCGCGAATCCCTTCGCAAGCTGATTCAGCGCATGCGCGAGGAGCGCCGGGCAGCCTATATCTTCGTCAACAATAGACTCGAAGGCAATGCGCCGGAGACCATCCGCGCCGTCACGGAATAGATGAAGCTTCCGATCGACGAGTTGCTGCCCCGAATTATCGAGGCGATGGATCACGGCTCCCATCTCGTCATCGAAGCGCCTCCCGGAGCAGGGAAGACGACGCGCGTTCCTCCTGCCCTGTTGGCCCACGGACGTGGCGAAATCCTGGTGCTCGAGCCGCGGAGATTAGCCGCGCGCCTGGCTGCCCGGCGCGTCGCCAGCGAATTGGGCGAGCGCATCGGTGAGACCGTCGGCTATCAGGTGCGCTTCGAAGACGTAAGCGGTCCGCGCACGCGCTTGCGGTTTCTGACCGAGGGCGTGCTGACGCGGCGGCTGCTGTCCGATCCCAAGCTGGCAGGCGTTGGCACCGTGATCCTGGATGAATTTCACGAGCGACATCTGGATACCGACCTCGCGCTGGCACTGCTTCGGCGACTACCGAACATCAAGTTAATCGTCATGTCCGCGACGCTCAACGCGGGTCCGATTGCCAGGTATCTGGGAGGCTGTCCCGTCTTTCGATCCGAGGGGAAACTGTATGATCTGACGATCGAATACACGCCCCACTCGCCCGCGCCGCTGGAACAACAAGTTACCGCGGCGCTCGAGCGCCTTACTGGTCTTACCAGAGGCGGCGTCACAGGCGATGTGCTCGTGTTTTTGCCGGGCGCCGCCGAGATTCGGCGCGTGGCGCGCATGATCGAGCCCTTGGCCTCGCGACTGGGCTTGCTGGTATTCCCACTACACGGCGATCTTTCGCCCACCCAGCAGGACCGTGCGGTATCGCCCGCCGACCGACCAAAAGTTATCCTGTCCACGAATGTCGCCGAAAGTTCCGTGACGATTGACGGCGTCACGGCGGTCATCGATAGCGGCCTCGCGCGGGTCGCAGCCGATTCGCCCTGGACCGGATTGCCGTCGGTCGAGGTGCGCCGCATCAGCCAGGCGTCGGCTACGCAGCGCGCCGGTCGCGCGGGACGCACCGCTCCCGGCCGTGTGATCCGCCTGTACTCAGCCGAAGACTTTCATCGCCGGCCGGCGGCGGACGTTCCTGAGATTCTGCGCCGCGAGCTTTCCCAACTGGTCCTGCAATTACGCGCGATGAATATAAAGCAGGAGGAATGTGTCTGGCTCGATCAACCGCCGGAAGCTGCGTTTACAGCCGCCAATGCACTGCTCGACCGCTTGGGCGTGACGCCGGAGATGGCGGAGTTGCCTCTGCCCCCGAGGCTTGCCAAGCTGGTGCTCGAAGCGAAACGTCGAGGCGTGCCCGAAAAAGGCTGCGCCGTCGCCGCAGTGCTCAGTGCGGGCGAGCGCGGAACGTCCGACCTGCTGGCGCTGGCCGAATCCGACTGGCAGCCGCAGACGCGGAAAATCTTCGATCAGCTCCGCAATCGCATTGCGGGACGCGACGCACGTAACGCCGGTGACGCGGCGATCCTGCAAAGCATCCTCGCGGCATTCCCGGATCGTGTGGCGCGCCACCGCCGCCCCCGATCCAATGATGACGAGCTGCTGCTATCCGCCGGCGGCTCGGCTCGTTTCCCCAACTGCCGCTGGGAGTTCCTGGTTGCAGTCGACATCGAGGAGCGTCGCGAGCACGGTGTGCCTCTGGTGCGTCTGGCTGCCCCGATCGAGCCCGAATGGCTGCTGGAGCGAGCCACCGAACGCATCTCGCTTGTATGGAATCGCCCAGCCGAACGCGTCGAGCAAGTTACTGCGCTGGTCTACGACCAGCTGGTAATCGAAGAGACCCGTGCACCCGCAACACCCAGTGAAGAAGCTTCGCGCCTGCTCGCGCAAAAGGCGCTCGAAGCTGGCATCGGCCGATTTGCGGATCGGGATGCTGTGGAGCAAGTGCGTTCGCGGGCCGCCTTTGGGGGCATCCCAATCGATGCGGATGCCGTGCTCGTCGCGCAGTGCCAGGGAAGAACCAGCTTCGCCGAGCTCGAAGCCGAGGACCTTTTGGGCGCGATTCGGCCCGCGCGACTCAGTCAAGCCGCGCCGGAGCGTCTGAAGCTGCCCGGCGGCCGCGAGGTTAAGGTTCATTACGAACCCGGCAAGCCTCCCTGGATCGAATCGAGGCTTCAAGACTTCTTCGGAATGCGAGAGACGCCGCGGATCGGGGGCAGTCCTATAGTCGTGCATCTTCTCGCCCCGAATCGTCGGCCAGTGCAAGTGACTTCCGACCTGGCAGGTTTCTGGGAACGGCTGTACCCGCAGGTGCGCAAGGAGCTCGCGCGGCGATATCCGAAACACAAATGGCCGGAGAAGCCGGTCTAAAGCGTTACGCAGGTCCACTCACCGTCGTCGTTTTGAAAGCCGGATAGAATGCGCAGGCGCGCCACGCGCTCGAAGTCCGCGCGCATGGGACCGATTACATCCTCATTGATGTTGGCCACCACTACATCGAACGCGCCGGATCGCACCGCATCAATGCTCCCGATAAAGAAGGGCACATTGAAGCCCGTGGGCCCGGCTGCATCTGGATCGATATCGCAGGAGACCACCCTTTCTGCTCCCAGCAGCTTCGCGGCGATTGAAAGTATGCCCGACCCACTCCCCACGTCCAGCACGGAGTCACCCGGGCGAATCAGCTTCTCCATGGCCTGCAGGCAAAGCTGCGTGCAGCGATGGTAGCCCGTGCCGCATTGCGATCCGGGATTGATCACCAGGCGAATTCGCCCCGGCGGTGTCGGTTCGGTACGCCACGGAGCGGCGACGAAGAACTTCTCGCCCACCAACAGGGGCGGAAACGATGCTTGAGTCTGTGCGACCCAGTCCACGTCTACAACCGCCTCCGGCACACCAAATTGTGAAGCCACGTCCGCGTCTTCGAAAAACGCGTCCACGTATCCGTCACCTTCCGTGATGCCAAGTGTGCCGGCTTCCCACAAACGCAATGTGGCCAGCTCGTCCAAGTTCTCCAATCGGACAAATACCATTAGCCCTGAACCCGCTTGACACTTTCCGTTCCAGCCCAGAACCGCTCGCGCAGTTCGTTTTTGCGGATCTTGCCGGTTCCGGTCTTGGGAAGAGGTTCGCTCGAAAACTCGATGACACGCGGAAGCTTGAACCCGCTGAGACGTTTTTGCAGGAAATCGAGCAGGTCTTCCCGAGTGAGGGACGCACCATCTTTCAAGACCACAATCGCCGCCGGCGCCTCGCCCCATTTTGGATCAGGGGCGGCCACCACGGCGCATTCCAGTACCGCGGGATGGGCGAAAATCGCCGTCTCAATTTCAAGGGAAGAAATGTTTTCGCCGCCGGAGATAATAATCTGTTTTTTGCGGTCGACGATCTGGATAAACCCGTCCTGGTCCCACACCGCCATGTCGCCTGTGTGCAGCCAGGGCCCGCTCATGGCGGTGGACGCGGCATCCGGATCGCCGAAGTACCCATCCATGACCTGATCGCCCATCACGATCACTTCGCCGATGGTCTTGCGGTCGCGCGGGACGTCATCCAGGTTCAAATCAACTACACGGATGGAGGCGCCGACCACGGCGCGGCCCGTGGTGGACAGACGTTCGTGGCGTTCCGCATCGCGCATGCCGGCCGCATCCAGCGGTTGCACCATGGCGATCACCGGGGAGGTCTCGGTGAGCCCATAGCCGCCCATGCATTCACAGCCGGGAAACGCGCGCTCGACTCGTTCCACCAGTTCCGGAGAGCCGGCCGCGCCGCCGATATTCATCGTCCGCAGACTGGAAAGATCCCACTGATCCCGGTCGGACGCATGCACCAGAGCGTTGGCCATGGTCGGCACCAGGCAAATGTTGGTGGCCTGGTGCTCCTGGATGAGACGGAACACTTCCGCCGGCTCGAATCGACGCACCATCACCTGCTTGATGCCCATCAGGGTGGAAGCCTGAGGATGCCCCCAGCCGTTGGCGTGATACAGGGGAATGGCGTACAGGTCCACCATGAGCTCCGGGTCCCGGTACTCGGAGGCCACGCCCAGCGCATGCAAATACAACGTCCGGTGCGAGAGCGTCACGCCCTTCGGTACACCGGTACTTCCACTGGTATAAAAGAGTTCGGCGATGGACATTTCCTCGTAAGAAAAGACGTCGGCGCGTTCGGGGCAGCCCAGATCGAGGATTTCTTCATAGCTCAGATCCCCTTCTCCATCGTTGTCGTTCAGGGCTACCCAGTGTTTCACTTCTGAACAACTTCGCCGCAGGGATCGGACCACTACTGCGAAATCCTGCTCGAAGATTACCATCTTCGCGCCCGATTGCTTCAGAATCGCGGCCAGCTCCCATTCCGCAAGGCGGACGTTCAGCGGCATTAGAATTGCGCGAGCCTGGATCACGCCGAAGTAGCCTTCCAGCAGCTGATGGGTGTTGCAGCTCAAATACGCCACGCGCTCGCCGGGCGCGATCCCGAGCTTCTGCAAACCCGTGGCTAAGCGTGCCGCGCGCTGTCCCAGCTCGGCGAACGTGAACTGCCGGTCCCCCGACACCACGCCGATTCTGGATCCGAACAGATCCACGGCGCGATGCAGGCAGCGCAGCGGCGTGAGGGGAACGAACATCGTGTTTACCGCGCGGTTACTGCGTCTGCTCCACCAGCTCGGCCTTCTCCTGATCCTCGCGTGCCCCCTCCACGTCGCCCGTTTCCAGCCTGGCCTTCGCTCGGGCCCGATAAACATACGGCGCACCCGGATCGCGATCGATGGCGGCGTCGTAATCGTTCACGGCGCGTGCCGTTTCTCCGAGAGTCTGGTACGTGAGCCCCCGCTGGTAGTACGCCTTCGCGGAAGGATGCAAGCGAATGGACTGCGTGAAGTCCGCTAAAGCCCGCTGGCTATCTCCTCGCGAGTTCCACAGCGTTCCTCGCGAGAGGTAGGCCAGCCATTCAGAGGGATCGATGGAAATGGCCTTCGCGAAATCCGCCAGCGCAGCCTCGCTGTGGCCCGCTAACTGAGAGGCGTCACCGCGCGCGCGGTAGGCTTCTGCGAAGTTCGGATCGATCTCGATCGCTTGGGTGAATTGCCCTGACATGAAGTGGTTGAGGGCGCGGTCGGGAGCTGAGGCGATGTAGGCGTAGATGCCCCACGCGCTAGCGCCCAGAGCCAGGGCGATGGAGGTCACTCGGATCAGGCGCCGCTGGTCGCGATTCAGGCGGCGGCGCGCCGGCAGGGGAGGAGGAGGCTTGACGGCCGTCCACACCCGCGAAAGAAACGATCGGGGCATTACCGCAAGGATTATACCAGCGCAACTGCGACTGCTGAAGGTCGCCCGTCGAAGCTAGGCTGGAATAGCCTGCTTCAAGTCATCCTGTGCGGGATAGAACGATTCGTTGAACACGCGGTCTCGAATCCGCCCGAAGCGCGGATCCGCGCGTAGCGGATCCAGCCGCGGGTCTACGTCGATGATGAATAGCGCGGCCGAGTTCTCGTCGACGGCCCGCTCCAGTTCCAGGAAGGCTTCCTCTTTTCTTCCCAGTGCATGCAGCAGAAGCGCCAGGAAAAAGGCGTCCACGTATTGCGTGTTGCGAAGCTCCATTAACTCGTGAAGGATAACCAACGCTTCGTCGCGTCGACCCGCGTTTCCCAGACAAATTGCTTCCAGCGCCCGCAGCCAGGAAAGGTCGGGGCAAAGAACAGTGGCCATGCGGTATTGCTTGAGAGCTTCCTCGGTGTCGCCATAGGACTCCAAAGCCTGGGCATAGAGCGCGCGGCTCAAAGGCAGGTAGGGATGCAGCTCCAGGGCCTCGCGCGATGCAGCCAAAGCTGCATCCAATTCCCTGCGGAAGAAGCGCACGAATACTTCGGAAGCGGGGAGCTGAACCCATAGAGGGTCGATTGCGCGGACCTCTTCCACCTGTTCCAGAGCCTCGTCCAGGCGCCCCGTGCTGGCATACAGCATAATCAGGCGCATGTGGATGGGCACCCACTTGGGCTTATCCATGAGGGCCTGCACCAGTTCCCGCTCGGCTTCCGCGACTTTGTGCTCGAAAACATGCAATCCGTGGGCGCGATCGGCGCGCAGGTCGGGAGTCAAGCCGCTGATGGCGACAGCCCGGCGGTGCGCCTGGAGGAAACCCTGGTACATCTCCCGGGCCGGCCGCATCCCGCAGGTGCCCATCATCATGTAGCACAGGGAGGCTCCTTCGAACACCCGCGGATCGTTGCTGCCCTTGGCCGCACGCTCGAAGTAACACAGGGCTTTCTCAAATCCTTCCCGCGTGCAGCGACTCCAACAGTGCCAGCCCTGGCGGACCAGATCGTCCGCGTTGAAGGCCTCGAAGTAGTAACCCATTCGCGGGCGGTAGCTGATCCACGGGCCGAATTCCCCCAGGATCTTCTTCACTTCCCCCACCGTCACCGCGACGGTATGCTTGGAGACCAGCGTTCCGTTCCAGGCCTCGTGAATCATTTGCTCGTAATTGACGTGCCGTCCGCTGTTCTGAGCCAACACGCGCAGCACGTGCAAAGCCTGCGGCCGGATTTCGATCTCCACACCATCTCGCATCAGCCGCGACCTGGCCGCGTCCAGACAGAAGGGGCCAAACGGGATGGGTTCGACGGGGACTCTCACTTAACTAGCCTCAAATTCGCCGCTATGCCAAACGTTCGATGAAGTCTAGCATACAGTTGCGTGGGAGGCTAGGCACTCCCGGCGGCCGCTGCAGCGGGATCCGACCATCATTCTTCGGTATGCGCTTCCAGCAGGGCGCGGCACTTCGCACACAGCAGGTCATAGCTGGGCGGATCATCCGAGCTTAGCGCGGGATCAGGGTCGCTGATCGGTTCGATCCGCTCTCCGCAATGTTCGCAGCGGGCTTCCATGCAGGCATTCTACCGCCTGGGTCTTGCTGGCGGGCAACCCCGGCCGGGCCGTTCTGATCGCGAGATAGAATAGGCGGAGAGTTCGGAGCGATGCGCTGCGCAAGGACGTCAGGATAGATGATCAAGATGAATCTCAAAAAGACTTTCGGACCAGGGCTGCTGATGATTCTGGGGTTTCATGGACAGGCATCCGCCCAGGCGCCGGCCACCACCGTGGCGGAATACACGGCAGGCCAGTCTGCTGAAGGCAAGGCTGCCTATGACAACGCCTGCCGCCAATGCCACGGGCGCTTTCTCGATGATGGTCAATTCGCGCCTCCTCTGCGCGGTACCGCGTTCGCTCCGAAATGGGCTGGACGACCCGTCGATCAATTGTTCACCTACGTCAGCACCAAGATGCCGCCGGACGCTCCCGGCTCGTTGAACGCCCGCGCGTATGCGGCCATTACAGCCTACATTCTTCAATCGAACGGCCTGCCGCCCGGCGTACGCGAGCTACCTTCGACCGCTGCCGCTCTCGCCACGCTGCGAATTCCCGGCGCAGGCGATCGCCGTGGGGGAGCCGGTGGCGGCCTTACTCCCGGTGTCCCGCTGCCCAACTCACCCGCGCCGAACACGCGTCTGGACCAGATCACGCCTGTTACCGATGCGCTGCTTGCCAAGCCTCCCGCCGGCGAATGGCTGACCTGGAGACGCACCTATGACGCCCAGGGCTACAGCCCTCTCAAACAGATCGACCGGGCCACTGTGAAAAACCTTCGTCTGGCATGGAGCTGGTCGCTGCCGCCGGGTCCGAACACGGCCACGCCGCTGGTGCATGACGGTGTTATGTTCGTCCAGGGCTACGGCGATATCGTGGAGGCGCTCGACGCGGCCACGGGCGATCTGCTGTGGCACTTCCAGCGGCCTTTGCCCGAAGGGGCGCGCCCGGCGGTGAAGAAAGACATCGCCATCTACGGCAACAAGATCTATGCGGCCACCTCCGACGTCCATATGTTGGCTCTCGACGTGAAGACCGGCAAGTTGATTTGGGACAAGACGCTGGGAGATCCGAAAATCGGAATGCAGTTGACCGGCGGACCGCTGGTGGCCAAGGGAAAAGTGATGATAGGCACGGGCGGGCAGCAGCCGGGAGGCAACTTCATCATCGCGCTGAATGCCGAGACGGGTGCGGAGGCCTGGCGCTTCCGGACCATTCCGCTGCCCAACGATCCGGGTGGGAATACCTGGAACGGGCTGCCAACCGAAAAACGAAGTGGGGCGTCCTCCTGGGTCGCCGGCAGTTACGATCCGGATCTGAACCTCGCGTATTTCGGTGTCGCGCAGACTTATGATACCGGCCCGCTGCGCATCGCTTCCAAGCAACCCGGCATCACCAACGATGCGCTTTACACCGATTCCACGTTGGCCATCAATCCGGACACCGGCGAATTGGTCTGGCATTTCCAGCACGTCCGTAACGATCAATGGGATTACGACTGGGTTTTCGAGCGAACCTTAGTCAAGCTGCCGGTGAACGGCCAAACCAAGATGCTATCGGTGACCGCGGGCAAGATCGCCATCTACGATGCCGTTGAAGCGGACACCGGGAAGTATGCGTTTTCAGTGGATCTGGGGCTGCAGAATATCATCACTGCGATCGATCCCAAGACGGGCGACAAGACCTTCAATCCGGCTCTGATCCCAGGCGACGGCGAAGCGAAAATCGTCTGCCCGCACGCGGGCGGTGCGCGCAGCTGGATTCCCTCGGCTTACAATCCCGAAACCAAAACACTGTTTTCTCCGCTGGTCGAATCGTGCATGGATCTGACTCCCGTGGCCAAGGGCGAGCGAGGGTTCCTGACCACGGGTGTTCGCCCCAGCTTGCGTCCGCGCCTGGACAGCGACGGCAACTACGGACGTGTGCAAGCCACCAATCTCGGAACGCGCAAGACCACTTGGATCGCGCGGCAACGCGCTCCCGAGACTTCTGGGATTCTCGCCACCGCGGGCGGCCTGGTATTCAGCGGATCGATCGACCGGTGGTTCAGCGCGCGCAACGACAGCACCGGTGCGGAACTGTGGCGGGTCCGCTTGAACGATGTTCCGGGCTCGGCGCCCATCAGCTTCGCGGTGAACGGGAAACAGTACATCGCATTAACGGTCGGCAACGGCAGCGCGCACGCGTCCACTTGGCCGTCGCTCACTCCCGAAATTCAGAATCCCCCCGGCCGCGGCGGTACGGTGTGGGTGTTCGAACTGCCGTAAACATCCCGGCAGTTCGAAACACTTCTAAGCTAAAGCTTTGCCGTAAAGCACCAGCAAATGGCTCCAGGCCTTCTCGGCCAGCGGCTCGTTATACACTCCCGAATCCGGAGGACACCACCCATGCGCGGAGCCAGTGTACACTTCGATCTCCGCGGGCAGATTCGCCTTGGCGAAGGTCTCCTTCATGACGGTCTTGTCATTGGGAGATCGCATATCGTCATTCGCCGCGATCGCAATGAGGAACTGGGCCTTGCTCTTGGCGGCCTGCAGATGCGGGCTGTTTGGCATATCCGTGACCAGTCCGCCGCCATGAAAGGAGCCGACTGCTCCGATTCGATCGGGCACCGCCGCGGCGGTCCGAAACGCCATAGGGCCGCCCATGCAATAGCCCTGCGTGCCCATCTTCCGATTCTTGGCCACTGACGATTGCTGATCCAGCCACGCGATGAACGCCTTCGCGTCGGTCATATGTGTCGTCTCATTCAGAGCTTGTGCGAGCGGCATCAATTCGGGAATAGGCGTGGCCGCGCCCTTGGACGCAGTCGGAGCTTTCTGCTTGCGGTAGAACGGATTAACCACCAGCACCGAATAGCCCGATTCGGCCAGCCGCTTGCCCATCTGGCGGAATGCCGGCCGCAGCCCGAAGATGTCCGGCCATATGAGCACGCCGGGGGCTGTGCCGCTCGCGGGATGCACGAAGTAGCAGTCCGCTGTGCCGTCCGGCGTCTTCACGTTCACTTCCGATTCGGCCACCGTAACGGCATTCGCCACCTGGGGCAGCATCATGGCGATGCCCGCCCCCAGCATGATGCCGAATTGCTTTCGTGTCACCAGACCGAGAGCTTCGTACCGCTGCCGGTCGTCCTCAAAATGATCCTGATCACACATGTTGGCTCCTTATCAACCATTAACCCTGGTCGCGCGGCAGATCACGCGTACTGGATATTCTATATCTACTTGGAGTCCCGTGGGTTCGCTAGCGTGCGGATTTCCCTGACACCTGATCCTTCAGCGCATCCCTCAAAGCTTCCGCCGCATGCTCCTGCTCGTCCGTGGACGCCGTGCGGACTGCGCGCTGAGCGGCGTCCAGAGCTTCCGGATAGTTGCCCTGCTTTTGTTGCGCATACGCCAGCGCGTGCCAAACGTAGGACTGCCGCGGCAGAAGGCGGGCGGCCTGGTGCAGATATAGGATGGCTGCATCGTAGCGGCGGTCGTCGGTCGCCCGGACGCCCAGCAATAACTGCGCCTCCCCAAAGTTTGGATTGAGCGCGATCACTTTCTCGAGAAGGTCGCGCACCCGCTCGTTTCCCGCGCCCGCGTCACGTTCGAGCAAGGCGTACTCGAACAGGATGGCCGCGTCCTTGTCATCGAGCTGGATGGCTTTTTCGAGGTACCGGCGTGCGTCGCCCGGACGATTCTGGGTCATGGCGAGCATTCCCAGCCCGGCTTGTGCATCGGCTGAATCGGGATGCTCCCGTGCAGCCTGTTCGAACAAGCTCCGTGCTTTCTCGGCTAACCCGCGGCGCATTGCGACGTCGGCACGCAGCAGCTCCGCGTCGACATCCGACACCGGCTCGGCCTTCGCGGCGGCCAACGGAGCTGGTGGTGGAATATCGAGCTTGACGCTCCGGATCTTTTTGAGATAGCCCGGCAGGTCGGCCAGCGCGCGCGCGAAATCGCGTCCGAACGCCGTCTGGAAGGCCCCCGATCCATCCGTGCCCTGGGCCAACAATGTGACGAACTGCGGCATGTGGTCGCGGTATTCCGGAGACAAATTCAGCATATGCACCAGCGCCCAGCTCTCGGCGTAGAACATGTTTTCGGATTGTTCCTGATCTTCCTGACTGGACGCCGCCTCCGCGGGCCGCTCCGCTGCCAGTTGTTTCGCCGTGAGCCACGGCCGGGCGAGAAGAAGATTCATGTGCGCTTCCAGTTCCTTGCCGATGCGCACACGTTTCGCGTTGATCTGTGCATTGGAGTACAGCTCGGCCGTGCCTTCCTCGAACCAGCGCGGCAGCGGCGCAGGCGTCTGGTGCAGCAGGAAGTGCACGTACTCGTGGGTCACCACACGCGGCAGTTCGCCGCTCGCATGGGTCACGATGTAATCGCGCTCCAGGCCGCTCTGATACAGGCCCGAAGTGGTCGCGCTGGGAGCGTACTCTCGGAATTCCTTCTCCGAATCGAATAGCACCACGCGAAGTTCGCGGCCGCTGTCGTCGGCCCGGCCGGGCAGGATGGCCCGGATCTGCTCCAGCCGGTTGAGCGCGCGCAGTCCGTCTTTTTCACCCGCGTCGGTCAGCAGTTCGGTATGGGTTCCGCTCAGGCGCAGCCAGTCGGCCCAGGCGGGAAGCGCCGCCAGTAATGTGATGAATACAGCCAGGAACCGCATGTGGCTAGTGGGTGATCGAATACATGATGTAGTTCAGCGCGATGCGAATGCCCAGCGCCGAATATTTCTCATCATAGCTGGGATCGTCGGCGAACTCCCAGGAATCGCCGAGATCTGAGTCGAAGGTCAGAGCCACCATGACCCTGCCTTTGTCGTCGTAGATGCCTCGCCATTTTGCCGGGCAACCATCGCACTTGTAGGAGACGCCGGTATAGCGATAGCGCGCACCGGGCACCTGGTAGCGGTCGCTGAGGTCGTAGACGGAATGAAAGATCTGGTCCTGGTCCGGCAAGTCGACGATCTGACGATCCGGGAAAACCTTCTTCATGCTGTCCTCGAAAACCTGCCACTGATCGTCGCCCCAGAAATCGTCGCCCATGAAAAATCCGCCGCGCAGCAAGAAATCACGCATGCGGGCGGCCTGCGCATCCGTCAATTCCCAGTGACCCGGCTGGACCGCATAGAGCCACGGCCAGTTGTAGACATCGTCTCCATCATCCAGGTTCACAGGCTGTTCGACCGAGCGTGCGTGGATGCGGGTTAGTCTTCGAAGCGCCGTCAGAAAATGCCGGTCGGCACGCGGGTAATCCTGTGTCCAGTAGGTGTAGCCCTCTCTCCAGTCTCCACGGGTGCGGCGGCCGAATCCAACGCTGAAGCGGACCTCGGGATACATCAGCCGGGCGAAGACGAACTCCGTCGGCTCGCGATAATCGGAGGGTAGCGGGAAGTCGTTATACTCCATGCCTGGGAATTCGCGGAATTCGCGTTGGAAAGCATGCAGACTCCCGAACGCGGCGATGATGCCGCCAGCCAGCCACCAGACTTTCGGGATTCGCATGCAAACATCCCTGACGAGAAGCGTAGCAGACGGGCGGCTCTAGAGGACCGCCACCCGCCGGTTCACCAGCAGAAAGTACCCCGCCAGCACGATCTGCAGCAGTCCCGCGCAGGCGATCGTGACGGGCGCCGTGAAGTGCGGAATGAGCGAGCCGACGATAAGGCCCCCCACCGGGCCGCCGCCGCGCAGGGCCAGATTATAGACGCTCATCACGCGCCCGCGCATGTCGTCCGGCGTGATCATCTGAACCAGCGTAGTGACCATTGAGAAAACCGCCATGAGAGATCCGCCCGCCAGGAATAGCATCAGGCAGGAGACCACGACCGACGGAGAAAGCGCGAATCCAGTGGTCATCACGCCCAGAACCGAGAGCATGATGAGAGCGGTACGGCCCTGGTGCTTCAAACGCCCAACGGCGGCGACGATCAAGGCTCCGGCTACCGCGCCCGCGCCGGAACAGCTCAGGAAAAGGGTGAAGGTCTGCGGACCCTTGTGGAACACTTCGCGGGCGAACACCGGCAGGAATCCGATGACCGGGAAGCCCAGCGTCGTCATGCAAAAAGCAAGTACGATCACCGCTTCCATGCCGGTTTGGCGGCGAATGAACCGGAGGCCCTGTTTCATGCTGGTCATGATCGGCTCCCTCGACTTGGGCGGAACGAAGAAGGAGTGAATCATGTACAACGTGATGATCACCGCGATAAAGGAGATGCCATTGAACGCAAAACACCATGCGGCTCCCAGTGTGACCAGAGCGATTCCACCGATGGTCGGGCCAATCACGCGCGCCAGGTTGAACTGGATGGAGTTCAGCGAGATCGCGTTCTGCAGGTGCTCCTTGGGCACCAGCGAGGGAACCAGTGCGGAATAGGACGGTCCGCCGAAGGACTGCCCAATGCCCACCACCACGGAGAGGCACAGAATATGCCACACCCGGACCACGCCTGTAAATACCAGCAGCGAGAGCACGAATGCGCTGCTCATCTGGATATACTGCGACATCAGCAAGACTTTGCGGCGATCGTGGCGGTCGGCCACCACGCCGCCCAGCAGTGCCAGGAAGACGATCGGGATCTGGCCCAGGAACTGGTCCAGGCCAAGGAAAAACGACGAGTTCATCGACAGGTCGTAAACCAGCCAGGCCTGAGCGGCAGTCTGTACCTGGGTCCCGATCTGGGAGGTGCAGGCGCCCGTCCACATCAAGCGGAAGTCGCGGAATTGGAAGGCCTTAAACATTCGCCCAAAAAAGTTGGACGATTCGTTCTCGGCGGGCGACTTGGTTTGCTCGATGGGGTGGGCCAGGCGACGGTACTCCGGCAACAGTTGTAAAGGTGATTTTAGCAGGTCCCGGCGTTACCGTAAGGGCCCTGGTTTTAATAAATCTGGAAGCAGAAGACCGCGTTGGACCCGCTGGGAGAAAGCGAGTACTCTCCGTCTTCCAACGCTTCGTCCGCCTCCACCCGATACAGGTCCTTATCCAGCTTAGTGATAGAGAGATGGAACGGCCCCGACTTGTCCGACCGTTTGCGGGATAGCGTAAGCTGCCGGCGGCCGCCCTTCACGTCGAAACGGTACAGCTCCAGAGAATCCGGCTTAATTTTCTCGCTGCGCAGTAAAAAAATAGGCTCCGACAGCGGTGTCCGCGCGGATGAAGCTGCGCCCGAAACCGAAAATGTGTCGTTATTCTTGCCTTCCTGCTGTGCCTCTGCGACTTCCGTGGGGACCAGATTAGAAGCGTGGACCAGATAGAGCACATCCGGCTTAGGTGGACGCGGCCCCGTATAGTCGTCCGCGCCAGCGGCGAGGGTAGCCAACAGCCCAAAACTTAGAACCAAGCCGCCAAGAAGGTACCGCATACTCAATATCTTAGACCTCTTCCGGCAGCCCGGGGTTACAAACCATCAGTAGAGTACGTGAACAAATTCCGCCACGATGTGGAAGCGGTCTTCCTCGGGGCTAAGCTCCCAAGCCTCGAACTCCGGGTTCAGCGGCTCCAGCCGGATGATTTCGTGCTCCCAGGTACCGTCAGTGCGTTGGCGCTTCAGGCTGCGATAGCGCTTCACGGTGTGCCGATCGTTGACGCCTCCGCCCAGGTATTCGACCAGCACCAGGCGGCCGTCGCGCGAACCTGTCACGCCCGCGCGGAACACGCACAGGCTGCCATCGGGAATACGAGGCTCCATGGAGCGCCCGGCGATGCGCGCCACAAACATGGCCGGCGTCGGATGGAGCCCGGAAGGTGCTTCCTCCCATCCTTCGTCACCTTCCTGTTGGGTGATCTCCTGATTCTCTAGAAACTTGCCCGCGGCCACCGCCAGTGAATAGCGCGGCAGATGCGTCACGAAAGGGCGCACCGTGGAGTGAATCAGTTCGCCATACCAGCGCTGGACGCCACGGTCGAAATCCTGGACCACCACTTCCCGGGGCTCGGAAATCGTCAGCGTATTAGACAGCGTGTCGCGGAGCTGTTTCAGGACCTGCGCCGCGCCCAGTTCCTTGGCCTTCGCCGCCAGATCGAGTTCCAATTCGGAAAGGGTGGCGGCTTCGGCGGGAGCGATCACGTCCCAGTCGCGGCGTAATCTCAGGTACAGGCGATCATTGGCAAGGTCCTCGAGCAGCACCCCCGCGCTTACCGGCACGCCTCCAGGCATCTCCAGATGCAGAAGCGACAGACGCGCAAGCTGGGTGGGGAGGACCGCCATGCTTTCTAAGAATCATGGCATACTCCGGTGCTAGGCGTGTGATGGGCGCTACGGACTAAACGGGTAGTAGAACGTACGAGCCCGGACGGTTACGCTGGGGATATCGACCTTCACTTCGATGGAGCGTTTCACGTGCGATTCGTCCACTTCATTGGGCACGTACCGAAGGACATACTGGACCGTGATTTCGCCCGCGATATTGGCGATCGATTTGTAGATCGACCCCAGGATGGCTGCCGTATATCCGCCAGTTCCTACCTTGAGCTGATAATTTCCCTCGTCGGAGGGCTGGGACAAGAATCCGGAAACGTCCTTGTAGACGTTCATCAGCGGGTATTCGACACGGCCGCCGGTTTCCTCGGCCAGGCGCACCAGGTTCTTGCCGGAATCGCTGGTGAAGCCGTAGGCGTCCGTGCTCATGGCGTTGATGGTGACCTGGTAGCGCTGGGCCAGCTCCAGGACTTGCTCGAGGGTGTGGGTGCTGGCGTTGTCGTGGCCGTCGCCGATCACCACAATCACGCGGCGCGGGTCCACCGGTTCGCCGTCCACCAGCTTGCGGCTGGTGCAGGCCAGGTACAGGGCATCGTAGAATGCCGCCCCGCCGCTAGGAGAGATTTTTCGCAGCCGGTCCACGATGGGATCGGCGTCCGAGGTGGTGTTGACCATCAGCTCGGCTTCATTTCCGTAGCCGATCAGGTAGCCCGCGTATTTCTTGTCGCCCGGCAGCAGATTCAGCACCAGTTCAATCGCTGCGTCCTGCAGACTCTTCCACTGGCCGCGGCTCTGGTTGCTTAGATCCACCAGAAAGCCAACTACCACGCGCTGATTGCGCTCGCGGTTGAAGTAGCGGATGGTCTGCTCTTTACCTTCGTCGAAGATTTTGAAATCGCTCTGCTCCAGGTCGGATACAAACTTTCCTTGCAGATTAGTGACCGTGACCGGAACCACTACTTCGTTCACCTGAACGCGGATCGGCGGCTGCGGTTGCTGGGCGAGCGCCAAAGCGACGGCTGTGGAAATCACCATCACACTTCGCAGGGCGCTGCGCCAAAAATTTCGGACCGGGCCGAATTGCATAAAGACCTAATCGATTATACCCGACACCACCGAAAACGAAGCCCTGGACGTCCAGGCTTCAGGAACCACGGCTATGAGGGGTTTCAGGGGGTTAAGGGAAGGGTTCTGTGGATGATTATCGGGGAGATGCTTGGGGGGACAGCCTGGTTCCTTGAGCCTGCGACATTTTCATTACGCTTATTTGGAAGCAATCCGGCTGCCGATCTCCCCATCGCTTTTATCTTGCTGAAGGAGAAGCGCAAAAGAGAAAACGCCACTTCCAGCCCCCGGTTTTCACGCTGGAAAGATTACCGGGAGCGACGCAAGTGGCGTAAAAAGAAAGCTAGCGATTCGCCGCCGGCGTGGCGACACCCGGAGTTGCCACCGCGGCACGACCGTTCGTAGCCGGAGCCGGGGTGACATCGGGGATCGGACTGGGGGTCTTCGACAGCCGGCCGTTCTTGACTTCGTCGATCACGACGTTGTTGTTCTCGAGAATCGCGCCGGTGGCCTGATCCAGCTGAAGTTTGGCTTGTGCGTAGGCGGATATCGCGGAGACTTCGGTCTGCCGCGCATTGGCCAGGTCGACCTGGTGCTGAACCACCGCATAGGACGTGGAAGCGCCCAGTTCGTATTTCTTCTGCTCGGCATCGAGTACCTGCTGGGCGACGGAGCTGGCAGTCGTCGCGGACTGGTAACGGGCGCGCGCGTTCTTCACGGCAATCAGCGCGTTCTGGACGTCCAAACGAATCTGATTGACTTCCTTCTGCACGTTCAATTCAGTCTGGCGCAGTTGCAGATCCTGCTGGATATAGGCGGCCTGCGCGGAACGGTTGCGCAAGGGGATGTTCAGAGTGAAGCCCACGGTATAGTTCACTGTTGGCACTCCGAATACTTGACGCAGGATATTTCCGTAGCCGCCGATTAACTCGGGATTTGGCGGCGTGCGGGGAATCACCTGGCCGGTGAGGGGGTTGATTTGGGGCGTCGTATTGAAAATTCCGCCGGCGCCTGGATTCGAAACGTTGCCGGTAAGATTCAATTGCGGCAGCATCGCATTTTTCGCTCCGGTCAGGTTTATCTTGGAGTTCTCCAGCTGCAGGCGCTGCTGCGCCAGTTCCGGGCGGCGATCCAGTGCCTTCGCAACGACGTCTTGAACCGGCTGAATGGGCTCCACGGCGGGGACGGTGATGCGATCGGTCGGAATGATGTGCACATCCGCGAGGGAGGAGTTCGCCAAGCCGTTACGGCTGATCAGGTTCTTCAGAGTCACTTCCAGCTGCTCCACCGCGGTTTGCGCGGTGATGAGGCTCGATTCGCTGGTCGAGACCTGCAGACTGGCCTGCATCACGTCCAGCGGCGCCATGGTTCCGATGTCCAATTGTTTCTTGTTGTCGCTCAAGAGACGGTTGGCCTCGTCCAGGGTCTGCTGCGCTACGTCCACCGCCAGGGCGGCGCTGACCAGATTCCAATAGGTGGAGATCACCGTATCGAGCGTAGTGTTGAGCTGTTGCTCGAACTGGTAGTCCGTTAGCCGGATATTGTTTTTGGCAACCCGCAGGTTACGGGTGTTGAACGCCAGGCCGAAGCCTTGCAACAGGGGCTGCGTGGCCTGAAGGCTCAGGCCTGAATTGTAGGAAGGGTAGAAGATGGCGTTGGTGTTGTTGGTGGTTAGCGAGTTGTTGTTAAAGCCTAGTGTGGCCGTTCCACCCGTCGGGAATCCTTGCACCACGCCGAAGTTGGCAACCCGCGAATCGCCAACGTTGACCGACTGGCCGCCGGCGGTCACCGAGTTAGTCTGGATCTGCGCAGAGCGGGCCCAATTTATCGTGCTGGTGATCGCCGGATCGTAACTCACGCCGGCACCGTTGCTGGCCTGGGCGCTCAGCAAACCGGCATCCGCCAGGGGATACCCATACCGCGAGACCTCAATGTCGATGTTATTTTCAAGCGCCATAGCGATCGCGTCGGAGAGCGAAAGATAGAGGTTTCCGGCGCGGATCAGGGAGTCCCCTCGTCCGCTGTTGGAAACACTGATAGGCGGGATATAACGAGTGCGGTAATTGTTCGTGAATCCGGAATACCAGTGTTCTCGCTCAGAGCTCAAAGTAGGTCCGCGATCGTTGAGCTGCTGGGAATAAACGCCGGGCGCTGCCATCAGCAGCACACACAGCAACGCGATGAAAGGCTTCAAATGTTTCATGACTAGATTGACCTCGAAGTTAATAACGACACCTACGGGATACTCGTTCCAGCGCTGCATCTCGAACGCCAGCACTATCGTATTGAAAAGAAAACCTATGGATATGTTCGCACTGTCCGGTTTTGGAATTCCGGCGTGCGAAACTGGGCCGCCGGGCATACCAGCGGCAGGACCAGGGACGCCCCACGCCGGTTACTCATACTTCAACGTTCTACTCATAGCGCAGCGCTTCGATGGGATCCAGAAACGCAGCCTTCCGCGCCGGGTAGAATCCGAAGAATACGCCCACCAGCGCCGAGAAGAAGAACGCGGCCAGGATCGAAGGCAGACTCACCAGAGTATTCCACCCAGCAAAGTAGGAAATTCCTAAGCTGGCTAAAACTCCCATGGCAATCCCCAGGCAGCCTCCCAATAACGAAAGCGTAACGGCTTCCACCAGGAACTGCGACAGAATATCGTTGGTTTTCGCGCCTACTGCCTGGCGCAGGCCGATCTCTTTGGTGCGTTCGGTCACCGACACCAGCATGATGTTCATGATGCCGATGCCGCCGACGATCAGCGATACCGACGCGATAGAGGCCAGCAGCAGGCCCATGATTTGAGTGGCCTGCTCCTGCGCGGCGGCCATCTCCTCCAGGCTGCGGACCTGGAAGTCGTTGTCCTCCGTGGCCTGGAGGCGGTGGCGCTGGCGCAACAGGGCCTCGATCTCATCCATGGCGTTGGCATTCCGCCCATCGCGGGCCTGCACCATGATCTGGCCGATTTGCTGCCAGTTGTTGGCCCGCCCGCCGCCCATGACTTTCTTCTTGGCGGTAGTGATCGGCATGATGATCAGATCGTCCTGATCCTGTCCGCTGGAATTCTGGCCCTTGGAGACCAGCGTTCCCACCACGGTGAAGGGCACCTTGCGGACACGAATGGTTTTGCCGATCGGATCCTCGCCGGCGAAAAGGTTATCGACCACGGTCTTGCCCAGCAGAGCGACCTTGTTGGTCGACTTGACATCGTCGGACGTGAACGGCTCGCCTTCTTCAATTCGAATGTCGCGAATGGTCAGGTAGTCAGGCGACACGCCGTAGATCCGCGTGCCCCAATTGTTGCTCCCGTAGACCACCTGCTGCTGGTTCTGCTGGATCGGCGAGGCATAGATCACGTCGGGACATTCTTCCCCGATGGCCCGGGCGTCATCTTCGGTCAGGGTCTGCGAATTGCCATTCCCGCTCCGGACGCCGCCGGTATTCTGACTGCCCGGCTGGACGATGATGACGTTGCTGCCGATGGAGGCAATCTGCTGATGGATGCGGTCGGTGGCGCCGCTGCCCACCGATACCATGGCGATCACGGCGCCTACGCCGATGATGATGCCGAGCATGGTCAGCGCGGAACGGAGCTTGTTCACACGCAGCGCGCGGAACGCGATTCTCATGCTTTGGAAGACCTTATTCATGCGACTGGTTCCTCTTCTTCCTCTACCACGTCGGGCATTTCCGCCAATTCCCGCTCGGCATTCCGTGGGTTGGTTACGGCCTCGTCCACCATGATGTGGCCGTCCTTGAACTGGATGATGCGGTTGGAATAATGGGCGATGTCGGGTTCGTGCGTCACCAGTACGATGGTGATGCCTTTCTCCCGGTTCAACTTCTGAAAGATACCCATGATTTCGACGCTGGTGCGCGAATCCAGAGCGCCGGTTGGCTCATCCGCCAGGATGAGCTGGGGATCGTTGATCAGGCTCCTGGCGATAGCCACGCGCTGCTGCTGGCCGCCTGAGAGCTGGCTGGGATGGTGATCGTAACGTTCCGCCAGACCCACCGCGGTGAGGGCCGCCATGGCGCGCTCCTTAAACTTGCTCTTGTCGCCGTCGCTGTAGAGCAGAGGCAGCTCGACGTTTTCCAAGGCCGATGTCCTGGCCAGCAGGTTGAACTGCTGAAACACGAACCCCACCTTGCGGTTGCGAATATCGGCCAACTGGTCCCGATCGAGTCCGCCGATATCGACGCCGTCGAGATAGTATTTTCCGCTGCTGGGCTTATCCAGGCAGCCTACGATATTCATTAGCGTCGACTTGCCGGAACCCGACGCTCCCATAATCGCGACCAGACTGCCGCGGGCGATGTCCAGCGATATCCCGCGCAGGGCGTGCACATGGTTATCACCCATGTGATAGGTTTTATGCAAATGCTCGATGCGGATGAGAGCAGATTCCACGAATCGTCCTCGCTGATGCTCTAAAACGGGAAGCCGCCCCGGCCGCCCTTGAACTGATTATTGTTGCCGCCCGGGAATCCGGGAGCGTTCTTATTCTGATTGCCGCCGGTCCGAACGCCTTCGATTCCAGTGACCAGCGTCTCGCCTTCTTTGAGATCGCCGCCCAGCATCGCAACAAAGTTTCCGTCGCTGACCCCGGTACGAATTCGCACCGCCTTGAGCTGGCCTTTTTCATCCAGCGTATAGACGGTCTGGAACTGCGGACGAGCGCCGCCGGCCTGGCCGCCCCGGCCCTGGCCGCCGCCACCATCGCCGCCGCGCCGGCCGAAACCGCCGCCCCCGCCGCCCCGGCCCTTGAACTGGCTGGGATCGAACTTGCCGTCGCCGCCCTTAAACTGGCTGGGATCGAACTTGCCATCGCCCTTGCCGGTCTTTTTGTCGGTGCTCTTGGCATCGGCCGGCAGAAGGTCGTCCGGCGGACGGAAGCGGAGCGCCGCGGAGGGAATCTTCAGCACTGAAGACAAATGGTCTGTGACCAGCCGGACGTTGGCCGTCATGCCTGGGAACAGCTTCATGTCGGGATTATCCACGGCGATCACCACGGTGTAGGTAATGACGTTTTGCACGTTGGTCGGTGAGTGGCGGATCTGCATTACAGTGCCGTGGAAGGTCTGCCCGGGATAGGCGTCCACTGTAAACGAGGCGTCCTGGTCCACCTGAACACGGCTGATGTCGGACTCATCGATGTTGGTTTCCACGTGCATCTTGGAAAGATCCTGCGCGATGCTGAACAGCTGCGGCGCCGAATACGACGCCTGGACGGTTTGACCCACGTCCATGTTCCGCGCGATCACCACGCCGTCGACCGGCGAACTAATGCGGGTATGATCCAGATCCAGCTGGGCGTTCTGCAGGTTCGCGTCCGCGGTGGCCACCTGAGCCGCCGCCGTGACTCTCTGGGTTTCCGCCACCTGCTTCTGGGCTTTGACCGATTCGAGATTAGCCTGCGCGGACTTCACCTGCGCCTGGGCTGAATCCTGGCTGGCGATGGCCTGATCGTAGACCGCCTGGGCGCTGTCGCGCGCGTCCTGCGTCCCAATGCCATCGGTGAACATCTTTCCCTGCAAATCCAGTTTCCGCTTGGCATCTTTAACTTGAGACTCGGCACGCACTAACGCGGCCTTTTGGTTGGTGATGTTCAACTCGGCATTGGCGATGTCCAGATCCGCTTTCTTGACGCCCACTTCGGCGTTGGTAATCTGCGCCTTGGCACTATCCAGATTGGCTTTGGCCTGGTCCACCTTGGTCTGGAAGGGAGCCGGATCGATCTGAGCCACGAGTTGGCCTTTTTTGACCACGGAATTGAAATCCGCGTACAGCGCGGCGATATTGCCCGATACCTGGCTGCCCACGGCGACAGAAACCACCGCGGCCAGCGAACCGGTTGCGGAGATCGCCGATTCGATGTCGCCCTTCTGTACCTTGGCCGTCAGGAAATCCGCCTTTTTCGAGCGATTGTAATAGGTGAAGCCAGCCAGGGCCAGCGCTGCAATCAGCAAGGTAAAGCCCACGAGCCATTTAAGCTTCTTCATCGTAGTAGACTACTCCCCAATGTTTTTTGTCTTCGATTAGAAATGACGACGGGAGACGGTACTGTTGTTACAGGGGGTGTATCGTCAAGATTGTTAAGTCGTACTCGCACTATTATATATGAAGAAACCGTGTCAGACTCTACTCTGCAAACATTTCGTGAGACGGGTGCCTATCTGAAGGGTCACTTTCGCCTCACTAGCGGCCTGCATTCCGGTGAATATCTTCAGAGCGCCCTGGTTCTCCAGCATCCCGATCTGGCCCAGCGGCTCGGCCGCGCATTAGCCGAGAGTATGCCAAAAGGCCAGGGGTCCATTGCCCAGATCGTAGTTTCCCCTGCACTGGGAGGCTTGATCATCGGCCACGAAGTAGCGCGGGCCTTGGGAGCCCGTTTTCTGTTCACCGAACGCGATCCGGCGGGCAAAATGAGCCTGCGGAGGGGCTTCGTTCTGACCCCCGGCGAGACCGCCGTGGTGGTCGAGGACGTGGTCACTACCGGCGGCAGTACCCGGGAAGTCATTGAATTGCTGCAGGCTGCCGGAGTCCAGGTCCTGGCGGCGGGCTCGATCATTGACCGCAGCGGCGGGCGCGTCGACCTGGGAGTTCCCCGGGTGGCCCTGGCGACCCTCGACGCGGTCTCCTGGACGCCGGAGGAATGCCCGTTATGCAAGCAGGGTCTCCCGGTGGTCAAACCGGGCTCGCGCGCGACGGCATAAAGCGCCGCATGCGCCGAATTCGAATTATCGTCAGTTACGATGGCACGGACTATCACGGCTGGCAGGTTCAGCCCGGAGTCGCGACCATTCAGCGCGTGCTCGAACGCGTTCTGTCGGAAATCGAAGAGGACGTGGTGCATGTGGATGGTTCCGGCCGTACCGACGCCGGGGTCCACGCACTGGCCCAGGTAGCGGCCTTCCGGCTGAGGAATCCCATCCCCCTTCCGAATCTCAAGAAGGCGATGAATCGCCTGCTGCCGCGCGATATCCGCGTGACGGAAACAGCCGAGGCGCACGAGAGCTTTCATCCGCGTTACGACGCCCTCGCTAAGACCTACGAATATCGCATCCTGCGGGCCGAGATTTGCCCGCCGTTCGATCGCAAGTACGTTTATCACTATCCCTATCCGCTGGATGAGGAGCGAATGACTCAGGCCGCCCGCCTGCTCGAAGGCGAACATGACTTTACCGCCTTCGCGGCAGCGGACCCGATCGATGGGCTCGGCCGGTCGAAGGTCCGGCGAATTTTTTCGTCTTGTCTGATGCTAGAGGGCGACCGCCTGATCTACCGCGTCCGCGGCAGCGGGTTTCTGAAGCACATGGTCCGCAACATCGTGGGTGTGCTGCTCGAGGCAGGGAAGGGAAACCTCGGGCTCGCGGGTATCGAGACTCGGCTAAAGCCGGGTTGCAAGATTCCCGCGGGTCCGTCGGCTCCGGCGAGGGGATTATTCTTGGTGAGCGTGGAATATGGGGAGCACGTCACGCGGGAGTAGAGGATTGCATAATTTCATCAGCTAATAGGAGCTTTGGAACAAACAAACTGGAAAAGCGGGGGTTCTTGGCGCTCAGCTTCTGAATCACCCAGCCGATGCAGTTTTATCCAGCAGCGGTTGGAGTCGAAGCATGATGGAGCGCTGTAGCAGAACCGGGTAGAGATGAACGACTGCGCCCGGCAACAACATCCATAGTGCCGCGCTCCACGGATGCCTGCTGAAGAGTGCGAGGAGGGCTAAGAGTACGTGAATGGCAAAGCAGATTCCGTGTGAGACAGCGGCGCCTCGCAGCGACTGTTCCAGGGAGAGTAAGCCCGCCCTCTTGCCGGAGAATCCCCGCAGAGGTTCGAGGACATGACGATTCCATCCGGAGACATCGAGCAGCCAGCCGAACACACCGACGCCAAGCATGCGATGGAGGAGGCGCTCGCGCGCAGGGACGCGGAACCATTGGCGAGGCACGCGTCGCATAACGGCGGGGGTGGGCACCACGACTCCAAGGGCACATGTTCCCCAGGCCACACTCACCGCATACCACGGAGTGGTTGCCGCTGCAACTTTGGATGCCGGGCCGAGGACGAACCAGAACACAGTTATATACGTGGCCCAGAACAGTAAGTATGTGAGGCGGAGCCAGACGCTCTGAAAGATGAAGTCAAAGGGGTTTGGTTTCGGTGACGGTTTAGCGCTCACAAGACGTTCCACTGGTCAAACTTATTTATACGGCATCAGGCACAAAACTGTTCCATCAAAGGCGTAGAAGCCGCGGGGCCCGCAATAGCTACCAGCTTGTAGTCGCATCCCCTCGTTAGCGTCTGAGAGTCCGGTAATGCCGATGCGACCGCCGCCACCGCGATCAACACCAGCGCCGGGTTGTTTTTGGTTAGTGTGGAATACGATCAGTCGTGACGCAGCGTCGTCATCGGATCAACCCGGACTGCGCGGCGGGCAGGAATGTAACACGCGGCGGCTGCAACGCCGGCGAATAGGACCGCCGATGCCGCCAGCGTCCACGGATCATTGGGACTGACTTCGAACAGCATCGTGCGCAAGGCGCGTGTGGCCGCGAGCGCGCCGCCGAGCCCGATCGCGATTCCAATCAGCGCCAGAATCATTCCGTGTCCCAGGACCATTTTCAATACGTCGCTGCGCTGAGCGCCCAGCGCCATGCGGATGCCGATTTCGAGCGATCGCCGGTTCACCATGTAGGCGATCACGCCGAAGATCCCGATCGAGGCCAGCAGCAGAGCCAGCGCGGCGAATACGCCCATTAGCGCCATATTCGCGCGTTGTATGGAGAGAGCCTCGCCGAGCCGGTCTTGCATGGTGGCGACGTCGTAAACGGGCACATCCGGATCAATCGAGCGAATCGTGGTCGCGGCGGCCGCGGAAAGTGCGGCTCGAGGCAAACGTGAGCGAAGGACCAGAAGAATCTCGGATTCGGGAATCTGCCGGTACGAGACATAGATGGCGGGCTCAGCGGCGATTCGCAGACCTCCCTGGCGAACATTGCCCGCGATGCCGACGATCTGGTTCAGATCCTTGCTGCCGCCGAAAGTGATGTTCCTGTCCAGTGCATCTTCGCCGGGGAAGAACCGGTCGGCGAACGCGCGATTGACGATGACCGCATGTGGCGAACTGTCGCGGTCCGCCTCCGTAAATGCACGGCCGCTCAGCAACGGAATCCGCAACGTCTCAAAGTAGTTCGAACTCACGCCCGTGACGGGGATCGACGGCCTGCCTCCGGGAGGCGGCGCCGGACGCCCATCGACCCAGGTACCGGCCCGAATGCGTGCGCCGATGAGCGGCAAACCTCCTCCGATCGCTGCGTTTTGCACTCCGGGAATCGCCGCCGCACGTTCCAGAAGTTGCGAAAGGAAAGTAGCTCTGCTCTGGTCGGTCGCATACTTACGCGCCGGAAGCGCGATCCGAAGCGTCAGCACTCCGTCCGGATCGAAACCCGGATCGAGCGACGCCATGCGCGCGAAACTCCGTACTAGCAGCCCCGAGCCCGCCAACAGAACCATGGCGACAGCGACCTCGGCGATCACCAGACCGCGATGAAGGCGGTGGTGGCTGCCAGGCTCGCTGGTGCGGCTGCTACCTTCCTTGAGAGTCACGTCCAGGCGCGTCTGGCTCGCAGCCAGAACCGGCGCCAGGCCGGTCACGATTCCAGACATAATCGCGATGGCCAGCGTAAAGGCCAGTACCGGTGGATCGATGCGGATCGTATCGGCCAGGTGAAGGCCAGCCGGAAGGAAGGAGCGGATCAGATGCAACGCCCCATATCCCAGAGCCAATCCTGCCACACCGCCGAGCGCACTCAGCAACAGACTCTCCGTCAGCAATTGGCGCGTAATGCGGGCGCGCCCCGCTCCCAGCGCAGTCCGCAAGGCCATTTCCTTGCGCCGCGCGATGCCGCGTGCGATCTGCAAATTGGCGACGTTCAGGCATCCGATCAGCAGCACCATAGCGACGGCTGCCTGCAGAACCAGAACAGCCCTGCTGACGCCGCCGGTAAGCCACTGGCGCAATGGGATCAAGCGGATTTCCATATCTTTGCGCATGGTCACGAATTGCGGAGGTTCTTCCGACGCCGTGCGCCGAACCAATTCGGCCAGCTCAGTATGAAGCGCCTCGACTGTGACGCCTGGTTTGACCCTTGCCATCACCCGCAATAACCGAAGGTCCCGCTCACGCCAGCCGGGGTTGAGATCAAGGCCCAATGGGAGCAGGAGCTCCTGGCCGAAATTGTTATCGGGGAATGCGAAGGTAGCGGGTAGAACGCCGATCACTGTGCGACCGCCGCCGTCCAATTCGATCTGTTTGCCGATGATGTCGGATGATCCGCCAAAGTGACGCTGCCAAAGCGCGTAGCCTAGAATCACCACCGGCGCCGCGCCCGGGCGATCTTCCTCTGGAGTGAAATTGCGTCCTAGTGCGAGCTGGACCCCCAGCATGTCCAGGAGCCCGGCGGTGACCACCGTTCCGTTGAGGCGTACGGCGTCGCCGCTGGTAGTGAGGGTCAGGTCTCCTCCACCTCCGTAGGCCTGGATGCCATCCAGCAGTCGGGCATGAACCTGCCAGTTCACGAAATCGGGGCTCGGCGGACCGGGAGCGTACGGCTCGTGCGGCCAGAACTCGGTGACGTAGACCAGGCGGCTGGCGTCCCTGTAAGGCAGATCGCGCAGGAGCAGCGCGTTCACTATGCTGAACAGCGCGGTATTCGCGCCGATGCCCAAGGCCAGCGTGAGAACCGTGACTGCGGCGAAACCTGGATTCCGCTGCAGGGTGCGAAGGGCATAGCGAAGGTCGGCGGCAAGCGCGTCGAACCAGGCTCCGGTGCGGCTCGCGCGAACCTGTTCCTTGACCTGTTCGATGCCGCCCAGTTCGATGCGGGCGGCGCGCTCGGCCTCGGTGCGCGGGATGCCGCTTCGCGCTTTCTCGTCGGCGAGTATGTCGGCGTATGTGCGGATCTCCTGGTCGAGATCGTGTTCGACCTGGCGTCGCCGCAAGAGGTTGCGGAGGAGAGCGCGGAACATCTAGCGAGCCTCCAAGGCGCTGCGGATGGCCAGCGCAACCTTGTCCCAACGAACCTTTTCCAGGCCCAGCCTTTTAGAACCGGACTTAGTGAGACGGTAATACTTGGCTTTGCGATTAGTTTCGGACTCACCCCATTCCGCGGCGAGCCAGCTCTGCTCCTCCATCCGGTGCAGCGCGGGGAAGAGCGATCCAGGCATTACGCGGAACGTCCCGCCCGTGATCTGCTCGATGCGCCGGGAGATTCCCAGGCCATGCTGCGGTCCCAGCGAGAGCGTCTGGAGAATCAGCAGGTCCAATGTTCCGGGCAGTAGATCTTCGGCAGCCATTTCCTATCGATAGCCTATACGAAGCCGTATAGAGAGTCAATAGGGCGTTCAGTTCCTGAGAACCTTCACCGGATCCATATTCGCGGCACGCAGGCCCGGCAAGGCCGATGCGACCGCTGCCACGGCTATCAACACCAGCGCGGCGAGCAGGAACGTAACCGGATCGCCCGGCGGGACGCCGTAGAGCATCGTCCGCAAAAGCCGCGTCACGCCCAGCGCGACAAGAAGTCCGATGGCGGCTCCCGCGGCTGCCAGATACACGCCTTCGCGGGTTACGTCGCCGAATATCGTTCGCGGAGTCGCGCCCAACGCGGCCCGGATCCCGATCTCGGTGCGCCGCAGCGACACGCTGTAAGCCATCACGCCATAGAGCCCGACCGCGGCCAGCAGCAGAGTCGTGGCCGCGAAGCCTGCCAGCACGAATCCCCAGGAGCGCTGCTGCCAGAGCGTCTCATTCATCAGAGCGTCCATAGTCTTCATCTCGTCGATGCCCGTTTCGGCGTCTAC